>Ga0228535_1000296_pt1 | contig 156625 bp, 150 predicted proteins | sample SJ1metagenome_FD_168457 | JGI IMG/M metagenome (GOLD analysis project Ga0228535, IMG submission 168457) | Enriched culture of PCE-dechlorinating microbial communities from Ithaca, New York, USA - SJ1 | ecosystem: Engineered > Modeled > Simulated communities (microbial... > Unclassified... | reverse complement strand
GCACAACCGCCGCTCCGGCCTCGTATGCTCCTACCGCCTGATCGGCAATCTGTTGAGGAGTTGTCGGCAAATACGGAGACATGGTCGGAGTATGAATGGCTCCCGTAATGGCCGCTGTAATAAACGCTTTGTCTTTCATTTTCATATTTATTTTTCCTTTTTCATTATGTGTCGATAATGGCTACCGGACGGCACCAGCCGGCGGATGCCCCTTTTATTTTAATGGGAAAACAGCAAACCGTAAAGCCGTATGGCTTGCCGATAGCGGCAAGATTCGCCATTTTTTCCATGTGACAGTACCCGATATCGATGCCCGCAAAATGCGCTTCCCAGATAACTTTGGGATCGCCTTTTTCCTTGAATTCTTCAGCTAAAAACGGCAAGGGACGGTCCCAGCTCCAGGCATCGATCCCCACAACTTTTACACCCCTTTCCGTCAAAAAGAGTGTGCTCTCCCGGGTCATACCTGGTCCTTTGACAAGATACCGGGGTGTTCCCCAAACAGCGTCGGCTCCGGTCTGAACAAGGACTATGTCCAGGGGCTTAAGCTTATAGCCGATTCTGTCCAACTCCTTTTTGACGTCTGCCGCGCTGATCCGTTCACCATCCGCTTTATGGCGGAAATCAAGAAGAACTCCGTCGCTCATGCACCAGTCGAGAGGAATCTCATCGATTGTCAGGGCCGGTTTTCCCCGATCCTGGAAAGGATGGTAGTGGTAAGGGGCATCAAGGTGGGTTCCACTATGCGTTGTAAGAGTCAGAAATTCCAACGCCCAACCCAGCCCACCCGGAAGCTGCTCGCGGCTGATCCCCGGAAAGAAATCCAGCATCTGAGTTGCCCCCTGGACATGATCAATGTAGTCGATCTTGGGAATCATCATGGGAGGATCAGAAGGCAGTGCCGCTTCAATAGCGATACTCAGATCTATAAATCGTTTACCCATCTGTTGTATATATGCCTCCTCTTTTAAAATTAAAAAAACATTAACCAAATATTTTATCAACAATGGAGGGTTCATGTCCGGGAACAAGATATTCCGGCCCCGTAAGTAATGCCTGAATACGATATACCGAACGGTACCAGGCATAATGGTCATAAACCAGACTCGAGGGTACCGCCGCTCCCCAGTGTTTCGGCGCCGGAGTAATTTTCATTTTTTTACCATCCAGCAAAGTCATCTCCGTCATCGAGGGAAATGCAATGGGTAAGACATGGATCGTATCACCGGCAATAATGTAAACACCTCGCCTCGTTGATACAAGCAGACACTGACTGCCTGCCGTATGACCCGGTGTCAGTATAATGGACAGGCCCGCAAACAGTTCCCCATCACCAACCAGTCTTTGGCAGTCGAGGTTTTTCATCTCCGGAATCAGGCTTTGGTCAAAGTCCCCTCGAATTACCATCGACGGCAACGGATCCAGCAAATCTTTCCATTCCGCATCCTGAAAGACATGACGGGCACGGGGAAACAGATGACAGTTACCGGCATGATCGTTATGGAGATGGGAGTAAATCACGACATCGATTTCATCCGGGCCAACCTCTGCCGCGGCCAGAGCTTTCAACACCCACTCCTGCCCGCCCGCGGCCGGGTTGCCCGCCCAGGCTTTCCCGTCAACAATATACTTGGCATTAATGCCCGTATCGCAAAGGACCTTGTTTCTTCCATCCGTTAGATAAAAACCCAGATAAGGAACCGTTATCGGTACACCTACATCCAAACCGGTGGTCAATTGTTCCTTTTTAACTTCGATAGTTCCAAATACTAATGGTCGGATAACCCACTGCGACATGTCTGTTTCCTCCCGAAGAAAAAATAGCGCAATGCTAATTAATTATAACGGGAAAATCAGCTCTCCTGAAGGCAGAAGAAAGAAACTGTCTCTCCTTCCAGAGATAGCACACCTCATGTTTCCATATTCAATCATCCAAGAGTAAGAGCAATTCATGTGCCAGTGTTATTATCATCTTACGATAATAATAAATGTTATCATTACAATATGTTACAATTTAAAAAATTGTCCCGATTTATACAGGCAAGCTAAAGTGTAGAAAATAGTTTACACTTAATGCCGTTTTTATAGAATTCGTGGCGTAAACTTTTGTTTACTGTTAACTTATATTTACAATCCAAGCTGGTGCATTTTCTTGTAAATCATGGTACGAGAAATTTTCAGCTTCCTTGCGGCATGCGTTTTATTGTTACCACAACTTTTCAGAGCCTCTTCCAAAGCAACTTTTTCGATTGATTTTTTGATGTCCTTGAGCGAATTGTTCCCCTCATAATCATTAGCAATTACCGGAGTGGTTTTTCGCCGGTTTTCGATAAACCACTCAAAATGCTCCAATTCCAATGTGCCTCTCCAGGCGATATTCATTGCCCGCTCCAAAACATTCTGCAATTCGCGCACGTTGCCCGGCCATTCGTCTCTGAGCAGAAGTTTGAGCACCTCCGGTGATATCCCCTTGATGTCAACGCCCAGCTGGCGGTTAAGACGATTCAGCAGTTCATGAATAAGCTGGGGAAAATCTTCTTTCCTCTCTCTCAAGGGCGGAACATTGATCAACATGACATTCAGACGGTAAAACAGATCGCTGCGGAATTTTTGCTCTTCGACCAGTTTGTCCAAGGCTACGTTGGTGGCGGCAATGACCCGAACGTCCACTGACAAACTATTCCGGCCCCCGATCCGGTCTATTTCCCGTTCCTGCAGGACCCTGAGCAGCTTTGGTTGCAAAGCCACTGGCAGTTGATTGATTTCATCCAGAAACAGACTGCCTTTATCAGCCATTTCAAATTTGCCCTGCCTCCCCGACTTAACAGCTCCGGTAAATGCTCCTCCTTCATAACCGAAAAGTTCGGCCTCGAGCAGATCGGCCGGTATTGCCGCACAGTTGATTTTTATGAAGCGGCAGGCACTACGCTGGCTGGCATTATGAATGGCATGGGCCACCAACTCTTTGCCGGTACCCGTCTCTCCGGTAATAAGAACCGTGGAGTTGGATCGTGCGGCCTGAAAAATTTGTCTTTTCATTTTTTTCATCGGTGCACTGTCGCCGATGATGTTGTCGATGTTATAGCGAGATCCCTGCAACTTATGAAGTTCGCCCTTTAATAATTTGACTTCTTTGTCCAGATGCATCAACCTCTGTCTTAAACCTAAAGCCAGATTGGTGCTTTTGATAATGATGAAACCGATGGCGGCGACAAACTTTCCTTCCCGGAATATCGGATAATAGTTGACAATTGTTGTTTCCTCGGTGTTGGGTTTATCCTTGCTGGTCAGAAGGATCTCGCCTACTACGGGTTGCTTGGTTCGCAGAACAATGTCAATTTTGGTATCTTTAACCACATCTCTTACATATTTGCCGATAACCTCTTCCGGTTTCATCCCCAGCCATTCCACCCAACCCTGGTTGACATAGATGTAACGCCCTTCAGTATCGCACACCGCTAAAGCATCTATATGTTTTATAATCTCCTGAGCCAGCACCGGATCCAGTTCCATAAATTCTCCCGAAGATGATTACAACCGGATAATAATATACCACCCTCACATTACTAAAGCATCATATTTTGTTTACATAATTACGTTTTGCGCCAGCCGTTCTTTGTTAATCGCATCTCCAGAAACATCAACAACATTTGTGATTATCTAAAAGTAATTCAGCTTCCGGTTTTTTTATTGACAAATATCCTTGACAAACATTATTTTATTCTATAAACTTATTGAGTGATCGCTCAATCAATATGGTTGTAAAAATTTTCAAAAAAACTGTGTATTTTGTGTATAATTATTACAAATTTTTGAAAACATGAAAGGTTTTTTAATATGTGTCCTCTGAAAAAGTTCAAGAACAAACCTCTGAAAAATAAATCCGTTCTCTCGAATGTAAAAAATGAGGATCTAATTGATCGCAGAAGGAAGCAGATTATCCAGGGGGCGGTAAAAGTTTTTTCAGAGAAAGGATTTCATAAGACAACCGTCCGGGAGATTGCCGATGCCTCAGGGCTCACCATGGGCACCATGTATAATTACGTCCGCACCAAAGAAGATATCCTCTATATCTGCTACCAGCATATGACAGACATCCTTTCGGAAGGATTGAGGAAAGCCGTTGAAGGACTTGATGATACCAAGGAAGAACTCCGGATAATTCTGAAAAGAAATCTGGATTTGATTTACGAGTACCAGGATACCATTATGTTCTTATATCAGGAATCGGGAGCTTATGATCAGGATGCCATCCATGCCGTCCTATCCCGGGAAATGAAGTACGTTGAATCATTTGAAGATATCTTAAGAAGACGTTTCAAAGGCCAAAAAATTAATGAATTCAGATTAAAACTTGCTGCGGATCTCCTTGCCTATACTCCCGTTATCCTCGTGTTGAGACGATGGAGCCTGACAAGGAGATTTGATTCTATGGAAGAAGTGAAGGAAGGCATTGTCGGTTTCTTGGAAAAAGAAATCGAGTTGATTGTCGAATAAACTGATTAATTTAAAGGTTATAGTTTCAAACGAAAATTTCTGGGAAAAGCAAATCGATATGGGCAATTATTAAAGATCGCCCGGAGACGATTTCACGCACATGGAAGGAGAAGATTATGGGCAAACCATCCAAGGAAACAATGGTCAAGATGTACCGAACCATGGTAAAAATCAGAAAAGCTGAGGAAAAACTTATGGAGGTCTTCTCAAAAGGCGATATTCTGGGTTTCCTCCATGTGAGTATCGGTCAGGAAGCGGCACCAGTGGGGATTTGTAGTCATCTTGCCGATGCCGATTATATTGCAACTACCCACCGGGGACATGGTCACGCGATTGCCAAAGGAATTGATTTGAAACTGGCAATGGCGGAACTGTTTGGGAAAAAGGACGGATACTGTTTGGGCCGATCCGGTTCTATGCATTTAGCAGATAAATCGCGAGGAATCATGGGTGCCAACGGCATTGTCGGTGGCGGAATTCCCATTGCAACTGGAGCAGCATTCGCAGCAAAATACCGCAAGACAAACCAGGTGGCGGTGTCCACATTCGGGGAGGGAGCTACAGGTGAAGGGGCATTCCATGAAGCCTTGAACTTTGCCGCCATCAAAAAACTTCCCATCGTTTATGTCTGCGAAAACAACGGTTGGGCTGAATTTTCTCCCCATTCGATTCATATGAGCATTCAGAGCGTCACACAACGCGCCTTAGCTTACGACATTCCTGCTGTTTCCGTAGCAAATAATGTTTTGGAAATATATGAAGAAGCGGGAAAAGCCGTGGAAAGGGCGCGCCAAGGCGATGGTCCGACCCTGATCGAAGTCCGAAGCGAACGCTGGCACGGTCACTACGTAGGAGACGCCCAGAAGTATCGCGGTAAGGAAAAGGTGGAACAGGCGATGACAAAGGATTGTCTCCTGGACTATGAAAAGGAGCTCTTACAGACCAATACGCTGAAAAAGAAGGATGTGGAAAAGATCAATGCCGAAATCGGTGCCGAAATCGAGGAAGCCGTTAATTTTGCTCGCGAGTGCCCATATCCGGAAGTATCCGAAATGACGAAAGGCCTTTATCTTTAATTTGGCGAAATAATTGAGTGAGCGCTCAATAAATATAAATCAAGGAGAGATCGTATGAAGGACGTACGCTACATATTTGCCATCAAGGAAGCCATGGAAGAGGAAATGAACAGAGATGAAAACGTATTTCTCATTGGTGAGGATGTAGGACTTGCCGGAGGATCTTTCGGTGCCAGCAAAGGACTATACGAAAAATTCGGTCCGGAACGTATTGTGGATACTCCTATCAGTGAACTGGGATTTACTTCTCTTGCCGCCGGTGCCGCCAGCTGCGGTCTCCGGCCCATCGTCGAAATCATGTTTATGGATTTCGTCACCTGTTGCATGGACAGTATTGTTAATCAAATTGCCAAGATGCGTTATATGTTCGGCAATCAGTACACCTTACCAATCGTGATCAGGATGCCCGAAGGCGGCGGCCTTAACGCAGGCCCTCAGCATTCTCAGTGCCTGGAAGCCTGGTTTGCCCACGTGCCGGGTCTGAAAGTTGTCATGGCCGCCAACCCCTATGACGTAAAAGGCCTTCTTAAATCGGCCATTCGTGATGATAATCCGGTCATTTTTATCGAAAACAAAACTCTTCATGCCATGAAAGGTTCCATTCCCGAAGAAGAATACCTTGTCCCTCTGGGAAAAGCGGAGGTAAAGCGGGAAGGAACGGATGTAACAGTGGTATCGGCATCACGTCTGGTCAATGAATCGCTTAAAGCCGCAGAAACATTATCCGAGGCAGGGGTCAACGTGGAAGTTATCGATCTGATGACCATTCAACCTTGGGACAGAGAGACGGTTTACCGATCAATCGGCAAGACCCATCGATTGGTCGTAGCACATGAGGCGGTGAAACAGTTTGGATTTGGTGCGGAAATCGTAGCATCCGTGGCCGAAGACATTCTTGATGAACTGGATGCACCGATCGGACGTGTCGGTGCACCCTTTGTTCCGGCCTCATACAGCTTGGAAAAGTATTATGTTCCCAATGCGGACGATGTCAAAAAGGCAATAATGTCGACGCTGGAACGAGTTTTTTAGAAAGGAGTCAAAAATGAAAGCCGCAGTCTGGTATGCAAAAGAAGATATAAGGTTTGAAGATTATCCTGAACCGGAGGTACAGGCAGGTCAGGTCAAGGTTAAGATAAAACAGTGCGGTATTTGCGGGTCCGATCTTCATGAATTTAGGAGCGGTCCCTTTATTATTCCCGCGAAGCCCCATCCATTAACAGGCCGCACCGGCGGTCCGGTAATCCTGGGTCATGAATTCTCCGCAGAAGTAGTGGCTGTCGGAGACGGTGTAAAGAAATTCCACCCCGGAGACCGGGTCACCGTAAATCCATTGATCTATTGCGGAAAATGTCATTATTGCCGCAAGGGCATTCACATAATGTGCGCAAAGCTGGGTACCGTAGGCTTTGCCTGGGACGGCGCCTTCGCCGAATATGGTGTCTATCCGGAATACGGTCTTTACAAACTGCCCGACTCCGTAACAGATGATATGGGTGCCTTCGTTGAGCCTTTAGCTGTAGCCGTTCACGCGGTAAACCGCAGCGGCATGAAGATCGGTGATAATGTTGCCGTCATCGGTGCGGGCCCTATAGGGCTGTTTGTGCTGCAAGCCTGTAAGGCTGCCGGGGCCGGTCATGTCTATGCCATCGAACCGATGAAGGCGAGGATGGAGACTGCGGCAAAAACAGGTGCCAACGCCGTTTTTGATCCCACGACGGTGGATACCGGCAAGGAAATCGGCGATTTGACCGACGGCTTGCGGGCAGATATCGCCTTTGACTGCGTGGGTAACCAATCATCCTTCGACACGGCCGTTAAGGTTACGGGACGACGGGCGAAGATCTGTGTGGTCGGTCTTGCCCTCAAGCCCATTTCGGTTCCCTTCATCCGCCTTTGGGGTCACGAGAAAGAACTTACATTTAGCAGCGGCTATCAGGATGAGTTCCCTGCCGCCATTGCCTATTTGGAGGATGGGCGGGTGAAAGTGGACACTCTGATATCGGAGAAAATTAAGGTAAAAGATCTGGTGGAAAAAGGGATTAAAGCATTGATTGAACATCCGGATCAGCATGTTAAAATCCTGGTTAATCCATAATTTGAGGAGGTAATCTTAATGAACCTACCATACTTTGATTTGACGGGGAAAGTGGCAATTATTACAGGTGGTGCCACAGGAATCGGCCGTGGCCTTGCAGAAGGATTGGCCGATGCCGGAGCAACCATTGTTCTGTGTGCAAGAAGAATGAATATCCTGGAAGAAGCGAGTAAGGAAATCGCTGCCCGTACCGGAGTGCCGACCTATCCGCACCGTCTGGATATTACCAGCACGGAAGAAATCAATGTTTTAATCAAAGACGTGGTCGAAAAATTTGGACATATCGACATCCTGATCAATAACGCAGGTGTCGGCGGAAGCGAAAAACCGATTCTGAAAATGACGGAAGAGGATTGGGACAACACGGTGGCGACAGACCTGCGGGGTATTTTCGTCCTTACCCAGGCTGTAGCGAAACGGATGGTGGAGCAGGGAAAAGGCGGCAAGATCATCAACGTGGCCTCCATCGGCGCGGACATCATTTTTCCCAATATGTCGGCCTACTGCGCCAGCAAGGGAGGGGTAAAACAATTGACCAAGGTTATGGCCCTGGAGTGGATCCGCTATAACATCCAGGTCAATGCCATTCAACCCGGATATTTTGAAACCCCGATGAATACTCATTTTTTCGCTTCGGAGATCGGAAAAAAGATCATTAAGAAGAATATTCCCGCCGGTCGTCTGGGGCAGATGGAAGATATGAAGGGATTGGCTGTTTATCTGGCATCTCCTGCCTCTAATTTCGTAACGGGCTCCTGTATTATTATAGACGGTGGACAGGTTTGCTGGTGATTTTTATAAATGACGAAGCAAGGAGAATAAAACATGGAAGCATATAAAACGATAATTTTAGATAAGAAGGAAGGAATCGGCTACATCACCCTCAATCGACCGGAGGTATTCAACGCTATCAGTCAGGAGTTGATTAATGAATTCAGCGATGCTCTGGATAAGATAAATAAAGATTACGAAATTCATGTCCTGATTCTGACTGGTGCGGGCAAGGGCTTTCAGGCGGGCGCCGATATCCGGGAATTGAGCATGATGACACCCATGTCTATCCTGAGATGGAATGAAGGAGTACTGCGCAATAACGCCAAAATAGAAAAGCTAAGACAGCCTGTAATTGCCGCTATTAACGGCCTGGCCATGGGAGGCGGCTTGGAATTGGCCCTTTCCTGTTCGATCCGTATTGCCGTCGCCGGAGCAAAACTGGCCCTGCCGGAGGTAAAGCTGGGGATTATACCGGGCACGGGAGGAACTCAGCGCCTGCCCAGGCTGATCGGTAAGGGCAAAGCCTATGAGCTCCTGCTGACGGGTGATACAATCACTGCGGAAGATGCTCTGAACATCGGCCTCATCAACAAGGTGGTCCCGAAAGGCGAAGCTCTGGCCGCTGCGGAGGAAATGGCCCGTAAAATTATGGCCAATGCCCCCTTTGCCGTGGAAATGTGCAAGGATGCAGTGGAAACAGGTATGAATCTTCCTTTGGAAGAGGCTGTTCAGTACTCTCAGAAGAACTGCATCACCTGCTTCAGCACGGAAGATATGAAAGAGGGTACCGGGGCTTTCCTGGAAAAACGAAAACCAAACTTCAAGGGTAGATAGGGAGTTATACCATGCCAGTAGATATTGTTATGCCAAAACTTGGTCTGACCATGACAGAGGGCATTCTTTTAGAATGGAAGAAAAAAGAAGGTGAAGCGGTAAAAAAAGGAGATGTCCTTTTTATCCTGGAAACGGAAAAGGTCACCTATGAGGTGGAGGCTCCGGATGACGGAATCATGGGAAAGATCCTTGTGCAGGAAAAGGAAACTGTCCCCGTCGGGGCAACTGTAGCCCTGCTTCTTAAGGCTGGAGAAGACACTTCGGCACTGAAGATTATTACCGCTCCCGCTGATGTAAAAGTTTCCGCCGGAGTACCCGTTGCACCGGCAGCGCCGGTTTCATCCGCCGCAGCGGTTTCGGGAACCAGACGCATCAAAGCGACACCTCTGGCAAAAAAAATGGCCCGCATTCTGTGTATTGATTTGGGAGGAGTCAGGGGAACCGGCTCCGCAGGACGAATCGTCCGGGAAGATGTGGAGAAAGCACAGAAAGAAAAGACTGAAAAACCGGCGGTACCTTCTGTTAACACTGCAGACGGAGAAGCCAAGATAGTACCCTTTACGGGAATGCGACGGACAATTGCCAAAAAAATGCTGGCCAGTAAAGTTGAGTCGGCGCAAGCCTACATGGGCAACACGATTGATGCCACACGAATTCAAGAACTGAGAAAAGCACTGCTGCCCCGTATTGAAAACAAATGCGGTGTGCGCATCACCATTACAGACATCATCATGAAGATTACGGGAGCCGCTCTGCTTGAGCATCCTGTAATCAACACCCGCTGGACGGATAAGGGGGTTCTTTTCCTGCCGGATGTCCATATGGGAATGGCCATGGCCCTGGATGAAGGACTTATCGTTCCGGTGATCAGGGATATCAACAAGAAAACCTACGGACAAATTGCTGCAGACCGGGTCCAGCTGATTCAAAAGGGAAAGAACAATAAATTTCTGCCCGATGATATCAAAGGCGGGACATTTACTTTGTCGGCCATGGGAATGTTCGGGTTGGAGACGTTTACAGCCATCATCAATCAGCCGGAAAATGCGATTCTCGCGGTGGGCGCAATTATCGAAACGCCCGTAGTCGTAGCAGGAACAATTGTCGTTCGTCCGATGATGAAGGTAAATTTAACCTATGATCACCGGGCGATCGACGGAGCGGAGGCGGGCAAGTTCATGCGAACACTGAAGGAGCTGCTGGAGGAACCTTCGTACATCCAGTAAAAACCTGATGCCTCGGCAAAGATTTAATTTGCCGTCACCCTCAGGGTGTTACTGTTTAATGAGAAAAAAGGAGTTCATGTTATGCCGGTAAATATCGTCATGCCGAAACTCGGGCTAACCATGACAGAGGGAACAATAGTAGAATGGAAGAAACGTGAAGGTGATACCGTTAAAAAAGGGGAAATACTTTTTGTTTTAGAAACGGAAAAGGTCACCTATGAGGTGGAATCCCAGGAAGACGGGATATTGGGAAAAATCATAGTGAACGAGAAGGAAAGCGTGCTTGTAGGAATGATAGTGGCATTTCTCCTGAAGCCCGGAGAAAAATACGTCCCGGCACCGGGTAAAATTCCGGAGACGGTAAAACCGGCAGCTGCGCCAGCCGTTAAAGTACCGGCCGGAAAAGCGAATATTATTATAATCGGCGGCGGCGTCGGCGGATATCCGGCCGCCATTCGGGCTGCCCGTATGGGAGCGGAAGTAACTATTATTGAAAACGATGCTCTGGGAGGAACATGTCTGAATTGGGGATGTATTCCTACCAAGGCACTTCTCCAGTCTGCCGCCGTCGCGGCAACAATCAGAAATGCGGATACCTTTGGTATTCGCAACAAGGGCTATGAAATAGATTTCAGCGCCGTCATGAAGCGGAAGAATGCTGTGGTAGCACAGTTATGCAATGGTGTGCAGAAACTGCTTACGGCAAAAAAAGTCAGAATCATAAAGGGAACAGCATCATTCGTCGATCCAAAAACAGTGCAGATTGTGCAAACCGGTGAAAAGATCACCGCAGACAAGATATTGATCGCTTCGGGATCAAAGTCCGGAAAAATACCCATCGAAGGCATTGACGGCCCGGACGTCATGGACAGCAATCAAGTTTTGACGATGGAATCTCTGCCTCAAAGCGTCGTTGTTATCGGCGGCGGCGTCATCGGTGTGGAATTTGCCCAGTTCCTTAAAGGAATGGGAACGGATGTCACCATCCTGGAATTAATGCCGAATCTGATTCCCGGCCTGGACAAAGAAATGGCCGTTGCCCTGGAGAAAATCATTATTGCCTCAGGAGTCAAGGTGATTACTGGTGCTATGGTGAAGAGTATTGGCGGTACAAAAGGTCTTAAAACTGTCCGGTACGCAGTCGGCGACAAAACCGCAGAGTGTGCGGCGGAAAAAATTATAATGGCGGTGGGAAGAAAGCCTGATTTTTCCAGCCTGAATATTGAGGGAACAGGCATTCTCTGTGAAAAAGGTGCCATCGTAGTAAACGACCGGATGGAAACAAATATCACGGGAATCTACGCTGCGGGTGATGTCATCGGCGGCGTGATGCTGGCCCATGTGGCCACTGCGGAAGGAGAATGCGCCGTGAAAAACGCACTTGGCCATGAATCCATCATGAACTACCGGGTTGTGCCTGCCTGCATCTACACGACACCGGAGATGGCCTCCGTCGGCCTGACGGAAGAAGAAGCCAAAAAGAAATATGATGTTCAGGTCGGCCGTTTTCCTCTCCGGGGAAACGGAAAGGCTTTGATCCTTAATGAAACGGAAGGAATGGTGAAAATAATCTCCGATAAAAAGTATGGAGAAGTCCTGGGAGTGCATATTCTCGGTCCTCATGCAACAGATATGATCGCCGAAGCGGTTTTAGGAATGAACCTGGAAATGACAGTGGACGAATTGGCACATGCAATTCATCCCCACCCCACTGTATCCGAGTCTATTATGGAAGCAGCCATGACACTTACAGGGGGGGCTATCCACATGCCGTAGTGGTTATCGGCGATGTGTATTTTTGACAAGAACAGAAACAATTCAAGATAATCAGGAGGTAAATCATGGCTTGGGATTTTGGAATTTCAAAGGAAGAGGAAGCATACCGTCAGAAAGTTGCATCCTTTCTGGACAAGGAACTGACAGAGGAAATTGCACGCGAAAACTGGGAAGATTTAGGGCTGGATGTCGCGGGAAGGGCATTTGCCAAAAAACTCTATAATGCGGGATTAATGGGATGGAGCTGGCCTGTCGAATACGGTGGCAAAGGGTTGCCGCCCATTTATGATTTTATTTTAATTGACGAACTGGGTAAGCGCTGGTGCGCCCATGTGCCCAATGATGTGGCTTATACCATGGTCGGTCATACAATTCTGAGACGCGGTAATGAGGCAATGAAAAAGGAATTTATACCACGAATTATCCGCGGAGAAATAGAATTCGGCCTGGGCTATACGGAACCGGAAGCCGGATCGGATCTGGCTAATATGAAAATGACGGCGGTCGAAGATGGCGACCATTATATTATCAATGGCCAGAAAACATTCAACACGGAAAGCCATTATGCAGAATATCACTGGCTGGCTGCCAAGACAGATTCCGGCGTGTCCGCTTATAAGGGAATCAGTCTTTTTATTGTGGATCAGCGCAGCCCGGGAATCACTATTCGGCCTATGACGACTATGTCCGGAGAAAGAACGAATGAGATCTTCTATGATGATGTTAAAGTTCCTAAAAATCGCCTGGTCGGTGAAAAGAACAAGGGCTTCTACTATATGATGGAAGCCCTGGGTTCGGAACGGAATTATGTTTTCGTTCCCAGTCGTTACATTCCCTACCTCAACATGATTGTCGATTATGCACGGAACACGACCTTCAGGGGCATACCACTTGCAAATAATCCCCTGGTTCGCGACAAGATCGCTCAAATTGCCGTGGAAATCGATATGTCCACCTTGCTGGCCGATCATGCCCGCTGGATGGAATGGAATCATCTGCCCATGACCTGCGAACCGGAGATTACCAAGGTATTTGTCTCAGAGATGGAACAGCGCATGGTTGACAGCGCCATGCAGATACTTGATCAGTTCTGTCAGTTGAAGGAAGACTCCAAATGGGTACCTCTTAAAGGGAGAATTGAATGGGAATTTTTGCATTCCTTCATGACGACCATCGGAGCGGGAACCAGCGAAGTAGGGCGGACCGTTATTGCCCAGCGGGGATTGGGTCTCCCCAGAGGATAAACAAGGCCACAATACATAAATGGAGGCAATCAAAATGGATTTTACATATACGGAAGAACAGAAAATGATAAAGGAAGCGGCGCGTGGATTTCTGGAAAAAGCATGTCCGAATGTGGAATGGTATCTGGAAATGGAAAGAGACGAAAAAGGTTTCACGCCGGAGTTATGGAAAGGGATGGCGGAACTGGGCTGGATGGGAATTATGTTTCCGGAAAAATACGGCGGAATCGGCGGGTCGTTTCTGGATCTGGTCGTCCTCCTTGAAGAAATGGGATATGCGGCACTCCCCGGGCCTTTTTTCTCCACTGTAATCCTGGGCGGCATTGCAATTCTCGAGGCAGGTACGGATAAGCAGAAGGACGACCTGCTTCCAAGGATTGCCGAAGGAAAATGTTTGCTCACCATGGCGCTTATCGAACCGGCAACAACCTGTTACGATCCTTTCCACATTGAAACTTCGGCAAAATCATCCGGTGACAACTATATCATCAACGGTACCAAGTTATTTGTACCCAATGCCAATGTATCAGATGTGCTTATCGTTGCCGCCCGGACGAGCGGAGCGGCGGGAGATAAAAGCGGAATTACCCTATTCCTGGTGGACAGCAATGCGCCCGGTATCAAAACCACCCTTTTGAAGACAACGGCCGGCGATAAACTCTGTGAAGTCGTTTTTAACGCAGTCAAGGTTCCGCAAGACAAAATTCTCGGTTCACTAAACGGTGCCGGCACCATTATCGAGAAAGTCCTCCAGTATGCCGCTGTCGGCAAATGTGCCGAAATGCTCGGCGGAGCGCACAAAGTAATGGAAATCACCGTGGCCTATGCCAAAGAACGCGTACAATTCGGGAAGCCCATTGGTGCTTATCAGGCAGTGCAGCATCTTTGTGCCAATCAGAAAATGGCTATTGAAGGCAGCATATATATCACATACAAGGCTGCCTGGCTGTTAGTTAATGGATCTTCAGAAACAAGAATCATTTCTTCGGCAAAAGCCTGGGTCAGTGACGCCGGCAAGAAGGTGGCGGCTATCGGTCATCAGATATTCGGCGGTACCGGCTATATCGTGGAGCACCCCATGCCCATTTATTCAAGACGGGCAAAAGCAGCCGAATATGCCTTCGGTAACGCCAATTATCATCGCGAGTTAATTGCCTCTAATTTGGGATTATAACAAGAAAGGAAATTCATTATGATTCTGAGTAAACTGGACAGGTATCAGGATAAGGATAAATTTCTCGAAGAATTAAGGAAGAAAGCTTTTGACATGGAAATGCAAAATCACGGCTGTTCCCAGGTGGTGGTGCAGATCTTTCTCGACCTGTTCGAGGAAAACAATGTCCCTTTGTTTATGGCCGCCAGCCCATTTGCCGCAGGGATGTCCCTGACGGGAAACAATTGCGGTGCGCTTGTAGGGGGATTGATGATTCTAGGAACAGCTTTCGGAAGAAAAGACATCCATGAAGGAATGAACGGCATCATAGAAGGTATCCGTCCCTGCCGGAAACTTGTAAAATATTTTCAGGAAGCTCAGCATGCTGTCAACTGCCGGGAGATAACCGGTGTCGATTTGTCGGACCCGAAAGCATCTGAGGGCTATTTTGCAGGAGGCGGTCTGATGAAATGTTCCAACATAATAGCTGATGTCGTTGTTTATGTTGCCGATCTCCTCTATGAAGAGAACAAAAAAAGAAAATGATAAGCCAGCAAACAGGGAGGTAATTTGTATTATGGAAAATATTAAACCAGGATGTCTGGATGGTGTAACGATCCTCGACTTTACTTGGGTCTTGGCAGGTCCCCATGCGACAAAGACACTTGCTGATATGGGGGCAAATATTATTAAAGTGGAACAATACAAAGCCGGGGCCAACGAAAGGTGGCTTCCCTACCGGATAACCCATGACGAGGTTACACAAAGCTCCTACACGATAAATGTAAACCGGGGAAAAAAGAGCATCTGTATAAATATGAAAGCTCCCAAGGGGATGGCGCTGATTCATGAACTTATCAAAAAGAGTGACGTTTTGGTAGAGAATTTTGCTCCGGGCGTCATGGATCGGCTGAAACTGGATTACGAATCGGTCAAGAAAATAAAGGAAGATATTATTTATTGCTCTATCTCCTGTTTCGGACACTGGGGACCGTACAGCCACAAGCCCGGATATGACATGATTGCCCAAGGTGCCAGCGGCTGGACCGCCCAGAGCGATCCACCCATTATAGCACCCGTTTCCATCGGTGATACCGTTGCCGCCATGCACGCAACAACGGCCATTCTGGGTGCCCTGTACGCGAAGAAGACCAAGGGAATAGGACAAAATATCGATATTTCCATGATGGATTGCCTGTTTTCTCTCCATGAAAATACCCTGCCTTGGTATCTGATCACCCAGGCTGTCGGGGAACCAATCCAACCACCGCGGATCGGGCGGCAGCATCCCGGTTACGCCCCCTACGGCATTTATCAGGGAAAGAACGGCGGTATGATCTGCATCGCCTGCCTCACGGAAGCACGCTGGCAGCCTCTTGTTAAACTTATGGGCGAGAAGTATGCATGGCTGCTGACTGATCCGCGGGCGAAGGATGTATCTACCCGCTGTACAACTGCAAACGCTCCCTTCATCCACAAAGTCTTGGAGGAATGGGTTATGGAACAGGATTCTGTTGAGGAAGTGGAGAAACTTCTCGATCAGGTCGAGGTACCCTGTCTGAGGGTTCGGACTCTCCGCGAGTTGGCGGATACGGATCCACAAATCAAGGCACGGGAAATGATGCCGTCGGTGGATCAGCCTTTTATCGGTCCCATGAAAATGTACGGCAGCCCGCTGAAGATGTCGGAAACACCATCGTGCATAAGAGGTTATGCCCCGATTCTCGGTGAACATAATACGGATATTCTTACCAGTGTTTTGGGGTATAATGAAGAGCAGGTGAAATCCCTGTACAAGGAAGATGTTCTGTATCATGAACCTGCCGTGGACAGGCTGAAAAAGTAGCAATCAGAAATAGAGGTAAAAGAAAATGTTGAAATTCGAAAAATTGGACATAATCAGAAGAAAAATCCGTCAAGATGATATGAAAGATCTGGGAGTTCCAACGCACGATATGATCAAACGCTGTATTGATGAAGGAAAACTCGATTTAGCCAAGGAACTGGTCAGCTATACAATTGTCGAAAGTAAAGGTCTCCACGATCTTTATGTAGACTGGACATCGGACATGTTGGACAAGGTCGCCAAGAAGTGGGGCGAAGAAGCCATGTATCAGTTGCTGCGAGACACCCAGGGAACATGGATGATGAAGAGGAGCTGGAAAGGATTCATTAAGATGAATATCTACGAAAGGCTCTGGCTTAATGCTGAAGTATTCCGTGCCCACCGCTGCGGGCCGAAACAAATGGGAGAACTCGATTTCACTGAGGATAATGAAAAAATCATTATGAGCTGCAATCCCTGTGGCAGCGGCGGCCGCACCCGCCGCGGCGACCCGGTGGACAAAACGCCTTCCCGCTATGGCGCTCCTTATAATTTCGGCAAAACTTCCAAGGCTTATCCCTGGAGTTGGAGTGAAAAAGGTGTGCCTTATTACTGTATCCACTGTGCCATCAATGAAATACTGATGATTGAGTGGGGCGGCTGGCCACTGTGGGTTACGGAATACGTTGAGGATGCCGGCAAGCCCTGCGCCTGGGTCTTCTACAAACGACCGGAGACGATGCCTGAAAAATACTGGACAAGGTTGGGCTTCAAGAAGCCCGATAAATTTGAATAACCGGTCGGTTTCCGATTTCGCTACGGGAGGGAAGAACACGAAAACATCCTTACCCGGATGGACTAAAACAAACTATCGTGATTGCGGTAAATTTAGGAAGAACGGCATACAGCGAAGCGCTTCACCTCCAGAAACTCTGCCATGCTGCCCGTGTGAAAGGACGAATCGAAGACATGCATGGTTATGCTTTTATAGCATGATCCTGTCATTACCATGGGCAGCAGTGCCGCGGCCAAAGATCTGCTGGTAACGGAGGAAGAACTGACACGGCATGGCATTCCAATTTATCACGTCAACCGGGGAGGGAAAATTACCTGTCACTATCCGGATCAGATGGTCGGATATTTCATCATCAATCTGAACATTTTGGGATGGGATATTCACCGTTTTGTCCGCGGTATCGAGGAGTCGATTATCCTGGTACTGGCCGACTACGGAGTTCGAGCTGAAACCAACCGGCACATGACAGGCGTGTGGACCGGAAACAGTAAGATCGCCGCTATTGGCATCGAGGTGAGCAAGGGAGTGACCATGCATGGCTTCTCCCTTAATATGCGGAATAATGTTCCGCTCTATTCTTTTTTTATTCCCTGCGGCATCAGTGATCGCGGAGTGACTTCTCTGGAGAGATGTCCTGGAACGGATCGTCTTGGGGACATTGACGAAATCAGTCGCTGTTTCCTCCGGCACTGGACTGAAGTTTTTCAGATGCCGGACATCGCGTTCATTTCGAAAAAGAATTGGGAATAATGATCGGCTCGCTACGGGACAAATTAGACAACGGCATAATGATCAATGAAACGATGAAAATATTATGACTCTGGAAAAACCTCAATGGCTGCGCAAAAGACTTTCTATTGGACCTTCTATGCAGAGCATGGAAAGCGGCTTGCAGAAAAACGGCCTGCACACAATTTGTCAGGAGGGCTGCTGTCCAAATCAGGGCGAATGCTTCTCTCTGGGCGTGGCAACCTTTCTTATCATGGGTCGTGTTTGCAGCCGTAACTGCCGTTTCTGCGCTGTAGAGTCGGGAATGCCGCAGCTCCTGGACGAAAATGAACCCCGGCGACTGGCGGAAGAAGTGAAGCGGCTCGGCTTGAAATTTGTTGTTGTGACATCCGTAACCCGGGATGACTTGCCCGACGGCGGAGCCGAACATTTTACCGAGGTAATAACAACTCTGCGCCGTGTCTGTCCAATGGTTGGAGTGGAAGTTCTCATTCCTGATTTTCAGGGATCACACCGAGCTTTACGCACAGTGATAGCTGCCGCCCCGGATGTCCTCAATCACAATGTAGAGACGGTTCCCCGACTTTACCCTCATGTACGCCCCCAGGCGAACTATCGCCGCTCCATCGCACTGATTGCGCAGGCCAAATTTATGAATCCATCTCTCATTACCAAATCAGGGCTAATGGTAGGACTGGGCGAGACATATGATGAGGTAATCAATGTCATGGCGGACCTCAGGGCCGCGCAATGCGATTTTCTAACCATTGGGCAATATCTCTCACCATCAATATCGCATCACCCTGTTGTCCAATATATCAGTCCCGATCTTTTTGAGGAGTACCGGATGAAGGCTTTAAAGATGGGTTTTTTGGACGCTGCAGCGGGACCTTTTGTGAGAAGTTCCTATATGGCGGAATCAGCTTTCAGAAACAATTCAGATAACGTTTCGACGTGATGCATATTTTGCATTACGTCGAAACGTCGGCCCAAACTACTTAAGAACAGTTAATTACCTGCGTCAATCCATAAAGCTCGGCAACCAAGTCAATATAGGCGGAAACACCAAGCATAAAACGAGCACTATTATCTGCAAGAAAACAAATGGCGTAACACCTCTGTAGATAGTACCGAGAGAAACGTCTTTCGGAGCAACGCCTTTCATATAAAAGATATTCAATCCAAACGGTGGAGTAATATAGCCGATAATTGTTGACAAGCTGAAAAGGAGCATGAACCAGAGGACATCAACATTAAAGGCATTTATAACAGGTAGAAAAACCGGAATACAGATCATAGTGATAGCTACCGGATCAATAAACATTCCCAGAATCAGGACAATGACCAGCATGATCGCAATTGCACCCATTGCCCCGAAGGGGAGGGTGGTAAGAAAATCAGTAACCATTCCGGCCGTGCCCGTAGTAGTCACAAGAGTGGAATAGCAGCCCCCTCCGATGACCAGCCACATAATCATACCCGTCACTTTAAAGGAAACCTTGAATGATTCAAAAAGATTGGCAAACTTCAATTGACGATTAATGCCGGCGATAATTATGGCTCCAATGGCTCCGAAACCGGCTGCTTCAGTAGCTGTGAAAACTCCGCCGTAGATGCCGCCCAGCACCATGGCGATGAGTAGAATCGGAAGAATTACGGACGGGAGAGCCTTGATCTTCTCGGTAGTTGTTGCAAGTTCCTCGTCAGGCAGCGGCGGTCCGTCCTGGGGATTGCGTTTACAGCGAATCCATACATACAGACAGTAAAGAAGGGCACACAATAATCCCGGCAGGACTCCTCCCATGAAGAGTTTACCAACGGAAAGCGATGCATATCCCCCTACAATAATCAAAAGGTTACTCGGTGGAATCAAAGGACCCAAAGCACCGCCTGCGGTAATAGCACCAACAACCATGTGCTTGTTATAGCCTCTTTTGAACATTTCGGGCAGGGCGATCATTCCCATGGTCACAGTGGCTGTTGCCCCGATGCCCGTCATCGCAGCCATGAGGGTGCTGATGAGGATCGTACCGATGCATAGTCCTCCACCCATACGTCCCGTCCACAGACGCATGGTCGTGTATAAACTGGTGGCAACGCCGGAAAACTGTAGTACTGCAGCCATCAGTACAAAAAGGGGTATTGCCAAAAAGACTTCTGTTCGCGCTTGCGACAGCGCTGCGGAGACAAGCATAAAAAGTGAGGTTGGCCCCTGAAAGATCAACAGCAGCAAGGCGGATAAACCGACGAGAGCAAACGCAACCGGCATACCTGTCATCAGGAGGAGCAGAAGCAACCCAATGATTAATACTGTAGTCATATCAGATCCTTTCCACCGATTTGCGGCTTGTTGAGCAAGATCAGGATATCTTTAAAAAATTCCGCTATACCTTGCGCCAGAAGTAAAAAGCATCCAACCGGAACCATCAGTTTCATCCAATAGTAGGGAGGTGCCCAAATGGTCGGCATGGTTTCCTTGACATTCCAGGACATTAAAAACATGTCCCATCCCAGGTACATCAAAATGACAATTCCAAAGAAAAAGAAAAACGATGTCAGCAGAGACAGCAAAGCCTTTTTTCGGGCTCCCATGTTTGTTGTAAAAACATCTACAGTAATATGCCCCTTCTGCAATAAAGCATAGCTGCCGCCAAAGAAGATGATCGCGGCAAAAACTTGAATATTGAGATCCCATGCCCAGATGGTAGGTTGCTTGACGACGTATCGCATGAACACCTCAAAAACGGTTATTAGCACCAACGGCAACATCAACCAGCAAAATATTTTCCCTATCCAGTCCGTCACGGAATCCATAAAACGGATATATGATCGCATACCACTTCCTCCGATTGTCAGGGCAGTGATGAATGAGATAGAATAAAGCCATCTCATTCATCACCCTAAACTTTTAATCCATGGGCCTGCCAAGATCCCGCATCTGTTGTTTTAAAATATCAACTCCTTTTTTCATCCGTGGGCTTTTTGCTGCAAGTTCGTTCCACAGTGGAGAAACCAGTTTTCTCATTTTAACAAGTTCTTCTTCCGGTAGAGTGCAGATTTCTACGGATTTCATATTGACCGACTTGGCCAAAGATGCCTTTGTCAGAGTGATATAACGGTTTCCTGTATCTTCAAGGATAAACCGCGTTCCTAACTCCACAATCTGTCGCAGATCCGCCGGCAGTTTCTCCAGTGATTTTTTGCTGATCAGCATAGATATTGCAATCTGGGCAGCTGTTGGCAACGTGTAATATTTCACCACTTCATGAAACTTCACATCTTGAAGTCCGGAGGCATCATAAATGGCACCGTCGATTGTTCCCAGCTTCATGGCCATATAGAGCTCTCCTCCCGGAATGGTCACTGCCGATGCTCCCAGCGCCTGCACATATTTTCCATAAACACCAAGGGCGCGGATTTTCTTGCCTTTAAGATCTTCCAGCTTTTTCACGGGGAAATTGGTATTGAAGTGGTAATAGCATCCGGCGGCACCGGGATATTGGACAATGCCGTGCTCGGCGTAGGCTTCGCGAATGACATTGCCGAGCCCCCTGTTCCAATAGGCATCCCAGTACTCGTCCCATGCCATGTGCCCCATTGGCAACCCTATTTCCAGATCAGTCTCAGGAATCAATCCCGTATAGAAACCGCCATATGTAACCGAGCAGTCAAATACACCTTTCTCTAAATAGGTAACGACATCACCTACGGCGCACATTGCGCCCGGCGGTAATATTTCAACTTTCAAACGGCCATTGGTCAATTGATTAATGTACTTGGCCCATTCCACACCATGCATTGTCACAGTAGTACCAAGAGGGTATGTGGCCTGCATTTTCCATGTAATTACTTTCTTGTCTTGAGCTTGCGAACAAACAACGAAACCAAACAACAAAAACGAGGCAACGACAAAAACAAAAAATTTTTTCATTTTTCCCTCCTAAATAATTACTTTAATTGATTTATTACTGTTGACCGAGCGTTCATTCAGATAGCACGGCAAACTACTACTTTGATTTTTCCTCCTAAATTATTATTTCATGAATCTGTACTAGAAAAGCAGCATCTAAAATGCTGGAAAACTAGTAATGATAATATTAATTTGCATATAAAAATTTATAAGATTTTCTAAAATTAAATTTAGTAAAGCTAAAATCGCACGCTCTTTTGATTTGAAATTTACTTTTATTGATCATCGGTAGTTGATTGAGCGCTTACTCATGTTGATTGATACACCATCAGAATACATCTGTCAAGAATATTTTCATCTTGGAATATGAACTTTTTTCTTTCAATCGTCAAAGACAATGCAAGAAATATGGAATTTTTTTGCAATTGGTTTTTACCGTTCCCCAGCAACGGCGGAAGTACGTTGCTCCTTCTGAGGAAAATAAGGAATTGTTGTCCCTGAAATAAATATAACATTTGCCGGATGTTCAATGATTATAACTCTGTATACAATGGAAAATATATAAAGACGATAACGACGCCGCACAAAGTGGATCAGTTAGGATTGCAGAATAAGCAATAGTGTTTTGTTAAAAATAACATCTTCATATGGCATTAACAAAATTAGTGTTTTTCATTGACATACAGAAACGGCTTTCATATATTCATTCTGGGAAATATCAGCATTGATCTGCGTAACATATTTATTCATATAACCATAAAACAAGGAGATATTTCATGCGCGCTTGGATTTGCGACAACCCGACGGGAACTGATGCCATCACCTGGAAAGAAATACCCACACCTGAACCCGGCGAAGGTGAAGTGCTTGTATCTATAAAAGCAGCCAGCCTTAATTTTCTTGACTTTCTTATTATACAGAACAAGTATCAGATTAAACCGCAGTTGCCTTTCGTCCCCGGTGCCGAGTTCGCCGGTGTAGTCGAAGCTGTCGGTAAGAAGGTAATAAGTTTAAAGGCGGGAGATTTAGTCGCTGGATTCACAGGTACCGGCGCTTTTGGGACGCATGTAGTTGCTCCGGCGGAACGCCTGGGGCATCTTATTCCGGATTTTTCTTTTGAAGACGCTGCTGCATTTCCTTGTACCTATGGAACTTCTTATCATGCTCTGATAGATCGTGCTGCAGTTAAAGCAGGAGAGACGGTTCTGGTAATGGGAGCGTCAGGCGGCGTAGGATCCGCTGCAGTACAAGTAGCCAAGGCAGCCGGGGCCACTGTAATCGCTGCAGCCTCCAGCGATGATAAATGTGCTGTCTGTAGGCAAATAGGTGCTGATTTCACTATAAATTATACGAGTGCCAACATCCGCAATGAGCTCAAAACTCTGACCTCAGGTAATGGGCCTGATATAATTTTCGATCCTGTAGGAGGTGAACTGACCGAAGCTGTTTTCCGTTCTCTGGCATGGAAAGGACGCTATCTGGTCATCGGTTTTGCTCAAGGTAAAATTCCTTCTTTACCGCTGAATCTGGCTTTGCTTAAAGATGCCTCCATCATGGGTGTTTTTTGGGGAGAATTTTCCAAACGCGAACCGCAAAGCGACGGCGATAATTTTAAAAAATTAACCACTTTGTATAAGGCCGGCAAGATCAAACCGCTTATCGAGCATAAATTACCGATGCAGGAACTGCAGAAAGCATTCGCCTTGATTACAGCCCGCCAGGTACGCGGCAAAATCGTATTGGTCAATGATTAGATAACAGCAGAGATGTATTTACAGCAGGTTTTTCCGTTCAGAGGAGAAGCGGAAAATCTAGTCTCCGATTGCGGCATAAATAGATAAAGTTTTATTTCTATCTTGATCCGTTGCATGTCACAAGATCAGAAAACTTATCTATTTCGCCTGATTTTTAGCACACGCTTTAATTAAGAAATGTTCCAAAAGCAGTTGCGGATCTTTCGCTGAAGATTTGAATTCACGATCGAGCTTAAGCAACTCATCCAGATATCCCAGAAGACTCTGATAAGAAAAACGACTGGCATTACGCAGAGCATTATAAACAACAAAGGGATGCTGTCCGGTGAGAATTCCTTCCCTCTTCGTAAAATTTTCGGCCAAATCATTTATCAGCGGATAGATGTTCTTCTGATACCAGCCATATTCCATCGAGCTGTTAAATTTCGGTAATTTCCCTGAGTTTACTAAAATTCTTGCCTGTAATAAGAATCGGATTTCCCTCACCAGCATTGTTAAAATCATCAGATGATGCAAACCTTGATCAAATAAAGCCTTGAGCGCCTGAAGTGCGGCCAGTTGATTTTTTTCGCCAAGTGCCCCGGTCAGGTCGAAAATAGAATCTTCTTTTGTTTTCCCGACAACTTGAGCAATATCTCCATCCTCAATAACCTGCCGTTCACCGACAAAAAAGATTAGTTTTTCCACTTCCATGATTGACCTGCGCAATTCAAATCCCGTTTTTTTCCCCAGATTGACCCAGGCCGTGGGTGAAAGTTTTTTGCCATAATGATCAAGCAATTTTTGAACTTCTTTTTGGAGGGATTCTTTCTGAGCGACCTCTCCTCTGGCCGCATTGAACTGCAGAACGATTCCCTGTTCGGCAATAATTTTGTATATTTTTTTCCTTTTATCCACGGTTTCAGCCGTACAAATCAGACAGTTTTCCGGAGGCAGTCCGTTTTGAAAAATTTTTTCCAATTGTTCTATTTTATCCGCGCCGGAAAGCTCTGTAAACCCCGAATTGGAGCAGATATCCAAAATCCGGGGCAGCCATTTTTCACGGTCATCCCCGGAATCCCCGGGAATCATCTTACTCCATTGCCCGTCGGAAATCCGCTGCCAACCATTTCCCTGCAGATCTTCCAGAGAAAAGCCCGCAAGCTTAAGGAAAGTCAAAAAATACTTGGCGGCTTTGGATGGATTATCATCAATATATTTTTTTATTTTAGAGATCAGCTCAGATAAATTTTCGCGGGAATGAAAAATTGTCGCATTGCGCAGCACGACAACTTTTCTGCTCCCCAGAAGAGACGGTGTTAAAACGCATTCGATCAGATTATCAACGTCAGCACTTTCACCATCAAGGCGGAAAAGGCCAAAATCACGATCGGCTTGGGGTATAATCAGATCCAAAATCTGCTGCAGGGTATCATTAATTAAATACTCTTCTTCACCGTAAAGAAGATAACAGGGGGCAACAATACCTTTTTTCAGGTCGGCCAGTATTTTTTCCGGTGTCATAGAATTGATGCTCTTGCAAAACCAGCAGACGGTTTATCCCGTTAAATGATAATATATTTTTTTATGTGTTTGACGACTTCTTCCGGATCATCAATAATTTGCATAAAGTCGAGATCAGCAGGAGATATTTTATCATCGGACAGCATGTTACTTCTCAGCCAGTCGATCAGTCCGCTCCAGTATTCGCTGCCCATCAGTATTACGGGAAAACTTTTAATTCTTCGAGTCTGGATTAAGGTCAACGCTTCAAATAACTCATCCATTGTTCCGAACCCGCCCGGCATGATTACATAAGCAACAGCATATTTGACAAACATCACCTTGCGGATAAAAAAGTATTTATAGTCAACCTGCATATTGGCATAGGTATTCGGTTTCTGTTCAAAAGGCAGACGAATATTCATCCCGACTGATTTGGCACCGCCTTCAGCCGCTCCTTTGTTCGCAGCTTCCATAATTCCGGGGCCGCCGCCGGTAATCACATTAAATCCATTTTTAGCCAGAAGGAGACCTAGTTTTTCAGCCTTTTGATAATATTTATCTCCCGCTTTAACCCGGGCAGAACCAAAGACAGTAACAGCATTTTTAACCTTGGACATTGTTTCAATGGCATCAACAAATTCCGCCATAATACGAAACACCCGCCAGGATTCTTCAATGGAAAGTGAGTCAATTACATATTGTCTTTCGTCCATAGCCTTATCCTCCCTGAAATCAGGGCCATCTAAACATTCCAAAATGTAGCTGATATCCCCCGCAGTAAACACCCGGATATTGAATTGAACATGAACTACCGCAGCAGTTATCTTTTTTAAGAGCTACGGCGTCTTTGAACCTTGGCCAATCTGCGACGCGCTTCAATTGTTTTTCTCTTTTTCTTAACTGACGGCTTTTCATAAGCCCGGCGAACTTTCAATTCTTTAAACAAGCCACTTTTCGAAAGTTTGTTCTTTAAAATTTTCAGAGCCTTCTCCACATCATTGTCAATTACTTTAACTTCCAATTTAATTCCTCCCGATTATTATAATTTATGGTCATTTTGCCTTTCACAAACAAAAAAAGGGCAGTACGGCGAAGTGCAAATTACTTGCCGTAAACCACCCTTAAAGTTTTCAATTAATTTTAATCACTCTCCTTACTTCATAGAGATAATATTTTTAAAATTAAAACAACTATTACAATTAGTTGTTTATATATGCGATCTGAATCAAAAGCGCAACTAAAAAAAATAAAATTTACATAGGAAGGAATATACTGAATTATTTGAATATTTCTTCGTTAGCAAATCTGTAAGTGTGATGCGCGTTCAGTCATGCAATTGAACAAGTTCCTTATTTCTTTCGCTGTTCCACCTCAAATCCGCATACTTTTGTGTTAATTTTTCCACCAGAATTTCTTCGGCGGATGTTAAGCTACCTTTAATAATTTCCTTGCCTAATACCGCAGCAAAACCTTTTTTCAAATTAGTACAAATTTCTTTTTCGTCAAGCGGCCGGGTAATTTCCTCATTAATGGCTGCAACGGAATCTTTCAGTTTCCGTAATTGTTCAGCTGTCCTTGCGGGCAACAAGAATGAAGCTGTCTTGACCGGATCAAAATCCATCAAAATCGATCCGTGCTGCAGGAAACCGCTGCCGGTTCTCATTTGGGCACTGCCGCAAATTTTGCGGCCGGAAACCAGGAGTTCATTGCCGGAAGGCACGGAAAAACAACAGGCTTTAAAATCCGCATCGTGCAGTTTGCGGCTGGTTTCCGCCAGAGACGCTTCTATTCCCAAAGCAACCAATCCACGAGCAATACAATTGCTTATGATTTTATATGTCCCTAGAATATCCTGTGGAAATAATTTTTCTTGATTACAGGCAACAACAGAATAGGTAACTTCCCGACAATGGAAGACGGCCTTCCCTCCACTTAGCCTCCTGACGATATCAACACCATCTGCACGGCATTTTTCGACATTGATTTCTTTTTCTATATCCTGAAAATAGCCGATGGAAACAGCCGCCGGACGCCACCCATAAAACCTGATTGTCGGAGGTTTTTTATTTTTAATCGTTTCACGGAAGACGGCTTCATCAATAGCCATGTTTTCAAAAGCGTTATGCTGTTGAAAATCTAAAAACCTCCAAACCATAAAAATGTTCAGTCCGTTTCTTCTTCCTGCATTATAAAATCATGGTACCCCGTCGCATCAAGCAGGTCGTCCAATTGTTCCAAATCATCCATTTCAATCACGACCAGCCAGCCGACGTCATGAGGATCGCTGTTTATTATACCAATATCATCGGTAATATCTTCATTAATACTGACAACATTTCCACTGACTGGAGAAATTAAATCAATAACAGCCTTGGTGGACTCAATAGAACCAAAATTTTCGTCGCGCTCCACATAAGTATCTATTTCCGGAAATTCAACAGACAGGATTTCTCCTAAACATTCCTGAGCATAATCCGTAATTCCCAGCGTAGCCATATCTCCGTCAATCCTTACCCAGATATGTTCACGACTGTACAGTAGATCTTCTGGAAATATCTTCATAACAGGATACCCTCTGCTTTTATTCGATAATGATTAGTCCTTTATCCATTTTTGTAAGCTTTTCGCAACTATTTTTTTTAACTAATACCGTATCTTCTATTCTAATGCCCCAACGCCCCGGAAAATAAAGACCCGGCTCAATTGTCACCACCATCTGTTCCTCTAAAATATCAGGTGAAACCGCATTAAGGCGCGGAGCCTCATGGACTTCCAAACCTACACCATGACCGGTACCATGTGAAAAATATTGTTTGTATTTTTCTCCGAAAATATTTCGGGTAAGATGGTCGACATCAGCGGCCGCAACACCTGCAGCAATAGCACCTATCCCCTGATCATAAGCTTTTTTAACCAGTTCGTAGGCTTTTTTTTGTTCTTCCGTTATTTCCTGAAAAACAAAAGTACAGGTCTCATCAGAGCAGTAGCCTTTATATTTAACACCAAAATCAATTACTACAAAATCACCTTTTTTGATTTTGCGGCTGGTAGGTGTGGCATGCGGTAATGCGGAATTTTCGCCAAAAGCAACTATCGTCTCAAAGGCAATTTGATCCGCACCTTCCTGCCTTGCAATCATTTCCAACTGTAAGGCCAAATTCTTTTCTGAACAACCGGTTTTTATTTCTGAAATTACAGAAAAAATTGCGGCGGAGGAAATTTCCGCGGCTTTTTTCATTAACAAAACCTCGGTTTTATCTTTATATGCCCGGATCAATCGAAGCTCATTACCCAACGGCCGTAATATTTCCCCATGCAATTCCTGCATCAGATGATTATAAAATTGCACCGTGACAAAATCCGACTCAAAACCTATATAGCGCAGATTCTGTTTTTTAATGCTTTGCAGAACACCTTTAATTTTATCCTGATATTGAATTATCTCCATATCAGCGGCTTCCTGTTTAGCCTGAGTTATGTAGCGTCCATCCACAAGCAAAACGGCATTTTTCCCATCAATGATCAGAGCTCCATCACTTCCCGTATAACCGGACAGGTAACGGATGTTATTCATATTAAAAAATAACAGACTATCAATTTTGTAATCGGGGAATTTACTACGGACCCGGGATATTCTTGCCGGAAACATATTACTTTTACGTTGCATGATTTTTTAACCTGCTGATATTATCAAGCCAGCCTGACAATGTTTTGATCAGGTTATCCGTCACCGGAATCGTATCACCGAGAGATGATTTCCGGGCTATAACGGCTTTTACCGTATCGAGTTTTACTCTGGCCTGAACATTAACTGGATCTTTTCGTATTATTTCCGCAAGAACATCCGCTGCCATTTGCAGATGGCCCTGTTTAATATAAAGATCAGCTAACGTAACGGTATAAAATTCAGGTTTTAATTCATCTTCTCCTTCATCTGATTCATCAACTGCACCTGTGGGAGATTGTTCTTTTTGCAGCAAGGAAATTTTTTCGGCTATCACTCCAACATCAGCTGAAAGGGGATTTAAGGAAACAAACTTTTGATAACACAAAACGGCATCCGGAGTTAATCCTTGTTCTTCGTAACACTCGGCAGCACGTAAATAAACAAACGATAATTTGGCAATTTCTTTTTCCAATATGCGCAAAACATTCCGGGATTCTTCAATTTTTCCCAATGCAATCAGGACGCGATTAACAAATACTCCCGCATCAACATCAAGAGGAAACCTTGCCAGCCTTTCTTCAGACAGCGAGAGTGCTTCCGGAAACATTTTTTGCCGGAAAAAATTTTCCATCTGCCGGACAAAAATAAGACGATCTTCTTCGAATTGATTATTTTCCATATATTTATCTAAATACTTAGAAATAATGGTTTAATTTTGGAAAAGTTAACATAGCGGGTTTCCTGTGTCAACAAGGGAAAGATAAATGATATTGAGAAAGTTTATTTTAAAGATTGCAGATAGCGTTGAGCCTTTTGACCATAAGACGACTGGGGCGCAAGCTTAATCACTGTCTGGAACGATTTTCTGGCTTTTTCCGTATCTTTAATTTTTAAATAAGACTCTCCCAGAAGAAAATGAGCATCATGAAGCGTGGAATTAAATTCCACTGCCTGCTTAAAATGCAAAATAGCCTCGGGAATATTACTTTGATCAAAATAAACAAGGCCGATACACTTTTCAATCTGCGGCCGCAGAATAGTATAGGGTTCTTTACGAAGAGCTTCCTGATATTTCATTAAAGATGTTTTGTAATCTTTTTTTGAATAATAAGCCCAACCGGCATTATAAAGTGCCATCGCCGGTGTATCATAGATCGGGTTAGCAAGAGCTTTATCAAATTCCGCTATTGCCTGATCCCAGAGTTCCATCTCGGAGTATATGGCACCAAGATAATTATGAGCTTCGGAATAATCATCCTTAAGAGAAACGGCTTCTTTAAATTTCTCCATGGCTTCGTTTCTCATTCCTTTACCGTAATAGGCCATTCCCATGTAATACTGCACTCTGTGATCACCAGGATAATGTTTTTCAGCTTCCAGCAACTCCTTCAAGGCGGAATTATATTGTTGAATTCCAATAAACGACATTCCTTTTTTTAGAAACATTTCCGCCTGTTCCTGATGCCAGGGAGTATTAGTGCACGCAAAGATTTGTGCTGCAGCAAACAAAAAAAGAATGACTCTTATTTTAGATAAGAATAGTTTCATCATTATTTATTATAATTAAGTATTAAGCGACCGGAAGTTTAATAATCCAGTATTGCCTATCAACAAAAAAGGATGGATTAATCTGCACTCTTTTCCGCACTTTCAACAAGACCGGAACCTTGCATAATCTTCGGTGTTACAAAAATCAAAAGTTGTCGCTTCTCCTTGGAGGTGTTGTCGCTTTTAAACAACCACCCTAAAACGGGGATTTTCTGAAGCCAGGGAAGACCACTGACACTTTTGTCATCCTGTGTTTTTTGTACACCCCCGATAACTACGGTATCCCCATCCTGGACAACAACCACCGAATCTATCTCACTTTTGTTGATGGGAGGATTTCCCTGAACCATATTGGAATAATCAGGCGCATCATTTGTCGCCTTTATTTTCATGGAAATTCTGCCATCATCCGTAATTTTCGGTTCTACTTCCAGCTTCAGCAAAGCCTCCTTAAAACTGACTGTCGCCGGCGATGTCCCGGATGCAGGAGTAACATAAGGAACTTCAGCTCCCTGTTTGATAGTTGCTTTGACACCTTCCATAGTAACCACTTTGGGCGAGGAAATAAGTTTTCCAGTTGTATTTTCTTCCAAAGCCGCTAATTGCAATTCGATGAAACCAGCCGAACTGCCGAATACCAAACCGATCGTAGGTGAGGCTGCCGCGACTGGAAAATTTACCGCGGATGTATACAAAGATTCAGTAGTAGAACCGGCTTGCAAATAAGGAATCTGAGCAGGATAGGAAAATTTCTGGGCGTTAGTATTTGAAGCGGCGGAACCACCGGTGTAACGCCAACCATATTGACCGGTCGTCTGCGTTCCTGTAAAACCCCATGTTATACCGAGATTTCTCGTAAACGTTTCCGATGCTTCAACAATTTTTGCTTCAATCAATATCTGGCGTAATTTACCCTTTTCCACCATGAGCTTTTGTTCCCGGTCTTTGCGCTGTTCTTCGGCTTTGCGTTGATCTTCTTCCGCCTTGGCCTTGTCGTTTTCATCTTTCTTCTTTTTCTCCAAAGTCATGACACTGATGACATCACCCGTTTGCTTTTTGGCCAAGCCATTCACTTCCAAAATAGTATCAAGAGCCTGTTCCCAAGGAACATTCTTCATTGTTAACGTTACATTGGCTTTTACATCATCACCGGAAACTATACTGACATTCCCATATTCAGCCATGAGCCGCAGTACGCTTTTGATATCGGCATCCTGAAAATCGAGGGAAATAATCCTGTCCGTATATTTTTTAGATGCAACGTTTCCAGCGGTTGCTGTTGGATAATTTTTACCGTCTGCCGGAGCTGAAGCAATTGTTTTCCTTTCCGGTAAAGTTGATACATTGAAATCAATATAAATATTTTTCCCTTCCTGATTTATTGCACAGGGAACCGTTTCCTTCAAATTAATGGTCAAGTAAATCCATTGTTTGCCTTCCACTACCTGCTGTGACGGGGTTATACGAGTAATATTATTTAACTCTTTTTCTCCAAGAGGCCGGCGCAAATTTTCCGGTACAAACATATCCGCCAATTTAATAATCAAACTACCGTCGGTTTTGGTATCAACACTGACCAAGGGCTGCATTGATACAACAAGGGCAATTCTTTCTTTACCAGACAGTTTTTCCCAAGTTATGTTTTCCAGATATCCTGTTTCTGCAGTCTTTGCACCTGCGGCATTTTCCGCCGCTACCGGCGAAATAAAAACAAACATCCATAAAAGTATTATAATAACAATAAATATATTGGATAAATATCTTTTCATGGTTTTACCTCATTTGAATTTTTATGAAGTTTTAAAATAATTCTCTTTGCTTTCTTCGTTTCATATTCTTCAACGATAACGCGGTCAGGAAGAATTTCCACTACTTTTCCCCGATTAGTACCGATATGTGTTCCGATAAATAACGGATAATATTTTTTTACTGCATCTTCGACAACAGCTACACGGCGGTTTTTATCACCGGCAATTCCTACTACTCTGAATTTATCAATATCAAATCTTTGTAACGGGAAAATTGATCTCAGATCCTTTTTGGTATCTTTCTTTTTTGCAGCGCTTTCTTCTTCCACAAAAGGCCGGAAAGGATCGGGTTTGCCCACCGGATTATAGCTGTAACTGCTACCCACAGCTAAACTTCCCTGTAATACTGTCTGTGGTTCAACTGCCGGCGTTGTTTCCGGAACAGATTTCACCGGAAGAAGAGGCAGTGCTTTTTTAGTTTCAGCAGCAACAAACCCTTCCATACTGAAAAGACCGGCAAAAATTATTAAAGTAATAAGAATTATTTTTCTCATTTTGTTTTTTTCACTTACGGGTTCTTTTTGTCTATAAACATATATGTTTTTATTATACAAGATGTGGTAACGACAAATCCCTTTCCTTTTAAGTCCTTTCTATCTCCCATATTGATGTCGCTGATATTAACAATACGCGGCAATTTGGCTACCTTCTCAAAGAAAAAAACAATGTTCTGGAAACTACCGATCACAGTCACATTAACGGGTATTTCCTCGTAAAAAGTTTCTATTTCCTGCTTAGCAGCAGGTTTGCCGGAAGGTGGACTCGCCGCTGCCCGTTGGTCCGACGGCTTCAACATTGCACTTACTTTTTCGGGCTTATCCACACCTTTTGGAATCGCAGCCTTAGGTTCGAACAACAAGAACTCAATACCGGCATCTTTACCGGCTTGGGCTACGGAGTGAAAAAGTCCGGGGATTTCCCGCTGGGCGGGAAGTTTTTGCAAAGCTATGGTGTAATTCTCTTTAAGTGCCGCAACTTCAGCCTTATATTTATTAAATTGCAGCGCTTTTCTTTCCAGTTCCGTTACCTTACCCTGCACTTCTGCCAATTTTGTTTCGAGGGATGTTTTTTTCTCGACCTTCTCCGACAAAAAATAAAACCAATCAAAATAACCAATAACTATAACAGCCCCGACTATAATTGCTATCTTGGTTTTCAAAGGCAATTTTTTTATGTCATCCAATTTAATAGTCATAAATTAAAATCCCTTTTTCAGGACACAGGAAAAAATAAATTTTTGTAAAGTGATGCCGGCAATTTCCGCCTTCTTGGAAGAAACTAAATCAACTGATTTTATTGGTGCAAAATTTTCAATTGTTTTCATAAAACCGGCAACAACTATATTATCCAGACCAATTCCTTCAATAGTCAATCGGTCATTTTTTTGAGTGATCCTCACAAGCCAGATGCTCTGAGGGGGAACAAGCTGAGCCAAATCGTCTAAAGTTCGAACCGGTGCCAGACGATTTTCTTCCAATGTCTTAATTACTCCCAGTTTTTGCTCCAGATCTTTCTTTTCTCTCTTAAATTTGTCCAAATCACCTAACTTTTTATTCAAACTGACAAGCTTTTCTTCCGCTTCTTTGACTTGGTTCTCCAGACTATCCACATAGGAAGTGAACTTAAACTGAACAAAGACCAACAAAAGAATAAAAACAATAAAAGATCCGGCAACAATAGATACCTGTCGGGCGAAATTTTCTTTTTTCTTTTTTTCTCGGTATGGTAAAAGATTAATTTTAATCATTTGTCATCCATTTTTCTCAAGCCTAAACCCATGGCAACAGCAGCAATAGGCTTGATGCTGTCCAGCGTTTTGGCGTCAATGTTTCTCTTGTTGAAACCAATTTTCAAAAAGGGATTGATTATTGCCGTTTCAATATTTAACCTTTGTGATAAAATTGTCGTAAGACCATTGATGTTTGCCGAACCACCGGACAGAAAAACGTGTTTAATAAATTCACCGCCGAAAGTGGAACGGAAATAATCGATTGATCTTTCAATTTCCGAGCAAATCGGTTCAGCAAAATCCAGGATGCTGTCTCTTAATTCCGTATTATCAGGAGAACATTCTATTTTATTTTTTTCCGCTTCTTCAAAAGTAATATTATATTTACCCTGCAACGCTTCGGTAACGGAATTGCCGGCCAAGGTAAAATCACGGGTAAAAATCGACATACCGCTTTTAATAACATTGATATTTGTAATACTTGCTCCAATGTTAACAAGCACAACTATTTCATTATTTTCGTATTCATAATTTGCTTCGTACATCGTCTCCAAAGCAAAGGAATCAACATCCATAATCACTACGTTGAGACCGGCACCAACAAGTGCATCGAGATAACTATTGACGATATCTTTCTTGGCGGCAACAACGATAACGTCCATCTGATTGGGATTAAATTCATTATCTCCCAAAATTTGAAAGTCGTAATTGACATCATCCATGTTGTCAAACGGCAAATATTTACCCGCTTCATCACGGATTAGATCTCGTAACTCTGTTTCCTCCATTTGAGCAAAGGTAACTTTTTTGACAATCACTGAGTTTCCGGAAAGCGAAGTCACTATTCCTCGGCTTTGACAACCGGATCCCTTGAAAAGCTCTTTGATTTTTGAAGATAAGGCACTGGCATCTGCCAAAACTCCCTCAACTATTATGCCTTTCGGCAGAGGTATATGTAAAAAACGGTTAAGAACATAACCATTAGATGAACTGACAATTTCAGCCAGCTTCAAGGAACTTGATCCGATATCCAATCCTACAAGCTTTTTTGAACCGGAAAAAATATTAAAATTTAACATTAAATTACCACCAAACATGTTTTACAGTAAACATGCCGCTCCAATTTTATCTTGCCAGCCGGTAAACCATATCACCCTTTTTCACCATGCCCAATTCATTACGGGCCAATGACTCAATATAATTTAAATCGCTTCTCAGTAAAACAATTTTCTTCCTTAATTCGTTATTTTCCGCCATTACACCGCTATTCAATAGTTTTAATTGGATAAGACGTTTACCCATCAAATAATTATCAACCAACCCTCTGTTACCGAATGTTATTAAAAGCGCCATCAAAAACAAAAAAGCAACCAAATACCTACCCACCTTCATTTGTAAACAATCCCCCTCCATACGCACGATAAATCCATTTACCGTTCGCCTGTCTTTACAAAAAAATTTCTTTATATTGTTTTCGTAATGCTTTGGCTACTTTTAATTCCGAATTTTTTCTTGTCGGCAAACCTTTTTCCATTTTAGCAATAGTTTGCGGGGTCAATCCGGCCCTTCTGGCCAGTTCCGACATGCTTAAAGGGATCTCTTCGCGAAACTTTTTTACTCTATTTTTTCGTGTTTTTTCTTCCATACATTAAAGGTCTACCTTGTTTTGTTATTAACAACAACACTAAATATAAGTAAAAGTCAAGAAAAAATATTTAATGATAATTTATTTTACTTAATATTAATTAATATTAATTAATATTAAGAATCAAATTTGCACGATTCTATCATGTGCATAATGACCAATTTAATAAACGTAAATGCTTGATTTTTATAAATTACGACGAGTAAACGATCTCTAAACCGACTCTCTATAATTCAGATTTCCACAGAAGGTAAGGTTTGTTGAGGTTCTCCCAGAATGAATTTGCCGCCTTCAATCCATTCTTTGAGAATATTGGCAATTTGTCTGGCTTTGTAATAGCTGGAGAGCGGTGCGGTTATTACTTTTTTCCCGTCGATTACTACTGTTCCACTGCGCAGGTCTTTATAACTAACTTCCGCCAGCGGCTTGGACAAACCCTTAGGATAATCCATGCTGTAATCATAAACCTGGGTATAGATATTTTCATCTTTCACTGCAGTGAAGCGCGCCATTTCTTCGTTTAAAATGGGAATAGGAATACCAATACCAACGTATAATGAAACTCCATACCCAAGAATACTTGCTCCGGCAAGCCACTCCGGCGTCATTTCTTTTAAATTACCCACAACGGCAAGGGTTCCTGCTCCTTCTTTGGGAACTCCATTGGCGCCGCGGTATGCATTTGGATTATGCTGGGTGCCCGGCCAGGCAACAAAACCTTGGGCTCCACCCAGGAATATACGCGTACCGACACCAATCGTTCGATAATATGGATCATTAAACAGCGGACTCAACTGTCCGGAAGTTGAATAATTGGCATTAGCCATCCGCGGCCTCAGCATACCCATATAAGTATAAATAGTTGTATCCGATAAATTTACGGCGCAGTTATAGTTTTGATAGGCATTCCGGGGATTAAACAAAATTGCATTCCGCAGATCATTTATTGTAATATTTTTTTCGAATTTTCGGGCCGGATAACAATCGGTCCCATAACCTTCAGCGCGCAATTTAATGACATTGCCCGACACAAGATCTTCAATCACGTGGCCGCCGCCATAATGAAATTCCCCGGGATAAACGCTGTTGAGCGGGTCACCTTCCACGACTTCAGTGGCACCGATATAACAATCAACAGCAGCGATACCGCCATAAGCCGGAACATCATTAAACCATACCCTGGAGGCACGGATGCGGGGCGAAGTATGGCCGATATTTAGAAATGCACCGGAAGAACACATTGGGCTGAAAGTACCGGTAGTAACAACGTCTATCTTGCGGGCAGCCTCGACATCTCCGCTTTTTTCCACAACGTCGATCATCTCTTCTGCCGTAACAACAACAGCACGCCCCTCTTTAATTTTTTCGTTAATCTCGTGGAACGTTTTTTTAACTTTATATTTTTTCATAACGCTACCGGCACAATGCAAAATAAACTAATTTATGGGATCTTCATACCACCGTTTAATTGCGAATGCAAAATTTTAAGAAAAATTATGTATGGCCAAACCCCCCTGCTCCTCTGGCCGTGGAATTTAATTCTTCGGATTGTACCCAGTTTACCCGATAAATTTTTTGAATCACCATCTGAGCTAAACGCAGTCCTCTACTCACGATAAAGGGATCTTCTCCATGATTAATCATTATTAAGGCAATCTCTCCGCGATAATCAGCATCTATTGTACCCGGTGAATTTAAAAGAGTAACACCCTCCCTGAGGGCGAGCCCGCTGCGCGGTCTTATCTGTGCTTCATAGCCTGCGGGCAAGGCGACAGAGATACCTGTTGGTATCTTTTTTCTCTCACCCGGCAAAATAATTTCTTCTTTCGCTACAGCCGCAAATATGTCCATACCTGCGGCCTGATCCGTCATATATTGCGGCAACGGAATATCTTCATTACCGGCAAGCTTGTGAATATAAACCTCGATTTCTCCCATTTGCTTTCCGAATAACATTTTTTTATCAGTAACTAATAAATCCCCTTACAAAGGGAAGCCTGGCCATTACTGCTCTGTACTGCGGCAAATACTTTAATGATACGGGACAGGCAATTCCCTCTTGATTATTCTTTACATTATTGAGCTCCGGCTGCCAGGGCTTCTTTCCGGCTCAGACGTATTTTACCCTGCTTATCCACTTCCAAAACTTTTACCATAACTTCATCGCCTTCTTTCAAGACGTCAGTAACCTTGTTGATTCTCTCTTTTGCTATCTGTGAAATATGCAGCAATCCCTCGGTACCCGGTAAAATTTCGACAAAGGCACCGAAATCAACTATCTTCTTTACGGTTCCGCGATAAATTTTCCCGACTTCCGCTTCCTCCGTAAGCCACTTGACCATGGCTACCGCACGGGCGGCCGCTTCGGCATCACTGGAGGCAATTGTTACAGTTCCGTCATCCTCCACATCAATGGTAACTCCAGTTTCACTGATAATCTGCCGGATATTTTTTCCGCCGGAACCGATAACCGTTCGCACTTGATCTTCTTTCACCTTCACTGTGGTAATGCGCGGTGCATAAATAGAAATATCCGGTTTAGGGGCAGCCAGAGTTTCCCGCAATTTGTCGATGATAAAAACACGCCCTTCCCGCGCCTGAGCCAAGGCCTTACGCAAAATATCTTCCGTAAGTCCGTCAATTTTAATATCCATTTGCATGGCGGTCACACCCTTAACCGTACCGCATACTTTAAAATCCATATCGCCGGTATGATCTTCATCACCAAGAATATCCGACAAAATAACAACGTCATCTCCTTCTTTTAAAAGACCCATGGCAATGCCCGCCACAACATCTTTCACCGGAACACCGGCATCCATCAGGGATAAAATTCCACCGCAAACCGTTGCCATGGAAGATGAACCGTTCGAAGAAAGTATCTCCGAAACAATCCTGATAGTATAGGGAAAAGCATCTGCCGGAGGTAAAATGGGAACCAAGGCTTTGCGAGCCAGTGCACCGTGACCTATTTCTCTTCTTCCCGGACTGCGCAAAGATTTTGCTTCACCGACACTGTAAGGCGGGAAGTTATAATGGAGAATAAAGGACCGCACTTCCTCACCGCCTATATAATCCATACGTTGCTCATCAGAGGAAGTCCCCAGGGTGAGCGCTGCCAAGGCCTGTGTTTCACCACGGTTAAACAAAGCCGATCCGTGAGCACGGGGCAATACCCCTACTTCGGAGCTGATCGGACGAATATCGGTGGATGATCTGCCGTCTATTCTTTTCTTGTCATGAATAATCATGTCGCGCAAAATACGCCGCTCCAATCCTTCAATAATTCCGGCTGTCTTTTTACAAAGGACAGCATCGTCACCGCCTATTTCCTTAATAACGCTCGCGCGCACTTCATCAAGTTTTCCATAGCGCTCCAGCTTCCGCGGCATACCGTAACCTTCTTTAAGACCGGCCAGAGCCGCGGCACTGACTTTTGCCGTAAGTTCTTCATCAACTTCAACTTTTTCCACCGGTCTTTTTTCTTTTCCTATTTTCTCCCGTACTTTGTCCTGCAAATCAATTACGGGACGGATTGCCTCAAGCCCGAATTTAATTGCATCAACGATGACGTCTTCGGCCACTTCTTTGGCTTCGCCTTCCATCATAACCAGTTCAACATCGTACTCCCTGCCGGATTTGCCGGGCATAACTTTTCTGCCCACCAGGAAAAGGTTTAATTCGCTTTCCTGCATTTTATCTCCTGATGCATTACAGACAAATTCACCGTTGATTTTACCGACACGCACACCGGCAATAGGCCCTTTAAACGGGACATTGGAGATTTCCAATGCCGCCGATGCTCCCAGGAGAGCTGCAATATCGGGATCATTTTCTTTATCTATCGAAAGAACCGTAGCCACCATTTGTGTTTCGGAATAATATCCCTTGGGGAACAAAGGACGAACCGATCTGTCTATTATGCGTGATACTAATATTTCACGTTCGTTAGGACGTCCCTCCCGTTTAAAAAAACCTCCGGGAATTTTTCCCGCGGCAAACGTCATTTCCTGATAATCTACGGTGAGTGGCAGAAAATCCACACCTTCCCTGGTTGTCTTCAAAGAAACCACTGTCACCAGAACAACTGTGTCACCATAATAAACCAGTATCGAACCATCAGTTTGAGCGGCAACGTAATTCGTTTTCAAAGAAATATTGCGGCCGGCAAATTCCGTGCTAAATATATCCATTTACTTTCCTCCATTTTTCTTCTTGATGCTGGCGGTCAGAAATTTAAGGGCGAAATGCAATAGCCGATTGCGCCAAACAGATTGACTGCTGCGGCCAATCGGATCAACTATTGCCTTCCGCCCTTGAATATTTTCTTACTTTCTGAGTCCCAGACGTTTAATTATATTTCTGTATCGCTCGACATCATTATCTTTAATGTAATTGAGCAATCTTCTCCGCTGACCGACAAGTTTCAAAAGACCGCGGCGAGAATGATGATCTTTTTTGTGCGATTTAAAATGATCAGTCAGATATTCAATCCTCGCGCTGAGCAGAGCAATCTGGACTTCGGGAGACCCCGTATCCTTTTCATGAAGCCGATATTCTCCAATTATTGCTGTTCTTTTTTCCGTAGTTAACACGCTTTTTTCCTCCCTATTAATTACTTTTTATCTAAATTTCACTTATCAGTTTTGAACATTGTTAAAAACACGAACAATTTTGGCTGCCTGGCATTTCTCGTTGATTTCAGAAAAACTACTCACGGGTGTCAGCATTTCCGCTATAGCCACAAGATAACCGCTACTGTTTATGAATTTTACCATATCTCCCCTCTCAAGGAAAGGGAGAACATGGGCCTTCATTGTTTCCACGGAAGGTTGAAAACCGTCACGCAATTTACCGGCCAGACCATCTTCCACTTCAATGGAAGCCAACAGAGGTAGGAGCTTTGTCATCGGCAGCATTCTTGCCTGCAGTTCATTTTTTTTCTCCAGAGGAGAACCGTTAGCAAGAGAAACGGCGACATCTTCCGAAAAAAAACCGCTCCGCAGTCTGCGCAAACTGCACAAACAGGCTCCGCAACCAAGCAAGTCACCAACATCACTACACAAAGTTCGAATATAGGTCCCCTTGGAGCAGGAAACCCGAAACGTCACCCGGGGATATGATATATCCTCTACAATAATGTTTTTAAGTTCCACTTCCCGTGGTTCGGACTCTATAATAATCCCCTTGCGTGCCCAGTAGTATAAAGGCTTTCCGCAATGTTTAACCGCCGAATAAGCCGGAGGCACCTGCTTGATTTTCCCTACCATTTCCGCCAGTGCCGCCTTGATTGCGTCATCAGACACTATTTTATCAGACCGGCCGATAATTTCTCCTTCCGTATCCAATGTATCCGTTTTAACGCCGAGTAACATTGTTGCCAAGTACTCTTTAGAATCGGCAGATAAAAACTGGACAAGCTTGGTGGCTTCGTTGAGGCATACCGGAAGCACTCCCGTAGCCATAGGATCAAGCGTTCCCGTATGGCCGGCTTTTTTTGCACCCAATAGTTTTTTTACGCTGGAGACAACATCATGCGATGTTTTACCCGCCGGTTTGTCAATAACAACTACTCCATCCATAAATCACTATAATTCCTTAATTGCTTCCAGAAGCTTCAGCTTAACTGATTCGATATTGCCTTCAATCCGGCAGGCAGCGGCATTAATATGCCCTCCCCCGCCAAATTTTTTTGCCACCTTTTCCACATTGACTTTATCCTTGGAACGCAAACTGAGCTTAAAATGATTTTTCCCCAACTGGGTATAAAGCACCGCGATCTCAACACCACGTACCGCACGGGGAATATCAACAAAACCATCAGTGTGATCCATTGACGCGCCTGTTGCCAGCAACGCTTCCTGAGTTACGGTAAGTGAACCCATTTTATTTTTTAAATCAATGGCCAGTGTATCCAGAACACGGGCCAGCAACTTTAGCTTTTCCGGAGGATCGTTCTCGTATACATTTTCTGAAATCCACTGCGGATCAGCTCCCTTTTCCACCAATTCCCCTGCCGCCCAAAGAGCACTATGGCGCGTATTGGAATAACGAAACCCTCCGGTATCCGTAAGAATCGCCGTATATAAGTTCGTGCAGATATCTTCGGTCAACGTGACCTTCATTTCCTTCATCAGACGAACGAGTAATTCACCTGTTGAACTGGCCTGAGCATCGATCAGCCTTATCTCACAAAAGCCGTTATTGGAAATATGATGATCAACATTAATCAGATTTTTGATTTTACCAATCTTTTCCGCCTGCTCTCCGACACGTTCCAGCTCACTGCAATCAAGCACAAAAGCAGTATCATATTGTTCCATATCACCCATATCATGAACAATTTCCGAAGCCGCCGGTAAAAACCTGTAATGTGCCGGAGTACTGTCCTGATTATATATCCAAGCTTTTTTCCCTAAATTTGTCAGCATAAGATAAAGAGCCAGTTCCGAACCCAGCGCATCACCATCGAGTCGGATGTGAGAAGTTATAAGAAAATTACGGCCCTTATTTATTGTTTCAATAATTTTTTCAATCATTGCCTTTTTCCTGACCGGCGATATCCGCCAGGAGTTTATCTATACGACTCCCATAGCCGAATGATTTATCATGAACAAACATAATCTCAGGAACAAAACGCAACTGTAACCTTTTGCCTAATTCCCGGCGGATAAAACTTGTTGCCTTGATTAAACCTTCCCTTACTGCCGCCGAACATTCATCTTTTCCCATTTCCACAAAATAAATCTTGGCGTTACGCAGATCATCACTTACTTTCGCTGAAGTTATCGTAATCGCCTGCACCCGCGGATCCTTAACCAGCTTCAATATTATATCGGATATTTCGGACATAATAAGTTCGGCCACTCTGTCCGCTCTTTTAAAGTTCATCGTATTTGCCTGCTTCCCAATCAGTGTCTTTAAGAAAATCGGCAACAACCATTATTTCTATTTTACTATCCGTCACTTCGGCAATCCGCAGACCATCAATAAATTTCAGCAGATGATCGACTTTCCCGTTAATAAATCGTGAATCATTACCGACAAAGGCAAAACCGATTGTTGCTCTCTTGTGGTTATCCAGATCACCGATCTCCGCTATGGAGACGTTAAACTCGTTTTGAGTACGCTTTATGATTTTACTTAAAATGCTTCTTTTTTCTTTCAAAGAACCGGACTCCGGAATTCGTAAACTTATCATTCCGTAACCAATAACCATAATATTACTCAGCCTGCTTACAGTTTGCGCTCCAGTTTTTCGGTAGTATACGCCTCAACAATATCGCCTACATGAATATCGTTAAACCCTTCTATGCCGATACCGCATTCGAAACCGGTCAGCACTTCCCGGGCATCATCCTTAAAACGTTTCAGCGACAGGATTTTTCCATCGAAAATCACTATGCTGTCACGCACCAGCTTAAGGCTGGCGCTACGGGCTATTTTACCATCAATAACATAACAGCCGGCGATGGTTCCCACTTTAGGCACTTTAAAAGTCTCCCGAACTTCGGCGCGGCCCAGAACAACTTCCTTGTATTCCGGTTCCAGGAGTCCTTCCATTGCCGCCCGCACATCAGCAATAACATTATAAATAATGTCATACAGCTTTATTTCCACGCCTTCCTGCTGGGCAATTTCGACTACCCGGGCATCCGGACGCACATTAAAACCTATAATGATGGCATTCGACGCAGAAGCCAGCATGACATCCGTTTCACTAATTGCACCGGTGGAGCTATGAATCAGTTTCATCTTCACATCATCCGTGGAAAGCTTGTGTAAGGCATCGGAAATGGCTTCGATTGATCCCTGTACGTCCGCCTTGATGATAACATTGAAGTCTTTTACACCTTCTTTGATCTTTTGATACAATTGTTCCAGCGTGATCTTAGATGAAGCAGAAAGTTCTTTTTCTCTTGCCTTTCTTAACCAATGATCGGCAATGCCGCGTGCTTTCTTTTCATCTTCAACAACAAAGAATTCCCCTCCCGTCTGGGGAACGCTCGAAAATCCTATAACTTCAACCGGTGTGGATGGTCTCGCTTCTTTGACACGCTTTCCCTGATCATTGTTCATAGCACGGACGCGCCCGAATTCCGTTTTTGATACGAAAGCGTCTCCTTCACGCAGAGTTCCCTGTTGAATCAGAACAGTAGCCACCGGACCGCGGCCCCGATCCAATTTAGCTTCAATAATAACTCCCTGGGCAAAACGGGCAGGATCGGCTTTAAGCTCTAAAACATCGGCCTGCAACAAAATCATTTCCAATAAATTCTCGATCCCTATTTTCTTTTTGGCGGAAACTTCGCAGAAAATGGTATCGCCACCCCACTGTTCGGAGAGCAGTCCGTGTTCAGTCAGGGCTTGTTTGATTTTTTCAGGTTCGGCCCCCGGTTTATCAATTTTATTAATGGCTACAATTATCGGCACCTTGGCGACTCGGGAATGATTGATGGCTTCAACAGTTTGTTCCATAACACCGTCATCGGCGGCGACAACAAGAACAACGATATCGGTTACCTGTGCGCCACGGGCACGCATAGCGGTAAATGCCTCATGTCCGGGTGTATCGAGGAAAACTATATCACGGTCATTAATATGAACGTGATAAGCACCGATGGCCTGAGTAATCCCTCCCGCTTCGCCGGCAATAACATTGGTTTGACGAATCGCGTCCAAAAGTGAAGTTTTTCCGTGATCAACATGGCCCATAATGGTAACAACCGGAGCACGGGGTTTTAGATTCTCCGGAACGGCTTGCGTTTTCAAAATGGTTTCATCAAATTCGGCTTCCACAGGTTCAACCTGGAAATTACATTCATTCGCCACCAGCGTCGCAATATCATAATCGATCGACTGATTGATTGTAGCCATAACGCCCATAGCCATCAATTTATTGATTACATCGCCGGCCTTGACGCCCATTCTTTTGGCCAGATCACCAACTGAGATGGTCTCTCCGACTTTGATACGCCGCTTGATCGCCTTGGGTACGGTTATTTCCGTTTTCTTCATTTTGACGGGGGCTACTTTTTTCTCATCCCGCCACTTGGTAAAGATTACTTCTTTATCTTCATCCTGTTTGCGTAATTTCTTTTCAATTTTCTTCTCTAAAATTTTGCGGCGGGGAGCTTCCTTCTCTTCTTCGATAAATACTTCAACCGGCACCTTGCCTTTTTTCTTTGGCCTTTCGAATTCTCTCTTAACTGCTTTTTCCGCCGGAGGAACTATTATCTTTTCACCGGGCTTCACCGGGATCTTCGGCGGAACTTCTTTTTTCGCCTCCACTTTGGCGATTCTGTGCTTGGAAATTATCGGCGGCCTGACCGGAATAATTTGCGGTTTTGGTCTTTCTGAGACGGGAGTTTCGGCGGCAGGCACGGTTTCATTTTTAGCTTCAGCTTTTTCGGTTTTTACTTCACTAACAATTTCTTTTGTCCCCGTTGCTTCTTTGACGGCAACTTCAATACCTGCAGGTTTTACCGGAGCTGTTTCCTCTGCGGCCGTGGCGGGTGTTTCCTGTTTTTCCTCCCGTTCCGGTTCTACCTGGGTTTCAGCTTTTTCTTCGGTTTCTTCTCCGGCCGGGGTTTCTTCCAAAGGAGCACGAACAGCCCGGCGACGAATAACCGTAGATTTTATTCTTTGTTCGACAATTTGTTTTGGTTCTTTAGCGAGTAGTTCATTTTTTATTCTCTCCACCTCGCTGTCTTCCAGAGAACTGGAATGAGATTTAACTGTAATGCCGATTTTCTCCAAATGTGCGATTAAGTCTTTATTTTCGAGGCCCAGTTCTTTGGCCAACTCGTAAACTCGCTTTTTAGGCATGAACGAAACTCCCTGAAGTTAAATTTCTCCGTACTAAAATTTAAGCAGTCTTACTGCCTTTTGCTTCCGCGTCTAAAATTTTGCCTGCTTGTTCAATCCATTGCTCGGCCATTTTTTCACCGACACCCGGTATGGAAGATAATAATTCCGGTTCAGCTGTAGCCAGCATGGCAATGCTTTTAATTCCCTTACTGAAAAGTTTTTCGGCAATTGCCGGTCCAATGCCCGCAATTTCTTCGAGGGCTTTGTGGTTTTCTTCGTCTTTGGCAGCGGCCATAGTTTCATTTTTCACGTCAATTTTCCAACCAGTCAGTTTCACGGCCAGACGAACATTTTGCCCGTTTTTGCCGATAGCCAAAGAAAGCTGATCATCAGGCACTATTACCGTCATTGTACGGTTTTCTTCATCAACAAAAACCCGGTTGACTTTGGCCGGAGATAAGGCGCTGCTTACATATTTTGCGGCATCTTCCGTAAAAGGAATAATATCAATTTTTTCACCGCGCAGTTCCTGAACAACGCTCTGGACGCGTGAGCCTCTCATACCGACACAGGCGCCGACCGGATCAATATCCTTGTCTTTGGCCCTGACGGCAATCTTACCTCTTTTCCCCGGTTCCCTGGCAACACTCACAATATCAATCAAGCCCTCGGAGATTTCCGGAACTTCCACTTCAAAAAGCGCCTTCAAAAAAGCGGGGTGGGTCCGCGATAAAAGTATCTGCGATCCTTTGGAATTCTTTTTTACATCAACGATATACGAGCGGATTCTTTCGCCACGCTTATAGGTTTCGCGGTGAATCTGCTCCACCGGAGGTACGACTCCTTCCGCCCGTCCCAGGTTCACGATAATGCTGCCGCCTTCAAATCTTTGCACAAAGCCGTTGACCAGTTCGCCTTTTCTGTCCTTATATTCATCATAAATGTTATCACGCTCTGCGTCTTTGACCCGTTGAATAATAATTTGTTTGGCCATTTGCACGGCAATACGACCGAAGGAACTTGTTTCAATTTTCATTCCCAGACTGTCTCCGGATTCCGCGCCTTCATCAAGCGTTTTTCTCGCTTCTTCTTTGGAGATTTGTGTTTCCCGGTCAATGACCTTATCAACTACAGTCTTGAATTGGAAAACTTCAATTTCTCCAGCCTCATCATTATAATGGGCCTCGATATCGACATTTTGCCCTAATTTTTTGCGTGCAGCCGTCAGCATTGCCGCTTCGAGAGCTTCGGTAATGATTTGCTTGTCTATACCCCTGTCCTTACCCATCTGCTCGATCAGACGTTTAAGTTCTGGCAACATTTACAAATTCCTCCCTTTTTCTTCGCTGAGATAACACAGAATTACAGCCTGCCGGCATTAATTCTTAAGTGATAATTTTAAACACGTTCAAACTTGAATCTATAAATTCCTTATTTACTCGATATCAGCAAGATTAGCTTTGGTGATTTCAGCCTTGGGAATCCGGTAGCGTTTCCCGGAAACTTCCACAACAACTATCTTGCAACCGTTTTCTTCAATAAAGTCAATCAGCTGACCGTGGAAATTTCTAACTCCCTCAATTTTTAGGTTCGTCTTGATACTGACTTTAGAACCTCTGTATTTTATAAAATCCTGATCGCGTGAGATTGGCCTGTCAAAACCGGGAGAAGAAACCTCCAAAGTGTAAGGACCGTTAACGAGATCATTTATATCAAAAATATCTCCCAGCTGATTGCTCACCGCCGTACAATCATCCAGAGTAACGCCATCTTCCTTATCCAGGTAAAGTCTGATGATCCAGCGCATATGCATCTTGATGCATTCCACATGGATCAACTCCATTCCCTCTGCGGAAACAACCGGTTCGGCAAGACTTCTTACTTTTTCTTTTAAATCATCAAACATAATGCTCAGAAAATAAAAAAGTGGGCAAAAGCCCACTCAAGTTATACAGAAAGCAATGGTTTGTTATCTAGCTAGCACACTAAATCTGGCGATGCAAGAAAAAAATGCTGCAACCAAGCCTTGCCGGGCTAATTAATCACGGGCATGAACTTCCAAGCGCTCTTGGGAATTTATACCTTCCGCTGTGCGGGATCCGGTTAACAAATTCCGCTGCGCTGCTTATAAAAGCGTTACAATTAACCCCGCTTACGCGGGATAACGCGCTCATCAAACTTTACTGCTCCAAGTTTCAAAAGTTTGCGGCAAATTAAATTTGGAGCGGGCGATGGGGCTCGAACCCACGGCGTCCAGCTTGGGAAGCTGACATTCTACCACTGAATTACGCCCGCTCAGATAAAAACCGTGCCTTTATGCGATTGTCGGTAAATGCAACTATTATCACTGCCAACAGAAACGAAAGACGGTGTGGAATCTTATTCAACTTCATCGATTTGTCAAGCTATTTCTGGGCAGCCGGAACGTCATCTGCGGATAACATCAATTTCCCGGCTGACTGTGAAAATATTACTCAACAAAGCCGCTCCGCCGGGAAAGTATTTCAGTAAAGTTTATCCGCCGTTTAATAAACCGATCGGCCACATAATAATTTGCCTTGACACTCTACCTACTAATAGATAGAGTTCTGCGCCAAGAGGAACTCTATGAAGACAAAAATTGATACTAAAAAACAAATAATGGATATTGCAGAGAATCTTCTTCTGGATAGAGGTTATAACGGATTCAGCTACAAGGACATTGCCCAAGCTCTGTCCATCAAAAACGCATCTATCCATTATTATTTTCCTCAAAAGACAGATCTGGGTGTAGCTATAATTGACCGCGCAAAAAAAAGATTTGAAAAATGGGCGGCGGGAATAGCCGATAAAGATATTGGATATCCGGAAAAAATAAATGAATTCTGTCTTATTTTCAAAAAATATGTCGAACAGGAACAGCAAGTCTGTCTGGGAGGTGCACTGGAAACAGACTTTAAGACACTTCCTGCGGAAATGCAGAAAGAAACACGCATTTTTATATCCACGATTCTGCAGTGGCTGGAAAAAATACTCTCCGCGGGAAAAGACAAAAATGAGTTTAAGTTCTCCGGCAGCGCACGGGAACAGGCTCTTTTTATAATGTCCGGGCTGCAGGGAGCCATTCAAATAGTGCGGGTGACGGCGCCGCTTTCTTTTGATGCCGTAACGGCACGGATTCGCAGTAACATATGTAATGTGTAACGATATCAAGAAAAGGAGGACAAGATGATTAAAAAACTGTTGCTGACAATAACAATGCTTTTTCTGGCCGGCTCCGCCGTGGCACAGGATTCATCTTTGACCAAACTTCCACCGCCGCAAATAGACAATCAGAAATCTTTGGTTCAGGCACTGACCGAGAGAAAATCGACCAGATCCTTCAGCACCAGGCAGCTGCCGGCGCAAATTCTTTCCAACCTGCTTTGGTCCGCTTTCGGTATAAATAGGCCCGATACGGGAAGACGCACAGCGCCTTCCGCCGTCAACCGGCGGGAAATTGATATTTATGTAGCAACCGCCGAAGGTGTTTATATATACGACGCCAAACAACATGCCTTAAAACAAATACTTAAGCAGGACATCCGGCTTTTGACGGGCAAACAATCTTTTACCGGAGAGGCACCGGTAAATCTGATTTACGTGGCTGATTTATCCAGAATGGGCGACGCCAGTGCCGAGGAAAAAACTTTTTATTCCGCAGCCGACACCGGCTTTATCAGCCAGAATGTTTACCTGTATTGCGCAGCGGAGAAGCTCGCCACTGTCGTCCGGGGGTTAATCGACAGAGACGAACTGGCTCACGCCTTAAAGCTTAAAAACACACAAAAAATCATCCTGGCACAAACAGTGGGATATCCCAAGTGATCGTTAGCTCAACGAGCTCTAATTTATAAAATTACTTAATCAAGGAGGAAGTTTATGAAGGTTCTGGCAATAAACGCAAGCGCAAGAAAAGAAGGCAACACCAATATCCTGCTCAACACCGTGCTGGATGAATTGAAAAAAGAAGGCATTCAGACGGAATTGATTTCTCTGGCCGGTCAAACAATTGAAGGTTGCAAGGCCTGTTATAAATGCTTCAAGAATAAAGATCACCGGTGCGCCTTCAAAAAGGACATGCTCAATGATATTCTGGAAAAAATGGAAAGTTCCGAAGGCATACTCTTGGGATCACCGACCTATTTTTCCGACGTTACAGCTAATATGAGGGCGGTAATCGAACGTTGCGGATTTGTGGGACGGGCCAATGATTATATGTTTAAGCGAAAAGTCGGCGCCTCGCTTGTCGCCGTCCGCCGCGCCGGCGCTATTCCCGCTTTCAATTCCATGAATCTTTTCCTTCATTATATGCAGATGGTCATGCCCGGAGCAAGCTACTGGAGCATCGGCATCGGCCGCGACCCGGGTGAGGTATCGAAAGATCTGGAAGGCATCCAGACCATGCAGAGTCTTGGTCAGAACATGGCCTGGCTTATGAAGAAGTTGTTTTGATACTTAAAACACGTAAAGATGTTGTCCGCTGATTCTCTATTGAAAACTTCTTTATTGCGGCTCGATTATTTCCAGAATTCTGTCGACATTGAAAGTACGCCTTTCCTGGCGGTTCAGGCAAAAAGCCGCCAGCCCCAGGAAAGGATGCCCATTGTACTCCATATCGGAAACACTTATCGGCAAAACCGTGCGGCGCGACCTTTCATCCTTGGCCTTGAGATAAACAATCTCCAGGTTTTTCTTTTGCCGGATGGCGTCAGCAAGGAGCGCCAGCTTCGCTTCACGGGAAAGACTGATTGCCGCTTTGGCGTACTGCATCCCGGTTAAAAATTTCACCACCTGCCAATCCATGAGGATGTGGCTTTTTTTGAGAGGCTGCTTGAGCACTATGCCTTCGAATGTTGTACAGCGGGAAAGCGCCACATACATCTGTCCGTGGGCAAATGTTCCTTTTCCCACGTCAATCACGACATTTTCAAATGTTTTCCCCTGGCTTTTATGGATCGTCACCGCAAACGCCAGCCGTACCGGATACTGCGTAAATGATCCCACCTCTTCGGAGCGCAGCTCCTCGTTTTTCAAAAAGAACCGGTATATTTTCCAGGTATAGGGAGCAATGCGCGCCGTATCCCCGTTATCCAGCCCGGCGACAATCACGTCGTTGCCATCATCGTCTTTTTCAAACTTTCTTACATTGCCGATCGTGCCGTTGATCCACTGGCCATAGGAATCGTTGTTGAGCAGCATGATCTGCGCGCCTTTTTTCAGTTTCAGATCAACCGCCGTCGGCAGATATTCCTTGCCGAAATCGCCTGCAATTTCTCCTTCGGCTTTCCATATTTTACCGGGCAGTTCCGCCAGGCGCTTTTCATTGATCTTATCGGCCAGATCGTTCGTGCTGGTGAGCGACAGATAAAAGGAACCGGCAGGCGCCTCAAAGTCCGGATTGCACCGTTTATTGAATAAAGCCAGATCGCCATCCGTTACCGTACGGTTGCGGATGGAATTGAGCAGCCGGACAAATTCGCCGTCTTTCTGACGGTAGACTTTTTCGAGTTCAATAAACTCCAGAGTAAACTCACCGAAAACCTTGGCGCTGAAAAAGTAGGGGCTCGCATAATGCGACCGGAATATTTCCCGCTCCGCCGATGTGACCACCGGCGGCAATTGATAAAGATCGCCGATAAAGATCATCTGGACGCCGCCGAAAGGTTGTTTTTGTTCCGGACCGTTAAGCCGCAGAAACTTGTCTATACAGTCGAGCAGATCGGCACGCACCATGGAAATTTCGTCAATTACAATAGTAGTAAGCTTTTTGTAAATGGTTGGTTTATCCTGCTCCGTTTTCTTTTTTCTCTTGATTGAAGCAGGCGTTACATTGGGTTTGAAGTGGAAAAAAGAATGGATCGTCTGGCCGGAAATATTGACTGCCGCAACGCCCGTCGGCGCCAGAATCACTGTTTTCTTTTTGGTATGATCGCGAAAATATGTGAGGAGCGTCGATTTCCCCGTACCTGCCCGGCCCGTAATCAGGATATTTTTTTGCGTATCTTCCATGAGATCGAGCGCCCGCTGAAATTCGGGATTGAAATCTATTGCCACAGGTTTTGCTGTTTTTGTCATGTTGGATTCCGAATAGCACCAGTAAAATTATTTTCCGATTCAAAAGCAAACACCCAAGCAGAGCGCCTGGGGGTCTACTTGCTTTTTTCCCGGGAGTAAGAAATTTTCTTTGTACCGCCGGCGCAGGAACCGATTATCTTTTGATCTCTGACCTGATCTGCCGGGATAATTTCTAATGCATATCCTTTAACTCCCTTTTTCTGTAACTTTGCTTCTATTTCCGCCTTTAGCTCCTCACACTCTTTGATTTGGGCAAAAACGGATGTGCAGCAAAACAAAGATACTGATACTAACATAATAACGATTTTTTTCATGATTTATCTCCTTTTCTAAAAAAGATTGTCAACAAAATTATTTAAGACCTTGACGTTCCAAATAATTTTTCATTAATTGCAGAATCGTTTGCGCTTCTTCCTGATGCGGTCTATGGGCGCAATCAGCAATTATTTCCTTTTGAGCGTTGAGAGTCTTTGAAGAAATTGATTCCACCTGGGCAGAGGTTGCATATTGATCCTCCGCACCCTGTAAAACCAAAACAGGGCAGGAGATTGAAGGTAATAAATACTCAATATTCCAGTGCTTAAACCATTCACTGAGCCAGGTCTCGGACCAGGCGGAAAATATTATTTTTGTTTTCAATCCATGATATTTGTAAAGATTATCCATCTTCCCGGTAAGAAATGCTTTCGTCGCTGATCGAACAGCGTTTAAGGTTTCGTTTTCCACAAAAACGTGAGCCGCCTCGGTAATAACACCCCTCAGGCAAACCGGTTTCCCTGCGGCAAAAATCAAGGCAATACTACCTCCATCCGAGTGTCCGATCAGAAAATAGTCTCTGTGCGGAATTAATTGCGCAAGAACTTCCGGCAACTCAATAAGTGCATATTCATGCATATAATGAATAGTCCAGGGAATCATCAAAGGAGACGATTGCCCGTAACCCAGACGATCGTAAATAATCCCGGGACAGCCTGTCTCCTTACACAATAGAAAGGGGAATGCTCCCCACATTTTAATGCATCCTAAACCTTCATGCAAAAAAACCAGGTAGGGTTTATCTCCTTCTCCCTCAATCATTTCGTAACAGATTTGTTTGTCCTGACTCAGCTGTAGAATTGCCACTTGCGCAGTTCTCCTTGCTTCTCGTCTTGCTGATCGGTCGCGTGATTATTAAATATTTCTCATTCATCCTTTCTATATTTGCCATAGAATAAATATCTTAGAGAAAATGATATCCGGATTCCTGAAAATCATCACCAATAGAGATGCCTTATTAGAACCATAAGCGTTTTTTGATTAAAACATTTTTCCATAAAATTGTCACAGGTTATCTTACCATCCGGGGACATCCATCATAAAAGAAATAACGGCGACGGTTCTATTTATTTCAGAGCAGATAATCTTTTATTATTTATTTGTCTTTGCGAGGTGGATCGAAGTGTCGTAGCAACGAACCTTAACTCTGAAATATTATAGTGGTAAAATGGGCGAAAGTTAATAAGTTAACAGCGTCCCTCTATACAATCTGTACCATCCTGAGGCGATGGTATCTTAAATAATAAGGCGCTGCTGTCCCTAATTATCCCAAAACATCTCCTTGACGATTTTCGCCTTTGGTACTAAATCTATGCCAGTCACAGGAGATATAGCTGGTGGATGTAGTAGGGTGATCTTTTTTTAAAGAACCTGTTTTATCAAACGGCACAATATGGAATATACAATTACTCCAATAGCAAATGGCAATCGTGAAGCGATCATCGACATTTTTAATTATTACGTGGAAAACTCTTTTGCCGCCTATCCGGAAAGCAAACTTCCTTATCAGGCCTTTGATATGTTCCTGCAGATGTCGGGCGGTTTTCCGGCCGGTTCCATAAAAGATCAAAACGGCCGGGTTGTCGGTTTCGGCATGCTGCGGGCGCATAATCCGATGGCCGCCTTTGCCCAAGCGGCCGAAGTAACATATTTTATTCACAAGGATTACACAGGAAAAGGATTGGGAAAGTTACTGCTGGATTTTCTGGAAAAGGGTGCGGCGGAAAAAGGCATCAAAACTATTCTGGCCAACATATCATCCCTCAATCCCGGAAGCATCAACTTCCACCGGAAAAACGGGTTTGTGGAATGCGGCCGGTTTAAAAAAGTCGGAAAGAAGAAGGGCCGGAATTTCGATACCGTGTGGATGCAAAAGATGCTTTAATAACTGCCTTAACGCTGACGTCAATTTCGATACGCTTTATTGCCGTCTATCGCCGGTTAACGGGAGGTAACATTCTTCCATGAAAGTACTTTTTATAGGTAATAGTTATACCTACAGCAACAATCTTCCGCAGATTCTGCAGGATTTAGCAAATGCGGCGGGAAAATCGCTCACCGCATCGATGGTCACAAGCGGAGACAAGACGCTGGAATGGCACTGGTACAACCCGCATACTCTGCAGGCCATAGACAACGGCCCCTGGGATTTTATCGCCCTGCAGGATCACAGTTTGCGGGCCGTGGAAGAACCCGACAAGCTGCACGGCGCAGTAAAGAAACTCGCCGCCAGAATCCATAAAGCCAATGCCACTCCTGTGCTCTTTATTACCTGGGCAAGAAGACACATTCCGGAAATGCAGGATGATGTAACTCAAACATATCTTCGCGCCGCCCGGGAGATTGGCGCCAGGGTAGCCCCCGTAGGCCCGACATGGCAGCGGGCGCTCAGCTCTTTCCCGGAATTGTCGTTGCATATCGATGACCACAGTCATCCGAACCTGCTGGGCAGTTACCTTACCGCCTGTGTATTTTATGCGACATTGTTTGAAGAATCGCCGGCCGTATTGTCCCATACGTTCAGGATTTCGGACGGAGTTACCGCTGTTATCGACAACGACAAGGCCGCTTTTTTGCAGCAGACGGCCTGGGCAACATTCGAGGAATTCAAAAACAGCGGCAGATAACAGGCCGGCCGGTTGCCGTTGGACCAGCATAAACATTCCGGCTTTTGCAGAATCAGGAAGTCGAACTGTTTACTATTCCCTACCGGAGAAGGAAAACAAAATGAGCAGATACCTTGCCGGAGTTTTAAGCTGTGCCATAATATTTTTATGCACGACCGGCTGCTCCACGCAGCAGAAAAAGCACCTGACCATTGACGGAGGCAACCCGATCGTTTACCGTTGTGAAAACAATGATCAGATCACTGCACGCTATTACAATATCTCCGACAAAAGTCTCCATTTTGTTAAGGTACTCCTTCCGGGAGACACGGAATATACCCTGCCTTGCGTTCTTTCCGCATCGGGTGCACGGTATACGGATGATAGAGAAATAGTATGGTGGACAAAAGGGAGCTTTGCCTTTCTGGAAGCACGAGACAAGAGCGGCAACTGGCGGATAAAGTACAATAACTGTAAGGAAATCGCTGATAAATAAAACCGTCTGCTGAACCGTACCGGTAAATGTTTACAAAAATTATTTAATTGTGTTTTTCGAAACTTCGTCCGGGACACCAAATGGGAAATACATATAAAACCGCGGGCATTCTGGCCATGGCGGCCACAGCCTTCTTCTGGAGCATTGCCGGGCTGTTTATAAAATTAATCGACTGGAATCCTATCGCCATAGCGGGTATGCGCAGTATCATCGCTTCCATCGCCATACTTATTTACCTTCGGCACCCCGTAATCCACTTTTCTTTCCCTCAGATTGCCGCGGCTGTCGCCAATGCCGCAACCATGTTTTTGTTTGTCTCGGCCAATAAAACCACCACAGCGGCCAATGCAATCCTGCTCCAGTATATCGCCCCGGTACTGACCGCCTTTATCGGCTTTATGCTGATTAAAGAAAGGCCGCACAAGGAACATTTCATCGCCTTTCCTTTCGTGATCGCCGGAATAATCATTATGTTTTTTGATGAACTGGGCGGCGGAAGATTATTCGGCAACGTGCTTGCCGTTCTTTCCGGAATTACATTCAGTTTTTATTTCGTGTTCATGCGCATGCAAAAAGACGGCTCACCGCTGGAATCTATTCTTCTATCACACTGGCTGAACGCCGGCATCTGCATTGTCATATCGCTTTTTCTTCCTCTGCCCCAGATAACCGGTAAGGCGCTTTTGGCCATTGCGGCATTGGGTATTGTCCAGATGGGGCTTTCGGCAATTCTATTTTCGGTCGCCATTAAACGAATTTCCGCGGTTTCCGCAAACCTCATCGCCGTTATCGAACCGGTTTTCAATCCCGTCTGGGTATTTCTGGCCATTGGAGAAGCGCCGGGCGTGCAGGCGCTCGCGGGCGGAGCAATCATTGTGGTTGCGGTAACAGTAGCTTCCATCATCAGCGCAAGAAGGAAGGAGTAACTTACAGGTTTTAATAATTGTCCATTAATGATAAAAAGACCTCGGTCATAAAAACTTACCGGAAGCAAATAATGGATGACAATGGTTTCATCATAAAAGATTTTTTTGTTGACGATGTACCGGTGATTACCTGTGTAAAAACCGGTGTGCAGCAGAAACCTCTTTTAATATTTTCCCATGAATTTCGCAGCAAAAAAGAATTCTTCCTCGAAGAGATGAAATTCTTCGCCGGGCATGATTTCTTTACGATTGCCGTTGATAACAAGCATCACGGAATGAGAAAAGAACCGCCGTTTGCCGCAATGTGCATGGAAGACGGAAAATTCAATGTATTAAAAATAAGAAAAATCATCAATGATTCCGCTTACGATATTCCCAAAATAATTGATTATCTGATTAATACGGAAAACTTGGATATTACCCGGATCGGCCTGTACGGCATCTCCATGGGTGGTTATATAGCCTTTAAAGTATTAACTATGGACGACCGGGTCAGTTTTGCCGCTCTCTTTATCAGTTCACCCTACTGGAATGATATTCCACCTTCCGATTTTTTTCTGAACAATGAGACTATAAGAAAAGATCTGGAAGAATATGCCGCCGCCGAAAGCCCGGCTAGCGCCGTGGAAAAAATAAAAACCTGTAAAATACTCCTGCAAAACGGCGCCGCCGATACTCATTTCAACATCAATAAAGTCAAAAATTTTGTTGCCTTACTGCAAAACGGGAAAAACACAAACTTGGATTTTTTTGAGTATGCGGGAGTGAAGCACGAAGTTACGGAAGAGATGAAATTAAAAGCACGCTCCTGGATTTTCCGAACAATTATCAAGACCGGAAAGCGGGAAGAAATCGTCCGACAACAGGATAATTTTAACTTAATTAAAGGAGGTAAATAAACATGCCGGAATTCAGCAATCCCTTTGCCGTTTTGAAAAATGACCGCAAATTAACCAAACCGGAGCTCGTGCGCGCAATTCGCTTCATGATTGCGGCGGAGTACGAAGCCATTCAGCTCTACCAGCAGACTGCCGAGAGTACGGATAATAAACTGGCCCGCGAAGTGCTTACCGACATTGCCAACGAGGAAAAAGAACACGCCGGAGAATTTCTGCGCCTGCTGCACGAACTGGAACCCGAGGAAGAAAAATTTTATTCCGAGGGTTATATAGAAGTGGAAGAAATGATTGCCAAGCTCAAAAAATAAGCATCACTTCGTATTTCTTACATCAATCGAATTGGCGTGGGCATCCAAGCCTTCCATCCGGGCAAAATGAGCCGTTTTTGCGCCCAGTGCCTTCAGCGCTTCCGGTGAAAAATGAAGCACACTCATCCGTTTGATAAAGTCATATACACCGAGCGGTGACGAAAAACGCGCCGTACCTTCAGTGGGCAAAATGTGGTTTGTCCCGGCCATATAGTCACCCAGAGCTTCCGGCGTGTAGGAACCAAGAAAAACGGCACCGGCACTGTGTATCCTGCCTAAAATATCCGGAGCATTTTCCACCATCAATTCCAGATGCTCCGGCGCGAAAATATTGGCCAGCTCCACAGCTTCATCAAGATGGGATGTAATAATAATTGCACCGTATTTAGCGAGTGAACTTTCCATTATGGAGGTGCGCGACAAGGTTGCAATCTGTCTTTCCACTTCCCGGGAAACTTCGTGTGCCAGATTTTCATCGGGCGTGAGCAGAATTGCGGCCGCCATTTCATCATGTTCCGCCTGTGCCAGCAAATCGGCGGCAGCAAAGGATGCCTGCGCCGTTTTATCGGCGACCACCACGACTTCACTGGGACCGGCAATCATATCAATATCCACCTGGCCGAAAACAAGTTTTTTGGCTGCAGCGACATAAGCATTGCCGGGACCGACAATTTTATCCACCCGCGGAATTGTTTCGGTGCCGTAAGCAAGCGCCGCTATCGCCTGGGCGCCACCTACCTTAAAAATCCGTTTTACAAAGCCAACTTCCGCTGCCGCGGCAATTAACGGATTGATTCTGCCGTCTTTCGCCGGATTCACCACAATTATTTCCTCGACTCCGGCGATATGCGCCGGAATAGCGGCCATAAGCAGTGTCGAAGGATAAAAAGCCTTGCCGCCGGGGGCATAAATACCGACCCGCTGCAGGGGCAAAATCCGCTGACCCAGTTCCATGCCTTCTTCATCATCGGCAAGCCAGCTTCGGACCACCTGGTGATTATGGTAATTTTCAATCCGCCGGGCCGCGAGTTTAATAACGTCAAAATCTTCCGGCCGAACCTGCGCAAGCGCCGACTTTCTTTCCGCGGCAGTAACTTCCACCGTCGCCGCATTGAGTTCATATTTGTCGAATTTTGCCGTATAATGAAACAGGGCTTCATCGCCTTTGACGGCAACATCGCGCACTATTTCCACAACTGATGCCAGCAGTTCGGGAGTCAGAGAACCTCCCCGCTGGCGCAGCTTACGAAAAAAATCGCGAAATTCGGGAGCGCTGGATTTAATAATTCTCATAATTATTTTATCCTTTTAATATCCGCACCAAGGGCGGAAAATTTCTTTTCTATCGCCTGATAACCCCGGTCAATATGATAAACCCGGGAAATTTCCGTTGTTCCCCGGGCAACCAGTGCCGCCAGAAGCAACGAAGCCGAAGCCCGCAAATCGGTAGCCATAGTCTGGGCACCGTGCAGTGCAGGCACACCGCGGACAATAGCGCTGCCTCCCTGAATAACAATGTCCGCACCCATCCGCATCAATTCACTCACATGCATAAAACGGTTTTCAAAAACCGTTTCCGTAACCACACTCAAGCCATCGCCTACGGACATATAGGCCATTATCTGGGCTTGCAGATCCGTCGCAAACCCAGGATAGGGAAGAGTTTTAACATCAACGCTCCTTATCTTCGTGCCGCCGGATGCTTTCAAGCCGCCAGGAACAGGTGTGATTTTCATCCCGGTATCGCGCAGTTTGTTGACCAATGCCTCCAAATGAGAAGGATTGCAGCCCAAAATATTTATTTCACCGGAAGTCATACCGGCCGCAATCATGAAGGTACCGGCTTCAATCCGATCGGGAATAATTGATGCTTCCGCAGGTACGAGCGAGGTTACACCTTCAATTGTTATTACATCACTGCCGGCTCCGCTGATTTTCGCCCCCATGCTTTTAAGAACATCCGCCAGATTGACAATTTCCGGCTCACAGGCGGAATTGTTGAGCACGGTGGTCCCTTCCGCCAGAACCGCCGCCATCATAATGTTTTCAGTACCGGTCACCGTGGGAATATCAAAATAAATATCGGCACCTTTTAATTTTTTCGCCCGTGCCTCAATATAACCGTTATTTAATTCAACCTGGGCACCAAGATCCTGCAGCGCTTTAATATGAAGATTGACCGGCCGGGCGCCAATGGCGCATCCGCCGGGCAAAGATACCCTTGCCAAACCCAGGCGCGCAACAAGCGGCCCCAGAACCAGCACGGAAGCCCGCATGGTTTTCACAAGCTCATAGGGAGCTTCGGATTTTGTAATTTTCTCGGCATTGATACGTACGGTTTCACCGCCTTCGATTTCCACACCCAGATTTTTCAGAAGCTTTTTGATCGTCTTAATATCCACAAGATCCGGTATGTTATGAAATGTACTCGTTCCGGGAGCAAGCAGAGCGGAGGCAAGAACAGGCAGTGCGGCGTTTTTCGCTCCGCTTACATGCACATCTCCGCAAAGAGGCTTTCCTCCCTGAATAACAAATTTATCCACTTATTTTCTCCTTGCTTTAATTACCCGCGGCAACCCGGCATAATCATTGCGGACACTCATATCGTCAAATTGCCCGGAAGCTTCGGCAATGCTGATAACTTTTACGCTCTGAGCAGCTCCCGTTTCCAGAAGAAGCCAGCCGTCATGTTTAAGATGAGCAGGCGCTTCATTAACTATTTTCCGGTAAAAATCCAGCCCCCCTAAACCGGCCTGCAGCGCTTCCCGCGGTTCATAATTTTTAACCCCACCGGGCAGTTTATCGTATTCTTCATCCGCTATGTAGGGCGGATTGGAAACGATTATATCAAAAAAATCGCCAACCGGCTGAAATAAATTGCCCTGCAGGAATTTTATTTGCGAATCCAAACGTAAATTGCGTGCATTTTTTTCGGCTACCGCCAGAGCAGCGGCCGAAATATCAGTTGCCGTCACCCTGATCCGGGGCAGTTCGCAAGCCAGAGCAAGAGCAATAGCGCCACTTCCCGTACCGATATCCAGAATCTTAATTTCCGGGATGGTAATACCTTTACAAATACCCAGGGCTTCTTCTACCAGAACTTCCGTATCCGGCCTTGGAATCAACACTGATTTATTGACTTCCAGCACGAATGACCAGAATTCCTTGCGGGAGGTTATATAGGCTACCGGTTCTTCCTTCAGTCGGCGGGTGACAAGTTTTTGGAACAAAGCAAGCACTTTTTCATCGACCGGCCGCAATGGATTTTTGAAAAATTCCAGGCGGTCGCAATCCAGGCAAAAAGCAAGCAATACCTCGGCATCCAACCGCGGGGAAGGAATTCCAGCCTCTGCAAAGCACAGGGTCGCCTCATTTAAAATGTCGTGAACAATCATTGTGCTGTTTCCTGTGTGTTAAGCCCCCGAATTACTAAAAATGACATGATATACGGATGCCTGAAAATAAAGTGTTGCAAAAAAAATGTCAAGTGTTTATAAATCCAAACTATTAATATTTTAACAGATTATCATAAATCCATTGATAGTGACCTACGGTTCACAAGTTAGCTCCTCATGGGGTAGTTAACGGTCATCAAAGCAGTTCAATAAAATAGAATTTGATCTTACAAAGCACGGCGAAAGAAAACAGTAATTAATGCAAACAAAAGAACTCGAAGCCTATCTCTGGGGCGCAGCCAACATTTTGCGCGGATTGATTGACGCCGCGGATTTCAAACAGTACATTTTCCCTTTGTTGTTTTTCAAACGCATAAGCGATTTGTGGGAGGAAGAATATCAGGAGGCATTGGCAATCAGCGGTGGTGATCTTACCTATGCCAAGTTCAGAGAGCAACACCGCTTTCAGATTCCCGAAGGCTGCCATTGGGATGATGTAAGAAAGAAAACCGTGAACGTAGGTGCAGCACTGCAAAAAGCATTACGAGGAATTGAGAAAGAGAATTTTGAGATTTTTCGTGATGTTTTCGGCGACGCCCAATGGACAAACAAACGCCGTATGTGCGATGAGAAAATGCTTGACTTAATTGAGCATTTTTCCAAAATTAAATTAACCGTTGCCGAAGTACCGCACGATGTCATGGGCGAAGGTTATGAATATCTCATCAAGAAATTTGCCGATGACAGCGGACACACCGCCGCCGAGTTTTACACCAACCGCACGGTTGTGAAGTTGATGACGATGATTACCGATCCACAACCAGGCGAAAGTGTCTATGATCCCGCTTGCGGTAGCGGCGGCATCCTGCTCAACAGCGCGTTGCATGTCAAAGAGCAGGGCAAGGACTATCGCACGCTCAAACTATATGGGCAGGAATTGAATCTCATCACCTCGGCGATTGCCCGTATCAATATGTTCATGCACAACGTAGATGAATTCTTGATTGTGCAAGGCGATACGCTGGATAACCCGCAAATTCTGGAAAATGACGAACTGAAAAAGTTTGACGTAATCATGGCCAACCCGCCTTACAGTGTCAAGCGTTGGAATCAAGCCAAATGGGTGAAAGACCCCTTCGGTAGAAACATCTGGGGCACACCGCCGCAAGGGTGTGCAGACTATGCTTTTCAACAGCACATCATGGCCAGTCTGAAACCAGATACAGGGCGGAGTGTAACTTTGTGGCCGCATGGCGTGCTATTTCGCGATGCCGAGAGTGACATTCGTAAAAAGATGATCGAAGGCGATTATGTGGACGCAGTGATTGGCTTGGGCAAAAACCTATTTTACAACAGCAGTATGGAAAGTTGCTTGCTGGTCTGCCGGATGACGAAGCCAAAGGGGCGCAAAGGGAAAATTATTTTTATCAATGCTGTAAATGAATTACGTATCGACCGAACCAATGCCTGGCTAGAACCACCGCACATCAAAAAAATTAGCGATACTTATTGGAAGTTCAAAGATGTGGCTGGTTTTGCCAAAGTAATGAGCAATAAAGATGTGCTTTCCGCGAACAACGGAAACCTAAGTGTGCAACTACATGTCAAACAATCTAACAATGGACAAAAGCATGAGATAGAAAATTTATTGTCGTTGATAAAATCGAATAAGACAGAACTCAATGAGAATTTAAAATCTTTGTTTATTCAACTAAAAGATTTGGGGATTGAAAAATGATGTTGAATAAACAACTGTGGAGTGAAGTACAATATGGTGATTATGTTGACCATATTGAAAGAACTGAAACCAACCCTCTGGTGAGAAAAAGTGCACGTTATGTAAGTGTCGAACATCTTAAAACTGGAAATCTCAAAATCAATTCATGGATTGATGAAGAAATGCCTACGTTTTTAAGAACTTTCAGAAAAGGACAAATACTCTTTGGTAAACGCAGGGCATATCAAAGAAAAGTTGCTTTTGCGGATTTCGATGGAATTTGCTCGCCTCACATTTGGGCGTTAGAAGCGCGAAACGGATTAATGCAACAATTCTTACCGTATGTGATGCTTACTGAACAGTTTTATGAGTATGTGAATGCTAATTCTGCCGGCACGATGTCACCATATTTAAAATGGCCGCAACTTTCAAAATACACCTTCCTCCTTCCGCCGCTTGATGAACAGGTGCGCCTTGTGGATCTATTCCAGGGTATTGAACAGAGCATAATCCGTATGCAAGAACAAGAAACGAATTTAAAAGCCTTACAAAAGGCATTAAGCAATGGTTTGGCAAATAAAAAACCTGTTTTCGGTAATTTGCTTTCAGAAAAGCACTGCCAATCTTATTCATTTGGCGATATCTGCGATTGCATTGAGAAACACGATAAAACTCCATTGGAAAATGACTTGACCTGTTTTATTGGTTTGGAAAATATTGAATCTGAAAATTTCACATTACAAGGTTTTGGAAATATCGAAGATGGTACAACTTTTACTAAACGTTTTTCAAAAGGCGATGTGCTATTTGGCAAACGTCGAGCCTACCTAAAAAAAGTCGCTGTTGCTGATTTAGACGGAATCTGTTCGAGTGACATTTTGGTCTTTCGGGCAAAAACAAAAACGATGTTGCCTGAGTTGTTACCTTATTATGCAAGCAGTGATGCCTTTGTGAATCATGCGGTTAGCACTTCGGCAGGTTCACTTTCACCGCGCACCAAGTGGCGAGATTTGGCAGGTTTTGAACTGTCCGTACCTGATTTGAAAATTCAGGAAAAGATAGTGGATGTTTTCCATCAACTCAGTGAATCATTGACCTTAATCAAAAATCAAAAACAAACCCTGAAAACCCTCAAACAAAAACTGCTGAATGAGATATTGGGAGGTTAGGAATGAAGCAAGAACTGATCGCCGAGCTATTCCAAAAATTTGAAGAAGCCTGCTATCTCTACAATAAAATAGAATGTTGGAGCGCGCGGGAATTGCAGGAGATATTAGGCTATGCAGAGTGGCGAAACTTTCTGAACGTAATCGAGAAGGCGAAAATATCCTGTGATAATGCAGGTATTCCTATACCTGACCATTTTGTTGATGTCAACAAAATGGTTTCTGTGGGTAGTGGGGCAGAACGCGCCATAGAAGATATTGCGCTTACCCGCTATGCCTGCTATTTGATTGCGCAAAACGGCGATCCAACCAAAAGCGAAATCGCCTTTGCCCAAACCTATTTTGCTGTCCAAACCCGCAAACAGGAAATTATTGAACAGCGTCTTTTGGATGTGGATAGAGTCTCAGCGCGTGATAAACTGTCCAAATCAGAGAAGAAATTATCGGGCATTATCTACGAGCGTGGCGTGGATGACACAGGCTTTGCCGTCATTCGCTCCAAAGGCGACCAGGCTTTGTTCGGCGGGTATTCCACGCAGGAGATGAAAAAGAAACTGGCTATTCCCGATGGCAGACCGCTTGCTGATTTTCTGCCCACGCTGACGATTAAAGCCAAAGACTTTGCCACCGAACTAACCAGTCATAACGTCATTGAAAAGGATTTATCAGGCGTAGACCAAATTTCCAGCGAGCACATTGAAAACAATCGAGCTGTCCGCAAAATATTGATCGAACGCGGCGTCAAACCCGAAACTTTGCCTGCTTCTGAGGATGTTAAGAAAATACAACGGAAACTGGATGGCGATGAAAAGAAACTACTCAAAGATGTGAAAAAGAAAAAGGGATAAACATGACCTTCAACGAACTCAACAGTGTCGAACACTTTATCATTAGCAACCTGACAGGGGTGAACTTAAACAACGTTCGTTCAGGTATGGTGAGAGAAGCACCTGTTGAGTACGGGGCTACGAAGTGGAAATATGTCCAAAGTGAATTACTCCAACGCGAAATCACGGATGTATTCGTTGAAAAAGAATTGATAGATGCCCTGTGCCGCCTGAATCCTGAAATTGCAGCGCAACCTGAATTCGCCGATGAAGTTATCCGCAAACTTAGGGCAATCATTCTTTCCGTAGGCAATGTGGGTCTGGTACGCGCCAACGAAGAGTTTGCCAGATGGTTGAGAGGTGAAGTCACCTTGCCGTTTGGCAAAAACGAGAATCATGTTCCTGTACGCTTGATTGATTTTGAGAACATGAACAACAATTCTTTCATTCTCACCAATCAATTTAAAATTCACGCCAGAGAAACCAAAATCCCCGATATTGTCATGCTGGTCAATGGCATCCCATTGGTTATTGGTGAAACCAAAACACCTGTACGTCCTGCGGTTAGTTGGCTCGATGGCGCGCATGACATTAATGTGGTTTATGAAAACGCCGTCCCGCAATTGTTTGTACCCAATGTCTTTTCATTTGCCACCGAAGGCAAAGAAGTGTTTATTGGCGGCGTCAGAACACCGCTGGAATTATGGTCGCCGTGGAGGATTGAAGAAGAACGCGACGAACTCAGTCACTTCGCAGGCTTGCAGGATGTTGCCAAACAGTTAACGCACTTGCTCAAGCCGTCAACTTTGCTTGACATTTTGCAACACTTCACTATCTACGCTACCAATAATAAAAAGAAGAAAATAAAAGTCGTTTGCCGTTATCAGCAATACGAAGGTGCAAACGCCATTGTTGAGCGTGTGTTGGCAGGCGAAATCAAAAAGGGGTTGATCTGGCATTTTCAAGGTTCGGGCAAATCCCTGCTCATGCTGTTCGCTGCGCAAAAACTCCGCAAGCATGAAGAGCTGGACAATCCAACCGTTTTGATCGTGGTGGACAGAATTGATTTGGATTCGCAAATTACTGCCACCTTCAATTCCGCCGAAGTACCAAATATGGTCACGACGGATAACATCAAGGAATTGCATGACTTGCTGGAGCAAGACAGCCGCAAAATCATCATCACCATGATTTACAAATTCAAAGAAGCATATCCCGACATGAACAAAAGGGATAACATCATCGTGATGGTGGACGAAGCGCACCGAACGCAGGAGGGTGATTTGGGGCGAAAGATGAGAGCCGCTTTGCCCAATGCTTTCCTATTCGGTTTGACAGGCACGCCAATCAACAAAGCAGATAAAAATACTTTCTGGGCTTTCGGCTCGCAGGAAGATGCAAACGGCTACATGAGTCGTTACACATTTCAGGAAAGCATTCGCGATAACGCCACCCTGCCCTTGCATTTTGAGCCACGATTACCCGATTATCATATTGACAAAGAGAGTTTAGATATCGCCTTCAAAGAAATGGCGAATGATCTGAGCGAAGAAGATAGAAATAAACTGAGCCAAAAAGCGGCAAAGATGGCGGTATTCCTAAAGTCGCCTGAACGTGTCAATCAAATCGTTCGGGATATTGTTGAACATTTCAAGAAACACGTTGAACCAGAAGGCTTCAAAGCAATGATCGTCACACCTGATCGCTTCGCTTGTATTCAATACAAAGATGAGTTGGATAAATTCCTGCCTACCTCAGCCAGCAAGGTTGTCATGAGTACTGCCGCAAATGATGAACTGGAATTCAAACAAAAATGGGGCATGGATAAAGACCAACAGGAAAAAGTAGTGGAGGAATTCAACGATTCCGATTCACCACTAGACTTTTTGATTGTCACCGCCAAATTATTAACTGGCTTCGACGCGCCGATTCTGCAAACCATGTATTTGGATAAATCACTGAAGGACCACACCCTGCTACAAGCCATTTGCAGAACCAATCGATTGTTCCCCAATAAAACTTTTGGAAGAATTGTGGATTACTTCGGCGTATTCGATGATACGGCTCAGGCTCTCGCATTTGATGAAGAAACCGTCAAACTGGTTATAACCAATCTGCAAGAGTTGAAAAATAAATTACCGCAAGTGCTTGCCGATTGCCTGTCTCACTTTGCTGGCATTGATAGAACTGTTGAAGGCTTTGAAGGATTACAGGCCGCTCAAGATTGCATAAAGACCGATGAAAAACGGGATGCTTTTGCCAAAGACTTTGGCGCATTATCCAAGTTATGGGAAGCGCTTTCACCCGATGATCTTCTGAACAAATATCAGAAAGACTATAAATGGCTTTCTCACGTCTATCTTTCCGTTAAACCAACGTCTGACGATAACGGAAGATTGCTCTGGCACGCTCTGGGCGCACAAACGACAAAACTAATTCACGAGCATGTGCATGTGGATGGCATCAGTCACGAAATGGAAGAAATGGTGCTGGATGCCAAAGTGATTGACGACTTGATGAATAAAAAAGACCCCAGAGAAGCCCAACGAATTTTGAAAATATTAATCAGCCGCTTGGCTCGACATGGTAAAAACACTATTTTTATAAAGTTAAGCGCACGTCTCGAAGCCTTGCGGGCTAAAGCCGAGCAAGGGCTTATCAACAGCATCGAATTTATCAAGCAGTTGTGCGAAATCGCCCGCGACACCGTTCAAGCCGAAAAACAAACTGACACTGCTGACGAGCGTAAATCCGCCAAAGCCGCCCTCACTGAATTATTCCTGGAAATGAAAACAGACCAAACTCCTGCTGTCGTGGAAAGAATTGTCAACGATATTGACAATATCGTGAAATACGTCCGCTTTGATGGCTGGCAAAACTCAACTTTGGGCGAACGAGAAGTAAAAAGAGAGTTACGAAAAATTATTTGGGTGAAATATCAAATCAAGGATGAAGATTTATTCAACAGGGCTTATGATTACATTAGAGAATATTATTAGCCATATTTTTTTAAGCATGGATCAGAAATTATTTGGTATATTTTCCAAAGTTGATTTTAATTATTTGTTTTGTTCAACAACTCCGCCTGATAATGCGCAGCGAGCGCATCGATCATGGAGCCGATATTGCCGTTTAAGAAACTATCCAGATCATAACGGGTGAGCCCGATGCGATGATCGGTGATGCGTCCCTGAGGGAAATTATAAGTGCGGATGCGTTCAGACCGGTCACCTGACCCCACCTGATTTTTACGCGATTCCGAAATTTCCGCATTTTGTTTTTGGATCATGGCATCGAGCAGGCGTGCCCGCAAAACTTTCATGGCCTTGTTTTTATTTTTCAGCTGTGATTTTTCATCCTGGCAGGTAACAACCAGTCCCGAAGGCAAATGGGTGATGCGCACCGCTGAGTCGGTTGTATTGACGCTCTGGCCGCCGTGCCCGGTGGAACGGTAAACATCGATCCGCAGATCGTTGGGATCAATATTGATCTCCACTTCTTCCGCTTCCGGCATAATAGCCACCGTTACGGCCGAAGTATGAATGCGCCCCTGCGCTTCTGTGACCGGCACACGCTGCACCCGATGAGTGCCGCTTTCATACTTCATCCGACTGAAAGCACCGCGGCCTTCAATCTGAGCGATTATTTCCTTGAAACCGCCCATTCCCCCGGCCGGTGAACTGCTGACTATTTCCACACGCCAGCCCTGGGATTCGGCATAACGGGCATACATCCGGAATAAATCACCGGCAAAAAGCCCGGCTTCATCACCACCGGTGCCGGCCCTTATTTCCAGAAAGACGTTTTTATCGTCGTTGGGATCCTTCGGCACCAGTAATCTCTTTATCTTCTCTTCCCAGTCGGCCTTCTCCTGCTGCAACGCGGGTATTTCTTCCTTAACGATGGCTTTTAATTCATCGTCATCACCTTTGAGAAGTTCCTGATATTCTTCGATATGCGTTCTGATTGTCTCATACTTGCGGATAACCTCCACAAGTTCGGTTAAGTCGGCGTGTTCTTTGGCATATTTCTGATACAGGCCCTGTTTGGAAACGACCTGAGGATCGCTTAACTGGCCTTCCAGTTCCCTGTAGCGGAGTTCAATCTCTCGAAGTTTATCTAATATAATATCCATGTCGTTTCTTTAAACGCATTCGGGGGTGTCGGGGTTAGTTGAAAAAAGATATACTTGCAGGTTCCCTTTCCGCTGGAAAGGACGTACCTACAAAAAATGGGACCGATGAGTAAGTTTCATCATAAGGATGAGAATCCGGTTCTTGTGGTTTCCGTTAAAAAATTAAGCTGTTGCCTTTTTTGTCGTCTTCTTTTTGGTTTGCGGTGCCGCTTCTTTTACTGCGTACTTTTTCTTGAATCTCTCGACACGTCCGGCCGTATCCATAATTTTTTGCTTGCCTGTCATAAAGGGATGGCAATTGGAACAAATTTCAACCTTGATGTCTTTTTTGGTTGATTTGGTTTCAATGACATTACCGCAAACGCAGGTTATGGTTGTTTCTTTATATTCGGGATGAATGCCTTCTTTCATTTCTTTTTGCTTCTCCTCCTTAAATCTTTCTCTTCAGGAACAATTCTTTTTCCCATGTAATTTTAAAGCAGTTGGGCTGCCTTATAATATCTGCAATAAAAATTCAAGAGAATAATACTTACCGCAATTAAATTGTTTTATTCCTATTATGAATTCATCGAATCCAGAAATTCCTGGTTTGTTTCCGTTTTTCTGATTTTACCGATGATAAATTCCATGGCGTCCACCGGATTCATTTCCTGGAGAAGTCTGCGTAAAATCCAGACACGGTTCAGATTATTTTTAGCAATCAGCAATTCTTCTTTTCTGGTTCCGGAACGGATCAAATCAAAAGCGGGGAAAACCCGGCGATCAGCAATGCGGCGATCCAGGTGCAGTTCCATATTACCGGTTCCTTTGAATTCTTCGAAGATGACTTCGTCCATACGGCTCCCGGTATCAATCAATGCCGTGGAAATAATCGTCAAACTGCCGCCGTTTTCGATGTTGCGGGCTGCACCGAAGAAACGCTTGGGTTTGTGCAAGGCGTTCGAATCCACTCCTCCGGAGAGAACTTTACCGCTGGGCGGCACAACCGTATTATAAGCCCGCGCAAGCCTTGTGATGCTGTCGAGCAAAATAACCACGTCTTTTTTGTGTTCGACGAGACGTTTGGCCTTTTCAATTACCATTTCAGCAACCTGGACGTGACGGGAGGCCGGTTCATCAAACGTGGAAGACACTACTTCGCCGGCAACGCTGCGTTGCATATCGGTGACTTCTTCCGGCCGTTCGTCGATTAAAAGCACCATCAAAACCACTTCCTTATGATTGGCCGTTATGCTGTGGGCAATGTCCTGCAGAAGAACTGTCTTACCGGCCCGGGGCGGAGAAACAATCAATCCGCGCTGCCCTTTGCCGATCGGTGTAAACAAATCCATGACTCTGGTGGAATAGTTTTCCGGATTGAATTCAAGATTCAATTTCTCCTGCGGATAGAGAGGTGTTAAGTTATCAAAGAGAATTTTATCGCGGGCTGATTCGGGACTTTCAAAGTTTACAGTGTCGACTTTCAGCAGAGCAAAATATTTTTCTCCTTCTTTGGGCGGCCGGACTTCACCGGAGATCGTATCGCCGGTTCTTAAATTAAATCGCCTGATCTGGGATGGTGAAATGTAGATATCATCCGGACTGGGCAGATAATTATAGTCAACGGCCCGCAAAAAGCCGAAACCGTCCGGCAGGATTTCCAATACGCCGGAACCGGAAATCATACCGTTTTTTTCCGCCTGTGCCTGCAGAATCGCAAAGATTAAATCCTGGCGCCGCATGCCGCTGGCCCCGGGAACATTTAAATCCTTGGCCAGAGTGTTGAGATCACTGATCGGCAATCTTTTAATGTCTTCGATGTGCATAAATACTTCCTTGTTTAGGTTAAAATCAGATAACGCAAGATGTTATCCCGACAATATAGATATTTAATTTTTTACTGCATTATTATTCAAGAGATACACTTGGATACACTAAATCACGATTTTTTTAGCAGTCAAAGATTAATATCGGCTTGTTTACTTGAATACTTGAAACGCTCCAAAAGACAGAGCCTATAAAGGCCTCCCAATGAGTTAGTGCCAACTTATAATATAACAAACCGCCTGTCAAGATATTTTACAAAATTTTCTATAAATTATAAGGGGTAAGACGGCTATTAACACCAAAACGAATATTTCCCTTGATTCCTGAGCCGCACTAAACTAAATGATTCTCAATAATTAATTTATCTTCGCAAAAAAGGATCTGGATTTATATGGAAGAAACCAAAAAAAATGAAGAAAATAGCGTGGAACCGTCAAATGCTCTTGCTGAGATTGCCATGGAAGACTTATCGCCGGAACTGCATATGGCCTGCGCTAATGCCGGTTGGAAAACCCTAACTCCGGTACAGGCCAAATCCATCCCGTATATTTTAGCCAATCGTGACATGATGGTCCAGTCACGGACCGGCAGTGGTAAAACCGGCGCTTATATACTGCCGATCATGCAAAAAATCGACCTGCACCGGAATGCCGCACAAGCTCTTGTCCTCGTACCCACCCGTGAGCTGGCATTTCAAGTCTCCCGCGATGCCCAGATGCTGGCACAAGGTTCAAATTTACGAGTTGCGGTAGTATATGGGGGAGTTGGTTACAACGCCCAGCTTGAAGCTTTTCGCAGTGGTGCTCAACTGGTCGTAGGTACGCCGGGACGCATCCTTGACCATCTTTTAAAGAACACTCTGTCGTTCGATAACCTGAAAATATTAATCTTTGACGAAGCCGACCGGATGTTATCAATGGGTTTTTATCCCGATATGATAAAAATCCGCAAATACATACCGTCGCAGAAAATCGTAAGCAGCATGTTTTCGGCAACTTTCCCTCCCCAGGTCATCCGGCTGGCCGATCAGTTTCTCCGGAAACCGGAGCTTTTAAGCTTAAGCGGCAATCAGGTGCATATTGCCGAAATCGAACATATCTATTACGTTGTTCCCGGCATGCGCAAAGAAAGATCGCTCGTACGCATCATTGAAATTGAGAATCCTTCTTCGGCTATCATTTTTTGCAATACAAAAGACACGGTTCATTATCTTTCCGTAGTGCTCAAGCGGTTTGGTTACGACGCCGATGAACTGAGCTCCGATCTCGCTCAAAGCGCCCGGGAAAAAGTAATGGCCCGGGTAAGGCGCGGCGCGCTGCGTTTTTTGGTAGCTACGGATGTCGCCGCCCGCGGCATTGACATTCCCGATTTGTCCCATGTCATTCAATATGAACCACCGGAGGACCCCGAGGCATATATCCATCGTGCCGGCCGTACCGGGCGGATGGGATCAAGCGGAGTGGCCATTTCACTGGTTGCAGAAATGGAAAAATTCAAGTTGCAGAACATTGCCCGCTTTTATAGTATTAATATGGAAGAACGCTCTCTGCCTGACGACGAAGAGTTGGAAAGAGTAGTATCGGAGAGGATAACCGCGCTTCTCGAAGCACGTCTGCGCTCTCGTGACAATCTGGAAGTGGAACGCATGCAGCGTTTTGTACCACTGGCTAGAAATCTGACTCAGGCCGAAGATGAACTGGCTTTAATCGCTATGCTTCTCGATGATTATTACCAGCAATCCTTGCATGCGCTGCCGGTACAACCGGTAACACCTGCCGAGCATAAACCGTTGGATGAGCAAAAAAACAAAAAAAGGCGGCCGCGGTCACGCAGCAAAAAAGAAAGGCCGTGAAATAGCCCGCTGCTTTAAAATAATCAGCTTTTGCACAGTCAAATTGTCACCAAACTGCGTCAGGAAGGAAAATCGCCGTAAACCTTCCTGATCTATCCCATTATATCCAGAAGTGTTTTTTGTATTTCCCGTGCGGTTTTGATAATCAGAGCGTTGGCTTCATACGAATATTGAGCAACCATTTGATCGGCAATTTCTTCTTCCATATTCACGTTTGACGATTGTTGGGCTGCTCCGGTGTTTTCGTCGGGATCAAACTCCATTCCCGGCGTTTCAATCTTACTTATGGTCACTTCAACTCCGCCGGAGTAATCTTCCTGCAATTCCACACGGCTCTTCTTGAAATCATTAGTATTTATATTGGCGATATTGTTGGCATTTACATCGAGCTTACCCGTAAAAGCTTTGAGCGCGGTAAGCGCGGTACCAAAAGCGGACGGCATGAATTTGTTCTCCTGTAATGTCTTATCGGCAGGAAACAACTGAACTTGAATGTGCAGAATAAAAAGAGAATTACGATATAGTACAATTTTTAAATCAGGACGGGCATATATCCATTATCAACAGTCTGTTAAGCATTGCCGTCGGTCTTTTCGCCCCGGATGATTTTCTTTAAGAGTTCCCAGTCGATATCATTGTTCAGACAATTATAACGGGCAGCCGGAATGTACAGGGGGATCACTTTACCGCGGTTGAGATAAACCCCTCGGGTATTAACCGTAGTCGACCGAATGCCTTTTTCGATTTCGAAATCACAGGCCGCTCCTACAGCCGCTTTGATTTTTTTTCTCTGCACCAATCTCTTGGTAAATCCCGTGCTGGGTGTAATATAAAATTGCCAGCCCTGCTCTTCACTTAAGGCACGAATCTCTCCACAGCGGCAATTTTTACATTTGATGCAAATAACCCCGTCCTCTTTGGAAAAATGTGCCCGGCATTTATCGCCGATCAGGCAATGGGGAAGAATCACCGCCTTTTGGGCGGAAGAAACTTCATCAAACTTCTCCCGGTAATAGGCATTGGTGACAGCGGAAAGATCATAGCGAATGCCCAGCTTCTCAAGATATGAGCGCACGGGGAAGAAGAAAAGGGCGGAAATGAGTTTAAGTCTGCTGCAACCCTGTGTCATAGAAAAAATAGAGCCTTGCAATATAAATGATTTTCTACATTACAGAAAAAAAATAATAATTCAAGATCAATAGTGTTATGAATTGAGCTGCAATAACTCTTCCGGTCTTGTAAACAGGTAATCCGGCCCGGCTTGTTTCATTTTTTCTTTACTGTGCCACCCCCAGGTTATACCGACTGTTTTCACCCCGGCCGCACGGCCTTCCTTGATATCGCCTGTAGTGTCACCAATGTAATAAATATCCTCCGGCATGATCTGATATTTTTTTGCAGCATAAAGTATTTTATCTTTTTTACTGAGCAGAAAATCGGACCCCAACACTTCCTGAAAATAACCATTAAATTGAAATTGTTTTAAGGCCCCGTAAATTGTCGGAGAATCGTTGGAGGAGATAACAAGTAGAATATTGTTCTTCTGCAATTTGTCCACTACAGCGAGCATGGAAGTAATCGGCTGCATATCCCGGTAAGTCACGGCAGCAATCAAACTCCCGGACGCTTCCATAAATTGTTTTACATCCACTTTCCGCTCGGCCAGTGATTCGTAAAAATTGCCTTCGAATAATTCCAGAAATTCTTCCCTTCCTCTGGTGAGAGGCATGTTCATTCTGGCGAGCGTATTGCCGACTACTTTTTCGTAGACAGCGAGCGACTCCACCAGCACACCATCAAAATCAAAAAGAAACAATCTCATTAAAAATCAGCCCTTTAACAGATTAGAGATGGATTGGCGGTAGGGCTTTCGAATAATCCCTTTTTCCGTAATAATTGCGGAGATATAACGGGCAGGAGTAACATCAAAAGCCGGATTATAAACTCTCATACCGGCAGGTGCCGTCTGAACTTTTCGCCAAAAAGTAATTTCCGTATCCGGTCGCTCCTCTATTGGAATGGTTGAACCGTCTTTGAGCGAAACATCTATTGTGGAAAGCGGTGCGGCAACGTAAAAAGGGATGCCATGTACATCCGCCAGGACTGCTAAAGAATAAGTACCGATTTTGTTGGCTGTATCACCGTTGGCGGCAATCCGATCGGCGCCGACAATAATTTTATCAATCTTTCTCTGTTGCATAAGAAATCCCGCCATACTGTCAGTAATTAATGTGGCAGCAATCCTCTCCTTCTTGAGTTCCCAGGCGGTAAGCCTGGCCCCCTGCAGAACGGGTCTTGTTTCGTCCACATAAACATGCAGTTTCTTCCCCGCCGCTTTGGCGGCACGGATCACACCCAGCGCTGTTCCGTAACCTGCCGTCGCCAGAGCGCCGGCATTGCAGTGAGTCAGAACCTTGTCTCCATCGGCAAGAAGAATACTGCCGTATTTTCCCATCCGGCGGTTGCTTTCTATGTCTTCGGCACAAATACATTTTGCCTCGGCAACGAGCTCGCCAACCGGATCGGGTTTGCCGGACCGCAGAGCCTCCTCCAGGCATTTTTTCATCCGCTCTAACGCCCAGAAGAGATTGCGGGCTGTTGGTCTGGCTTTGGAAATCTCATCACAAACAAGATAAAAATTCCGCCGGAACCTGGCTTGCGGAAAACGGGCAAGTTCGGCAGCTCCCAGAGCTGCTGCCATAGCCGCGGCAACACCAATCGCCGGTGCACCCCGGACGGTTAAATTTTTTATGGCGGCAATCACTTCCCGATACCGGTGACAGGTAACATAACACTCCACCTGGGGCAGAGTATTCTGATCAATCAGGACAACCGCATTATTTTTCCAGGTAATAGTCTTAATCATCCGACGAGCATTTTCTTGAGAAGTTCGTTGACCTTTTGCGGATTGGCTTTCCCTTGTGTTGCTTTCATCACCTGACCGACAAAAAATCCGAAAAGTTTTTCTTTGCCGCTGCGGTAATCTTTAAGCTGGTTGGGATTGGCATCCATTATTGTTTGAATCGTTTTGGCCAGAGCGCTTTCATCCGTAATCTGAACCATACCCTTTTCAGCAATGATTACCCGGGGAGATTTACCCGTCTTATACATTTCATCGATGATATCTTTGGCCATCTTGCCGCTGATAGTACCGTCTTCAATCAGACTGATCATTTCCGCCAGCGCCTGAGCAGTTATCGGGCAATTGCGAATGTCACGCTTTTCTTCGTTTAAAAACCTCAGCACATCGCCCATCACCCAGTTGCTGGCGGCTTTCGGCTTGGAACAAAGTTTAACAACTTCCTCAAAATAATCGGCCAGGGCTTTATCTGCGGTAAGTACCGAGGCATCATAAGCCGGTATCTGATAATCACTGACAAATCTTTGTCTCCGGGCAAGCGGCAGTTCCGGAAGTTCTTTTCTGATCTTTTCAATCCAGGCGTCATCTACAATAACCGGCACCAAATCGGGATCGGGGAAATAACGATAATCGTGCGCTTCTTCCTTGCTGCGCATGGAATTGGTCACGCCCTGTGCATCATCCCACAGACGTGTCTCCTGCACGACTGTTCCGCCGTTTTCCACGAGATATTGCTGGCGCTTGACTTCATATTCCAGCGCCCGCTGCACATTGCGGAAAGAGTTCATGTTTTTCAGCTCGGTGCGGGTGCCGAACTCTTTTTGCCCCAAAGGCCTAATGGAAACATTGGCGTCACAGCGGAATGATCCTTCCTCCATATTGCCGTCGCAGATTTCCAGATAAACCAGAATTTCATGCAGCCTTTTTAAATAATCGGCGGCCTCCGCAGGCGAGCGCATATCCGGTTCGCTCACAATTTCGATCAGCGGAACTCCGGCACGGTTCAAATCAACATAGCTGGAAGGATTGTGCTCATCATGCACCAGTTTTCCGGCATCTTCTTCCATGTGAATACGGGTAATACCGATTTTTTTCTGCTCTCCCTCTACGTCGAGGAGAATATAACCATGTTCCGAAAGAGGATAGGCATATTGTGAGATCTGATAGCCTTTAGGCAGATCGGGATAAAAATAATTCTTCCGGGCAAAACTGCAGGATTTATTAATGTTGCTGTTTGTCGCCAGAGACATTTTCATGGCATATTCCACAACCTTCTTGTTTAATACCGGGAGCACTCCGGGCATCCCCAAACATAACGGACAGGTATGGCTGTTGGGAGATCCGCCGAATTTAGTTGAGCAGTTACAAAATATTTTCGTATCCGTTAAAAGTTGGGCATGTACTTCCAAACCGATTATTGTTTCAAACTCCATTATAACCTGGGCCTCCTTTTTTCTATTTGTGCATTTTTCTCATAAACAGAGGCTATTTGAATAAGCTTCCCCTCTTCAAAGTGCCCGGCCAGAAACTGCATGCCGATCGGCAGGCCGGCAGCCGTAAAACCGCAGGGCACCGACATGCCGGGAATTCCCGCCAGATTTGTCGAGATGGTAAAAATATCGGAAAGATACATCTGCAAAGGATTATCCGTTTTCTCGCCGATTTTGAATGCCGGGGTCGGGGTGGTCGGTGTAAGAATTATATCGCATTTTTTAAAAGCCTCTTCAAAATCATGCTTGATTAACGCACGCACCTGTGAAGCTTTTTTATAGTAGGCGTCGTAATATCCGGAAGACAAAGCATAAGTACCGATCACGATCCTTCTTTTAACTTCGGCGCCGAATCCCTCTCTCCGTGTTTTTTTATACATCTCCAGAAGATCCCGAGCTTCAGATGTTCTAAGCCCGTATTTAACACCATCATAGCGGGCCAGATTGGAACTGGCCTCAGCCGGTGCAATGATATAGTAAACAGCCAGACAATATTCCGTGTGAGGCAGAGAAATGTCCACACACTGACCGCCGTTTTTTTCGATTACGGCGATAGCATCTTTTACCGCCGCGCTTACTTCCGGATCAATACCCTCGATAAAATATTCTTTGGGAATACCGATCTTCCACCCTTGGACATCACGCCCGACATACTGCCGGTAATCAGGGACTTCCGCCTTTACAGACGTGGATTCAAGTGGATCGTAACCGGCCAGGACATTCATCATAATGGCACAGTCTTCAACATCTTTGGTAAAAGGACCGATTTGATCCAACGAGGAAGCAAAAGCAATCAAACCGAAGCGCGATACACGGCCGTATGTCGGCTTTAAACCGACAACGCCGCACAGTGCCGCCGGCTGACGGATGGAACCGCCGGTATCCGAACCAATGGAAGCAATACATTCATCGGCGGCAACCGCTGCTGCCGAACCGCCGCTGGAACCGCCGGGTATTCTTGTAAGATCCCAGGGATTTCTGGTCGGGCCGAAATAAGATGTTTCCGTGGAAGATCCCATGGCAAATTCGTCCATATTGGCCTTACCCACGAAAACCGCACCGGCCGACGCGAGTTTCTCCACAACGGTGGCATCATATGGCGGAATAAAATTATGCAAAATATGCGAGCCGCAGGTAGTGGTAATGCCTTTCGTACATACAATATCTTTCAGAGCAACGGGAATGCCGCTCAAAGGCCCGGCTTTACCGCTTTGTAAATCTTTATCGGACTGTTCGGCCGCAGACATTGCTTCTTCTTTCATCAATCTTATATAGGAATGAACCCGTTCCTCTACAGCATTGATCCTGTTGAAAACAGACTCGGCAACTTTTACCGCCGACGTCTCGCCGTTTTTCAATTTTTCCTGCAGTTCATGAATGGTTAGCTGATTTAACTCCATAGACTCCTCATTAATAAATTCCCGGGAATAATTATCTGTTAATCGATGACTTTCGGCACGCGGAAAAATTCGCCGCGGGCATCGGGGGCGTTAGCCAGTGACTTTTCCGTTCCGATGGAGTCTGCAACTCTGTCTTCCCGAAAAGCATTGGTCACGGCAATTGCATGACTCATCGGCTCTACTCCCTGAGTATTGAGCTCATTGAGCTTACCGATGTAGAGTAGAATATCATTGAGCTGAAATGTAAATTTTTCTTTTTCTTGCTCGGATATTTCCAGACGCGCCAGATGCGCCACATATTCCACTTCGCTGCTGCTGATTTTCAACGTAATCCTCCTTGCCTATAATCCCCAGTAGGGATTAATCTTGCGGACAACCTTTTTTATGACATTGCTCGCATCTTCATTTTTTACCTGTTCCAGAGCCGAAAGTTCCTCTTCGGCAAAGCAGGTTTCATCCGACATCTCCTGTAAAACGGTTTTTGCCGACCCGGTTAGCCCCCGCACATTATAGCCGCCTTCCAGTACGGCTACCAGCCGTCCGCAGCAGCAATGATCAGCAATAGTAAGCAAAATGCGCGTGAGCGCTGCAAAACCTTCCGGCGTTACCCGCATGCTCCCCAGCGGATCCTGAAAATAAATATCAAATCCGGCAGATACAAGTACCAGTTCCGGTTTAAATTCCTCGGCCACCGGGACTAAAATCCGGCGGAATATTTTCACAAAGGCATCATCTCCGGCGCCACCCTGTAGCGGAACATTTATCGTATAACCTTTTCCTTTACCACGGCCAATTTCATCCAGAGCCCCCGTACCCGGATAATACGGATACTGATGAGTCGAAAAATACAAAATTCGCGGATCATCATAAAAACTGTGCTGGGTACCGTTACCATGATGCAAATCCCAGTCCACAATCAGCACTTTTTTCATACCGTACTTTAAAACGGCATGCATGGCCCCTATGGCGACATTATTAAAAATGCAAAAACCGGCGGCAGAACCGCGTTCCGCATGATGCCCGGGTGGCCGGACAAAAGCAAAAGCATTATCCACGCTACCGGACATAACAGCGTCAATCGAATTACACACCCCGCCTGCAGCCAGCTTCGCTATCGCATATGTTTCCGGACCGGTTGCCGTATCCGGATCAAGCATAACGCAGTCCTGGCCTGCGGTACCGGCAACAAAATCAATATAGGCAGTAGAATGAATCGTCGCTATTTCCGCATGTGTGGCTTCGCGCGGTTCAATTCTCATAAACTTCCGATTCATGGCGGAATTATCCAGCATTGCATAAATTGCCATGAGCCGTTCAGGGCTTTCCGGATGGGCAAAACCGGATGAATGACGTAAATACCTATTATCTCTAACAATTCCTGTTTTTCTGGACATAGGCTGTTTTTGAATACGCCCCCATAAAAAACTGTGGCTCGTTTACCATAAACGACCGGAAAGAGCAAAATATTTCCCCCTGAGCAGGAATAACCGTCACTTTCAGCAATATTCCGTCTTCCGGAAGTACATTTTTGGAACTGCCACCAATGCTGTGAACAAAAAATATACAGAAATGTCTTTTTGTGATTGGCGGCAGATTATAATTGATAACTATCGATTCCCTTTTTACGACCGGTAAGGTATTAACAATGTAGCTCTTCAGAAAACCGTGGTCATAGGTATCGCAAAAGATGTTGACAAAAACATCCATCGAAATATATGGTAATCACTCAAATTTTCAGGAGCCGGTATTTTATGTTTGGTATTGGAGTACAAGAATTAATTATCATTGCCGTTATTGCTCTCCTTATTGTCGGTCCTAAAAAATTGCCCGACTTGGCAAAAACTTTAGGAAAAGGCTTGCGTGACTTCCAGAAAGCTACCGAAGGAATCACCGAAGACATTAAACAGACTGTGCAAAGCGATGAAACGCCGAAAAACAATGCGTCGCAAGAGAAACCCTTAATAACACATGATCAGAAAGAAACTAAAGCAGATCAGCCGGATGAAACATCTAACAATAAATCTTAAATATTCAAAAACATCTGTCCGCTATTCTAAAAAAGAGATAACTAAAAACAGGTAATTATGGAAAACGATGAAGTTGAAAAGATGTCGCTGGCTGACCATTTAACAGATTTGCGCAAAAGACTTGTCCGGGCGTGCATTGCCATAGGCATTGGTTTTTTTGCCTGTTATTATTATAAGGATTGGCTCTTTGATATTATCACCCGGCCGCTGACCGCCGTATTGCCCAAAAACAGCTACCTGATTTACACCGGGCTTACCGAAGCATTCTTTGTTTACATGAAACTGGCTATTTTTTCTTCTCTTATCATTACCAGCCCATTTGTTCTTTATCAAATATGGAAATTCATTGCACCCGGTTTGCTGCCTGATGAAAAAAAATATGTCGTTCCGTTTGTGATCTCTTCTTCGCTCCTTTTTATTGGCGGTGTTCTTTTCGGATATTTCGTCGCACTGCCGCCGGCATTTGAATTTTTTGTCAGCTTTAACAGCAAGTACCTGCAGGCAATGATTGCCTTCAGCGATTATCTTTCGCTGTTTGTAACATTTTTACTTGGCTTTGGTTTGTCGTTTGAATTACCGGTTTTCATGTTTTTTCTGGCCAAACTGGGGATAGTAAATGCAAAAATGCTTTCCAAGCAAAGGCGCTACGCCATTCTGGTTATTTTCGTCGTCGCCGCGATCCTGACACCGTCTCCCGATGCCTTAAGCCAGGCGTTGATGGCGATACCTTTAATGTTTTTATATGAAGTAAGTATATTTGTAACAAAATTTGTAGAGAAGAATAAAGCTGCCAGGGCAAATAAAGAAGAATAGCTTAATAACATCATGCCGCTTATCCGAAAAAAAACACCTGCAAAAAGGAAAAAAAGAAAATCATCCAAGCTTGTTATGTTTGCTCTGGCTTTATTTGTAGTGATCTTGCTGGTTTTTGCGGCCGGGGCTGTCGGCTATTATATTTTGGCTATTGATTTGCCCGGTATCGCCGCACTGAAGGATTACCGACCCAGCATTGCTTCGTGTGTTTATGATGATAATAATGAATTAATCGACGAATTTTTTCTGGAAGACCGGAAAATCATAAAAATCGACGAAGTACCCAAAATCGTTCACCATGCATTTATTGCCGCTGAGGATTCCCGTTTCTACCAGCATCAGGGTTTCGATATGCAAAGTATTTCCCGTGCTTTATTCAAAAATTTCGAAGCGGGTCATATCGTACAAGGCGCCAGCACCATTACGCAGCAAGTCGCTAAAATGATGTATCTTTCCCCTGAAAAAAAATATATGCGTAAGGTACGGGAAGCCATTCTCGCTTACAAAATCGACAAATATCTGACCAAAGACGAAATCCTGAACTTGTATCTGAATCAGATTTATCTGGGACACGGCACCTACGGGATTGAATCAGCATCGCTCGGCTATTTCGGCAAAAGCGCCAAAAGCCTGACATTACCGGAGGCAGCAATGCTGGCGGGACTTCCCAAAGCCCCGAGCACTTATTCTCCTTTTCTCCATTATGATAAAGCAAAACAACGGCAGATCTATGTACTGACCCGCATGGTGGAAGATGCCTATATTTCACCCTCCGAAATGAAACGGGCGGCGGAAACACCTATGAAACTGCGGCCGGTAAAACCGAAGGATAAAGTCGCCGCTTATTTTATTGAATCTGTCCGCCGTTACGTCCAGGAAAAATATGGCGCAGATGTTTTATATAAGGAAGGTCTATCCATTTATACAACGCTGAATTTATCCGCACAAAAATATGCCCGCGAAGCAATTGAACAAGGGCTCACGGAATTGGAAGACCGCGAAAAGTACGAGCACGGTCTTGTCCAGGGCGCACTTTACTGCATGGACGTAAAAACCGGCGCCATTCGGGCCATGGTGGGCGGACGTGATTTTAATAAAAGTGAATTCAATCGTGCAACGCAATCGCGCAGACAGCCGGGATCCGCTTTCAAACCTTTGATCTACACAGCTGCCTTTGACAAGGGAATGAATCCTTCAACACGCTTTGTCGATTCTCCCGTTGTTTTTGAAGATGTATCCAAAGAAGACGGCCTTTGGAAACCGAAAAATTTTGATGAAAAATTCCTGGGGCCAATTACTATGAGAACTGCCCTGGTACAATCACGCAATGTTGTAACCATCAAAATTCTGCAGGAAATCGGCATTGATTACGCCGCCTCTTATGCCATGAATATGGGAATCACCTCTCCCATCTCCCGTAACCTGTCTCTGGCTTTGGGAACGTCCGGTATAACCCTGCAGGAGATGGTACGTGCCTACGGAGTACTCGCCAATGAAGGTAAAAAAGTTACACCTTACTTTATCAAAAAAATCGTGGATCGCACCGGTAATGTTTTCGAAGAAACCAAAGTACAATCGGAACAGGTTATTGATCCCCGGATTGCGTTTATGACAACTTATATAATGCAGGATGTAGTGGAAAGCGGTACCGGAAGAAGGGTAAAAAGCATCGGCCGCCCGGTTGCCGGAAAAACCGGAACAACAAACGATGTCCGTGACGCCTGGTTTATCGGGTTTACACCTTCGACTATTACCGGCATCTGGGTTGGCTTTGATCAGGAAATATCTTTGGGGAAAAAGGAAGTGGGCGGTAGAGCGGCGGCACCCATGTGGCTCTATTTCATGGAAAAGTATTTAAGCAATACGCCGGTGGAGGCTTTCCCGATACCGGAGGGCATTGTTTTTGTTAAGGTTGATTCCAAAACCGGTGTACCGGTTAAAGAAGCGGGAAAAGGAACTATCTATGAATGTTTCCTGGAAAGTGCGCAGCCGGTCGAGAAAACCGATGACATCGCCGATGATAAAGAAGAACTGTTCCGATGAAAATTATGTTCATAAATAAAAAAATTATAAATTGCCTTGACAAATATTTTTATTTTCGCTAGTAGGTCAGAAAACTTTTAAGGAAATTTGAAGATAAATGTATCTTAAAGATTTAGCCAGCGGCATGAACCTTATTATTAGCAACATATTGGTACTCGTAGTAGTACTTAGGGGTCTGCCGCTCTGTGTCTTTAAGAAATAAAAGATACAAGCCGCGGGCCCCTAAGACCCGCGGCTTTTTTGTTTTAGGGGCAAAGCCGCTTTTTCGAAAGAAAAAAAGCGGCTTTTTTATTTTAACAAAACCCGGCCGGATTGCTTTCGAAAAAATAAAAACGATTCGACGGCTCGTATTTCAGAAACATTTATAAAGAAATTTAGGGGAGAGAAAGTTTAATGAAGTTAAAAGGCACGCAAATCCTGCTTAAAATACTGGAAGAGGAAAAAGTGGAAATTATTTTCGGATATCCGGGCGGCACTGTGCTGGATATTTACGATCGGCTATATAAAAGCAAAATCAAACATATTTTAGTTCGCCATGAACAGGGCGCTGTCCATGCGGCTGACGGTTATGCCCGCGCAACCGGAAAAGTCGGTGTCTGTCTAGTAACTTCAGGCCCCGGTGCCACCAATACGGTAACCGGCATTGCCACAGCCAATATGGATTCCATACCACTTGTCGTTTTTACCGGACAGGTTCCCACATTCCTGATCGGTAACGACGCCTTTCAGGAATGCGACATAACCGGAATCACGCGTCCCTGCACCAAGCACAATTTTCTTGTACGCAACATCGAAGAACTGGCTTCAACTATTAAAGAAGCTTTCCACATTGCCCGTTCCGGAAGGCCCGGTCCTGTTTTGGTCGATTTACCCAAGAATGTTATGGCGGCGGAAATAAATTATGATCCGGCCAAAATCAAATTCCGCAACTACGAGACTTTCCATAAGCCGGCCCTGAAAAAAATGGCTCATGTTTACGAAATGCTCGCCCATGCGCAAAAACCGTTAATTGTAACCGGTGGTGGTGTCATTCTGGGAAAGGCATCGGCCGAACTCACCGCCCTCGCCCGCAGATATCAGATTCCGGTAACGGGAACCCTCATGGGCATAGGATCGTTTCCGGGAATGGATCCTCTGTGGCTCGGCATGCTGGGTATGCACGGAACGTATTACGCCAATATGGCCGTAAGCCACTGCGATTTGTTGATTGCCGTGGGAGTGCGTTTTGACGACCGCGTTACCGGCACAATAGACACTTTCGCCACCAATGCTGAAATAGTACAGATTGATATCGATCCTTCATCAATTAACCGAAATGTGGTCGTGGATTTGCCGATTATCGGCGATACTAAAGCTACGCTGAAAGATATGATTAAATTTCTGACGGAGCATAATTATGCACCGCAGGCTTCATACCGCAAGGAATGGCTGGACCAGATCGCCATATGGAAGGAGAAAGTACCGCTTTCCTATTGCCGGGACGGCCGGTTTATCAAACCGCAACATGTCATCGAAACGCTACATAAAATCGCGCAGGGAAACATCATCGTCACTACTGAAGTCGGACAGAATCAGATGTGGACGGCGCAATTTTTCCCCTTTGATGAGCCTAATACTCTTGTTACTTCCGGCGGGCTGGGCACAATGGGTTATGGTCTGCCGGCCGCTATCGGAGTGAAGTGCGCCTTCCCCGACAAACATGTCGTGGATATCGCCGGTGACGGCAGCATTCAGATGAATATTCAGGAATTGGCGACGGCCGCGCAATATAAAATCAATGTAAAGATAGTGCTCTTAAACAACGGCTATCTGGGCATGGTCCGGCAATGGCAGGAATTGTTCTATGAAAAACGTTATTCCCATACCGATATGACTTATGCACCTGATTTTGTAAAACTGGCCGAAGCTTACGGCGTCGTCGGGTTACGCGCCACAAAACCGGCAGAAGTGGAGAAAACTCTGCGGGAGGGACTGGCCATCGAGAAGCCCGTACTTATGGACTTCCAAGTCTCCCGCGAGGAATGTGTTTATCCCATGGTCGGTCCGGGTTCCTCAATCAGTGACATGAAACTGGGCACGCGGGAAATGATTAACTAAAGAGAATCCATATCAAAGAAAGGTTCAAGAGTAATGGAAAAGAAAGAACACATAATTTCAATCCTTGTGCACAATAAGCCGGACGTACTGGCAAGAATCGCAGGGATACTGGGCGGTAAGGGATACAACATCGAAAGTTTGTGTGTCAACACCACCACTTCTTACGAAATATCAAAAATAGTTATGACAACCATCGGCAATCAGGCCACCATCACCAGGATCGAAAATCAGTTGCGCAAATTCGTCGATGTCATTGCGGTCAACAATTTAACCAATGTGGAATCGATCCACCGAGAGATGATTCTGGTCAGGCTGAACCTGTCCGCAGATTCCCGGGAGCAGGTGACAAAAACCATCGAGACGTATCAATGGAAGGTAATCGTATCCGCTGATGCTTATGTAATTTTAGAAATTACCGGCGATAAACCGCAAATTGATTTTGCACTGGCCCGCCTGGAGCCGCTGGGCATCGCGGATATAACCAGAACGGGCATTATCGCCCTGGAATTGGAAAATTGAAATTAACTAATTATTTAATCAACTAAAATTTAAATTAAAGGAGATTGTATGGCAAAAATTAATTTTGGTGGTACTTTAGAAGATGTTATTACGGCAGATGAGTTTCCCCTCAAAAAAGCTCAGGAAGTTTTAAAAAACGAAGTGGTTGCGGTAATTGGTTATGGTGTTCAAGGCCCGGCTCAAGCCTTCAATATGAAAGACAATGGCATTAACGTTATTATCGGACAACGTGAAGACAATAAAAAAACATGGGATAAAGCAGTGGCCGACGGCTGGGTTCCCGGAAAAACCCTTTTCCCGATAGAAGAAGCAGTGAAACGCGGTACGATTATTCAATATCTGTTATCCGATGCCGCCCAAATGATGGTCTGGCCCAAGGTCAAGGCAAATCTGAAAAAAGGCGATGCTCTTTATTTTTCACATGGATTCTCCATTGCCTATAAAGACCAGACCGGCATAATTCCACCTGATTTCGTGGACGTCATTCTGGTTGCGCCCAAAGGCTCGGGTACAAGCGTACGGCGGAACTTTTTAAACGGCAGCGGCATTAACAGCAGCTTCGCCGTACATCAGGATGCTACCGGCCGCGCCATGGAAAGGACAATTGCACTGGGAATCGCCATCGGTTCCGGATTCCTTTTCCCGACTACTTTCCAGATGGAAGTTTACAGCGATCTGACCGGTGAACGAGGCGTTTTAATGGGAGCTCTGGAGGGTATGATGGAGGCACAATACAATGAACTGCGCAAACACGGGCATACTCCCAGTGAAGCCTTCAACGAAACGGTGGAAGAATTCACCCAGAGTCTCATCCGTCTGGTGGATGAAAACGGCATGGATTGGATGTACGCCAATTGCTCTGCAACCGCGCAAAGAGGAGCACTGGATTGGCGGCACAAATTCCGCAAGGCGGTGGAGCCGGTATTTGCCGAACTTTACAACTCCGTAGCCACGGGTAAAGAAACAGCCATCGTTCTCAAAGCCAACAGCGCTGCCGATTATCGGGTAAAGCTGGAAGCGGAACTCAAAGAAATGCGCGAGACCGAAATGTGGCGGGCCGGCTCTGCTGTGCGCGCTTTACGTCCGGAAAAGCGAAAGAAAAAATAGTTTGTAGCACATTTGCAGGCGGGCTTTTGCCGTAATTTCCGGTAAGAGCCCGCCTTAAACACTCAACAGAATTTAAAATATGCAAGAATTAATCTAAAATTCCTAGTAAGGGAGAATAAATTATGCGCAGTGATCTCATGAAAAAAGGACTGGAAAGGGCGCCGCACCGTTCGCTCTTCAAGGCCATGGGTTACATCGATGAAGAAATTGCCCGGCCGTTAATCGGCGTCGTAAATTCCGCCAACGAAATAATTCCCGGACATATTCATCTGGATTTAATTACACAGGATGTAAAAGCCGGAATTCGCATGTCCGGCGGCACTCCTGTGGAGTTTCCGGTAATAGGCGTTTGCGACGGCGTGGCGATGGGACATGCCGGCATGAAGTATTCACTGGCCAGCCGCGAATTGATCGCCGATTCCATAGAAATTATGGCAATGGCCCATCCCTTCGATGCTCTGGTTTTCATTCCCAACTGTGACAAAATAATCCCCGGAATGCTTATGGCGGCATTAAGGTTGAATATCCCTTCCATCTTCATCAGCGGCGGTCCCATGCTGGCAGGCAAAATGAACGGCAAGGCCGTCGACCTGATCAGCGTATTTGAAGGAGTCGGTGCCGTAAAGTCCAAAAGAATGACACCGGCGAACCTGAAACAACTGGAAGACTGCGCCTGCCCGGGCTGTGGCTCGTGTTCCGGCATGTACACAGCCAATTCCATGAATTGCGTAACGGAAGCATTAGGCTTGGGCCTGCCCGGCAACGGGACGATTCCGGCAGTTTGGGCAGCACGTCGCCGGTTGGCTAAATATACCGGTATGCAAATCATGGATCTTTTCAAAAAGAACATCAAACCACGGGATATTGCCACTCTTTCCGCATTCAAAAATGCAATTGCAGTGGATATGGCGCTGGGTTGTTCCACCAACACCGTTTTACATATTCCGGCAATCGCCCACGAAGCCGGCATCAAGCTGGATTTGAATCTTTTCAACAAAATCAGCGAAAAAACACCGAATCTCTGCAAGTTAAGTCCGGCCGGACCGCATCACATCGAAGATTTGGATACCGCAGGCGGCATTCAGGCTGTAATGAAGGTCATTGCCGCCATCGGCTCCATTGATAAAAAAGCACTGACGGTAACCGGAAAAACAGTAGATACCAATTTAAAAAACGCCCGTGTTTTGGACGATAAAGTTATCCGCCCGCTCCATAATCCTTATTCTCCGCAGGGAGGCATTGCCGTCTTACGCGGCAACCTGGCTCCGGACGGCGCGGTTGTCAAACAATCGGCCGTAGCTCCGGCCATGCAGATAAACGAAGGAAAAGCGCGCGTCTTCGATTCCGAAGATCTGGCCATCGCCGCCATTTTAGGCGGTAGAATCAAAGACGGGGATATTGTCATCATTCGCTATGAAGGGCCCAAAGGCGGTCCGGGCATGCGGGAAATGCTGGGACCGACATCAGCCATCGTCGGCATGGGGCTTGACAAAACCGTGGCGCTGCTGACGGACGGCCGCTTCAGCGGCGGTACACAGGGAGCGGCCATCGGCCATGTTTCACCGGAAGCGGCGGAAGGAGGGACTATCGCCTTAGTAAAGGAAGGCGACACCATAGCCATCAACATACCGGTAAAAACACTGGAATTGAAAGTCAGCGACAAGGAACTGGCAAAGCGCAGAAAAGCATTAAAGCCTTTCCAGCCTGCGATTACGAGCGGTTATCTCGTGCGTTACGCCAAACTGGTCACTTCCGCTTCTACGGGTGCCGTTTTTAAGGATTGACGGGCAGGCAGCATTGTGCAAATAATAATTATCTTTAAATTTAAGGAGATAAAATATAAATGCTGGAAATCAAGGATGCAGTAGCTGTAATTACGGGAGGTGGAGGCGGTATCGGTCTGGAGATTGCCAAATATTGGGTAAACAACGGCGGTAAAGTAGTGATTGTCGACGTGGCCGCCAAATTTCTGGAAGGTGCCGAGAAGGAACTTCAGGGCATGGGCGGCGAAGTTCTCTCCGTGGTTTGCAATGTTACGAATGAAGATGATTGCGCCAAGATGGCTGATGCGGCTATTGCCCGATTCGGCAAAATTAATTTGGTCGCTCCCTTTGCCGGAATCATTAAAGACGGCATGATGCTTTCTCCCGATAAGGCAACAGGGAAAGTCACCAGGAAAATGTCGCTGGATCAGTTCAAAGCAGTCATTGATATCAACTTAACCGGCGTTTTTCTTACAGTCCGTGAATGCGCCGAGCGGATGATCAATAACAGTTGCAAAGGACTTATTTGCCTTGTTTCTTCTACAGGTTCACTGGGAACCGCAGGACAGATCAATTATTCGTCATCCAAGGCGGCAATGTCCGTCATGCCCAAAGTTATTACTGCAGAATTTTTCCGCCGCGGCATAGCGGACAAAATCCGCTGCGTAGCGGTGGCACCGGGTTATGTAGGAACGGCAATGGTTAAAGGAATGGATCAAAAAGCTCTGGACAAAATTCTTTTTGATGTCCCCATCAGCAGACTCATCGAACCTGCGGAAGTTGCCTCCCTGGTCGGTGAATTATACAGAAACGAAGCATTGGCCGGAGACGTCTATTTCATTCATGGCGGCCTGCGTCTTGGTTCACGCGGTTAGTATGGTATATCAATCATCTTTTTCATAAAAGGGATGGCCCGCACAGGCCATCCCTTTTATGAACTATTGCCAGTCGGAAAGCACAATACCGACGCTTATCCGGTTGATACTCTGATTATAATCCAGCAGGCTTTCTCCATAGCCGTTGAAATACTGAATATAGCCTTTAAACCAATCTTTTTTCACAAAAGGCAGGGGAAAATTCCATTCCAACTGCACCGCACCGAGGTTATTTCCCGAACGCAGATTGTTTCTCACCATCACGGCAAATTTATGCCGATTCCATAAGTATGTCCCCCACACCTCGCCGTAACCCATATACTTGCATATATCCGGATTATCACTGGCCTCTTCGTTCTCCGGTATCTGCCACCAGGTTTTTAAAAGAAATCCGAAGTTGTCTTTTTCCAAACCTGCATTTACCACAAACCGGTTCCAGCTTCGTGACAGCGGCCGGGAACGGCCGTTGGACTGATGATTCAAACCCACATTAATAAAACGTCCCTTTAAGCCGAATAATTCGTAATCCGTCCGGAAATTAACCAAAAATTCCGGTTCGTAGTTCGTGTCCCGAAACGGTGAGGAAAAAGCAGAGTTGTAGAGTTGCCAGAAGGAAAGCTGGGTATAGGCAATCCACAGATCAATATCCTGATCAAACAAATCTTCCCAGGCTTTCAGTTTAAAGCTCAACTGAAACTTTGCTTCGTTGTGTTGTGCCCGGCCGTTCGGATCAACATCCAGCTGTTCATTTTGATTGGGTGATGAATTATAGGCAACAGGCAGAAAATAATTGGGCCGGTAGGGACGTATTATCAGGTTATGCTTTCTGTTGTTCCGATCCAAATCCCAGTGCTGAGTCATCATGGAAAGATTGGCAGCGGCAGATTCTGCCGGAAGGACAGGTTTTTTTTCGGTTGTTATAAGCGATGCTTTCGGAGCAGGATTTTTCCGCCCGGAAAACTTATCATAACATTGCAGTCGAGCGGCATCGTCGACAATATTTGCACAACCAGCCAGCTGATCAACATTATCTGCAGCCCAGACCGGGGAAGTCAAGAGCAAGGCAATAAGAAATCCGGCCAAAACCTTCTTTAAGAAGACAGCTTTTTTGTCTAGTAATACTTGTTTTGAAATTATCATTCCCCAGTCCTCTCTCTGTTCTCAAGCCAAAACAATGTTAACCGCTTTCCGGATCTTTGGTCCGGGCATAACGCCATCCCAACCAGATTGTAACAGCGGCAAATATCGTACGCAGGATACTATCCGGCAGTAAATGCGCAAAATTGCCGCCTAAAAATGTCCCCAGAAAGATTCCGGGAATAAGGCCGATGAGAATTTCCCGGGTAACATTACCCAGTCGCCAGTGAGTCGCAGCACCTGTTGCACCGGCCGGAACCATAACCAAAAGGGAAGTACCCTGAGCTACGTGCTGGCTGAAACCGGTCAAAAGAACCATTACCGGAACCATGATGATCCCGCCGCCTGCCCCCAGAATTCCGGAAATAAAACCGCTACCCAGTCCTGTTATTAAAAATATCAAAACTTTAGCATATCCGGAAACGCTGCCGCTCCCGACCGTCAGATAAGGTTTGAACAAAAGCATTAAAGAACAAATCAGCAGAAGAATGCCAAAGTATTTTCTCAATTTCCAGGCCGGTAAAACATGGGCGTAGCGTGCCCCGGCGCGCGCGGTGAATACTGCTGTTGCCGCGAGTAAAACAGCTGCTGTAAAATCAACAGCTCCTTTTAAGGCATAGGTTATTGCTCCGGATAGTCCCGTAAAAACAATCGCGACGAGACTGGTACCATGAGCCCGGTGTTGGCTCAGTTTCAAAATATGAGTCAGCAAAGGAACCATCAGTATGCCGCCACCCAGGCCAGCAAGTCCGGCGAAGCATCCGGCAGCAAGACCGATAAGAAAACTCTTAATATTAGTCTTCATTTATGAACTTTCCCCCGGGCCAGGGAAGCCAAAATCCCGGCACAGCAAGTAACCGTCAGGATGAAAAAAATGATCTGTGTGCTTTTCAGCAGAAGAGGATTGCTTGCTTCCGTAAGCGAACGGTTCCCGAGCACAATGGCAAAGATAAGCATGGTGATGCCCATACTGAACATCTGGCCGGTCAAACGCATTGTAGCAATGGTCGCGGATGCAACACCATAAAATTTATTTTCGACGGCACTCATAATAGCATTGACATTAGGTGAAGAAAAAAGCGCAAACCCTACGCCAAATACAATCAGGCACATCAATATATAATGAATACCGGTATCTCTATCGATAAATATCAGCGGGGCGAGACCAATGACAGTTAAAGCCATACCGAGAGAAGCGATAATGCGCGGTTCAAAATGATCGGAAAGCTTGCCGGCCAGAGGTGAAAATAGCGCCTGCGCCGCCGGCTCGACAATCAAGACCATCCCTGTCTGGGAAGGAGTCAATCCTTTGATATGCTGTAAATACAGGCTCAAAAGAAGAGTAACGGCAAATGTAGCGCTGTAATTAATGAGTGCAGCCAGATTGGAAAAGGCAAAAATCCGGTTATCTAGAAAAAGACGAATATCCAGAAGAGGATAAGGATTTTGCAACTGCTGCCGGATAAAGAACACCAGACAGAAAATCCCGAATCCGAGCAATATGCCCGCAACGCCGGCAGGCAGAAGAGAAAAACCATACATAATCGCAAAAAGAGCAAAAGCATAAAGGATTGATCCGGTAATATCAAATTTTTCATCCCGGGCCGCCGCCTTTTCCCCCTTCTCCATCAGGACGATAAGAAAAATCAACACCATTCCCAACACAGTGGCAAAAAGAAAAAGATAGCGCCAATTCAAATGTTCCGTAAACAGTCCACCGATAAAAGGGCCGATCGTCAAGCCGATATAAACTGCGGCAATGTTGATACCCAGTATTTTTCCTCTCTCGCCGGGAGAGTAAGCGGAAATCAGCAGCGCGGTACCGGTGCTGAAAATCATCGCACCGCCGATGCCCTGAACCGCCCGGACAAAAATAAGAAAATACTGGCTGGGCGACCAGGTACATAAAAATGAAGCCGCTGTAAAAATTACGGCGCCGTAGAGAAAAATTTTCCGCCGACCGTAAATATCGGCCAGTCGTCCTACCGGCACAAGTGTGATTGCCGCCGCCAGAATAAAGGAAGAAGCGACCCAACCCAATGCCAGTGCGCTCATGAAAAGGTCCCGGGCCATAACAGGCAGGGCAACATTTACGGCCGAACCCAGAAGGGGTGTCAAGAAAGAACTTAAAGTAGTTGCTGAAAGCAACACATAAAGATATTTTTTATCGGTCATGCCGTCACGTTTGCTCAATATCCCGAATTCTTGGAAAGGTTTTTTTATGCAGGGCGGCAAAACCGTCTTTCCCGCAGGCCAGCATAAGGGTAAGAGGCATGGCTTTTCTTGCTTTTTTCAGCATTTCCTCCGAAAGCTTCCGGATATCCCATTGGGCATGAACATCCGAGCGCAGGCGTACCAGATGATACAGCTCGCGGGCATTGAGTTTCATCAGTACTCTCTTGCGGTGGGCATTGGTCAGAACATAGAAAGCGGCAGCCGGCGCTTTTTTCCTGATTTGTTCAAAAGCATCCTGTGTCCGGTGCATGATTTCCAGAAAACGCCTGCGTTCGCCTATCTCCATAATGGCGGGGGGAACAGTCACACCCAGTTCAGGATCATAGTCCTGAGATATTATTGTCGCCGGCCGGTGTCTTTTCAACTGGGCGAATGCGCTTGCGGAAAGCGTAAGCTCGAATTGCAGATCGATGTTTTCAAGCTCCCGTAAAGCGGCATCATGCGCCTTCATATGTTGAAATGCGGTGTAGAACAACTTTTTCTTTTCCGTCGGTCCGAGTTCTCCGGCTTCGCTCAGACATTGCCGGTAAGGCAATCCGGTTGCGGAAAAAATAAGAGCCGCGGCCACCTGGATATCGGCATCCGCCGTAGCAAAAACAAGCTCGACAGCGGGAGTTTTTTTTGCGGCCGCAATCCACCCGTACTTTTGAGCAAACGCCGCCGCCTGTTCCTGCAACTCAATCTTCGTCAAACGGTCATAAGCGGTGGCTTCCGTATAACGAATAAGCGACGGAGCAACATCTTTGACGGCGGCATATAATTTCCGGCCATATTCCCGGGCTTCGTCAAGTGCAATTGCGGCAATTCGCCGCAGCATCAATTCCAGATTACGGGCGTTCACGGTCATGCCCAGTTGGGTTTCGGTAGCTAAGGCAATGACATAACGGGCATCCTCTTTAGCCCAGCCTTCGAGCAGTGAGCGATTTGCCGGATTTTCCGCAAGGGTCTTATTTTGAGCAAAGACATACGGCCGCAGCTTTGCATAAAGCTCCCGATAATAATCATTCTGCATGGCGACGGTGGCGGTAAAGAGATCAACCTTTCCTGACTGCTTTATTTCTTCGGGAATGATGAAATCCTTGTCAAAAAGTACATACCGTTGTGATTTTTCCATGTAGGAACACAAACGGAATTTTTCAATTTCTTCGACGAGCAGCCGGGATACGCCGATTATATCAATATTAAAAACAGCGTGTTCGGCAACCGAACTGTGTCCCATTTCAAAAACAATGTTGCGGTTGGATTTACGCGCCTTATCCACTTCCCGGCGGGCGATTTGGCGTAATTCATCAACCGGTTTGGGGCTGCGGCTGATGCGGGCGTAAGCGGCCGAAATGGTTTCCGGCGTAATATCCTGCGAGGCCGCGCATTTGTCTTTGAGTTCTTTGATCAGATCGTAATCTAAATTATAACCGGCAAGAAGAATTTTCATATTTAATTGCACACCTTACTTTCACCAAGTCTTAGAAAAAAATGTCCCGTAAACTTCTTCGCTTCAAATGTGTCTGAAGCTCCCATCATATGCGCGAAGGCAGCTGCTCACAGAAACAGCAGTTGTTGTTCCACACGCCGCGGAGTAATCGGCTTTCGACAAAATTATCACAATATGAAAAACTTACAAGCTAATTTCATCAACCGTATAACAACCTGCGTATTTCAAAAGCGATGAGTATTTCCAGTCATTTTTCTCCAAACTGATAGGCAATACGATATTTCGGAATCGAAAGCCCCTGATGACGCAATTAACCGAATAGATCATTGACTTCAATCAATTATTGTCGTAAAGAACACCCAGGACTGGCAACATCAGGAAAAAACTTGTTTTAAGGTAAAATCAATCCATGGAAAACCTGAAAGATCCCTTAATACATCTGGTTGCGGAAATTCCGTTTTTTGATTGTTTTAAAAAGGAGGAAATCAATTTACTTTTGGATGCGGGAACATGGATGAAGTTCATTCCCGAAACCCGGATAGTTACCCAAGGAGAAATTGATCTGCGCATGTTTGTCCTGATTCAAGGGCATGCCGAAGTTGTTCTACACGACAAAACCTTGGCCGTACTGAATGTCGGAGACATCTTCGGTGAATTTGGCTTGATGGGTGCTCCCCGCATGGCTCATGTCGAAACGCAAACGGATTGCCTGCTTCTGTCTTTCGACGCTGATCAACTTAACAGCCTTCCTCTAGAACTCCAGATAAAATTTCTGAGACAAATTCTTTTCGCTACCTTTGCCCGTCTCCAAAAAATCAACCATTGGGATTGGCTGCGCCGTCATCCTCGAAAAGATTCATAGAAACAGATAGCAGGGCATGAGATTTAACCGACGTCACTGAGTCTCTCCAAACCATTCTCTTCTCCAGAGACAACAGCCTATTCACAGGTAGATTCCTCTGTCTCAACGGCACATATCAGCAAGCGGAAACTATATTTTTACAGCCGCACCAGTTCCACCTGACCTAAAGTTCGGCCCAAAAAGCGTTCCCCAATCGTTTGAAAACGGTAGGGAAGATCGCTGACGCAAAACAAATATTTTGGTGGCCGCCGATCGGCATTCCCTAAATTAAGTTGATTGAGCAAATCAGCCGTTGCTGCAGCCATCGCCTCAGCCGAGTCGATCAGTTTTATTTTCTTTCCTGCTATCTCCTTTAGTAAAGATTTTAAAAGCGGATAATGAGTGCATCCCAAAACCAAAGAATCAATATGCTCAGCCAATACCGGTTTTAAATATTCCTGAGCAATCAGTCGGGTTGCGGGGTGATCAAACCAACCTTCTTCCACCAGCGGCACAAAAAGCGGACAGGCCTGAGAATAAACTTTTGCATCCCGATCCAAAAGATGAATCGCCCGGGCATAGGCATTGCTGTTAATTGTGGCCGGAGTACCGATAACGCCGATAGACTTAGTTGTGGTTTCCGAAACGGCATTACGGGCACTGGCTTCAATTACTTCCATTACCGGCACCGGAGATAAGTCTTTGATTGCCTGATAAGCTACCGCAGCCATCGTATTGCAGGCTACCACAAGCATTTTTACTTCTTTTCTTAAGAGAAATTCGGTAATTTGCAGAGCATAATGATTGATGGTTTCCACCGACTTGATGCCATAGGGCACCCGGGCGGTATCTCCGAAATAGATGATGTTTTCAAAAGGCAATCGCTCCATGAGGGAACGCACAACCGTGAGTCCGCCAATGCCCGAGTCAAAGACCCCTATTGCCTGATTTGATTTGATATTCACAATTGTTAAACTCGTAAAATATTTAAAACCAATTATTTTAAACGAACTTGTATAATATCCTCCAGGGCATGTGAATACAGAAGGTGCGCAAAGGACTTGCCTCTCTTGGTCTGTACCGGAAATGATGAAGCATATTGCACAACGTCACTTGATAAATCAAAGGGCGCTCAAGGTAATGAGCAGCACATGGAATTTTACAAGATCGTCACTCTTTGACGTAAAATTGCAATTTAAGGTTGCCGACCTCTACAATATCACCATCTTTCAGATCATAGCGACGGTCTATTATGTTACCGTTAATCTTTAATTCCTTGCCGCCAGACGGAGTAATAAAATAACCTTCCTTGCGACGATTAACGAGAGCTGCCATTTTGGGGGCAAAAAAACCTTTGAGCTTGATGGCGGAACCATCTTCTTTACCAATTGAGGAAACTCTTTCTTTAAGTTCATATTCTTTCTGATCCGTCGATCCGTCAATCACCAGAAAGCCGCCCAGGGGTTCCGGAATACTCTTATCAGCAGCAGTGATTATCTTTTTCTGATCATCCGGCGATATAACCATTGTTTCATCCATGGAACGGCCACGCACGGTAAAGCTCTTTTTATCGGCTTCCCTGTTCTTGTCGGAAGTAACATTCAATGTATGCACGCCGATTAATATTATGTCGCCGTTGAAAAGCTCGGTCTTGGTTATTTTCTGGCTGTTCAAAAAGGTACCGTTAAGGCTGCCCGAATCTTCAAGCATCAACACATTACCTTCCATTTTAATTACAGCATGATGGCCGGATACGGCTTGATTATCAATTACAATATCGTTGTCCGGCTTGCGGCCGATAGTTGTTACTTCTTTCTCCAGTACAATCTCTTTGACGGCAGCTTCTTTGTATTTAAGTAAGACCCTCGCCATGTTGTCACCTCCGGAAAAATTCCATAAATTTAAACAAAGCAGAATACCATTTTTGCTTCTTGATATAACCTAAAATCACCGTAATGTTATCCTTACCACCGTTTTCATTGGCCGTATTAATCAGAGAATCACAGGCGGCGGCAGAGTTCGCGGCAAAAGCGATTATTTCCAAGGCAGCCTCATCTGTTACCATATTACTAAGTCCGTCCGTACACAAGAGCAAAATATCATTATCGAACACGGTGAGCTCATCCAAATCGGCTTCCGTTTCCGCGCTGATACCCAGTGCTTTTGTCAGAATATTCTTTATTTCCGATTTAGCAGCTTCTTCTTTGGTAATCATATCTCGTTTTACCTGTTCACTTACCACGGAATGATCATCGGTTAACTGGTCGATATTACCGGCGCGAATCAGGTACACGCGGCTATCACCGATATGAGCTATGCTTAATTTGTTACCCGTAAGGAGAACCGCTGCAATGGTAGTACCCATACCGGTTAATTGCGGAGAACTTTGTGCGGCTTCATAAACAGCCATATTGGCCAGACGTATGGCACAGTTAAGTTTATTCGTGGCTTCGGAATAAGCATGGTCATAATCACCGATTATGTTCTGCTGCCCCTGAAAATAATCACGAATGACATTTACCGCCAGGCGACTGGCCGTTTCACCGGAAGCATGACCACCCATACCGTCGGCCACAACAAGAAGACCCTGTTTTTCGTCCAGATATAAATTGTCTTCATTATTGGCGCGAACCAAGCCTTGATCGGTTTTACCGCTGGCAGTTAAATTCAATTAAACCTCCTTATTTTAACGAAGCAAGCAAATCATCCGCCAAGGATTTACCATTCTGGTAACGTGCTTCTACATCCTTGGACAGTAGTTTTTCCACAATTGGTACCAGCTTTTCCGGAATATTGGAAGAAAGTTCCCGAAGGGACGGCGGTGGTGACGATGTTATGTTATACATGAGTGTGGCAATGCTGTCTCCGTTAAATGGTTTATCGCCGGAAAGAAGTTCATACAAGACAACACCGAGCGAAAACAAATCAGACCGGCCATCTACTTTTTTACCGGCTATCTGCTCCGGCGACATGTAACTGGGGGTACCCAGCACTACTCCGGTTTGTGTTTTGGAGGTAGCCATAACACGGGCAATACCGAAATCCGCCACCTTGACCTCTCCGCTGTTTAAAACCATAATGTTGGCCGGTTTGATGTCACGATGCACGATACCGTTGGCATGAGCATAATCAAGAGCCCCCGCAACACTGGAGACAACCCGAACTACCTCTTCCACAGGAAGGAGGCTTTCTTTTTTACAGTACTTGGCCAAATCAGAACCGTCGAGCAATTCCATGGCCATGTAAGCGATATCATAATCCTCGCCGACGTCATAAATGGTAACAATATTCGGATGCGATAATTTTCCGGCCGCTTCCGCTTCCCGGAAAAATCTTTTCTTTACTTCTGCCAGTTGCTCCGCGTCAATCTCTTCATATCTCAGGGTTTTAATGGCCACTTCGCGGTTAATGCGTGGATCCTTACCAAGGAAAACCGTACCCATAGCGCCGCGTCCCAGTTCTTTCACAATTTCATAACGCCCCAGTGTCGGTTTTATTCCGGCGTTGTCCATAATCACGGTGGCTTCTTTTTTGGCTCCCGAAAGCCCGAAAATCATCGTTTCCCCTGCCGCCGTAAGCTTTTTGATGCGATCTGCTATATCTTTAAAATTTCCCGCCTGATTTATATGTTGATAAACTGCCACCGCTTTGTTGAACATCCGTTTTCTTTCAAAATCAAGCCCCAGGTTGTAGAGTAACTCTTTCACGGATTCATCTTCGACAGGACATTTACGGAATTTGTCAAAAGCCATGTCCAAAAGTCCCTGTCCCTGGAAGGATAATCCGAGCATTTTGTTTGTTTCTACACTGTCCGCCTCAATGCGATCCTTGGTTTTTTCCGTAAGCAGGTACCTTTTGGAGACTATTATAATATACCCGATAATCAAGATAAGCGCCGGATAAAGCGCTTTGACCCAATAACCGTAAGCGGCAAAAAGATAAATGGTGGTGCCCATCCACACAACGAGCAGAACCAAGGATACAATGGCACTGATACCCGCTTTGATCTGCGGAATGACAAGCGCGATGTAAAGACCGAAAACAATAATCATAATCAGTTCGAGCGTAACCGCCCAGTCCGGACGTACAAGGTGATCGTCATTGATAATATTTTCGATAACATTGGCAATGATTGTCCCCGGTGCAACATTAACCGCCGTCGGCGTGACCTGCATTGTACCCAACCCGGCCGCGCTCTGGGCGATAATAACTATTTTATCTTTAAAAACATCCGGGGAAACTTTTTTGTTGATAACATCAAAATATGAATAATAAGGAATTCCGGAAGTAAAACTAATCAGCATTTTGTTGTTTTCATATACCGGGATCGTTTTACGGCCGAATTTTATTTCACGGCCCAGTTGCAGCTTCTGCAAATCCAGATTAAGATATTTCAATGTCAATTGCAGGGCAAAAGAAGGAAAGAGTTTTTCTTCAAAATTAATAAAGAGAGGCTCGCTGCGCACGGTACCATCGCGATCGGCAATAATGTTAATATGCCCCAATCCCAGGGCTCCTGTTGCAAATTCGGATATGGGAGGAACAATTTCGCGTGCCGTTATGCTCTCCATACCCGTGGCAGGAAGTGAATTATTCTTCAGATAATCCGGTAGATTCGAGGTGGTTCTGCCGGTAGGATTGCCCGGAACAAAGAATAAGGGGAGCACAATATTTTTACCGGCGGTAATGGAATTAGCCAAGATCGTATCATTATCGAGTCGTTTTTCGGATTCTTTCAATGCCGCCAAAACGGTATCGAAACCTTTTTGGGCATAATTGGGATTTGTTTCAATATCCTTGATCAGGTTGCGTACTTCGAGGAGACCCTGGTTGAAATCTTTTTCGGAATAAATTATATCCAGGCCGATTACTTTTACATTATACGATTGCAGCAGATCGACCATGGAAGCTATGTATCCGCGGGGCCACGGCCAGCGACCTATATTGGCAATGCTCTGTTCATCAATGGCAATGACAGCAACGGGTGCTTTGGATTGTTGCACCCGCAGATTAGTGCTTAAATCATAAATACCGTTTTCCAGTGTTTCGAGTGGTCCCCAGGAAATAAAAAAGGCGAACAGCGCAAGTAACGTTAGAACAATGCCGAGAATAAAGTCAGAAATTGTCGACTTTTTAATTTTCTTCATGTAGACTCCTTTGCAGGAAAACACATCCAGAGAATATTTAAAAGTAAATATTAATCGTTTTTTTATCATAAGTTATGGGAATATAGCAAGTTTTCTTGTGAAATATTTTATCGGCGGATAAAAATGCGCAAACCGGAAAAAGAAATTACCAACAACAAAGAAATCGCTGCCATCATGGAAAAGGCCGACATTTGCCGGATTGCGTTTATTGATGACGACTACCCTTATATAATTCCCGTTAATTTCGTCGTCCGCGGAGAACAGCTTTATTTTCACACCGGTCGTAAAGGAAAAAAAATCGATATCCTCCGGCAGAACAATCGTGTTTGTTTTGAAATTGATACTGATACGGACATAATTGCGGGCGACACACCGTGCTCATGGAGCGCCCGATACCGGAGCGTGATCGGATTCGGCAAGGCTTTTTTTCTGGAGGAAGCAACCAAAAAAAAACGGGCGCTCGATTATCTGATGGAAAAATATACCGGCAAACAAACATTTACCTATAACGCAGAATCATTCGAAAAAGTTGCCGTCATCAGCATAAGAATTGAAAGGATCACCGGTAAAAAATCCGGCTGCTAACATCAATCACTTTTCTCATACATAAATGCGTATTGCAAAGTTACAACCGAATTATGAAAGATTAAATATTGTTCTCGATTTTGTTATTAGGATATTGCAATGAAACAAAATAATCAGGGAATGATGCTCGCCGTCCGGGTGAGTCTTGTATGCAACGCTATCTTATTTATTATTAAGGCTGTTACTCTGGTCATTGTCGATTCGCTGGCTGTCGCTGCCGATCTGGGTATATCCGTAATCGCCCTCGGTGTTTCCGCCTTTCTCTATTACGCAATAAAAATGTCCAATAAACCGGCAGATACCTTCCATAATTATGGGTACGGTAAAATTGAGAATGTCACGGAAGCCATAGAAGGAGTTATTCTGATCGGTCTGGCCGTAGCCATGTCCTTTCAAGCATTTATGCACATTATTAGAGTCGGAGAAATTAATTCTCCACTGGTCGGCTTTATTGCCAGTATAGCCGGAGTTGCAATAAATTTCTGGGGCGCCGGTTATATTTTGAAACTGGGAGAAAAACACGCATCACCGGCGCTGCGGGCCGAAGGCTTGCATTTTCGCCTCGAAGGATTTATCTCTCTTTCGATAACTTTGTCTTTTGCTTTAGTCATCTTGTTCAATTACCTGGGACTGTTAACCACAGCCAAATATGTAGATCCTGTTGCAACATTGATAGTCAGTGTCATTATCACTGTTCCTTCTGTCAATCTTCTGCGCAAGGCATTTATGAAACTCCTTGACGCCTCTATCGAGGAAACCGGACAAATGGATATTGTCAAGGTGTTGGTTTCTCATTTCGATAAATACTGCAATTTCAACAATATTAAAACCAGATCGGCCGGAAGAAAGCGGTTTGTTGACATCAACCTTATCATGCCCGATCATCTTTCCGTCAAAAACGCCCACCGGATTGCCTCAGCTATCAAAGATGATCTTAAGTCATCCATGGCGGAAAGCGAAGTAATCGTCCACATAGAACCATGCGTCAAAGATTGCGCCTTCACCAAAGACAACCGGAAATGTCCTTACGCCGAGTAGAAATTTCCATTTTGCCTATAATCCTTCACAGAAGGAAGGCAGGAAGCCGGCAGTACGAAACACCGTTAAATAATCTTCAAAAAATATTGAATTAATGAGCTTGCACCACAGTATTCTGCTGATCAGGTCCGGAAGGAAGACAGCCCGGCAAAATCCAGAGTGGCAAAATAATCGTCAACCGTTTCCGCCCGGCGGATCGGAACTACTTTGCCGTCTTCCCTTAACAACAGCTCTGCCGAACGGAGCTTGCCGTTATAATTAAAACCCATGGCATAACCGTGCGCTCCCGCATCGTGAATGACTATGATATCGCCTCTCTCCAGGAGGGGCAATTTGCGGTCGATCGCAAATTTGTCATTGTTTTCGCAAAGGGAACCGGTCACATCGTAGACAACTTCGGCAATTTGATTTTCTTTGCCGGCAACCGTAATGTGGTGGTAAGCACCGTATAATGCCGGGCGCATCAAATTGGCCATACAGGCATCGAGGCCCGCAAATTTTTTATAGGTATTCTTGATATGGAGAACTCTGGTCACAAGATAGCCGTAAGGCCCTGTGATGTAACGGCCGCATTCCGTATAAAGTTTGATGGGACCGAGGCCGTTCGCTACGATAATTTTTTCATATTTTTCCTTAATGCCCCGGCTCACGGCATTAATGTCGATACGTTCCTCACCGGGACGGTAGGGGATTCCTACACCGCCACCGATATTGACAAATTCAAAAGAAATTTTCAGTTTATGAGTCAGTTCGACAATAAGTTTAAACAGAATTTCCGCTGTCTCTACAAAATAACCGGCGGAAAGTTCGTTGGACGCTACCATGGTATGGATGCCGAACCGTTTGATACCTTTGTCGCGGCAGATTTTATAACCTTCGACCAACTGATCATGGGTAAAACCGTATTTGGCTTCTTCCGGATGCCCGATGATCAAGTTGCCTTTTTTTAGTTTTCCGGGATTATAGCGGAAACAAATGAGCTGCGGCAGGCCCGCATATTCTTCGAGATAAAAAATATGGCTCAAATCATCCAGGTTGATAACCGCCTTTAATTCTTTTGCTTTTAAAAATTCGGAGGCAGGCGTATCGTTGGATGTAAACATGATTTCAGCCCCGCTGATACCTGTTTTTTGAACCATGATCAATTCGGCAAGTGAACTGCAATCCGCCCCGAAACCTTCCTTGTGCAGTATTTTCATTAGATAGGGGTTGGGGGCGGCTTTAACGGCGAAAAATTCTTTAAACCCTTCGTTCCAGGAAAAGGCGTTCTTAAACTCGCGGGCATTTTCGCGCATGGCCTTTTCATCATAAAGGTGAAACGGAGTCGGATATTTTTCGATTATTTTTTCCAATTGATCTTTTGTAAAGGGCAGTTTTTTATCTAACACGGCAAAGAGCTCCTTGATTTAATGACTGACAGGTTTTTGCAGCACCTTGCTATAATTTTTTGGCCATTTTACGGAAATGGTAACCATAAATCATCAATGTCATTGCTTCAGAAAAAGATTCCCGGTAAAAAATCAACGATTTCAGCATTAATTTCCAATAATACCACTGAGTAGCGCCATTGCCTAAAATACCAATATAAAAAACGGATTTGACGAATGCCCGCATCCGTCGCACCGAATATCTGTTCTTCCGTTTTATCGGTATCGGTTTATATGATTTGAGAAATTCATTGATGCGCTGATAATAATAACGCGGGCTGTAAATTGTTTTGACGATTTTCTGATAACCTGCAATGAGTTTTGTTTTATCCATTCGTGGAATGAAGTTGATACTACCGTCTGTATTGTTTCCGGAAGAGTTATCATCCAGACGATTTTCATCTTTCAGGCGATGCCATAATTTTGTATTGGGTAAGGCATTCAAAAGCCCGACCATCGCTGTTACAACACCGGTTTCCTGAATGAACTTAATCTGTCGGGCAAAAATATTTTCATCATCATTGTCAAAGCCGACAATATATCCTCCGAATACCTGCAATCCCCCCGCTTGTAATTTTTTTATCGCAGCAATCATATCGCGTTTGCAGTTCTGATTTTTGGAGCATTCTTTCAAACTTTCCTCGTTGGGTGTTTCGAGACCGATAAATATACTGTTAAATCCGGCCTGGGTCATAAGACGAATAAGTTCATCGTCATCGGCGATATTGATGGATGTCTCCGTAAGCAATTCAAAGGGATATTGGTGTTTTTTCATCCATGCAACAACCCCGGGCAACATCGTCTTGATAGCCTTTTTGTTGCCGATAAAATTGTCATCTACTATAAATACCGTACCCCGCCATCCGGTATCATAAATACTTTGCAGCTCGCGCAAAAACTGATCTTCAGTTTTGATGCGCGGATTATGGCCGAAAAGCGACGTAACATCACAAAATTCACAGTTGAAGGGGCAGCCCCGGGAAAACTGGATCATTAAATTAGCATAGCATTTGATCCTGGCCAGATCCCAGCGCGGCAACGGAGTGCTGTGCAACGAAGGAAACTCGCCGGAGCGGTAAACCTTTTGGGCGGCACCCCGGGCCAAATCAGACAAAAACGGCGGCAAGGTACATTCGGCTTCATTTAAAATCAGATGATCCACTGAATCATAATAATCCTCGGGCTTTGCAGAAAATAATGGGCCACCCGCAATAACTTTTTTCTTTAATCTCACACATTCCCGAAGAATTTCGTCTACGGAATCCTTTTGAATCAACATGGCGCTGATCATTACATAATCAGCCCAGAGCATGTCTTTCTCTCTGAGTTTCTCAATATTCAGGTCCGTAAGGCGGATATTCCATTCAGCAGGCAGCATGGCGGCAACTGTGAGCAGGCCGAGCGGCGGAAATGCCGCTTTTTTAGCAATGTACTTCATAACATGCTTGAAGCTCCAGAAAGTTACCGGATAACGGGGATATATCATTAAAATATTCATAGCAGTATAACCTTAAAAACCAGTTATTAATTAACAGGTAAAATAGTTTAATACAAGGTAAATAATGGCAGAAATAAGCGCAGTAATTGGCAGCGTCAATATCCAGGCCCAGACAATACTACCGGCTACACCCCAGCGCACAGCGTTTAATCTTTTGGTAGCACCAACACCGACAATTGCTCCTGCTATTGTGTGAGTAGTGCTGACGGGAATTCCGGCTACGGAAGATCCGATAATTGCGCAGGCAGCTGCGGCTTCTGCGCTGAACCCTCCGATAGGGCGCAGTTTAGTAATCTTTGTTCCCATTGTTTTTACAATGCGCCAACCGCCGAACATTGTACCCAAAGCAATAACCGTGTAGCACATAATAATTATCCAATAAGGAATGTTGAAGCTCGAATCTATCAGACCTTTACTGTATAGAATAATAGCGATAATACCTATTGTCTTTTGCGCATCATTCATACCATGTCCCAGTGAATAAACGGCTGAAGAAATCAGTTGTAATTTACGGTACAGTTTTTCCGAGCGCGCCATATTGGAGTTACGATTCAGATTCATAGAAATTACCATAAAAACATAACCCAGCACCAATCCGATCGTCGGTGAAAGGATAATAAAGGCCATGGTTTTGGTAATACCGGTCCAAACCAGCGTACTGATTCCACCCTTGGCAATACCGGCACCTATTAATCCGCCGATCAGAGCGTGAGAAGAGCTGCTGGGTAAGCCAAAGTACCAGGTAATAATATTCCAGATTATAGCCCCTCCCAAAGCGGCCAGAATTAATCCGTTATCAATAATTTTGATATTTACAATGCCCTGACCAATAGTATGGGCAACTTGTGTTCCAATAAGAAATGCCGCTACAAAATTGAAAAATGCCGCCCAGAAGACGGCATATTTTGGTGACAGAACGCGTGTGGAAACAATTGTAGAAATGGAATTGGAGGAATCATGAAAACCATTAAGAAAATCAAAAACCAGGGCGACAACAACCAGAAAAATTACAAACCCCAAGGAATCAAGCATGCTTTAAGACGATCCCTTCCACAATATTGGATACATCCTCGCATACATCAATAGCTTCCTCGATCCGTTCAAAGATTTCTTTCCATTTTAAAAGTTCAATGGCATCTTTTTCCTTCACAAAGAGATCGGCAATGATGGTTCGTAAAACAACATCACCGGCATTTTCCAATGTGTTAATTTCCACGCAGGCATCCATAATCATTTTAGCGTTTTTCATATCGCGCAGGGCGTGAATTATGATTTTTATTTTGGCCACAGCTTCCGTTAAAATTCTGGCTTGCTTGATGATTTCATCATCGGGCTTTTTAACCTTATAAAGATAAATACGGACAGCCGTGGCTTCAATCATATCCATGATGCTGTCCATCTTATTGACTAAAGCGTAAATATCTTCACGATCCAGCGGGGTAAGAAAGGTTTTGTGCATTTTTTCATAGGTACGGTGGGTAATGACATCCGCTTCGTGTTCTACTTCTTTGAGTTTGGAAATTTTGGCTTCCGAGTAATCGTGTTTTTCCGTCATCGCGAGGAAAATACGGCAGCCCTCCTCTATTTTATTGGCTAATTCTTCAAAATAATCGAAAAATTTTTCTTCTTTGGGAAAAAAACGCATGAAAAAACCCTCCTTAAGGGTCAAAATAAATTACCATAATTATTTTCACGCAGTGCTCTAACGGATTATCAAAAAAATTGCAAGGCTTTAAACCGGAACAAACACTATCTTTCTTGGGACAAATCATGACAGAAATGTAATTATTATAATGTCTTGGAGTATATAATCTTGCCATCACCGACAGCATAAAAATCTTTCAAAAAAGCTTCCCGAATGTAGCCGCAGTGTTCATAAAATTTGTGCGTCACAGAATATTGAAGCCGGGAAGATGTCTCCGCATAAACCCGTCTGCCGCCGCTGTTTTGTATAATAGATTCTGTTTCTTGCAACAATTGCTTCCCCCATCCTTGAGCACGCAAACTATTATCCACGGCAATCCAATAAAGGTCATAACTTGCATCCGTAGCGGGAATTAAACCGAAACACGTATACCCCAACACCAGATCCTTATCTTCTGCAAAAAGGAACTGATAGGAGCTGGTGTGGTCGGTAAGCTTTTCATCGGCAAGTTCTCCTGCCAAATCAATTTCCGCGGCAGAAAAAAATCCGCTTGATTTGACGATTCTGTCAATGGCATCCAGATCAGATGATTTAATTTGCCTGCGGTATGTTATCCGGTTAATATTCATAAATTATTACACCTGAGGCAGTTTATTGTACAAATGAAATCAGCGGAAATACCGATTATCTGAAAGACTTATATCTTTTTAATGCATCGTCGACAATCAGTTCTATAGCTTCACAAAATTTCAGGGATGCTTTTTCAACAGCAAACGCAAATCCCGCTTCTAAAGACAGGCATGGGTTGGCATTTATCTCCAGAACCCATGGATTGCCGTTTTTATCCACACGGAAATCAACCCGGGCATATCCGTGTAACCCAAAAAGATCCCAACATCGTTTTGCAATATCCTGTAAACCGGCAATTAATCGATCATCCTGCGAAGAAAAATCCATTGTCCGAGTGGTATTTTCATATTCAAAAGTGCCTTCCACCCACTTGGCACGATAGTCCAGCAGTTTTAATTTGTCCGGTCCGAATCCGATAAACTGCATTTCAGCGGGGTGAAGTACCTGCACACCGGCCTTGCCGGCAATCAATGCGATATTAAATTCACGGCCGTCAATGTAAGCTTCGGCAAAACAGGGTCCTCCTATTTGCTTTCTCCGTTTATTCATGAGGGCTACAATGTCAATTTTATCATCAAGATTAACAATGGAATTTTCATCGAGACCAACAGATGCATGCTCCCATGAAGCTTTCAATAAATATGTGCTGGAAGGCGCTTCCCCGGTACAAATACCACTTGATGAAATCCAGGCAGGAGTGGGAATGCCTGCTTGCGCCATTATTTCTTTAGCCACCGGTTTATTGGAAGTGAGAAAAATTGCATCCGTCCCGCAACCGGTATAAGGAATATCAAGATGGTCCAAAAGCGCAGGGGCAAAATGGATAAGACTGCCTTTGCCGTTAACTGTTTCCACAAGATTAAAAACGACCTCCGGCCGCAAAGAGTTAATGGCTTTGATTGTCTGATTCAAGTCAAGAACAAAGGGCAGAAAAACAGGATCGTAACCGAACAGGCGCAATGCTTCGGCAACAGTATCGGCCTGTCTTAAGCAATCCAACTCATCCTCGCCGGCATCGAGCATAATGTCGCTGTGAAGTATTACAACTTTTTTCATTCGAATTCTTCTACAGATTTATTTTTCGGCTTTCGCTGCTTGTTGCGAATTTGCTTCTATGCGAAGGAATGCCGACTTTAACACGGCAGAGATCAATTCATGGTAGGTCATCCCCAGAAGGTTGCACAAAATAGGCAAATCCGACCGTACGGGGTTTAATCCAGCCAGCGAATTAACTTCCATAAAATTCGGCACACCGTGAGCATCAGAACGCAAATCCACACGACCAGCATCTTTTAAATCCAAACCACGCCAAGCTGCAAGCGATATTTCCATGGCCTGTCTGGCTTCATTATCATTAACCAGAACATATTGTACCAGCTTGTCATAGTTTTCTTTATTTTCATAGGAATAAGCGTTTTTTTCGGCTGTGGGCTTTAATATGACTTCTATTGCACCCAGTGCTTTGGCTTCTTTGCCCGTGCCGATAATACCAACGGTAAATTCACGGCCGGGCAGATAAGTTTCAAGCAGTACGGGTTGCCGGAAAGTTTTTAAGAGGTTTGCACAAATCGGCTGTAATTCTTCCCAGGTGTTTATTTTCGACTGCGCCGTTATTCCCTTTCCCGTTCCTTCGGCAACAGGCTTGGCAAACAAAGGGAAAGGTAATTTAACAGCGGTAATATCTTCTTCGCTTTTGATGACGGTAAAGGAGGGTGTAGGAATACCTTGATCACGAACAACATGCTTGGTCATGCCCTTGTGCAGAGTAAGGGCGTGACCAAGCGGGTCAGAAAACGTGTAGGGGATATTATAAGCATCCAGTAGTGCAGGTACTTGCGCTTCGCGGCCGAAACCCGATATACCTTCGGCAATATTAAAAACCATGTCCCAGCGTTCGCCTGCGGCAAGTTTTCGGGTTAGCGCCCGAATATTGCCAATCCGATCGACCTCGTAGCCGTTATCGCGGATAACTTTTTCAATTGCCTCAATGGTCTCCGGAAGATCCAACTCCGCCGTTTCTTCGTGGGTAAAACCTTCTCTCAAATAGTCATCACGCAAATCATAAGTCATTCCTATTTTAAACTTGTAAACGGCGGCATTCAAAATAAAACTCTCTCCTCTTTCTTTACTAATGAATATCTTTTATTTCCGCATGATTATCCGGATAGCGGTAAACATTGCCTTCATAATTGCGCATGAGTAAATCACCTTTGTCCCACCCTATAGCATATTCGGGCAGCAAAGGAATTTTGCCTCCTCCACCGGGAGCATCAACTACATAGGTAGGTACGGCATAACCGGTGGTATGGCCGCGCAAGCCCTGGATAATTTCCAGTCCTTTACTGATTGGGGTGCGGAAATGCGAGGAGCCGGGAATCGGATCGCACTGATATAAGTAATAAGGACGCACCCTGATCTGGAGCAAACCGTGAACCAGGCGCGCCATCGTGGAAACTTCATCATTAATCCCGGATAAAAGAACCGTCTGGCTGCCGAGCGGTATACCGGCATCGGCAAGCCTGATGCAGGCACCGCTCATCTCCGGGGTTAATTCATCCGGATGGGTTACATGAAGGCTAATCCAAAGGGGATGATATTTTTTCAACATCGCGGTTAGTGCCGGAGTTATCCGTTGCGGTAAAACAACAGGAACTTTGGTGCCGATACGTATCAATTCAACATGAGGAATTCTGTGCAACCGGGAAAGCAGCCATTCCAGTTTTTCATCCGACAAGGTCAAAGGATCTCCACCGGAAAGAAGCACGTCCCGGACATTGGGGTTATTAGCAATATATTCGATGGCTTTTTCCCATTTGCCAAGATCAATAAAATGCTGGTTTTTGCGCTCGATAATGCGTGACCGCGTGCAATACCGGCAATAGGTTGAACAGATATCGGTAACCAGAAACAATACCCGGTCAGGATAACGATGCACTATGCCGGGAACGGGTGAATCATTGTCTTCACCAAGAGGATCTTCTTCCTCGCCGGCAGTATGTAAACACTCATCCACAACAGGCACAACACATCGGCGCAAAGGCGCGGAAGGATCATGAGCATTAATCAAGCTGGCATAATATGGTGTTATCGAAACAGGCAATGATCCCGAATGATGCATCATCGCCTGACGTTCATTTTCGGAAAGATTGATCATGCAAGCCAGAGTGTCTACATCTCGAATCGCGTGGCTGAGCTGCCAATGCCAATCGAACCATTCGAAGCGGGTTACGTCGGGATAAAATCTTTTACGGAAAATTCGCGATCGAGGTGAGTCTTTAAAAGGAAATAAAAACCTCTCTGGCTTTTGTTTAGCCGGATATGGCTGGTGGGTTTTTATGTTTAATGAAAAAAAGTCTAAAACTTCATTTTCAATCTTAACAAGACCGGTGGTCGTATGACCAGGAGGTTCCGCCTCCTCATTAAACAGGGTCTCGTTTTCCATCTTTTCCTCCTTCTGGAAGGCCATACCTTCCCATAAAAATTATTTTAAAGAGTAAATCTCTTTAAAGTGAATTTACGCGAGCTATAAAATTTGTCAACATTTTTTTTCGTTTTTACCTAGAAAACAAAAAAAATTTTGCTTTCTGTTTTTTTACCTCCCGACACAGCCGATCATATTTTTCCGGTCAGCCGGTATTCATATGTTTTGCTTTGCTGCAGCGATTGAATAATGAACAAATATGCCCGTCGCTGCAAAAAGCAGCGGAAACATTCTGCTACAACATAAAGGTTTTTTGCTATGCCGTAACTTAAACTCCCAAGGAACTTCTCCTGCCTGCATTGCTGTCGATCTTAATCACAAAAAGATATTATGTTGCCGCAAAAAATTATGGGCAAAGAGAAGAAAATTTAGTAACACTACTTAACTGAATAGCCTGTATACAGGCAGCAAGAGGTGGACAATGCCGGAATTACCTGAAGTGGAAACATTGTGTCGTCAGTTGCAGAAAAAGATCGCCGGTAAAAAAATATCGGTGACCGATATATATGATTCTAAACTTGCTCCGCTCCCGAATATTTCGGGCAGAACAATATCTGCAGTAAGACGCAATGGCAAAACGATCGAAATGCTGCTCGACAATGACAACTCTTTATTAATCCATTTACGGATGACGGGCAGATTGCTTTGGCAGAAGGAATCTGATCAGCCGAAGCACAGCCGCTGGCATTTATCTTTTGGTAGCGGAAATTTGTACCTGGTGGATCCGCGCCGCTTTGCCACAGTAAAAATATTGCCGACACAAGATCACCCGACCGGCCATGACATTCTGCGGCATTTCGCGAAGCAAAAATTTCTTACAAATTATGGCTGGCGTAAAACAAAAATAAAAAATCTACTGATGGATCAACGCGCCGTGACCGGCATCGGCAATATTTACGCTTGTGAGATTTTACACGGTGCCGGCATTCATCCGGAAAGAACAGTGGCAACCTTAACTCCTGATGAATGGCAAAAAATATTCGAGAAAGCTAAAAGCATTCTGCAAAAAGCAATTGTCAAAAGAGGCACATCAATCTCGGATTGGCGCGACTTAAACGGCCAACCGGGCGAAAACCAATACATTTTGAAAGCCTATGGACAAGAAGGAAAGAAATGTAAACGCTGCAGCGGCATCATTACTCGTATAAAACAAGGAGGTCGAAGTACTTTTTATTGCCCCGAATGCCAGAAATAAGCGGGTGATTCATCAAGGAAACGCCTTGTCAGCGGGTAAAAAAATAACTCCAACCACGGTCAAAAAGCAAAGCAAACACTGATATGGCCATTAGCGCTACATCGCGCACCAGATAGAACCAACTGATGCTGCCGGTCAATCCGCCAAAACAGCCGCAGGAAATATCCAACCCCCGCACTAAATTTATCGTAAGGGCAATGGCAAAGACCAGAAACAGCAGAGCGGCAATAAAGGAAGCTCCTCTCACATAAATACTTACAAGAAGACAAACAGCCAGCAACACTTCCAGATATGGTAAGGTCACGGCAAGCACGTTAATCGCCCAGTCGGGCAGTAAACGATAATTGTAAATGGCGGTGGCAAATTCCTGAGGAGCAATAATTTTTTCGCATCCGGCATATAGGAAAACAGCAGCTACAGTAAGACGGCAAACAAGAGCTACTGCCGGCGTAACAGGACCAGGAAAATTTCTGAGTTTCATATTTGCCCTTTCGTTACCGGATAACCGGCATTGATCCATAGGTTCCAGCCATCAGCCAAAACTTTTACGACCGCCACCCCATGAGACTGCAACGCCTGCGCTGTTTCCTGGCTTAGAGGGCATTGCAGTCCATCGCAGTAGGTTACAACTATCGATTCAGCTGAAAGCATCGCTTTTAATTGGGCAAGTCGAAAAGCCACTTCATCCGGGTACATGTTTATTGCGCCTTTAATATGCCCTTCTTCAAAGCTGAAAGGGTCGCGGGCATCAACAAAAACTACTTTATGTTGCCGATAAAGATTATAAGCTTCCGTAAGCGTTATCTTGGGAATGTTTGTCCGAATAATTCCGGCTATCTTTGTTGAATCAAAACCAAAAAGAGGAAGACTGGCCTGGCGCAGCTCATTTATGGCAACAGCAATGGTAACAGCCATAACTAAAATAACTAAAGACTCCTTTACGATCACATTCAGATTAATCTTATGAGGTTTATCTTTGATTTTGATTATATGCTTCATACCGGCAGAATAATTATTTTTTCATATCCGGTGGAGGATATGCTTCTATAATCCATTTACGGATGTCACTTTTGGGAGGCACATAACCTGCTGCAACAATTTTGCCATTGATAACAAGAGCCGGCAAGCCCATTACCCCATAGCGTGCTATTTCCTGAACCTCGGAGACATGGCGAAGATCAGCCGCTATTCCCATTTCCGATAAGATATCCCGAAGATCTGATTCCATCTGTAAACAACGTACACATCCTGTACCCAGAACGGCTATAATTAATCCGGAAGCGGCTGCGGGCTCTACAGGCAAGCCCTGCACTAATTTAAACTCGCGCAGTAATGCTTTCCCATAAGCATTATAAGCTGCGGCCGGTATATAATTATCAGCGGCTATCGTCTCCAGAAGAAGTGTCTGGATTGCAATGTCATCATGACTAGACTGAGATTGCACAGCTTTTTTAATGGCGGCATCGAGACCGACGATTCCTACCAGATGTCCATTAATCATGATTCGTTTTAGTTCACTCTCCGACATGGCACTCCGAAAAGATGAAAAATCAATAATTGTTGTTTTAGTCAATGTATTGAGTAACTTTATCTTCGTCAAGCAAAAATCACTTTTTTACAGGTAATGTTTTTGTGAGCGGTCCGGAAATTGTTTTGCGGCCGGATATACCGGCCAAAGACATGAATTTTATTTCCTTATATACTGGAAAGCACAATGTTTTCAGCATCATAACTGAAGAAGCCGTTTGCAATCTCCCGCTATCTGTGCTAATGACTTGTAGTCAGTAATTTTATCGTTATTGTCTGGACATACAAAAAGCATCATCATAACAATAAAGTAAAATCTTTCAGGAAAGGTAAAACGAAATTGGACATTATCGAACAAGCAACAATGAAGGGACGAGGTAATTTAACAGAAGCGGAAGCAAAGCAAATCTTGAAGAAATACGGTATTCCCGTCGTGGAAGAGAAAGTTGTTATGACCATTGCCGAAGCGGAAACTGCTGCAGAAATAATGGGTTATCCATTGGTACTAAAAGGATTAGGCGCTCGCCTGACCCATAAGACAGAACGCGGCTTAGTAAAATTAAATTTGAAAAGCGGAAAAGATGTAAAAAATGCAGCACTATATATAAAGGATACTGCCGGAAACGATCTGGAAGGATTCCTTCTTCAACCGATGCTGGAAGGCAGAAAAGAATTTGTCGCCGGACTTTTTTATGATGATCTTTTTGGACCGGTGGTAATGTTCGGTTTGGGCGGCATATTTACCGAAGCATTGGAAGACGTTGTGTTTCGTATCGCTCCTCTTGACGAAAAAGAAGCAGGCAGAATGATCGATGATTTGCATGCACAAAAGCTGCTTGGAGCGTTCCGTGGCGAGCGAGCTCCGGACAGACAGTCTCTGATTAAAACACTCGTGGGCTTATCGAAGATCAGCTCAGAAATCAAAGAGATAAGGGAAATAGATATTAATCCGTTGCTTGTAGCGCCCGATGGACAAGTCACAGCAGTAGATGCTTTAATAGTTTTAGGGAAAACACAAGAACAGCAATCAGAGCGCATACCCGTTAAACCGGAAATATTCAGTAAATTATTTTATCCTAAATCTATAGCATTTATCGGTATTTCTGCTGAATTCGGCAAGTGGGGACATATTCTTTTCACTAACGTTATCAGTGGTAATTATCAGGGAGATATTTATCTGGTAAATCCCAAAGGTGGTGAAATTGCCGGAAGAAAAGTTTACAAATCCGTAACAGAAATACCAGGCAGGGTCGACCTTGTTGTAGTAACCGTTCCTGCCGACAAAGTGCTGGCACTTATTCCGGAATTAAAGCAAAAAAATGTTACCAATATGTTGCTGATTACGTCCGGGTTCAGTGAAATAGGGCCCGTAGGCCGTGCTCTGGAAGACGAACTCGTCGCAGAGGCGCGCAAGGCCGGAATTTTTATTATGGGTCCCAACACTATGGGCATGTGCAATCCGCATATATCATTGTATTGTACAGCTGCTCACGCCCATCCACAACCGGGAGGAACAGCGCTTATTGCCCAGTCAGGCACTTTCGGCACGCAACTCTTGGCCTTTGCCGAAAAGGAAGGTATCGGCATGCGGGCATTCGGTGGTTCGGGAAATGAAGCAATGATTTCAATTGAGGACTATATGGACGGATTTGAAATTGACGACGTCTCTAAAACTGTCGTGCTTTATGTAGAAAGCGTGAAAAATGGCCGGCGTTTTTTCGAATCCGCAAAACGAGTGGGAAGAAAAAAACCGGTCATTATTCTGAAAGGCGGACGTACAAAAGCCGGGGCACATGCAGCAGCCAGCCATACGGGAGCAATGGCATCCAACATCAAGGTTTTTGATGCGGCCTGCCGGCAGGCAGGCGTTGTACTGGCCGAACAACCGATGGAGTTACTGGATCTTTCCGCTGTCTTTTCATCATTGCCTTTACCGCGGGGAAACAGGATGGGAATTATGACGCTGGGCGGTGGTTGGGGTGTTGTTACTGCTGATTTGTGCATGGAAAATGGCCTGCAGGTACCGCACCTTTCCGACACATTAATAAAGCAGCTCAATAAAATTCTTCCTCCTTTCTGGAGTCACACCAATCCTGTGGATATAGTTGGCGGCAATAATCCCGACGTGCACAAAAAAATAGTTGAGGAATTACTCAAATGGAACGAATGCGATGCCGTCATCCATATGGGCATTCTGGGAATGCAGGTACTGCATAAAAAGATGCTCGAATCAGCGGTTGCAGTGGATAAAAACTATAGCCGAAAGTATCTGGAAGACGTTCTTCTTCTTTTGGAAAAGCAGGAAAACGAATTTCTAGAAAACACAGTGAAACTAATGGAAATATATGAAAAACCAGTAGTAGGCGTATATATATTATATGATGATACATCTCGCACAATTATTGATATTGGCAACAGCAAATATAAAGGAGTGGCTTTTATCGCACCGGAAAAGGCCGTAAAAACAATGGCTAAAATGCACTTCTATGCCCAGTGGCTTAATAATTGAAAAACGGCAAATACGGATGGATTTAATCTAGCGAACAAAGATGGGATTTGAAAAAATCCAGGGTCGGTATTTTCCATATGTTTTCAAATAGGCTTCTACTCGATAAACGCCATTTTCTGAAATAGTCCGACCAATGTCTTTTCCTGTCCCCTCAGATAGAAGAACTCCATTCCTGATTATGCGTACCAGAGCTGGAACAGGGAGAGCAATAAGAATTTGAGCCTTACCCTGCAGCCGTAGAGAATCACCCATTGAATATTCCTTATTATTTTGTGTTATTAAAAAATTAAATCCCCTTGCAGCCTGAAAATATTCCATCGCTACATAACAACGGCCATAGCGTAACGCTTCAAAAAGAAGGGAAATATCCCGGGCACTGTCACCGGTAAACGGTTCCTGTGTACAAACATGGGTACGAACGAATTTAAAGGCCAGACCAAATGGAAAAACCTCTACTTTAATACCGCCGATTTGTTTAACGCTGGCATGATTATCCAATTCACCGATACCGACAATTTTCTTCGTTTGATTTAATGCATCCCATCGTTCCAGAGTTACTGATCGCGGGCCGCACAAGAAGAAGGCAGGAAAGAAAAAACTCAATAAAGAAGGCAAATATCTTTTTAAGCTGCTTTGCCAATCGGTCATAAAATCCCAGATACCAATGCCGGTATACCCGTCAACCGACCAATCAATCCAGGGATAATGTTTCACGTGAAACGTTTTAGTTCCTTCATGGTCAGGATGGGCGATAAACCCGAAACCACCGGCATTGTTGACCTGATTGATGTATTGCTGGGGCAGAATATTCAGGTCATTTTCTTCGCTAAAAACGGCACGGCTAATGTTAAAACCGAGGTAATGATTAAAGCGCGGCGCTATTTCCTGACCGACAATGAGGAGAATCTTTCCGTTCCATCCTTCCCTGCCCTCCTCGCGCGCCTTCAGATTATCATGGTCGGTTAACATTAAAAAATTGATGCCGTTTTTTGCTGCCGCTTCAATTATTTTATCCACTCCGACATGACCATCAAAAGAAAAAGAGGAGTGGAGATGAATCACACCGGTATAATCATAATATTTCACAATGGACCTCTTTTCTTCCGGCAGCATATCTATAGCCAAAATATTTTTACCATCGGCTTATAATGTCGGTACTGCTTTTTAGTTAATTCTTTTGCGCTGTTTTGTCCAGATTCGAATCAAAAAAGGCAGACTCTGCAAAGTCTGCCTTTTTTGATTTAATACAGCCAGTAATAACTTTATTCCATGTGTAAAGCCACCAAGAATCTTGACTTGCCTCTTTGAACCAGGAGCCGGACACTTTTCTTTTCCGTTGCTTTCGTCATTTCCTTTATATATTCTTTCATGGAACTGATTCTAACCTTATTTACTTGAACAATAATATCCTGCGGCTGTAAACCAACTTCTTCTGCCGGACTACCATTTTCTATATTGCTTATTATTACACCGGCTTCACGTGGAATACCAAGCTGCTGTGATATTTCCGATGTTATTTCCTGGGCCTTAATGCCAAAATATTCTTTTGATCCCTTGGTGGAAGCGATCTCCGGTTTATCTTTGCGTTCGGAAACAACAACTGAAAGCATCATTTCCTTTCCATCACGAATTACTTTGATGGCTACCTTGTCTCCAACATGCAACGCAGCAATACTCAAGAGCAATTCATGCGTATCTTTGATGACTTTCCCGTTTATTTCCGTAATAATGTCTTCTACTTTAATGCCTGCCACATCCGCAGGATCGCCTTTAACAACATCGGTGACTATTGCACCGTTTCTGCTCTTATAATTTAAGTTTTTTGCAATGTCTTCGCTGATATCCTGCACAGATACACCAAGCCAGCCACGGGTTACTTTACCTTTCGTTTTTAAATCAGCCAGAATGCTTTTGGCCATATTGATCGGTATTGCAAAACCGATACCCTGACCCTGAGCAACAATAGCCGTATTAATTCCTATTACCTTCCCCTCCATGCTGAACAGCGGACCGCCGCTGTTGCCGGGATTAATAGAAGCATCGGTCTGAATAAAATTGTCATAAGGCCCGGCACCAATAACGCGTCCCTTGGCACTGACAATTCCCGCGGTAACAGTCTGCTCCAAACCAAAAGGATTACCAACAGCAACAACCCATTCTCCGACTTTAACTTTGTCGGAATCACCAATATCCACAATAGGCAAACTGTTTTTAGGTTTTATTTTAATCAGGGCAATATCCGTTTTGGCATCGGTACCAATTATTTTGGCTTCATATTCTTTATCATCGGAAAGTTTAACCAGGATTTTATCCGCCTTTTCAACAACATGATTATTCGTAAAAATGTACCCGTCATCACTGATGATAAAACCCGAACCAAGGCTGCGCTGCTTGAATTCCCTTTGCGGAATATCACCAAAAAAGCGATCAAAAAAATCGTCGCCAAACGGCGACCTACCGAAAGGAGAGCTGAAACCTCCTTGTCCCTTATATGTTTTCGTTGTACTGATATTTACTACAGCCGGTTTTATTTTTTCCGCCAGCTCAGCAAAAGAAGTTGGAGCTTTTATGGCATCAGATGAAGGTACTGCTGAAGCCGCTGGAATTTCCGGTGCGCCGGAAGGTGTGAATGATGACCTTAAAACCTCTACCAAAGAGACAAGAAAAAACGCAACCAAAAAGGCCATCAAAAACATAAAGAATGTTTTTCGATTCTGATTTGTCATGTTTATCCTCCGCTGATATTGCTTTTTGACGGTTAAGTTTTTGATTTACTAAATTCTTATTTGCAGAAAACTAGAGTCAATATAATTATTACCGAATATTTGTCAATTCCAATTGACCAACTTTTACCCATATTTGAAGTATTCATCATCCTATGCTAAGATAAATTATTCTAATTAAAAATATTAACTTATGAATGTATTGGAAAACATAGGGCGCTTGGGAGTAAAAACCGTCAAGTCTTTTCTTGATACGATTTCCTTTGCCTTTAAGGTTATATGCCGAATGTTCCAGTACCGCTCTTACAACAGCGCCATGCGGATGGTGTTAATCAACCAGATTTATTTCACTTCCGTACAAATCCTGCCCGTTTTTCTTATCGTATCAATTGTTCTGGGATCATTGCTCATCGGTATTGCGTTCCAACTGCTCAAACAACTAGGACTAACTGATTACTTCGGCAATGTTTTAATGGGATTGATTGTTACAGAATTATCACCGTTTTTTACCGTCCTTTTTATTACTCTGCGGTCGGCATCAGCCATTAATACGGAAATGGCAGTCATGAAAGTCAACGGTGAAATGAAAACGTTGGAGACTTTCCGTATTGATGTAATCAATTACTTGCTCCTTCCGCGAATCATCAATGGCGTTATTTCCCTGGTATTACTGAGTAGTCTTTTCTCTATAGTGTTAATGGTAAGCGGTATTCTTTTTTCCTGGTTAATTTTCGGTATGAGTACGGATGTTTATATAAATATTCTATTAAATTCCGCGAAGTTTTTTGATATGGTAATAGCTCTGATTAAGTGCGCTGTTTTTGGGTTTTTTATTACTTTAATCCCTATCCGTTTCGGGTTGCGCGCTTCTCGGGAGTTCACCAGCATTCCTATAGCCGTTTCCGGTGGTATGGTAAACGTTTTTACCGCCATCATTATAATTGAGGTGCTGTCATTTCTAATAAAATTGTTTTAGATCTTTTCGAAAATGAAGAAGCCCTTACCGAAGCCCTCCGGTATGTTATGGCTAAGAACTACCATCGGGCCGCTCCCGTTTCCCTTGATGTGCCCCTGATTTCCAATCAGGAGATCTGGATGAATATAGCATTAATTAAACAGTATCATGAAAATATGCCACGGATTCAGGCCGAAAAGTTCGTCTTGAATGCCTTGCAGCGCCTGGATTTGGCACATATTGCATATAAGAGAAATCCTGCCTTGACTGATGAAGAACGATTCGTTGTATTGCTTCTGAGAGCTGCGATGGTAAAGGACGCTCTAATTATTATTGACCGCCCCTTTAAAATCATCCCCCATCTTAAAAACAGCAATTCTATTTTGCAGGCATTAAAAAAAATTGACGACTTTTATACAAACTGTCATATATATGATTATAAATGGATGGAAGAAAAATACGGGGCACTATGAGTCGCGATCTTAAAGTAGGCTTATTTATAGTCGGCACCACCATAATAATATTAGCTGCATTACTTTATCTGGCCAATGAAAAAGGTCTTTTCGCCAATACATACGTTTTCACCCTTTCTTCCAAATCCGGCGACGGGCTTACCGAGGGCATGCCCGTTGTTTTTTCCGGCTTTGACATCGGTAAAGTCAGTACACTGGAACTCAATGACAAGGGTATGGTACTCATTAAAATAAAGATTGCACAAAGGCATGTAAAATGGATCAAAGCCGACAGTGCCTTTATTCTTTATCGTCCCTTAATCGGCGCTGCCCGTATCGTTGTAACAACGAATAATTTAAACAGCCCTCCCCTGCCGGAAGACAAAATTGTTGCCATGGAAACCGTCAATGACATTAATGATGCCATTAAAAAAGTACAGCCTTTGCTGGAAAAGATCACTCAAATTGCGGAAAATCTGGAACGCCTCAGTAATAATCTGTCTGATCCGAAGGGCGATTTAAACCGTATTTTAAGTAATGCTCAAATCATCACGAAAACTCTATCTTCGAAGAAATCATTTCTGGAAATGGCTGTGGCTGATGAAGAAAGTGTTCAATCCATATATGAAGCCTTGAAAAAAGTTAAAGATATCGTCACTAAAATTGATAAGATGGCTGATAAAATGGACGAACAACTCTATGGAAAAGAAGGAACCCTTCCCAACATTAATCAAATACTCAAAGATATTGCCGGCAAGTTGCAAAAGCTGGATAAAACCGTAGACAATATTAATAAGATCAGCACAGATACTTCCGATGGGATGAAAGACTTCCGCATGTTGCGTTCCGATATTGATGATACCGTGAACGCCATTGATGATGTGGCTAAAAAACTTGATGATTTGATTTCTTCTAAAAAAGATCCGGAGTTTAAACTGCCATGAGATATTTTTTACTTATTACCTTAATCGCATTTATTTGTGCCTGCGGTTCCTCTCAGCCCATCCCCCAGTGGAAAGATACTTCTTTTCGTCAATTGGAAACTTATAAAGTTAATTTTCTTACTGATCAAGAAGATGCCACGGAGCCGCACTTTGCCAAAGCCAAAAAAGCAGCCTCCAGTAATAATAATCTCCTTCTCCTTTCCACGGTTTATTTAACCAAATATGCCCTGCATACCGCAGCACTGGAAGAGTTTGACGATAGTGATTTTCTCCGCATGGAGAAGCTACACCCTCATGCAGCCAACCGCGCCTACTATAATTTATTAAAAGGCGATTTCCAGGCAGTTGAAGTAAAACTGCTGCCGCCTATTTACAGCAAACTGCTGCCTTTTATGGCACAGAAGAACCTTTCTGCAGCCAACCGCGAAATTGCCTCCATGAACGATTCTTTATCAGTGCTTATTGCCTGCGGTATTTGGGTAAAACACTTGCCTTACGATGAAAGTATTGTCAAACTCGCCATCGATATTGCCGCCGCCAATGGCTGGCGCCGGCCACTTTGGGCATATTTAACCACTTTGCAACAATATTACCTTGATCATCAGGAAACAACAAAAGCTCAAAACATCAAAGAACGGCTGGAATTACTAAAGAAATAATAAACAATATTCAATTGTTTTATTGTTTTTCCTGTGTATTTTGTACAAATTGATAAAGAATTTTCACACCAGTAAGTAAAACATCTTCATCAAAATCAAATTTCTCGTTGTGATGGCCTCCATAGGTCGGGCAACCGATACAAACATATGTGGCAAGTCCGCCGTTTTTTGCTACTTTATTCATTATAATACAGGCATCCTCACTTGCTGATATAAGATAGTGATCCATTATATCCTTCTCCGGGATGCCAATATCCAGACAAGCCTTGCGAATTTGCAACATCAGTGCCGGTGAATTATCCGCCGATTCTCCCTCCGTTACAACATTGATTGAGCACTGCACATCCTGCATTTTTGCTGCTCCAATAATAATATTTTCGGCCTGAGTTGCCAGATACTCATTAATATTATTGAACTGTCCGCGCAAATCCAAATCGAATTCAACCATATCCGATATAATATTTACCGCATTGTTCGATTGGAAACAGCCAATATTGATGCGTGAATACCCTTCACTGTGTCGGGAAATTCCATACAGGCCGGTTACTGCCTGACAAGCTGCAAGTAGTGCATTCTTCCCTTTTTCCGGAAAAGCAGCAGCATGGGCACTATTGCCCGTAAAGGAAACGTGATACCGTTTGTCGGCCAGAAAAGACAGGCCGCAAATTATTTTTCTTTCGCTCTTCAGGCCGATATGAACAGGGATAAAATAATTTAAATCCTCAATAAAATTCAATGTAGAAAAGATTTTCCCTCCCATGATCATTTCTTCGGCAGGCTGAAATAAGAAATAATATTCGCCGTTTAATTTATCTGCAGCGGCGGCAAGTCTTTTGGCGAGCCCCATACCTATCGCCATATGCCCGTCATGACCACAGGCATGCATAAAGCCGTTGCTGGACGCAAATCCCTCCCTGTATGGCAGATGAGCGTTCTCTGTTGATTCCACTATCGGCAAACCGTCGATATCAACCCGGAAACCAAATTTAGGTCCCGGCTTTTTTCCTTTAATGATGGCGACCAGACCGGTTATTCCTTGAAGTTTTTCTATCCACGGATCACTAATGCCTTTTTCTGTGGCCACTTTGTACGCCAGTTGATTTTGCCTCGCGGTAAGCAGGTCCGGCTCCAATAATGCAGCTTTTAATTTATCCCCATATAACAGTTGGCAGGACAAGGGTTCCAGGTATTCACAAATCCTGGCTGTTGTCCAAAACTCAGTAAATCCAATCTCCGGATTTTGATGGAACATTCGCCTCAGCTTGATTAATTCAGTCAATTCTTCTTTTTCCTTGGGAAGATATGAATTCATATTATTATCCTTATTATAGTTATATCCTTTATGGCACCAATTTGTAGATTCTCACTTGGCTGATAAAATAATGCTGTGTCGACAAAAATCAGTACCTGCAATCAATATTTGAACTTTGCTTTTACGATTACTTATTATAATATATGTTCAGCCTTTACAAAAGGCATTTATTCCATAATTTCTTACATATATATTACATTAAAGAATCTGCGGATAAGACTCTGAAAACAACAAAGATATTAAGACAGCGCTCGAGGTCTTACCGGAAGAACGGTAGACAACGGCACTTCACTGTTTCTCTCTTCAACAGCAATGATCAAATTAATTTCATTTAGTCTCGAATTCTTTTGCGCAGCTCTTTGATCAATGTATGGAGAACATCGCTTGTATCACCGACAATAGCAACATCAGCCATTTTCATCATTGTCGCCTGTGGGTTTTTATTGACGGCAATAATGAAATCCGCCTCCCCCAATCCCGCCGTGTGTTGAATCGCGCCACTGATACCGAAAGAAAAAAGAATTTTCGGTTTGATGTGTTTTCCGGCCTGTCCGACCAAAGCATCATGATCCGCCCAACCGGCATAAACCACGGGTCGCGTAGCACCGACATCACCATTTAAGAGTTTTGCCAGATCATTCAATTTTTTGAATTTCTTTTTATTGCCCATGCCACGGCCGCCACACACAATAACCGCCGCATTTTCAATCGTATGCTCTTTTTCCACCGAGCGTTCGTATTCCACCAGACGAATACGCGGCCGAGGAAGATTTTTCATCAAAGGCAGTTTTTCGACCAGACTACGCCTCTCATAGTTGTGGGGTATTTCTTTAAAAGTTCCCGGACGTATCGTTGCCATCTGCGGACGATGGCGCGAGGTGACAATTTCCGCCAGCATATTACCACCGAACGAAGGAGCTGTTTGAATCAATAAACCGTCTGCCTCAACATCAAGGCCCACACAATCGGCAGATAATCCTGTTTTTAAACGTTTGGCCAGACGAGGGGCAAATTCCCGTCCAAAATCAGTGGCACCGATCAAAACAATGTCCGGATCCCGCTCTTTCACCAATGCTTCCATGAGTGTCACGTAAAGTTCCGTGTTGTAATTTTTTAATACTGGATCATCCACAGCGATGATTCGATCTGCGCCGTGGGCGGTATATTCCATTATATATTCATCAATTTCGTGGCCCAGAATAACGGCACAAACTTCAGCGGAAATTATCCGGGAAAGATCTACCGCTCTTGATATTAATTGCAGGGTTACCCGATTTTGGAAATAATTACGGTAATCACCGAATACCCAGATGCTTTTTTGTCTGCTATTCATCATTTCGATCTTCTTCAATATCTTTGCCTATCGCCCAGCTTATTTTGCTTTCATATTTACTCAAGAAATCCCCAACAACATTTGCCGCCGTACCCGTAAGCAGAATATTTTCCTTATTCGCTTTTCTTAAAAATACTTTGCGCACTTTTGTCCGGGAACCGTCCGTTTCGATTGCACTTTTGTTTATTCCCACATCAGCAGCATTGAGGCGATCAATATTGCCTGTATCGAAAGCAGCCTCCAATCCGGAAAGTCCGGCGTAACGCGGTTTGTAATTTTCCAGAGAAACCGTAACAAGCGCGGGGAATTCCATCTCCAGCGTTTCGCGGAAATTATCGACCAGGCGGCGGACTCGCAAAGTCCGGCCGTGGATTTCCAGCTTTTCAATATATGCAGCCGCCGGTAAATCCAGCTCCTCAGCCAGTTGCGGACCAACCTGGGCAGTTTCACTGTCTGAAGTATATGAACCGCAAAGAATTAAATCATAGTCCGGACATTCTTGTTTGATGGTCCGGGCCAACATCCAGGATGTTGCATAAGTATCGGATCCGGCAAATATCCTGTCACAAAGATGGATGCCGCGATCTGCTCCCAGGGCAATGGCTTCACGCACAACTTCTTCTGCTGCAGGCGGTCCCATTGTAATAGCTAGAATATCAGCCGAATATTGTTCCTTGATTTGCAGTGCCGCTTCCAGTGCATGCAGGCAGGCAAGATTCATCATGCCGGAAGCCAGATCACGTCGCAGTGTACCCGCCTGCTCATCCCAAGGCAGCTCCGTCACTATCGGTACTTGTTTTAAACAGACAATTAATTTAAGCATAATTAATTTTTCTACAGCCTCATTTCCGAGAGCACCGCCCGGGCAATAACCATCCGTTGAATTTCGCTGGTTCCTTCGTATATTTCCGTCACCTTGGCGTCCCGGAAATACCTTTCAACATCGTATTCTTTGCTGTAACCATAGCCACCATGAATCTGTACGGCAAGCGATGTGACACCTGTCGCAACTTTACTGCAATAAAGCTTGGCCATTGCAGCCTCTGTGCCGAAACGGACTCCTTCATCTTTCAGGGCACAAGCTCTATACAAAAGCAACCGTGCCGCAGCAACTTCCGTAAACATATCGGCAAGGTAATTCTGTATCGTCTGTTGAGATGAGATTGGTTTTTTAAACTGGTGCCGCTCCTTGGCATATTTAACGGCCGCCTCGAGTGCTCCCTGGGCAAGTCCTAATGCCTGTGCGGCGATACCAATACGACCGTTATCCAAAGTAACAAGCCCGATTTTCAGGCCGTCGCCCTTTTTACCTAAAATATTCTTCTCCGGGACACGGCAATCTTCTAAAAACAGAGAAGAAACAGGATTGGCACGCATTCCGCAAAGATTTTCCACTTCGCCGCGTACAAATCCCGGAAAACCGCTCTCTGCTATAAATACACCGTTTGCCGGACGAGCGCCTTCCGGATCGACCAGTGCAAAGATTAGAGCCAGATCACAAATCCCACCGTTAGTAACAAATATTTTTGTGCCGTTAAGCACATAATCATCGTTTATCTTAACCGCTGTTGTCTCCACGCTCCCGGCATCCGAACCGGCGTTGGCCTCAGTAAGGCTGAAAGCTCCGATCATTTCGCCATTGGCCAGTCTGGACAGATATTGCTGCTTTTGCTCTCGTGTTCCAAAACGGAGGACTGGGTAAACGGCAACACCATTATGAACAGTCACACACAGACCTACCGCGGCGCAAACACGGGAAAGCTCCTCAACAACAATTGCCGTACTGATCGTATCAAGAGCAGCACCACCAAATTCCCGGGGGACCTGCAGCCCGAAATAATTGAGTGCCCTCATTTTATCAATAATGCTGCGGGGAAATACGGCATCCCGGTCAATTTCCGCAGCAATTGGCGCAAGCTCCGTTTCGGCAAAATGTCGTACCGATTTTCGGATGAGTTCATGTTTCATGCTGGGATTCAGTTGCAAATTCAATCTCCAAATAAAAATCGCGGTTAGATCAACGGTTATTATCTTTTCTTAACTTTCAAAAAAAAACCGCTGCTCGAATTTCCTGGCAGCGGTTTTAAATTTTTTTGATTTATATTGCGGCTATACCAAGACCAGGCCCCCTATGTGGACGCTAATTATAATGTTACTAATTATTATAATGTGTCGAATTGTAATTGTATTCATATACGGGAAAATATATTAATTTTTTTTGCTAATAAACTTTCCGCTTTCGTTTGTCAAGATAAATAACATTAAAACTTTGTCTGGCATGTCGCAGGAAGAGGATGTAAAATTAATTATTAACCACTTATAAGATAAGGAGAACGATATGAAAATTAGAATTTGTGTGCTGGTAATAATGTTTTCCCTTCTTGCCTTGCCCACGGTCCAGGCTCAAGAATATGGAAAGTTGCGGGCATTGCAGCAAAGGGCAGCTGTTGTCATAAGCCAGAAGAATGATTTTGTCGCCCGCGTATTGACATCTTATAAAATTCCCCATGAACGCAACGCTCAGGGGGTTGTTGTCCGGATAAATATAGAAAAAAGCTGGCTCGATGTTAAAACTATTGAAATTGTTCCCCTCCTCAAAGAATCAGCGGATAACAGCCGACAGGTCACTGCTCATGAATTGTATTTTTTTACAGCAGAAGGCATTCTGGATTTAGTATCAGAGCTGATTATTCGATAATGTTCTACTTAACGGCCATCTTTTGATGCTCCGATATTTTTTCTTTATCCAAATAATATTGGTCGTTGAATGTTTTACAAACAACCCCGTGCATTACCAGTGCTTCCAGCGCTTTGGGGCGATAATCACGATACCCTAGATTGAAAAGTTTACTTTTTGCATATGGTAAACTGATTGCCGTAGAAGCATTAACTGCTCCTTTGCTCTCAAGCTCTTTTATTATCCTTAAAGACACTCTTTTGGTCCACCAGCCGGTAGCCATCAGAGTAAGAATATAAACGAGTACCACAATAATAACACTAATAATGATTTGAACTGATTCCGGCATATCTACCATCCTTATGTAAAACATTTTTTTTGTTTTTAAACTATTTGCGTCGATTGGGCAAGGATTTAATGAATGCACGCCCCTGAAGTTGCTGAATAGTCTACTCGATACGCAACCAGAATTATTTGCCATCGTCAACAGGTCTCAAGAATATAACGCCAGAAAAAAGTTGCATTTATACTACATTTCACTTAAAAATAATTCTTAGATTAGAAGCGAGGTCTTGATTGTGATAACTACAGATAATACAGGTATTTGCCAGATTTGCCATAAGAAACAAAGTGTTGTGCTTTGCGAAGGTTGTGATAGCAGACTTTGTGAGGATTGCCGCAAATTCGATTTATGGGGCTATGGCTGCGGACATGTAGACCCTCATGTTTTTTGTCCGACCTGCTTTGATGATGTTGACATTAATCCCTATTCCGGGAAAATTGATTAAATTCCTTTCCTGTCATTGTATAAATTGATCCGGGAATTTAATTCATTGCTTTTTATATTTTCATCATTATTCTATTAAATATGACAAAAGATAAGATTCCATCATCACCTGCTATACTGGCATTAAAAGCGCAAAATGCTGTTTTTACATTGCATCATTATAAATACGAAGAAAAAGGAGGAACAAAGGTATCGGCACGGGAACTTGGGGTGGACGAGCACTGCATCATTAAAACCTTAATAATGGAAGATGAAAACGCCAAACCACTCATCATTCTCATGCATGGAGATAGGGAAGTTTCCACCAAAACATTAGCTCGCAGTATCGGTGTCAAATCAATTATGCCATGCCGTCCGGATATTGCCGAAAAGCATACAGGTTATAAAGTTGGCGGAACTTCTCCCTTGGGCACAAAAAAGACGTTACCCGTTTATATGGAAAAAACCATAGGGGAAATGTCCAGTATTTTCATTAATGCCGGGCGCCGTGGACTCCTGGCACAAATATCAGCTACAGAAATAGTGCGCATCCTGCATCCTATACAGGTGAGTGTTGCCATATAATGAGACTTTTGCTATCTATAAAAAAATTGTTATTGTAGGAAAAATATGCCGAATAACATAATTATTCGCTGCCTGACTTGCGGAACCAAAAACAGAATACCGGGCCCCAAATTCCAGGGAAGGCCTGTTTGCGGCAAGTGCCATGCACCGCTCGATGATTTAATTATCCGGTGTCTTAAATGTGGAACAAAAAACAGAATGCCGGAAGAACGGCTGAATTCAAAACCGCTGTGTGGTAAATGCCATGAACCGCTGGTCATAGCAAAGCAACAGACAAAACCGGTCGACGTAACCGATAATACTTTTGCCCGGGAAGTGCTATCCGCTGATATTTCCGTGTTAGTCGATTGCTGGGCACCCTGGTGCGCTCCCTGCCGCCAGCTTTCTCCCATTATAGAAGAGCTGGCCGTCGATTATGCCAACGGGGTAAAAATAACGAAACTCAATGTTGATGAAAATCCGGTTACAGCATCACAATATGGAATTCACAGTATTCCGACCATGCTGCTTTTCAAGGAAGGCAAGCTGGTTCACAGACTGGTTGGAGCGCTGCCCAAAGAAGAAATAGAAAAAAATATATTGTCAATAATTAAAACCAACTGACGGAAATATAGTCCCTCCATGCAACAAAACAATTCAAAGCTGATGTATCACTGTAAAATATTCGAGGTCTGGGAAGAAGAAGTTCTTTTCCCCAATGGTAAACATGCTAAACAAAGCAGGATTGACCACCTGCCGACAGTTGCCGTTATCGCTGTAAATGCCGGCAAAGAAATTTTTTTAATAAAACAATACCGCAATGCCGTTAAAAAAACTCTTTGGGAAATTCCCGCCGGCACACTCTCGAGCCTCGAAGAGCCACCTCTTAGTTGCGCACAGAGAGAACTTGCGGAAGAAACAGGTTTTCAAGCCGGCATCTTCATTCCTCTGTTTGAGGGATATTTACTGCCGGGATATTGCAATGAATATATGTATTTTTTTCTTGCCGAAGACCTTTTTCCGGCACCCCTGCCACCTGATGAAGATGAATTTATTGAACTTCACCCTACAGGAATTATGCAAGCAAAATCGTTGCTGGCAAGCGGGAAGATAATCGACGCGAAAACCGCCTTAGGAATTATCCTGGCCGATAATTATCTCAACAAAGCACAACGCGGTAAAACTACTTAAAAAGCAGGACAAATTTTTCAAACAGCTGTTTATGAAAATGGTTTAACATCTCTTCTTTCATAACTTTCAGGGCATCAAACGGTCCAAGCTTTTCCTTATAAGGCCTGTCGGAAACCAAGGCATCAAAAACGTCGGCTATGGAACAAATTCTTCCGTAAACATGTATTGCATCACCGTATAATTTTTGAGGATATCCCGTTCCGTTTTCCCGTTCATGATGCTGTAAAACTATTTTTTTGCATTCTTCCGTCAACTGATGCGTATCCGTCAATATTTCATAACCATATTGCGCGTGCCGCTGCATTTCCTGCATTTCCATATCAGTAAGACGAGCCGGTTTGATTATGATGTTAATATCAACTTTTACTTTACCTAAATCATGCAAAAAGAAACCTGCTCCCAGTTCATGCATATTATGGGCGTCAGATCTCCTGAAAATTGTTTTGGCCAGCGAAACTCCCAGTACGCCAACATTTACCGAATGGACGTAAGTATTGTAATCATGGGATGTTATTGATAGCAACTGCTGATTGGTTTTATCATCTGCAAGTATTAAATCCACAACTTCCGAAATACCTTTTTTAGCTTCCTTGATGCTTTCCGCAGAAGGACGTTCCATCAGACGATGCATCATTTCAATGGAATATTTATGTATTGCTTTGGCCTTTTCCTCGGCCGGCATTTTTTTATCGTATATAGCTTCATGTAAGGAAGGTGGTATGATCGGTAATGGTATTGTTTTTACTTTTGGACTAATCTGAATTTGTGCTTTTTGTTCCGGAAATGTACTTTTAGCCGTATCGATGGAAACTTCAACAATACGCGCTTCCAGTAATTTGACAATTTGTTCCGGTGAGGTGATTAAAAATTCATTCTTCAAAAATGGATGTGCAAACCATTTTTTGGGCAGCACAACATACATGCCTGTCTTAATGTCCTGTGTTTTTACCGTTTTAATCATAACGATTCGTTTGCACAGTGAATTATTATCTTTCGCGACGAATAAAAATTATATTTTAAAGCGTATTGTCCCGTTTAGCTCCATACCCAAGGATATTTACTTTTAAAGAAGTAACATAACCAAGACCCGGTAGTAAAGTATAAACTTTCTGCTGATGCATTGTTTTTAAGGGAAAGATTCTTGCCACTGACATAAAGTTTTGCTAAGCTAATTCATCAATGAAGGGAGGCGATTATATGTTTTATAATGAAGAATTTGAGACATTGCCCCGGGAAGCGTTGAAAGCTCTGCAACTCAAAAGATTGCAACAAGTTCTGCAACGTGTTTATCATAACGTGGGACATTATAAAAAAGCATTGGATACAGCACAAATCAAACCCGGCGCCATCACATCCCTGGCTGATCTTCCCAAGCTTCCTTTCACCACTCGACAAGATTTGCAGGAAAATTATCCATTTGGCCTGTTTGCTGTTCCCATGAGCAGCATAGTACGTCTGCATGCATCCTCCGGTACCAGCGGCCGTTCCACGGTATTCGGCTATACCAAGCGCGATGTTGAAACCTGGTCGGAATTAATGGCGCGCTGCCTCGTTGCCGCCGGCTTAACTAAAAACGACATTATTCATAATGCTTTCGGTTATGGATTATTCACGAGCGGCTTAGGTCTGCATTTCGGAGCGGAAAAAATCGGCGCCAGTGTCATCCCTATGTCCGGCGGAAATTCCAAGAGACAAATCATGATCCTGCAGGATTTCGGGCCTACTGCTATCTGCTGCACACCTTCTTACGCGCTTCATCTGGCCGAACAAGGTAAGGCTTTAGGCCTCGATATGAAGACATTAAAATTGCGAGTGGGCATTTTCGGGGCGGAACCATGGAGCGTGTCTATTCGTGACGAAATTGAAACAATCTATGGAATAACCGCCTTGGATATGTTTGGCCTTTCAGAAGTTATGGGCCCCGGTATTGCGATGGAATGCCAGGAAGGACGCGGGGGAATGCATATTTTTGAAGATCATTTTCTGGTCGAAACCATCAATCCTCAGACGGGGGAACCATTGCCCGAAGGTGAGGAAGGTGAGTTGGTGTTTACCACACTCACCAAGGAAGCGTTTCCTTTAATTCGTTACCGTTCCGGTGATATAACGCGCCTGATTACCACACCATGCCGCTGCGGCCGCAGTCACATCAAAATGGAAAGAGTGATGAAAAGAAGCGATGATATGCTGATTATCCGCGGCATTAACATTTTTCCGGCACAAGTCGAGGCAATTCTCGCTGATATTGAAGGTCTGGAACCTAACTACCAGCTTATCGCCGATAAAATCAGCGCCTTGGATTCTTTGGAACTGCGTGTGGAGGTTAGCGAGAAAATATTCAGTGAATCAGGCAGCGTAAAAGAATTGCAAAATATTGAGAAAAGAATTTTTAAAGATATGAAAGACTATCTCGGTATCACCCCCAGGGTAAAACTTGTCGAACCCAATACTTTAAAACGCTCAAATGGTATGATGACCAGAGTTATCGACAACCGCCGCAGGGCATAAAAGAATGAAGGAGGAAGTAACAGCATGAAAGTAGAACAAATATCCATTTTCTTAGAAAATAAACCAGGCTCTCTGGAACATGCAACACGGATTCTCAAGGAAGCTGATATTAATATTCGCACTCTCTCGCTGGCGGAAACTTCCGATTTCGGCATCTTACGCTTGATTGTCAACGATGTGGAAAAAGCCAATACTGTGCTTAGGGAAAACGGCTTCCGGGTTAATAAAACAGCTGTGGTCGCAGTCGAAGTGCCGGACCGGCCGGGTGGTCTGCATAGCATTATGGAAGTATTGAACAAGGAAAAGGTCAACGTAGAATATCTTTACGCCTTCGTAGAAAGAAGCGGTGAGAATGCCGTCATCATTTTTCGTTTCGACGTTCCCGAAAAAGCCATTGCAGTACTGACAAAAAATTCTTTTACGGTGATACCCGGATCAAAACTCTACGCGCTATGAAGGTCCCATAAAAATAAGCAACTCTTTAAGAAATATTTTGCACTCTTTCGTTTCAGGGCGCTTTCGCATTTAATACTATCGGGCGCCTTTGCGTATATTCCATTGATCGCTCGTCTTTTTATCACCGGATTTCCGGCTCTCCCTCTTTGTTTAACGAATCAAACCCGGCAGGTATGTGATAATCTGCGGCAGCGCCATAAAAAGAATGATGCAGAAAGCATAGGCCGGCAGAAAATAACTCACCCCCTTGAATACGTTTCCCAGACCGATATCCTTGGCGATACCCGCAACGACATAACTCGATGCACCCACCGGTGGGGTAACTGCACCAAGAGTCGTAATGATAGTGATCATCACACCAAACCAGATCGGATCATAACCGAGTTTCTGTGCAATAGGAAAAAAGATGGGAATGGTGATAAGCAGCAGTGCAAGCGCGTCCATCATGCAGCCGCCGATAATGTAAATAAAAAAAACCACCCCCAAAATAGCAGTCGGTGACAAAGGAAGAGCCGCCACCCAGTCGGCGATATCGAAAGGAATACGGGTCAGCGCTAAAAACCGGCTGAAGATAACAGCTCCGACAATCAACATAAATACCATGCAGGATATCAAAAGAGTATCGACAATGGCCGCATTAAAGGCTCTCCACGTTAATTTCCGCCGCAGCACACTGATAACAATGGCAAAACAACTACCCATGGCACCGGCCTCCGAAGGAGTAAAAACTCCCACATAAAGCCCACCCATCACGAGGACAAAAAGAAAAACCGCCTCGAAAAATCCCGGCAAAGATTGCAACTTTTCCTTCCAGGAACTTTTCGGTCCGCGGGGACTCCATTCGGGGTTAATCCAGCATAATACGGAAATCGTCGCCATAAAAGACAACGCCAGCATCAATCCTGCCGGAATTCCCCCGTAAAATAATTTGCTGATGGACTGTCCCGTATAGAGACCGATAATAATAAATATCACACTGGGTGGTATAATTACGCCCAAAGTCGACCCGCAGGCAATCGATCCCACGGAAAGAGCCGGATTATAATTATATTTTTTCATTTCCGGCAGGGCAACGGAGGTCATTGTTGCCGCAGTGGCCGTGTTTGATCCGCAAATCGCGGCAAATCCAGCACAAGCGCAGATCGTAGCCATGGCAAGCCCTCCCCGGATATGACCGGTTAAAGTATGAGTCGCTTTGAAGAGCCTTTCGTTTAGTCCCGAATAAAAACAAATCTGCCCCATAAAAACAAACAAGGGAATCATAGTAAGTCCATAGGAGGAAAAAGTATTCCAGATTTCCGCCCCGACCATGCTTAGTGATGCTTCCAAGGAAAGAATGTACCAGATACCTCCAAAGCCGACCACAGCCATGGTAAGTCCCACAGGCATGCCCAAACACAGCAGCATAAAAAAGAGGATGACTATACCGATGATTCCGAGAAGAGTAATGCTCATAGTTTTTTGTCCCCTTTCAGTTCTTGCAACATTTGGATTGCCAGGACGAGCGCAATTACCGCAAGACCGAGGGAAACGGCATAAACGAACGGAAAATAAGCAAACCGCAGCGTTTCCGATAATTCATTGACCTGCCAGAAATTATTGCCCATTCGCCATGTCTGCAAGGCAGCCAGGACAAAAAAGATGACACCGATCAGAGAGCCGATAATGCTGAGAATGCTCTGCAGTGTGCGGGGAAAAATCCTAATCAGCACCTCCACGGCAATGTGTTGCCGTGCAACTTGAGTTTTCGCCAGTGCCAGTGCTGCTGCGACGGCTCCGCAATATCCCATCAATTCGAAAGTGCCTTTCAAGGGAATACCGAAACTGCGCAGGAAAACATTGGCGACGGTGAGAACCATCATTACCACCAGAAAAAAACCGGCAACAGCGATAAGGCAACGATTCAGAATAACGCCGATACTGTCCAGATTTTTAATAAACTGTGTCACTGATGGAATATCTCCCTTCTTATTTATACTTTACGGCATTAGCCTTCTTAAAGGTCTGAATATCATTAATAATTGCCTGCCCCGGCACCTGAGATCCAACCCGTCCCACATATGCTTCAATCATCGGTGCAAGACGTTTCTTCATTTCGGCCTTTTCTTTGGAAGAAAACTCTATCACTTCGATCTGATATTTGCTCTTGGACCAGGCAATAGCATCCCGAACATGTTGATCAACATAACGGCCTGTCCATTCCGTTTGTTCGCGGCAGAGCTTGTCCAGCATATTCTTAACATCGGCGGACAATGAATCCCAGCGGTCACGGTTCATTACCACGGCAAAAGTTACTACCTGAAGATTGGTCATGGTGACATAATGGCAGTACTCGGCATAGTTGAAATCCTTCATGACTTCAAGAGAAGAAGCCATACCCTGGATAACTTTCTTATGCAACGCATCGGGAACATCGGACTGCGGCATACCGATGGGGCTTGCACTTAAAAGTTCAAGAACTTTAACACCTGTGCCGGCTGCGCGGATTTCCATTCCCTTAAGATCTTTTAAGCTTCTTACCGGTGTTATCGACATGATATTCGCCGGCGGGCAGGCAAACATGGTCAACACTTTAACTTTCTCTAAAGACTTGGGACGGTACTTTTCATAAAGATCTAGGAGTGAGATGCTGGCTACTAGAGCATTGGGCCATTCCAGAGGCAGGTCGATCGCTTCCAGAACGGGAAAGCGGCCCGGATGATAAGACATGGCAAAACAACCGATATCGGCCTGTCCGGCGACAACCCCGTCCAGCATATTCTTGGCACCCAGCAGCGTTCCTCCCGGAAAAGTATTAATGGACAAAGCACCTTTAGTACGTTGTTCAACTTCTTTTTTCCATCTTTCCATCTGTACGCAGGGAAAAGTCGACGCGGGAGGGAAATTGGCATAGGAAAGCGTCGCGGCTTGTACCGGAAAAGACTCTACAGCCCAGAGTACCGTGAGCATAACTGCCGTCAAAATTACATAAACCGTTGTTTGCGATAATTTCTTCTTTTTCATTGTTGACCTCCTTTAAGTTCCAGTCCTCTCTGGAAACCGACGAGATTAAGCTCTCGATTGCGGTTGTTGGAAATTTTTTCTATAACTTTCTTCATCACCATTGCATCACAAAAGAGCGTTCGGTGCGCAATGGCATAGCCCAAAAGAACGAGATTCGTCACCAGCAATGATCCCATCTCTCTGGCTTCGGTTGTGGCATCAACAAACAGATATTCCCCGCTAAGGTTCGTGTTAACAACACGATACCCCGCTGTATTCACAAAATCGCCATGAATCGTAATATCAGAGAGGGTAAGAAACAATCCCATATCGGCCGAACCTCTGCGGATGAGAGGACTTTTGAAACCGCCGACTTTTACATGGGAAATTACCGTGCCCCCGCGCATGGCCATACCGTGTGTCTCGGAAGTAAGCACATCCATACCCAGCGCAAGCCCCGCTTCGGCAAGCAGTCTCGTCACAAAAAGGACACCCTGCCCGCCTCGTCCGCTGATGACGATCCGTTGTTTCATGTTTCAACCTCCATCTTCTCCGCTGTAATGGCTCCTGCCGGGCATACGGATGGACAGACCCCGCAACCGATACAACTGTTTTGATCTATAAAAACCTTTTTCTTGTTTTCATCAAAAACAAGGGAAGGACATTCGAATCGCTTAAGGCAAACCTTGCACCCGTTACATTCTTCGTTCACCTGTATCCTGTAAACCACCTGTTGTTTTCTTGCCTGCCCGTTCATTATACAGGGATGCTTCGCAATGATAACCGCGACACCTCCATCATCTTTACGGCAGAAGCGGTCTGCCTCCGCCAGCAAATTTTGAAACACGGGCAAATCGTACGGATCCGCTTGCCTTAAAAATTTTACTCCGCTGGCCTTGACCAGATCGGGAATGAAAACAGTGTTCCCGGCGCAGCCGTCGGCCATGATCCCCACCTGCGGCGTAGGCTGATTACCCGTCATGGCTGTGGTGGAATTATCCAGAATAACCAGAATGAACCGTGCTTTTGTAAAGACGGCATTGACCAGCGCCGGAATTCCGGCATGAAAAAAGGTGGAATCACCGATTGTAACGACAATTGTCGGATAATCAGGACCATCCGCGGCATAAGCATGATAAAGACCGGCTCCCTGGCTGATACATGCCCCCATGCAATGGCAGGTATCGACGGCACCGAAATTCATCCCCAGCGTATAACAACCGATATCACTGGGGAATATGCCCTTGGGAAAGGTTTGCCGGATGGCATAAAACGACGCCCGATGAGGACAACCGGGGCAAAGACTGGGCCGGACACCTTTTATTTCCTTGGCTTCTTGTTTCTCTGGAACCGGCGCAGGCAAAAATTTTCTGAGAATGCTTTCGATAATCTCCGGCGTCAGCTCTCCATAATCAGGAACATCTTTGGAAATTCGTCCGCAGATACTCTGATTGGCGAACTGCATCTCGATTACCGGATAGGTTTCCTCAAAAACCAATATTTTTTTATATCCGGTATTAACTTTTTGAATAAAATCTCTGTTCAGGGGATAGGGAAGATCGACTTTAAAGAAATCGACTTTACCAAGAAACCCCAGTTCGTCCAGGATTTCATACGTATTGGCATAGGCAACACCCGAGGACACAATACAATATTCGGCAAGTGCGCCTTTTCCTTTCGTCAAGAAAGGCAAAAAGTTTTTGAGGCTTCCTATTATATCCACCTTTTCGTTGAGTTCGCGGTGTAAGGTGGTGAGAAACTGGGGTGTCGCCACCCAGCGGCCCGGATTTTTTTTAAATTCAGCTTTACGGTAAATCTCCTGCGGGGCACGGCATGGCACATTCTGGCGCGCATGGCAAACTCTAGTTGTCGGCCGTACCATAACGGGAAGTTCATAGGTTTCCGAGAGATCCAAAGCCCGCTCGATCATTACTTTTGCTTCGGCGGGATCCGAGGGATCAAATACGGGAATGCGGGCAAATTGCGCGAAATACCTGCTGTCCTGCTCCGTCTGGGAGCTGTGCGGTCCTGGATCATCGGCAACAATAACAACCAACCCGCCTTTAACACCCAGATAGGCCGACCGCATAAAAGGATCGGCGGCTACATTCAAACCCACCTGTTTCATGGCCACGGCAGAACGCTTTCCGGTATAACTGTGTCCCAAAGCAACTTCGTAGGCAATCTTTTCGTTTACCGACCATTCCGTATGAATCTTTGCCCTGCTTTCTTTGGCAAAAACGACTGCCGATTCCAGTATTTCCGACGCCGGCGTTCCCGGATAAGATGCAATCAGGGTGCACCCTGATTCCACAAGCCCCCTGCCGATTGCTTCATTACCCAATAAAATCCTCTGTTCCATGTTTTTCCCTCGCATTATGTAATGCCAATATCCTGCAATAAAAAAAGGCCGCAAACATTATCTGTTCACGGCCTTAATAAGTTAATATTTTGTATCCTATACGGTGAACAGACCTCCGCCCTTTATTTTACGCCACCACCACCAGGTTAACAAACTTCTGTTCGTCCGTTCCATGTTATACCCTACGTATAATGTAAATACTGTCTCCTCATAAATGATTTATTTTAAAAAATCAAGTTTTTTCATCTCTTCTAGTCCCGGCCGTCAAAAACCCTCTTGGACTTTCTGTCCGTCCGCGGCAACGAGTGATAATCGACAATTTCCACTGCACCGCTTACCATAATTCCTTTTTTCACGGATGTTTCAATTTTTCCGGCTACATTTTCGTCATTGGCGGGATTTGCCCCCTCCGCCCGCTCGACACGAATGGTCATGTACTCTTTCCCGTCATCTTTGCGGGCTAGATGTATCTGATACTCACTGCCGATTCCTTCCTGACCCGAGAGGATTTCGTCAATATGTCCGGGATAGATATTGACGCCCCGGATAATGAACATATCATCGGAACGCCCCAGGATTCTGTCATGCCGCGGAAGAATAGAACCGCAGGCACAAGTTCCCGTAATGCGTCGTGTAAGATCGCGGGAACGATAGCGAATTAACGGTGCACCTTCCTTACGAAGAGTAGTATAAACCATTTCACCAACTTCGCCGTCAGCCACCGGCTTTAGTGTTTCGGGATCGAGCAGTTCCATAATATAATAGTCGGCCCAGTAGTGAATTCCTGCGTGATATGGGCAATCGAGACCTGTTCCCGGACCATACAATTCCGTAAGCCCCGGAATATCAAAGGTCTCCCGGGCACCCAGGAGCGCCTTGATGGTATTCCTCATGGCATCATTGGAACGTTCCGCCCCGAAAATAACTTTTTGCACCTTGATTTTATTGCGCAATCCCCTTTTATCGACTTCTTCCGCCATTAACAAACCCATGGAAGCTGTTGAGCAGATGACCGTAGGCTGAAAATCCTCCAGAAACTGCATTTGCATATCAATATTGCCGGGACCGGCAGGAATCGCCAGGGCGCCGAATCGTTCGCAACCAAGCTGAAAACCTACACCGGCCGTCCATACCCCATAGCCGACGCATATCTGTACCTTGTCTTCCCGGGACAAACCGGCAATTTCATAGCACCTTGCAAACATGTTCGTCCAGTCGTCAATATCTCTGGCGGTATAAACCATGACTTTACGCTTACCTGTAGTTCCCGAAGAGGCATGAAGACGCACAACCTTTTCCAAAGGAACCGCCCGGAGAGGCCAGGGATACTGTTCCTGCAGATCCTGAGCGGTGACAAAAGGAAGACGTTGCAGATCGTCAAGGCTTTTAATATCTTCCGGCTTAATACCCGCTTCATCAAACCGCTGCCGGTAAAAGTCAGAGCCGTGGTAGGCATGCGCTAAGGTCCATTGCAGCCCGGCAAGCTGACGAGCTGCAAGTTCTTCCGCCGTTTCAAAATCCGGCATAAATGTTTTTTTCATTTCCAACTCCTTCTAAAAACATTCGCCCTTTCCTTACGGGAAAAGGCGGCGTATAAACTTTATTGTGAAATAATCTCAGATAATTTCTGGAATTAATTCTGATCTAAAGGCTTGCCGCACTCTTTGCAGCGGCCGTCGGACCCGATGGTGCCGATACAAGAGCCGTCACTGCACAAAACCCTGTTCTCCCAATCTGCATCGGAAATTACATCGTCCGTAGCGCTGATTTTATCTGATGCCGGATTCTGGGTCGGGGCACTGAACTCCTTGCCGGTTATACCGGGAACAGTTTCGACAGAGGGAGTGAACTTAAGATCACCTTCATAAGGTTTGCCGCATTCTTTGCAGCGGCCGTCGGGACCAATCGTGCCGATACAAGAGCCGTCACTGCATAAAACCCTGTTCTCCCAATCTTCATTTTTGTCAAAAATAATCTCGACCATCTGTATCCCCCAAGGTGATTTACGCGTTTCCTTATAACAACTTGTTAAATATTTCCAGCACTAACATGTCAGCCCTTGATGCAGGCCAGCGCCGCAAGACGGGCCACTTTTCCGGCAATCCCCGCCTCATGCATCACCTGCACAACAGCATGCAGATTTTTATAGGCTTCCGGCATCTCTTCACCAAGCGTCCCTTTGCTTCCGGCCATTACTATAACACCCTGATCGTAAAGTTCCCGGGCAATGGAACGGCCGCGGCTGGCCTTGGTAGCCTGCGTCCGGCTCATCAGCCGACCGGCACCATGGCAGGCTGAACCGAAAGTCTCCTCCATCGCCTTGGCCTGTCCTACCAGAACATAAGAACCTGTGCCCATATCTCCGGGAATCAGAACCGGCTGTCCAACATCCCTGTATCTAGGCGGAACTGATTCATGTCCGGCAGGAAACGCCCGGGTAGCACCTTTGCGGTGTACGCACAGTTTCCGGATTTTGCCACCCACAGCAAAAGACTCGATTTTAGCGATGTTGTGGCAGACATCATAAATCAGGTGCATGCCCAGTTCCCGCGGCGAGAGATGTAAAGTTTTTTCGAATACCTCCCGTGTGCAGTGCATCAGCAGCTGCCGGTTGGCCCAGGCATAATTGGCGCCGCAGGCCATAGCCGCGAGATAATTATGTCCCCGCGGTGAATTCAGATAGGCACACGCCAGTTGCCGATCGGGCAATTCGATGCCGGTTTCCCGGGCATGTTTCACCATCAGCGCCAGATAGTCATCACAAATCTGATACCCCAGGCCGCGCGAACCACTGTGAATCATAATCACGATCTGGCCTTTCCTCAATCCAAACGATCGCGCGGCAGTTTCATGAAATATTTCCCTGACGATTTCTATTTCCAGAAAATGGTTGCCGGAACCGAGTGTTCCTAGCTGCTGCTTACCTCTCTCTAAAGCCCGTGCGGAAACTTTTTCGGGATCCGCGCCCGGAAGCTTTCCTCCGTCTTCCGTTGCTTCTAAATCCTCAGCGCGGCCAAAACCGTTTTTTACCGCCCACAAAGCACCCTCTTCCAGAACCCTTTTCTGATCTTTGCCAGACAATTTCACGGCACCCGTCGAACCGACGCCGGACGGTATATAATGATACAAAGCCTTGGTTAAATCATCTATTTTCTCCCGAATATCATCTCCGGACAAATTTGTTCCAATCAGGCGGCAGCCACAATTAATATCATAACCTACCCCGCCGGGAGAAACGATGCCTGCCTCCAGATCAAAGGCCGCCACTCCGCCGATGGGGAACCCATAACCCCAGTGGACATCGGGCATGGCCAGGGAATAATTGACAATGCCGGGCAGACAGGCAACATTAACAACCTGTTTGGCGCTTTCATCGCCCTTCAAGAGCTCCCGGAGCTTTTCATTGGCATAAATTATTCCGGGAACATTCATAGCCCCGCTTTGAGGAATCAGCAGGCGATTATGGTCTATTCTTTCGAGCTTGATATCAGACATCGAAAACCACCCTTGCCTTCCAGCCGGTCTTTATCTTTTCCACATTTAAACCATGGTAAGTGACTGCTTTAAGCTCCGTTTTGATCACATGCTCTCTGTCATTGAACGGCTCAACAACCAACTGCACAACCAGTCTTCTGGTCCTGCATTCGGCTACCGTACAATTCTTCATCACCAGACCTAAACCATTGAATAGATAAAGGAGCTCCCGCAAAAAATTAATCAGCAAATCCGCCACATCCGCCCCTTCCACGGTTATTGTCTTGCGCCGTCCGGAGTTTGTGCATTGCTCACCGCGGGTTAATAAAACATTTTCCAAAGCCCAGGCGGCATTAGAAAATAACTCGTGTTTCGTCCGCCCGAAAATTTCCATTCCAATATCAGCGGTATGGTCAAACAGTCTGTATTTTTCCATGGGGAAAGTATAGCCGAATGTTACAGGTTCAACAAGTAGGGAATCGGAAGATTTTATTTATCCTGGGCCTGGGTGTAACAAAAACGGTGGGGCTGATTGATCAGCCCCACCGTTATAACAGAATTATAATTTTTTATTCTTCGGTTTCTTCCGGTGCCGGTTCAGAATCGGCTTCATCCATGCCGTTGCCGTTTGTACCTTCGTCTTTATCTTCGCCTTCGGAGGTCGTGCGGGCGACGCCGACCAATTTTTCTTCCGGATCAAGTTCAATCAACTTGACGCCTTGAGTAACACGATGATTAACCGGCACTTCCTGGACCTTAAGCCTGATGACTTTTCCGGCATTGCTGATCAGCATAATATTTTCTTCTCCGGTAACCTGGAGCACTCCGGAGACATTGCCCACCTTGGGAACCGTCTTTAAATTCATCGTCCCTTTCCCGCCGCGGGTTTGTACGCTATATTCTTCGATAGGTGTGCACTTGCCGAAGCCGTTTTCGGAAACGGTCAGCATAAACGTCCCGCTCGCGGGAATTTCCACGCCGATGACATCATCGCCTTCATCCAGATTGATGCCCCTCACACCGCGGGCTGTCCGGCCCATGTCACGGACGTCGTCTTCTTTGAAACGGATTGCCATGCCAAGTCTTGTGGCCAGGAATATATCCTGATTCCCCATCGTCAGATGAACATCAACCAGTTCATCGCCTTCATCAATCGATAAGGCAATGATCCCGCCGGACCGTGGATTGGAATAAGCGGCAAGATCCGTTTTCTTGATTACGCCTTTTTTCGTCACCATCACCACAAACTTATCGGCGGCAAATTCACGCACCGGCAAGGTCGCGCTCACCCGCTCGCCCGGAGCCAAATTCAGCAGATTGACGATCGCCTTGCCTTTAGCGGCGCGGCCCGCCTGCGGCAGCTGATAAACCTTGAGCCAGTGAACCTTTCCCGTATTGGTAAAGACAAGCAGGTAATTATGTGTCGAGGCAATGAAGATTTTTTCCACAAAATCTTCTTCCTTTGTACCCATACCCATTTTGCCGCGTCCACCTCGATGTTGGCTTTTATAAAGACTTACGGCGTTTCTTTTAATGTAGCCGCCATGGGAAATAGTAACCATCATATCTTCTTCGACAATCATGTCTTCAATATCAATATCTTCACTGCTGGCGACAATTTCCGTCCGGCGCTCATCGCCGTAACGTTCTTTTATTTCCAGAAGTTCCTCCTTGATTACCTGCAGCACTTTTTGCGGATCCGCCAGAATGCCGGCCAGCTTAGCAATAAGCTTGGTTACCTCAGCGTACTCTTCATCAATCTTTGCCCGTTCCAGACCGGTCAGGCGTTGCAGTCGCATTTCCAGAATGGCCTTGGCCTGAATTTCCGATAATTTAAACTTTGCACACAAGGCTACCGACGCATCGACAGCGTTTTTCGATGCCTTGATCACTTTAATAATTTCATCAATATTATTTAAGGCGATAATGTAGCCTTCCAAAATGTGCGCCCGTTCCTTGGCACGGGCCAGATCAAATTGCGTGCGTCGGACTACTACATCCTGCCGGAAGGCAACGAATTTCTCGAGAACCTCCTTGAGATTAAAAACCTGCGGACGTCCTTCGGAAATTGCCAGCATGTTAATACCGAAGGAAACTTCCATTTGCGTAAATTTATAAAGCTGATTAAGAATGACCGCGGAATTCTCATCACGCTTGAGATCGATGACTACGCGGATACCTTCACGGTCCGACTCGTCACGAAGATCCGCAATACCACCGATTTTTTTATCGCGCACCAGTTCAGCTATTTTTTCGATCAGCGATGCCTTGTTGACCTGATAAGGCAACTCGGTGACAACAATTGTTTCCCGGTCGTTGCGGGCATTCTTTTCAATCAGCGCCCGCGCCCGCACACGGACAATGCCGCGACCTGTTTTATAAGCAGCTAAAATGCCTTCGCGGCCATTAATAAAACCGGCCGTTGGAAAATCCGGTCCGGGAATATGACGCATCAGTTGCTCGATGGTAATTTCCGGATTTTGAATGAGGGCAATGGTACCGTCAATGATTTCGGTAAGATTGTGGGGTGGAATATTGGTTGCCATACCGACGGCAATACCTGATGTTCCGTTCAACAGTAATAGTGGCAGGCGCGTTGCGAGAATTGACGGCTCCGTCAAAGATTCATCATAATTAGGCACATAATCGACCGTATTTTTCTCCAGGTCAGCCATTACCTCGTCGGCAATACGCGATAAGCGGCTTTCCGTATAACGCATGGCTGCAGGAGGATCACCATCAATCGAACCGAAATTACCCTGTCCATCAATCAGCATGTAACGCAAAGAAAAATCCTGTGCCATGCGCACCATAGTGTCATAAATTGCTGCGTCGCCGTGCGGATGATATTTCCCCATAATATCACCTACTACGCGGGCACATTTCTTATATGGTTTATTGTGACGGTAACCCATTTCATACATAGAATATAAAATGCGTCGATGGACCGGTTTGAGTCCGTCACGTACATCGGGCAGCGCCCGGCCGATGATAACACTCATGGAGTAATCCATGTATGATTTCTTCATTTCATCTTCTATATTCACCAGCGTTTGCTTATGGTGGATATCTCGTTCCATTTTGTTCCTTCCTCTCTTCGGATTAACCAAGCCGGCAGTTTTTTCCGGCACAATCGTTATGTTTTCTCGGGCGTAGTTAGATGTCTAAATTGGAAACATGCATGGCGTTTTGAAAAATAAAATCGCGCCGCGGTTCCACCTGGTCACCCATAAGCGTGGTAAATATTTCATCGGCCAGGACTGCGTCTTCGACACCCACCTGCAGGAGTGTGCGCTTTTCCGGATTCATGGTTGTTTCCCAGAGCTGTTCGGGATTCATTTCACCAAGACCTTTGTAGCGTTGAACAGTCAATCCTTTTTTACCTAAAATAATAATATGCTCAACCAGAGCTTTGGCGCTGTCCAAAACAACCGGCGCCGTTTCATCGGCCAGATCACGATAGGGAGCTTCCCCGATAATCGATACTTGAGCAAGCAGTGCTCTTATTTCTGTAAACTGCGGTGTGCGGAACATTTCTCTGTCCATAGGTGTTGCCTGGGTTTGACCGTTTTTTTGTAATGTGAAGATAATTTTAAATCCACCATGATCCTGATCAGTGTCTATTTGAAAATTGGCCGAATTAACACCTATGACCCCGACTGTTCTTGCTGCAATCGGCAGAAGCAATCGGTCATTTTTAAAGCTGTCATCGGTTAAGGTTGGATCACCGGCCAGGATGCGAATTACGTTTCTATCATGTCCTTCCTTTTCAAAACGGTCGATTAAATCTTCAATCCGCATTACTTTTTTAATCAAGGCCAGCAATTTATTACCGGTTGCCGGGAAGGGAGAACCGTCACCCATTACCAATTTGACCTTTTCTACTCCGTTTTCTAAGACGTAATTTTTCATGCTTTCTTCATTTTGCAGATAGATCTCCTTTTTCTTCTCTACAACTTTATAAAGCGGCGGCTGAGCAATAAATAAATAACCTCTTTCAATCAACTCCCGCATCTGACGGAAAAAAAATGTTAAAAGAAGTGTACGAATATGAGCACCATCCACATCGGCATCTGTCATAATAATGACTTTATGGTACCGCAATTTGCTGATATCATAATCGTCGGCACCAATTCCCGCTCCAAAGGCAGTAACCATTGTTTTGATTTCTTCATTTTGCAGCATTTTATCAAAACGGGCTTTTTCTACGTTTAAAACTTTACCGCGCAGAGGTAAAATTGCCTGGTTTTTGCGGTCACGTCCTTGCTTGGCGGAACCACCGGCGGAATCCCCCTCAACTAAATAAATTTCGCTGAGCGCCGGATCTTTTTCCTGACAATCAGCCAGTTTTCCCGGAAGAGCTCCTACCTCCAGGGCACTCTTGCGACGAGTAAGTTCCCTGGCGCGCCGCGCCGCTTCTCTGGCACGAGCAGCCTCCATGCATTTACTAAGTATTTGCTTGGCAATAGCCGGATTTTCTTCCAGGTAGTTGCCGATTTTTTCGTAAACAATACCTTCCACCAAACCGCGTACTTCACTGTTGCCGAGCTTGGTTTTAGTCTGTCCCTCAAATTGCGGATTTTTTACTTTTACACTGATGACACAAGCCAGACCTTCGCGTAAATCCTCACCACGCAATGATTCTTTACCGTCTTTGATTATTTTATTATTGGCGGCATAGTTATTAAATACACGGGTCAGTGCAGAACGGAAACCAATCAGATGAGTTCCCCCTTCTGTAGTATTAATACTGTTGGCGAAAGCAAAGATATTTTCAAGGTATGTTTCATTGTATTGCAGAGCAACCTCAACAGAACAATCTTCTTTCGCCCCGGATACAAAAATCGGATCCTTGTGTAAAACTTTTTTATTACGGTTGATATACTCAACAAAAGAAATAATACCGCCTTTATAAAAGAATTCGCTTGTTTTTTCGGTTCTTTCATCATTAAGAATTATTTTTACACCGGAATTAAGAAATGCCAACTCCCTTAACCGGTTTGAAATAACGTCAAAACTAAATTCCGTATCTTCAAATATCTCATCATCAGGTAAAAATGTTACCTTCGTTCCTTTTCCCCTGGTTTTACCAACCATCTCCAGAGGACCATTGGGCACGCCACGAGTGTATGTTTGAACATAAACATTACCGTCTCTGCGTACCTCCAGCTCACACATTTTAGATAGTGCATTTACCACAGACACACCAACTCCATGCAGTCCACCGGAAATTTTATAAGAGTCATTGGAAAATTTACCACCGGCATGAAGCTTGGTCATAACAACTTCCGCAGCCGATACACCCTCTGTTTTATGAATATCCACAGGTATGCCACGGCCGTTATCATCAACAACAACACTATTATCAACTCTAATTTTTACTAAAATTGTATCACAATAACCGCCTGCCGCTTCATCAATACTATTATCAACAACCTCATACACCAGGTGATGTAATCCTTCCTTACCTGTAGACCCTATGTACATCGAAGGACGTATACGTACAGCTTCCAGACCTTCCAATACCTTTATACTATCAGCATCATACTTATGAGTCATAAAAAAATTTAAACTCCCTTATTGTAATTGAACTTTCATAACTAAATTTTAAGCGGCATGATAATGCACAAAAAATTATCATTATCCGCAGGCTTAATTACAGATGGTTTTAATCCCTGACCAACCTCAAATAAAATACTGTCTCCATTTATTACAGATATTGCATCTATAAGATAATTGACATTAAATCCGACATCTAAATCATCGCCGCTGTATTTAATATCTATTTCCTCCATTGCTTCTCCGACATCAAGGTTTGTTGAATTCAGTGTCATCTTTCCTGTGGAAAAAGATAGAATTACTCCACTGTAACGCTCTGAAGACACCACATTCATCCTTTTTAAAGCATGAAGGAAAGGCTCCTTCTCCAACACCACACCAATTCCTTTTTCCGCCGGAATTACTCTTTTATAGTCAGGGTAATCCGCATCCACCAAACTTACCTTTAAGACCGTATTTTCCGTTCTTAAGATCAACATATTCTTATGCATGCCGATTCCCACATTTTCATTTTCATCAATTATTTTTTTTATTTCCATTAAACCCTTACGGGGAACAATAACACCTTTTGTTATTTCTTGAAAAATCTCCGATGCTTCACCTTTAGCCAAAGCCAACCTATGACCATCAGTAGCTACCATTCTAAAAAAACAATTATTTCCATCAGATCCATCCTCCAATAAAACTCCATTCAAATTTTTTCTCATTTCATCTGTAGCCATAGCAAATGACGTCTTAGTAATTAAATCTTTAATCACACTACCGGAAATATTATAAAATTTAACATCACTATCATCACTGATACTGGGAAAATCATCTGCCGGCAAACCGGGAATCTTATAAACAGCCCTCTGGCATGATATCTTTACAATATTATTAATCTTTGTAAAATTAATTACTTCCCCTTGAATTTCTCTGACCATTTCATAGAGTTTTTTTGCCGAAAGAGTTATTTCTCCCTTTTCCGCCACCTCTGCATCATAATAGGAAATCAAACTAATCTCCCTGTCCGTCGCGACAATTTTCAATTTACCTACTTCTCCGGTGAGAAGTATATTATTCAAAATAGGCATGGTTGTTTTTTTCTCAACAATTCCCAATGTTTTTTGAATACCATCCAGAAAGGTGTTTCTATTTATTTTAATCTCCATACCTTCCCCCTGTGTTTTATTATTTATTATTTTTTCTTTATATATATAAAACTAGTATTAGTAATATATGCCTGTTTATATGTTGATTAAATATATTTTTATAATAATTTCAGTATTATATTTTATATATAACTGTGGAGAACGAATATATTAAAACTTTAATTATTGTTGGTTAAATTGTTCTCAATTTCCTGAATTAAAAGTTTTAACTTATTATCCGACTCTATTCCTTTTAATATTTTATTATTAGCATAAATAACTGTTGAATGATCACGATTTCCTATTTTTTGACCGATGTCAGGAAATGATTGATTGGTTATTTTTCTGGCCAAATACATAGTTATTTGTCTGGCTAATACCATATTTTTATTCTTATTATGTGATTTTATATCAGATATTTTTATATTTAATTTTCCTGCAACCAGTTTTATAATTTCATCAATACTTACTTCTCTCTTTTCATTATGTTTTAGTAATTTTCTTAAAACTTCTTTAACAAGATCAAGATTAATTTCTCTTCCTGTAAGAGAAGAATAGGCACATATTCTTACTAAAAATCCTTCCAGTTCACGGATATTTGATTCTACTTGGGAAGCAATATAATGAGCAACATTACCTGGTAGAGATATTTTATTTTCCTGCATTTTTTTTTCGATGATGGCTATTTTAGTTTCAATCTCCGGCGGTTGAATATCGGCAATTAATCCCCATTCAAACCTTGATCGTAATCTTCCCTCTAAATTAGGAATATCTTTTGGAAATTTATCACTGGTAACAACTATTTGCTTTCCTGAATCGTGTAAAGTGTTAAAAGTATGAAAAAATTCTTCCTGTGTACGTTCTTTACCCGCCAGAAAATGAATATCATCAATTAATAAACAGCCGATATTTCGGTACCTTTCTCTAAACTTAGGCATCCGGTCGTAACGAATGGAATTGATCATTTCGTTCATAAATTCCTCAGCTGATAAGTATAATACATGCAAATCCGGATGAGTTGATACCGTCAATAACCCAATGGCATTCAGTAAGTGGGTTTTACCAAGTCCTGATCCACCGTAGATAAAAAGAGGGTTATAATTTTTTGCCGGTTGCTTGGAGACGGCGATGGAGGCGGCATGGGCAAATTGATTACAAGGACCAACGACGAACCTTTCAAAAGTGTAATTACCGTTCAATGGAGATAAATATTTGGTTTTATTATCTATTACAGTTGAACTTTTTGTATGTTCGGATATTTTTTCAGTAGCTTGGGGCTTTTTTTCCTTCTCTTTGGAAAGTACGAATTCAACGTCAATTTCCAGCCCGACAATATGTTCCAGAGAATGCTTGATTGTAGAGAAATAATTATCTAAAAGCCAGTCTTTAAAAAACTTATTGGGAACGGCAAGTTGAACACACCGGTCTTCCAGAGAAACAATCTTAATCGGTTTTATCCAGGTATCAAAATTTTGTTTACTTAATTTATCTTGAATAATTTTAGTAGTTTTATCCCAGAGAGCTTCCACAAATCAACCTTTTATAAACAAAGTTATCAACATCTGTTGATAGAGTATTAAGGGAAATAATATTATTTTAAATCATCCAGAATGAGACCAGCCAGACGATTTAATTCATCCAAAGACGTAAAGCGAACCTCGATGGCTCCTTTTTTAGAGCTGCCTTTTATTTGAACTCTGGCCATGAATTTACGAGCCAGAGCCTTTTCCAGATCCGCCAGATAACGGTCTTTAAGAATAGCCTTTTTACCTGGTTGTTTTTTAAGTTTCTGTATTAACAACTCTGTTTCCCGGACATTCAATCCTTTTTTAAAAATCATCTCCAGCGTTTTGTTTTGTTCATCCAGGGAGGAAAGTGACAGCAGGCAGCGGGCGTGGCCGGAAGTGATTTTTTTTTCCACTAAAGAAGTTTTTGCCCGGGCCGGCAATTTTAAAAGCCGGATTGTATTGGCTATTGTAGAGCGATCGCGGCCAACACGCGCAGAAATTTCTTCCTGAGACAGGCCGAATTTTTCGCTCAGTGTCAAATAGGCATTCGCTTCTTCCAGCGGATTTAATTCTTCCCGCTGAATGTTTTCGATGAGCGACATTTCCGCCGCTTCCATGTCTGTCGCTTCGCGAATAACAATGGGTACATCTTTTAAACCTGCGGCCTGAGCAGCACGCCAGCGGCGTTCACCCGCGATAATTTCATAACCCTTGCCCTGCTTGCGCACAATTATCGGTTGAATAATGCCGTTTTTTTTAATCGATGCAATAAGTTGTTTCTGGTCTTGATCGTTAAAGTTTTTCCGCGGCTGATAACGATTAGGCTGCAACTCTTCGATACCACACTTTACAAGAGGTGGTTGTCTGTCCGAGCCGGTAAGCAGATCGGGAAACATGGCACCCAGTCCTTTACCTAGTGCATTTTTTTGTGCCATTTACAATCCTCGTTGAAGTATTTCCTGCGCCAGTTCCATATATGTGATGGCTCCGCGCGATTTAATGTCATAAAGTATTATGGGTAATCCATGACTGGGGCTTTCCGAAAGCCGGACATTGCGTGGTATTACCGTTTGGAATACCTTATTGCCGAAATGTTTACGCACATCTTCGCTGACCCGGTGAGAAAGCAAATTACGCGCATCAAACATGGTCAGCAATATACCTCCTAAAGATAAGCGTGGATTTAATTGGGCTTGCACCAATTTTACGGTGTTCAACAAATAACCTAATCCCTCCATTGCAAAGTACTCGCACTGCAGGGGAACTATCAGATAGTCGGAAGCGACCAGGGCATTGATTGTCATCACTCCCAATGACGGTGGACAGTCAATTACTATAAATTCATAGCTCCTGTCCATTGATTTTAATAAATGCCGCAGCCGTACTTCCCGTTCTTCGACATTGACAAATTCAACTTCCAGGCCGATCAAATCCTGATTCGCCGGAATTACATCAAGGTGTGGTATCTCCGTAGAAAAAATAACTTTTTCCAGCGGTTCTTGACCGATCATGGCGGAATATAAATTTTTGGTCCGGGATGCGCTGCGATCTATTCCCATGCCGCTTGACGTATTACCCTGGGAATCACCGTCAATAAGCAGCGTTTTTTTTTCGGCGGCAGCCAGAGAAGCAGATAAATTAATCGCGGTGGTCGTTTTACCGACCCCACCTTTTTGATTCGCTATACATATAATATTATTCATTATTTTATAAGGAGCGGCCCGGAAAGATCCCCAAGCCAAACTGCCGTTACACCTAGCATAAAAAAGTTATTTTTAGAAGGTTTTTTTACCTTATTTTGTCTTTTTTCCGACAATAATTTTTCGCGGGGAGCCGGAGCTGCTTTGAATTGTATTATATTGAAATAATTGATAATAATTATAAGGAAAGGCCGTGGCATTTTGCGGTGAAAATTCACATTTAATATCACTGCCTTTGAGCGCAATTAGAGTGCCTCCCGGGACGAGAAAATATGTCCCGTAAGACAGCATCTCCGGCAGCTTGAAAGCTGCCCGGGAAATCATAATATCGAAAAAAAATTGCCAATTTTCGGCTTGCTGCAAAATTTCTACACGGTTTGCTAAAACGAAAGCGTCCGTCAGATTCAGCAAGCGGAGAATGTGTTTCAGGAAAGAAACTTTTTTGCGGTTTATTTCCACAAGATAAAGCTTAAGGGAAGGCAGGGCGATTTTTAAGGGAATACCGGGAAAACCAGCGCCGCACCCTATATCTATAAGACGGGCGTCTTTTTTTTCAATGAAGTGCAAAGCCGTCAGAGAATCCTGAAAATGTCTGCCCACGATTTCCCGGGCCGACTTTGCGGAAATCAAATTTATTTTTGCATTCCACCGTAATAATTCCTGCTGATAGAGGTCAAATTGCGTGAGTTGTCCGGTACTTAAATTCCAGCCCATTTTTTGTGCCGCTAATGCCAATTCTTGCAGTTGATTTTCCATAATGTATTAATAGCAAAAGGATATGGTGCAGGCAAATAAAAATTATCCGTGCATTTCTTTTCTTCCTGGAATAAAAAGAATTTTTTCGGGAGGCAGGAAAATGCAGGGAAAATCTGTCACAAAAAACATCAGCATTGTTTTGTATAAACCAAAATATGCCGGAAATGTCGGGGCTGTCGCGCGCGCAGCAAAAAACATGGGCATCGGGAATATCGTTGTTGTGGGAGCTGCCGAATTAAATCCTGCCGAGATGAAACAAAGATCAACACATCTGGCCGTCGATGTTCTGGATAAAATAAAATATTTTGACGATATCGACACAGCGCTTGCTGATTTTCAATATATTGTGGGGACAACCGCCCGTGTTGGTAAAGCCCGCGGACCTTTTGGTACTCCGCGCAACGTTGCGCAGAAAATCGTTCTTCTGGCCCGCAAAAACAAGGTGGCGTTACTTTTCGGGCCCGAAGATACGGGTCTGGCAAACAAAGAATTACATTATTGTCATGCTGTCGTTACTATTCCTTCCACCAGAGATTTTAAATCGCTTAACCTTTCTCATGCGGTAATGATTCTCTGTTATGAAATTTTCACAGCGACACTGCCTCCGAATGATCCAGCACCGCTCAAGTGGGCGCGCTCGGCGGAACTGGAGGGAATGTACGCGCAAATTCAGGAGCTGCTCGCGGAAATCGGTTTTTTGAATCCGGAAAATCCTGAGTATTGGATGATGCATCTACGCAGGTTTTTTGCCCGGGGTGGGTTATTGTCCCGGGAAGTAAAGATAATTCGTGGAATCTGCCGCCAACTGGCATGGGCGGCGCGCCACAAAACAACTTGACTTTAGAGGACATCTCTCATAGGAAAAGCCGGTAAGTAAGAAATAAGCTGGCACGAATATTTTGTCTTCCTGCTGCAAAATAAAACATTAACTATTGCAGACAAGACCAATGGAGGGTTAATTTTATGAGGAAAATATTTTCTTTTACCGGAGCGAAAAAAATTATTTTCGGTAGCGGGTCTTTTCACGGTTTAGTAAATCATATTAAGGAACTGAATGCCAAAAATCCGTTGGTGGTTATTGATAAAAATCTGGCCCAGGCCGGTTTTCAGGAAAAAGTGGCCAATCTGCTTATTCCGGAAGGTATGAAATATATTGTTTATGACAAGGTCGAGCCGGAGCCCCGCATTGAACTTGCCGATGAAGGTGCCGCCCTTGCCGTTAAAAATAAATGCGACCTAGTTATCGGCATCGGAGGTGGCAGTGCCATGGATGTAGCCAAAGCGATAGCCGTTATTGCCACGAATAAAGGAAGTGCGGTCGATTATCTGGGGTTGAATAAAGTTGTCCGGCCCGGTCTGCCGAAAATAATGATTCCCACAACGGCCGGGACCGGCAGCGAAGTTACTTTCACTGCTGTTTTTGTTCGTAAGAATCTAAAGAAAAAAGAAGGCATGAACAGTCCCTATCTTTATCCGGAGCTTGCGCTGCTGGATCCGGAACTGACGCTTTCCCTGCCTCCCCGTCCCACAGCTGAAACAGGCATTGACGCACTGTGTCATGCCATTGAATCATACACATCCGTGAATGCCTCACCTATGAGCGAACTATTCTCTCTCGATGCAATAGCGATCATTGCCGGAAATCTGCGCACCTGTGTTCATGACGGTAAAAACTTGCAGGCGCGGGAAAATATGCTGCTGGCGAGTCTGTATGCCGGATTAGGCTTGGCTAATGCGGGAGTCACGGCTGTACATTCGCTTTCCTATCCGCTGGGCGGCAAATACGGCATTGGTCATGGGCTGGCCAATACCCTGATGCTGCCTTCGGTCATGGCTTTCAATCTGCCTGCCGCCCTCGATAAGTTTGCCGATATTGCCGATGCAATGGGAGAAGCTGTGGATGATTTACCGGTACGCGAATCCGCCTATCTGGCGCTGGAAGCCGTGGAGGCCTTAATTGAAGATTGCGGCATCGCCAGTTCTCTGGCCGAGTTCGGTATTAAGGAAAAGGATTTTCCGGCGCTGGCCGATGTGGCGCTCACGGTGGCGCGGCCGCTGGAAAATAATCCCCGCAAAGTTACCAGAGAAAATGCAATCGAAATATATACCGATGCCTATTGATGATGACATTGCGCTGCAATGTGGAATGGTCACAGGACAGGTTTATTGAATTAATTCAAGGAGGAATACATGGCTGGTGCAGAAATGATCGGCAAAGAAGAAATCAGGGAAGTAATGGATGTGCTCGAAACAGGCATCCTGATGAGATATGGTTTTGATAAAGAAAGAAGAGGCATCTATAAAGTAAGACAATTTGAAGAAGAATTTGCCGGATATTGCAAAGCAGGTTATGCTTTGGGAGTAACTTCCGGTTCGGCGGCACTCAAGGTAGCGCTTACGGCACTCGATGTCGGTCCCGGAGATGAAGTACTGGTACCGTGCTTCACGTTTTTGGCGACTTATGAAGCAGTTATGGAAGTGGGTGCCATTCCCGTTATGGTTGATATTGACGACACGCTCAACCTTGATCCGCAGGAAATTGAAAGAAAAAAAACACCATACACCAAAGCCGTAATTCCTGTACACATGTGTGGTTCAGCAGCCAGAATCGATAAAATTATGGAAGTGGCCCGCAAGAACAAACTGCTGGTCCTGGAAGATAACGCCCAAGGTTGCGGAGCAAGCTTTCAGGGTAAGAAACTGGGCAGCTTCGGTGAGATGGGCTGTTTCAGTTTTGACTATGTGAAAACCGTAACCACCGGTGAAGGCGGGATGATAATCACCGATAGTCTTGATTTGTATCACCGTGCCGAATGGTATCACGACCACGGCCACGATCATAATCCCCAAGTCAGCCGTGCTCTGGAAGGCAGAACGATCCTCGGCTTCAATTACAGGATGAATGAATTGCAAGGGGCGTTGGGGCTCGCGCAATTGCACAAGCTTGATTATATTGTAGCTGAACAAAAGAAAAATAAACAGATTATTAAAGATGCACTGGCCCAGGTTCCGGGTGTGAAGTTCCGTACACTTCCTGATCCGGCGGGAGATTCCGCCACCTTCTTGGCTTTCAATCTGCCGGAGGAAGGCCTGGCGCAAAGGTTTCAGAATATGCTTTCGGCCGAAGGCGTGGATACCGTCTGCTACAAAAGAAATTTATGGCATTATGTTCCGAACTGGGAACATTTTCTGGCGCGTTCCACGGCCAGTTCCAAAAAATATCCGTTTACCGATCCGACTTACAAAGGTAAAGTGCAATATACGAGAGAGAGCATTCCCCAGGCGGAAGATATTTTAGGACGGACTCTCGTGATGGGCATATCGGTAAAAATGAGTCCGGAAAAACTGAATTCCATTAAAAAAGGAATAGAACAGGCTGCAAAAAACATGTAACACTTTGCTAATATACCATTACTCGAAAGCCGCGCTGGCGCATTGCAGTGCGGCTTTTTGCTTTTATCTGCCAGTGGCTGTTGTTATAAAACGTTTTTATATTGCGGAATATGGTGTTGCTATCAGCAACACCATATGTTAAGCACCTAATATACTTTACTTTAATTTGAAGGAAAATAGTTATGAGCACATCGTTAACATATCAAGAAATGGTCAGTTTATTTTTTGAGCATCTTGCGAGTATGACATCGGTAATAGTGACGGATTCAGAAGATAGAATCATCTTTATCACTGATTGGTATGCTCAACAGCTAAAGCGTCCTAAAGAGGAGCTCATAGGTGTTCCGGTTACCAAGATTATACCTAATACATATATGGTAGAAGCCAGGAAAAATGGAAAACCGGAGGTTAGATTATTTACAATATTAATTAATGGTGAAAAAGTTATCGCGTGTTATGTTCCTTTGATTAAAAAAGGAGTAGTGCTTGGTGTTGTTTGCTATACTGCAGTAAATACATTTGAGCACATGAATACCTTTGCTACTATGGATTTGGTTCATCGGTTGAATGATGAATTGAATCAATTCAAAGATGAACTGGTAAAATTAAGAGGTGCAAAATATTCCCTGGATAGTATTATCGGATCATCCATTAAAATGATGGAGCTTAAGGAATTAGTTAGAAAAGTGGCACGCACCAAAACGACAGTTTTAATTACAGGTGATACTGGTACCGGCAAGGAATTATTTGCACATGCAATACATCAGGCGAGTTCTCGTAGGCAGCAATCCTTTATTGCCTTGAATTGTGCTGCCATTCCCAAAGACCTGATAGAATCGGAATTGTTTGGTTATGAAGAAGGTGCCTTCAGTGGTGCAAAAAAAGGAGGTAAACCCGGAAAATTCGAATTGGCGCACATGGGTACGTTGTATCTGGATGAGATCGATAAGATTCCTTATGATTTACAGCCCAAGTTGTTAAGAGCAATTCAAGAAAAAGAGATTGAACGAATCGGAGGAACCAAAATCACCAGCACCGATGTTCGTCTTATTTGCACATCAAACAAAAATATCAAGGATCTTGTGGACAAAGGTGAATTTCGTGAAGACCTGTATTATCGTATTCATGTGGTGTCGCTTCAAGTGCCGCCACTGCGAGAGAGATTAGACGATATCTCAGCCTTAGCTCAACATTTCATTGCTAAAATTAATAAGAATTTGGGTCTAAACATACAAAACATACACCCTGATGTTTTAAAAGCATTTCAAAACTATAACTGGCCCGGTAACGTCCGAGAGCTGGAACACGTTTTGGAGGGGAGTGCAAACATTGCTCTTTCCGGTACTTTAAACGTTTTCCATTTTCAAAATTTTATGCCGCGACTTCTAGAGTACTCAACCTACAAGCAAGTTAATAAAACGACCAGATTAAATGATTTGAGAGCTGTTACTGAGCGTGAAGCGATTATGAATGCTTTGCAGGCGGCGCAAGGGAATAAGAAAAAAGCGTCAGAAATGCTGCATGTAAATAGAAGTGTTTTGTATAAGAAAATTGCCCGGTATAAAATTGATGCCAATATTAAGTCTCGCAATGGCACAGTGTAATCAATAGCAACATTTATATTGTTGCCTTTTGCAACATATTTTTAAGCCCAAAATTCCATTACTTTGGAAATATTGGGCTTTTTTATTGGCACAAAAGATGCTTTTCAGAGGTTTAATGAGTTGATCTATATAATGGTGTCGTTAAAGATCAGTAAATAGGAGTAGAGACTAACAACCCCAATATAACACAAGATCGTATCAAATAAGAAAGGAAGCATTAAAGATGAAAATGAAAGACAAGGCGTTTATTACAGCGGCCATTACGGGAGCCATTCATACTCCGACCATGTCTCCGTATTTGCCGACAACTCCTCAACAGATTGCCGATCAGGCGGTAGGAGCATACGAGGCCGGAGCGGCGGTTGTGC
>Ga0228535_1000295_pt1 | contig 156654 bp, 132 predicted proteins | sample SJ1metagenome_FD_168457 | JGI IMG/M metagenome (GOLD analysis project Ga0228535, IMG submission 168457) | Enriched culture of PCE-dechlorinating microbial communities from Ithaca, New York, USA - SJ1 | ecosystem: Engineered > Modeled > Simulated communities (microbial... > Unclassified... | reverse complement strand
GCTGGAATCAAAGGCCAGGAAGCATATGCGGCACCTTCAAAACAGACCGGCCAAGGTCAAAAAGTTTTTCGAGCATCGCTGCGTGAGCTACGCAGTATAATTGATCAGTTTAGTTGCCGGAGTAATAAAAGGCAATGAGATAAAAGTTTGCAATCGACATCATCGTTCAATCCATGAATTAATACTTAAGATTTCAGAAGCAGATGATGCACTAGCTTTAAACAAAACCTATGATGAACTGATTGGTAAATTATCTTCAGCTGCACAGATAGATCCTGTTTTTAAAACAAAGAAGCTTATAATTATTCGGAAAAGACGAAATATTTAACAAGTTGTAGTTTTAAAGTCTTTAGGTTCTTAATTCGACAACAACAGGCGGGTATGACGTTACAGCAATTAATCTTCACGGAGGTTATCCATGAAAGCTGTTTACAAAGTCGATAAACCAGTACTACTACAAAACGAAAAGGGGACAGCCGCACGTCCAAATTGTACATGCGGGACATGGATAGATCACTGGGAAAATCTTAGCGGACTCAAAGCAGGTCACTGCTCCGTTGCAGGATGCGAAAAAGAAGGGACAGTAGGAGCTCATATTACTAGGCCCAACGCTAAAAATGAGGCCTATAAAACACATTCATATATTGTACCGATGTGCAAAGATCATAATGGTAAACACGGTGAAAAATTAACATCAAAGAGTGGTGTTACTTTTGTTTGGGCAAACATCAAAGAAACTTGTGGTAAGTAAATATATTAATTTTGCTAAACTTTTATGATTAAGCAGGCTCGAGCCATAGATTTCTCTGCCTGTCGCTAAGTTCTTCAACTAGATTTACTAGCTCGTTCTTATTGTAGTGATCTGTATGTACAACTTACTCCCTTACCAACTAACCCGAATTCATAAACTATCAATATCAAAAGCCCTCAGCTCAAGTCACTTAGTTGAAGGCTTCTTCTGTTTGAACCCCAAACGAGGACCCACACTACAGACCTGTACAGGGTTTGTTTTTTGATATAAGGTGCTTACAGATTTTAGTACACTTTTAGTACACCAGCTGGTACACCGGCATAGGTTCGAGTCAGAAACCATAAAAGAATTAGCCTAATAAATTCAATATATTGGCCTACGGCTCTATGTGCCCCGAAATTAGGGTTCTGCTCCCTGAGCAGCCACCAAACAACAAAAAGCCCTGCAACCAGTTATGGTGCAGGGCTTTTTGTCATTCATATCGCCAACAGAACGTTTCTAGCAAGAACTCCGGGCCGCATTAAGAAGGGCATAGGCCATGGCACGGTCACGGTAACCAAGAGTATGTACCAGCATGTCAACAGCCGCTTCAAGGGAGACCCTCCCTGATGTGAACAGTGTAACGACTGTACCGAATGCCATCCGGCTCACCTTCTTTCAAGACCACTCTCGCTGCACAAACATTATCGAAATACCCTGTTACTTATCTTTTCGTGCATCCGGGGCAGAGACTTTAGCCTTCTTCTCTTCAGTTGCAACCCGTTGTCAGGATACGGTCTTGAAGCCTGCCATTTCCTGTTCAAGGCTCTTGATTTGACGAGAAAGACCGCTGACCGCCTCCTCCATTACCCGGGTGGTCTTGAGGTTGCCGGTTGCCGCTTCTTCCATCTCCTCTGCCGTATGGACGATCTGCTCACTGCCTTCCAGCTGCACCATACAGGCCCGCCTGATCTCTTCAATCATCCTGACAATGGTCTCGGTTGAGTCTGCAATGGCAGAGCCGGCATCGTTGTGGGAACGGGCATTGATATGGACATTGGTGGCCAGCTGGCGCATGCTGGCAGAGGCCTGGTTGATCACCTCGGCATCCTGGGTCTGGTGGCTTGATGAACGTACAATCTGCTCAACCATGGCCCCCATCTCTTCCATGGCAAGCCGCATCTTTTCACCCTGCTGGGCATGCTGTTCCGTGGCCGATGCGATCTCGTTGACCTGCTCGGTGGCGATCTTGACCCCTTTGACGATCTTGTGCAGGGCCTCTCCGGAACGGTGCGAAAGCTGTTCCCCCTCCACCACGGCCTGCTCTGAAAGGGTAATCGCCATAACCGCCTTGTCGGTCTCTTCCTTCACGCCATTGACGATCTCGGCAATCTCGCGGGTTGAAGCCGTGGTCCGGCGGGCCAGTTCCTTGATCTCGTGGGCCACCACGCCGAACCCTTTGCCATGTTCCCCGGCCTGGGCTGCAATGATCGAGGCGTTCAGGGCAAGCAGTTTGGTCTGCTCCGTCACCTCGTCAATCACCTGCAAAATGGTACCGATGCTGGCGGCATACACCGAAAGGTTGCCGATCGCCTGCTGCACCGTGTGGGAGGCACTGCGAATCTGATGGATGCCGCTGATGGTACTCTCAACCGAGGTATTGCCCAATTCCGCATCCCGCAACACATCAAACGAGATACGGGCCGTGGCCTGGGCACTCTCTTCGATCTGGCGCACTGAACGCTCCATATCAGCCACCAGCACGGTGGTACGGGTGGCATTTTCCATCAGATGATGCACATTGCCGTTGATCTCGTTCTGCCCCTCAGCCATCCTGACAATCGAATCACTGACCAGCTCAACCGAACGGAGCAGATCTTCCACCAGTTGATTTATTTCCACGGTGCTGGAGACCATCTGCTGGATAGAGGCGGCATTGGTGCCGGCAGCACCGGAAAGTCCCTCCACCGACGAGGTCACCTCTTCGACCGAGTGCCTGATCTGGCGGGCAGCCGCCTTGGTCCGGTCAGCCGTATCCTTTTGTCCCTCCGCCAGCGACAGCCCCTGGGCTGCCACGTTGCCGACATTGGCGCCGATCATCCGCAGTTCATCAACCGCGCTGCGGATGCTGGTCACAACCCCTCCCAGACGCTCCAGCATCTCGTTGAAGTTACTGTTCAGCATCCCGACTTCATCAGCTGAAAGATCGTTACCCCGCACCGTGAGGTTTCCTTCGGCAGCCTGGTCCATGACAGCAGCCAGGCGCTTGACCCGTGTTGCCAGTTTGCGGCTGGCCAGCACCAGAAAGACCGCCAGATAGATCAGCGCGTTGATGACAAAGAAAAAACGTAGACCATCCGAGGGAATCTGCGTTGCAAGACCACCGGCGAGTGAGAGCAGGATGCCGCTAACAAGCAGAATTCTGATGAGCTGAGATCCAAATCCGAGGTTCTTTGCCATGACGTTATCCTTACGCGATGCCTGGTGACGTGTCAGAGTGGTTTTCCTTATACCGCAAAATCACCGTAAAACAAACGGTTCTTGCATGTTAGGCCGTAAGCGGTCTTGCATTTTCCCATTCCGGCTCCTATACTGCCCGGACATTTTTCAGGAGGCGCAGCATGATTGAGATTAATTTCGACAAAATGGGCGGGCTGATCCCAGCCGTGATCCAGGATTACAAGAATGGTGAAGTGCTGATGGTAGCCTTCATGGACAAAAAGACCCTTGATCTGACCCTGAGGGACGGCAAGACCTGGTTCTTCAGCCGCACCCGCAACAAGTACTGGATGAAAGGGGAGGAATCAGGCAATACCCAGGATGTGATGGAGGTATTGACCGACTGCGATGCCGACACGGTAGTAATCAAGGTCAGACAGAACGGCCCGGCAGCCTGCCACACCGGCAACCGCAGCTGTTTCTACGTCAAGTGGGAGGATGGTCAGTGGGTCGAGCATTCCAACCCGCTCTTCAACCCCGAGGAGGTTTACAAGAAATGAGCACCGTACTACGTTTCGGTATCCCCAAAGGAAGCCTGGAAGAGGCCACGGTCGATCTGTTCAAGCAGGCCGGCTGGCAGATCGGCATCTCTTCCCGCAGCTACTTCCCCACGGTTGATGACGGCGAGATGAAATGCCACCTGATCCGGCCGCAGGAGATGGGCAAATATGTGGAGCGCGGCACCATTGATGTAGGAATTGCAGGCCGTGACTGGATTCGTGAAAACGACTCCGATGTGGTGGAAGTCTGCGAGATGGTCTACTCAAAAGTCTCCCGCCGCCCGGTGCGCTGGGTGCTGGTGGTGGCTCAGGACTCACCGGTTCAGGGACCGGAAGACCTGCAGGGTGCCACCATCTCCACTGAGCTGGTGGAGTTTACCAAGCGCTACTTCAAGGAGCGCAACATCCAGGTCAATGTCGAATTTTCCTGGGGCGCCACCGAAGCCAAGGTGGTTGACGGCCTCTGTGATGCCATTGTTGAGGTCACCGAGACCGGCTCCACAATCCGGGCCAATAACCTGCGGATCGTCTGTGACCTGATGGAATCGGTGCCGGTCATGGTGGCCAACAAGGCCGCCTGGGAAGACCCCTGGAAACGGGCCAAGATCGAGCAGATTGCCACCCTGCTCAATTCCGCCCTGCGGGCCGAGGGGATGGTCGGCCTGAAACTGAATGCCCCGGCTGAAAAGGTTGAAGCGATCACCGGCATCCTGCCCAGCCAGAAGGCGCCCACCGTTGCCCACCTCTACAAATCAGACTGGGTTTCGATTGAGAGCATCCTGCCTGAAAAAGAGGTGCGCCGGATCGTACCGGAACTGCTGCGCCTGGGCGCCGAGGGGATCATTGAATACCCGTTGAGCAAGATCATCTGATACCCTGTGAAACAATCAAGCCCACATCATGCCCTCCCCGAAGCCATGATGTGGGCTTTTTAGCCATTATGGCCGGATAACGGTGAGTTTCAGATAGTAGCTGCAGCAGGCAGCGTAAGATGAAAACAGGCCCCGCCAGAGGTGTTGCCGACCTCAATACTCCCCCCCATTTTACCTTCAATGATCATTTTTGACATATACAGCCCCAGACCAACCCCCTGAGACTTATGTTTGGTCGTAAAGTAGGGGTCAAATATCTTTCCGCTGATCTCTTCTGAAATGCCGCCGGCATTATCCTCCATAGTCACCATGATCTGCCCGTCTCCCAACTGCATGGCCACCGATATTTCCGGGGCGGTAATGTCGCGTTCCACCAAAACGTCACGGGCATTGTTAAAGAGATTGAGTATGACCTGGGAAAATTCATTGGCACTGCCCTGGATCAGACCGCCGGGCTCCAGCTTCAGGTTTAAGGCAATTCCGGCAGTTTGAAACGAGGCCTGCACCAGCTCTACGGTTTTCGTAATGGCAGCTGCAACCTCGAAGCGATCGGAAGACTGCCCCTTCTGGAAAAAATTACGGAAGGTATTGATGGTCTGAGACATATGCTGAATAATCTCCATGCAGCCTCTTGAAAACTCATCAATCCTTGTATCATCCAGCAACGACTCATCATAATCAACCCGCAGCATTTGAATCATGATACCCAGCTCATTCAGGGGCTGGCGCCATTGGTGGGAAATATTGGAAATCATCTCACCCATAGCCGCCAGACGCCCCTGCTGGATCATCATGGCATCCTTTTCGCGGTTTCTCTGCACCTCGTCCTGCACCCGTGTCTCAAGGGTCCGGTTCAGGGCCTCAAGCTGGGTCTGTTTGACATGCAGTTCCTGTTCTGCCAGCACGCGGTCAGCGATCTCCGCTTCAAGCAGCAGCGCCTTTTCATGCAGCTCATTGTTTGCCCGGGCCAATTCAGCGGTCCGCTCTTCCACTCTGGATTCCAGCAGTTCCTTTGCTTCCTGAAGCCTTTTCGTAAGCTCCCGGTTGTGCAGATGGACAGCAATGCGGGCCAGCAGCTCCTCCCGCTGAAAAGGTTTGGTAATATAATCAACAGCCCCGGCCTCAAGTCCTTTTACCTTGTTTCCTGTTTCCGCCAGGGCTGTCATGAACAGAACAGGAATAGCATGGGTACTCTTTAAGGCCTTCAACCTGCGGCAGGTTTCGTAGCCATCAATCCCCGGCATCATGACATCAAGCAGAATCAGATCCGGCCGGGCATAGTCAGCGCGTTTGACAGCGCTTTCACCATCTTCCGCAACCAGAATGGTATAGTTAAAAGCCACAAGACAATCACGCACCACAGCGAGATTATTGGCATCGTCATCAACGACAAGAATGACCGGCCGCCGTTCACCGGATGAAGTCACCTGCTGCCCCTCAGAAATCATGTAGCTGCCCCTCAGAAATCATGTAGCTGCCCCTCAGAAATCATGTAGCTGCCCCTCAGAAATCATGTAGCTGCCCCTCAGAAATCATGTAGCTGCTCCTCGGCATTGTTCTACCAGCGCCAGAATTGCTTTTGCCTTAAAGGCCTTTGCCAGTTCACGCAATCTTTCGGCAAAGCACCGGTAGGTAGTGTCCTGTGCCTCCAGCGCCGTTGCCCACGCTTCAATCTCCAACATATCGCCCATCATGGCTAATTCATGCAACACCTCCAACTCTGCTGATGGAGGAACCACAAACGGCTCATCGTCTTTCCATGATTTGGGCTCACGGTCATCTCGTGCGGTTGTAACCACCGCCGTTTCCCACTCAATCCCCAGCAGTCCGGATATTTTTTCAAGCAGGAGGTCAATACGGATCGGCTTGGTCACAAAATCATCACAAGCGTTAACAAACGCCTCCTTATGATTACTATCCGTCACCGTGGCCGAGGCACCAATAATTTTTGTGGAGGCCAACGCGGTATCCTGTCGTAAAAGCCTGGCCGCCTCCAATCCGTCCACTTCAGGCATCACCAGATCAAGCAGGACCAGATCAGGCCGTTGCTCCGACGCCTGCAACAGGGCTTCCTGACCGTTCTGGGCCGTATCAAGATCAAATCCCAAAGGCTCCAGTAACGAAACCAGCAGGGCAGTATTCCCAACCGTGTCATCAACAACCAGAATTCTTTTACGTGGTCCCCGGTAACCGACAATATGGCATTCATTCATTTCCTGGGAAATTTCGTCGTCCAGCAATGACGCCAGTGGCACCTCCAACCAGAATGTGCTGCCTTTACCGGGTATGCTCTCCACCCCCATGGTACCCTGTATGAGTGTCAGCAGGCGCTTTGTGATATTAAGCCCGAGTCCGGTCCCTTCGCGGCCCTGCCGGTCATTGGTGAGCTGGGTAAACGGTTCAAAGATAACACCCAGTTTATCAGCAGGAATACCAATGCCGGTATCCGCCACCTCACAGCGAAACAGGCCGTCTCCGGCACGGCCATAGCTCACCCGCATGGTAACACTGCCCCGGCGGGTATATTTAACCGCATTTGAAAGCAGGTTCAGTAAAATCTGGCGCAACTTGCGCTCATCCCCGTGCACATACGCCGGTAACGGGGTTTCCGGTTCGTAGTGAAACTGCAGCTCCTTCTCTTCCGCCTGCAGTTTGGTAAGATTAAAGACCTGGGCAATCAGGGCCGGCAGATCGAACACGGCATCTTCAACATCCATCTTGTTGGCTTCAATTTTGCCCACATCAAGGATATCATTGATCAATGTCAGCAGATGTTCACCACTGTTCCGCATAATATCCAGCTGTTGCCGCTGTATATCCGACAGATTGTTATGCAGCCGGAGTATCTGGGCATAGCCCAGGATGGCATTCAGCGGTGTGCGCAGTTCATGACTCATACTTGAGAGAAAATCACTTTTAGCCCGATTGGCTGACTCGGCCTGTTCCTTTGCAATGGTCAACTCAGCTGTGCGTTCAGCAACCAGCTCTTCAAGATGATCGCGATGCCGCTTCAGCTCATCTTCCCGCTCTTTTATGGCACGGCTCATCCGGTTGAATTCTGCGGTAAGGCGGCCTATTTCGCTCTTGGGCGACAAAACGGGAACCTCCGGGTGCTCACCCTCCCGGACCTCTTTGACCGCATCGATGAGCGCATACAGCGGTCTGGTTGCCAGGGAGACAAACAGGTACAGCAACAGGGCGCCAACAATAGAAAAAGCGACTGCCAGCATACTGCCCCGAATGATAATACGATGCTCGGAGCGGCTCATAACCTCCTTGGAAAGGCCGATCCTGACCCAGCCGATCTGTTCCCTGACCGTTGCATCAGCACCATTCCCTTCCAACAGGAAGAATCCCTCTGCAGCCTTAATCGTTATCACCGGCACAATAAATTCAAAGACGTCATCATGTTCGGAAAAGCTGATCAAGCGGTCACTTCCCAGTGTCAGGGGTGACGTCAACGGGTACTGCTTCCCTTCATGAAGCAGGATCTCAGAACGCTTGTTGAGGAATGAAACAAAGGCAACATCCTTGATCTCCATCAACGGCTGGGCAGAAATTTTCAGCTGTTCAAAATTTTCAGAGAGCAACGACAGCTCGGCATTCCGTGCAGCAATTGCAGCAATAGTCTCCCCTTTTTTGATGATTTCGCTCTTGAGAATCTTCCTCTCGGTTGAAATCGACTCAAAGGTATAAACCATTGAAATAATAACAATCATTGGAAACAGAAACAGCATCGCACGCCCCCTGAAGGTCAGGGGTACCAACGCCGCCAATCGTCCGGACAATCCTTGCTGCTGTTCCTCCGGCACCAACTGGTTGCTATGCATATCAGTATTTTTCATAACCGGAATGATCTCATTGATAGACCTTCTTCGCCTTCTTCAGCACCTCATCGGGTATTTCAACCCCCATTTTCTGGGCGGTATTGCTATTCACATAGAGGTTATACCGTCTGGGTGCGGAAGCAGGCAGCTCTCCGGCATCACCACCGTTCAAGATGGTTTGCACCTTTTCGCCGATCTGACGGCTGACGGCCTTGGGGTCAAAAACCAGGGCAAACAGCGAGCCCTGCTTCACATTGGCTTCTGAAATACCAAGCACAGGGATATTGTTTCTGAAGGAAAACAGGTACACACTTGACATGACCGGAGCGGTCAGCAGATTGGAATCGGGCAGCAGCAGCAGCGACTTGGCATCAGCAAGCCGGTTGACGGTAGTAACAAGCTCGGATGAGCTGCTGACACTATGCACCGCTACCTGGGCATGATCGTTACCAAGCAGGCTCCGCAACATGGACTGACTGCCCACGACCGACATCCGGGCGAGCGAGGGGAAATACCGCCGGACCGTCGTAACATATTCACTTACCGGAGGGGACATGTAGACCCCGGTAACATTTGACCTGCCGGACCTGGGCGGGACAACAACAAGGCCATAGACAACGGCAATTGAGGGCGGCAGCCGCAACGCTTCGGCAACGGCATCAGCACCCAGCGCAACGACAACTTCAGCACCTTCCCGCTCGACGATTACAGCAAGCCGCCCCCTGGTCTCCGAGACCGCATATTCCTTAACCTGTGACCTTACCGCCAGCTGAATGTCTGCCGCGACACCGGCCACAAAAGCATACTTGATATCGCCAACGACAAGAACTTTTGCAGCTTCAGCAGCAGTGGAGGAGAATTGCAGCACGCAAAGAAACAACAGTGCGATGACAGAATGGCGGCAATGTTTCACGGCTACAGAGAGATATAAAAAAAGAACCTTCAAACAGTCGTTCCCCTGCTAAAACCGGTATGACACAGTCACAAACCCGGATATCCCTTCACGGGGAAAATCTCCGGGAACCTTCGGTGCCGTCTTTGTAAGGTTTACCGCTCCCCCGGAGGTATCAGGATCTTTGTAGCGCTGGTCAAAGAGATTCCGGATCGTTGCTTGTATTTCCAAGGTTTTATAGAAGTTTTTAAGTGTCGCGGCCAGATCAACCGTCGTATAGGAGGGCATCTGCGGCCTGGTGTCGCCTGTATCCCGTGGACGCACTCCGGTCCAGAGCAGGTCGGTATGCAGGTTCAGGTATTTGGTCAAGGCGTAGTTGATACTGCCGGAGACACGCTGCGACGGCACATAGGGCAGTCGTTTATTATTGCTGATATCACGCGGGTCCTGATAGGTATAGTTCAGCTTCCAATACAGGTCGGTCCCCAGTGATCCGTTACATCCCAGCTCAACCCCTTGTGTCTCGGTTTTACCGATATTGGCATTGAGCGCAGGCTGGCCTGCTGTGGTTGAAGGGACCCAACCGATCTGATCATCGATAGTGCTGATAAAGTAGTTCAGGTTCGCTGCAAAGTAGCGGTTTAAACGCCAGGCCACGCCAGCCTCGTAGGTCTGAATCCGTTCAGGTTTGAGGTTTGGGTTGCCGATCACCGTTGCATTGTTGATATTGTACAGTTCCTGAAAGTTTGGGGCACGGAACGCCTGACCATACAGCAGTTTCAGATCGGCATCCTCCAGAAAGCTCCAAACCAGCCCTACTCTCGGATTTATGGTATCTCCAAAATCACTGTAGTGGTCATAACGCAGACCGGCAGTCAGGTTGATTTGAGCCGGCAGCTGCCATTCATCCTGAAGATAGGCGGCAAAGACCTGGCGGGTCACATTCTTGTTCCAGTTAGCCACCTCCTGAACAGAAGCAAGCGGCGCACCGGTCAACGGATTGAAGTTGGCCAGTTGCTGAACATCATACTGACGCATTTCCTCAAAGGAAACCCCGGCAATCAGATGGTTTCCCGAGAACAGATCCCAATCCGTCTGTAACTCCCCGCCAATGGTACGATTCTTTACCAGCGGTTTGCCGATCATCCCGTTCGGAAAGAGGCCCATAAATCCGTTCGGGTAGATCTTCATGGTGGGGTCCTGCTCAAAATAATCGTAATAAAGCTTCAGGTTCGCTGAAAAATCATCTGTCAGCTTCAGGTTGTAAGCCAGCTCACCCCAATAGTTATCAACCTGGGCTTTACTGGAATCGTCCGTGAGGGCGGATACAATACCTACATACATCCCCTCCTGTTTGGTAAGATAGTGGCCTCGAAAGGAGAGATCACCATAGCCGACCTTCAGGAAGGCATCTGTCTGCTTAAAGTAAAGATCAGGTGTACCGGGGGCTTTTGAAAACGGTGTGCCGGTCAGCGTATCAGCGCCAACGCTCAGCTTTGCGCCTTGCGACTGATAATGATCCAGACTGCCCACAACGGTAAGATTATCACCAATCGTCTTACCGCCAAGCAGGTTACCCTTGAAGCTGTCAAAACTCCCTCCGCCGGCCTTGGCCTCAAAGCCGTCTATTTCCTCGGCAGTGCGGGTAATGATATTGATGGTTGCCACAAAGGCGCTGGTACCGTAGAGAGCAGAGCCCGGCCCGCGTACCACCTCCACCTGCTTGATGTTCTCCATCGGGAGCATACCTGCCACACGGTACAAGGCGCTTCCGGTAAAATTTCTATTCAGAGAATGACCGTCGATCATGACCAGAATTTTTTCACTGAGTGAAGATCTGATGCCACGTACCTCGACCATATTCCCGCCAAACTCGGTGATGGAAACACCGAAGCCAGGCACCATCTTCAGTACATCCAGCAGATTGCGGGCTCCCATGTTTCTGATCTCGTCGGCGGTTATGATCGTAGCGATAGCAGGGGCTTTGCGTAATGAGGTGGGACGTTTGGTGGCGGTAACCAGGTCTTGCTCCTCAAAAAACATGAGCAGCTCTTTGCTCTCAGACGGATTATTGAGGGCTACAACCGTATCCGGCTGGGCCAGAGGGGCATCAGCCCCCTGAACCACTGTGCCAGCCCCCAGGCACAACATAAAAGATACGCATAGAACCGACGTCCTCTTTTTCATGGGGCTATCCCTCTGCGGTGATTGTGGTTACCCACTGTTACAACGTTAATTTTTTATACCATCAAATCTTCATGTGTAAAGTTTTTCCAGTGAAGAAATGCGGGAATGTATGGGTGGAACCTCTTCCGGATCGATAATGACATCCAGTACGGTCGGAACCCCGGCTGCAAGTATGTCATCCATCAATTCCCGGTTTATTTCCCCCGGCGTCGTAATTCTGATCCCCCGGGCGCCTAATCCCTCTGCCAGTTTGACATGGTCAACCGGCTTAAACCCTGACGGAATCCCCTCCGGAATCCCGGCAAGCTTTCTGCCGTGGTACACCATTCCCAGCATGGCGTTATTCATGATCACCCAGATAACCGGAATATTGTAATTAACTGCCGTGGCGACCTCCATGCCGTTCATCAGGAAAGAACCATCACCCACCAGGGCGACAACCGGCCTGTCTCCTGCTGCAAGCTTGGCCCCGATCGGAGCCGCGACAGCAAACCCCATCGAGGCGAAACCGAGGCCGACATAAAATGAATAGGGTTCAGTTATCGTCAAATAGCGAATTGCCCAGGCCATACTGTTGCCGTTATCCGCAAAATAGAGCGTATTTTTTGGCAAGGCCTCGTTCAGGTCCATAATCAGGCGGTGCGGACTGTACAATGCTTTATTTTGCTTTCTCGTCTTTACCAGCAAAGCGGCCCTGACCTGTTCAACCTCTTTACGCCTGGTGTTTTCTATACGCCTGCCTTTCCTGATTCTGCCTATCTCAAAAACAAGCTCACGCAGGACAGTGGCAGCATCGCCTGCAATGCCGACATGCACATAGTAGTTTTTGCCGATCTCATTGCAGTCAATATCCACATGGATCAAGGACTTCATCGGCAGCAGCCGTTTATCCCAGCCCGAGGTCACAAATTCATTGAAACTGGTGCCCATCGCAAGCAGCACATCAACATCCCTTTTGAGGATATATTCCTTCGCAACCGGCGATCCCGCAAATCCAAGCACCCCCAGTGAGAGCGGATGCACCTCACTCAGTATCCCCTTTGCTTTTGGCGATGTAGCCACAGGGATATCCAGCAGCTCGGCAAGTTCCAACAGTTCTTTGTCAGCCCGTGAAAGGACAGTCCCCCAGCCGGCAACTATCACCGGCCGCTTGGCACCAAGAAGAAGTTGCGCAGCCTTTTTAACGGCCTCCCTGTCAAACCCCAACACCTGCGTAGTGCTGCAACGTTCATGACTGTCATCGGTCACCTTGCGCTTCATGATATCGGCAGGAAGATTAAGATGGACAGGTCCCTTTCTGCCGGTTAAGGCCAACCGGCGTGCCCTGGAGATCATCTCGCCCGCTTTGTTCTCATTTATAATGATGTCGCTGTATTTGGTGATCTGCCGGAAAATGCTGACAATGCCGAAGCTCTGAACTGAAAATTCCTGAATGGCCCCCTTGCCGAACAATGAGGTGGAGACCTGACCGGTTAACGCAATGACCGGAATGGAGTCTCCAAAAGCTGAGGCTATGCCGGTAATCATATTGGTTGCCCCTGGACCGGCAGTACTGCAACAAACCGCAATAACGCCGCTCACCCGGGCATACCCATCAGCCATAAAAGCGGCCCCTTCCTCATGCTTTGCCACAATCACCGAGATCGAGCTCTTGTACAGGGCCGTATTAAGTGACTCAATAGCACCGCCAGGGACACCAAACACACAGGTAACACCATGTTTTTCCAAAGACCGGACGATCACTTCCGCAGCATTCATCACCATTTCCCCTTAGCTTCAAATTTCAGTGCATGCCCGTTTGCCGGGTTCTCCAACATTTTTTATCTAATTTACAAACAAAACGAGCTATGGCATTTCTAACGCTATTATCGAAATATGCAAGCAGCAGCTCGGCACGCAACCACCACTCCATCCACAGGTACGCACATTGAGCACCCCAAAAAAGCCGGAACAGATCCACACCCGCATCTGGTTGGAAGAACAGGAGCCGGACAATCCGTTCGCCGCAAAGACGGCCTACTGTCACGGCTATGACGTCTACGGAGAACTGCTTGGCCAGGCCCGTTGGACTGAAATGCTCTATCTGCTTTTCAGGGGCGAGGCCCCCACAGACACCCAAACAAGGCTGTTGGATACCCTTGCACTGGCACTGGCCAACCCCGGCCCCCGTGACCAATCGGTACACGCTGCCATGTGCGGCGGTGTGGGTGGCTCCACTGCGGCCTCATGCCTGATTGCCGCCCTGGCCGTGGGCGCGGGGCAGCTTTCCGGAGGGCGCGAACTGTTTCTATCTATGGAACTATGGAACGCCTGCGGTACAGACCTTGCTTCCTGGTACACCAGATTTGCCATGCCCGCTGATACAACGGTCTCTCTCTGGCCGGCGCCTGCTCATCCCCCCGGATTTGACCCCCATGGCGTCAGCACCGCCACACCGGTACTACAGACGCTCACCTGCCTGGCAGAAATTAGTGACGCACCACTGCTCCCCTGGTTACAGGCACATCTCTCAGACCTTGAGACGGCAGCAGGCCTCCCCTTGGCCCTGAGCGGTGTGGCTGCCGCTGCCTTGGTTGACCTTGGTTTTACCCCTGAGCAGGGGGAGATGCTCTACCTGCTGCTACGTCTGCCCGGGGCAGCGGTCCATGCACTGGAACAAAAACAGCTTGGCTACAAAAAATTTCCGTTCTTTTCCATTGAGCTGGAGAATGACCCGGCCGGAGGCAGCCCATGAACGGTCCCGACTTTTTACAACAGCATACCGACCGCCTGAAAAGCCGTATGGGAGCCTGCTTCCCCGGTGAACGTGCCGTGTTCCGCGGCCACGACCTCCATGCCGAACTGAGAGACATGGATTGGGTTGAGCTCTTTGTCTTCGGCATCACCGGCCGTCGCTTCACCCCTCAGCAGTTACGCCTGCTGCACGCTATCTGGGTCTATACCAGCTACCCGGACGCCCGTATCTGGAACAACCGGGTTGCGGCACTGGCAGGCAGCTCCCGCAGCACGCCAACACTTGCGCTTGCTGCCTCACTTGCCGTATCCGAAGCCACGGTTTATGGCGGATATCCTTCTATCAGCGCCTTTGATTTTTTTATGCGGACCAGAAAGAAGATTGCACAAGGCGAGCACGTAGAGGAGATTATTCATAGTGAGCGGCAGACACGGCGCATATACGGCTATGGACGTCCGATTACGTCAGCAGACGAACGTCTTCCCTGGCTTCTTGACTGCGCCCGCGAACTATGCCTGGACCAGGGGCCCTATCTGCGGCTTGCCTTTGATGTAGAACGCGTGTTGCTGAAGGACAACCCGCTACTGCGGATGAATTATGCAGGCTTGGTAGCGGCGTTGTCACTTGACCTGGGGTTTTCGGCCAGGGAGTTTCACCTGTTCAGATTCCCCATGACGTTTGCCGGCATGCCCCCCTGCTTCCTCGAAAGTTCGCAGGAAACCGAAGGCGCTTTTTTACCCTTGTCCTGCGCCCACATCGTGTACGAAGGCACACCAAAGCGCTCATGGCAATCCAGGACCGCCCGACCGGCATAGCACCGATCCCGGCTCATCCCACCGGGCGACACGCATCCCCTGCCCAACCGAAATCAAGAAGGTACTGACCCATGCTCACCTACACCATTACTGCTGATGACCACTGCCGCCGGCTGGAAAGCTGGCTGCAACGCCTCCTGCCCACCGCCTTGCCTGCCTACTGCCGCAAACTGATCAAGTCCGGCGCCTGCACCCTGAACGGCACCAAATCATCACCTGACACCCTGCTTTCGGCTGGCGCTATCATCAGCCTGAAGGAAAGCAGCCAAGTGCTGGAACTCCTGAACAGACCGCTACCACCGATTGACTTACTTTGGCAGGATGATCGCCTGCTGGCCATCAACAAACCGGCCGGACTGGCCATGCACCCCGCTGCCGAGGTGGATGAGAATCTGGCCGACATCGCCTCAGCCTGGCTGGAAAAGAAGGCCAACTACCCGGTACGGGCCTATCCGGTCAACCGGCTTGATCGCGGCACCTCCGGCGTGGTGCTGCTGGCTACCAGTTCATCCAACGCCGGTATCCTGGGCAGGCAGGTCAAGGAAGAAGGGCTGGACAAAATCTACCTGACCGTAGTGGAAGGGATGTTGGAAGGCATCGGCGAGATCAACCAAGCGCTGGATGGCAAGGAATCCATCAGCCGCTACCGCAGCCTGTCTGTTGGAGAGAGCTGCTCGTTTCTTCTGGTTGAACCGGTTACCGGCCGGACCCACCAGATCCGGCGCCACCTCTCCGCAATCGGCCATCCAGTGCTGGGAGACAAGCGCTATGATGCACAACCGCTGGCCACCTTGCCGGGCATTGCCCTGCACTCCTTCCGCACCAGACTGCAGCATCCCACCCCTGAGACACGGCTGACGCTCTGCGCGCCGCTGCCAACCGCGCTGCGTGAACTGATCATTGAACGCTGCGGGATAGATGAAAAAGAACTGCTGGATCTACTGACCAATCTGGAAGGACCTGCAACAACTTAATCAACCGTTATTGTTGTTATTATTATTGTTGTTGTTATTGTTATTATTGTTGTTACTGTAGGAGACTTCACCGCTGCTCTGGCGTTTACGCTGTTCTGCATCGGCCAGGGCCGCGCCTGCCAGGGCTGTGGCTGCCACGGCACCGGTAATCAGGATGGTCTTGTTATTCAGGAAGGCCTGACGATCCAGGATTGAGATCTTCTTTGCATCGCACTGCAGCACCCGGTCACCGCTTGCCCCAAGGCCCGGATAGTCCTTGACCAGGGTTTTGCCGTTATAGAGATAGAGATGATCCTGGGCATAGACCAGCGATGGTTTCTTATCCGCGCTGGCAGCCATCCGCCCCACCAGTTCCTCCTCTATCTGCACCCGTTTCTTATCATCCGGCATCCCCACCAGATTCATGAAACGCTCCACATTTGCCGCAATTTTTTCAAGATCTTTTGATGACATATTCTGTCTCGCTGTCCCAGTAAAATTCAAAGTTTTGAAACGGCAGATTGATGGCCTGAATATGATAGAAGGCGTTGTTCTTTTGCTTTTGATAATGATACTCCCTGAGCTGGCCGGTGGTCACGAACAAATTATTAAGCACATTTTTGATGAAATACCGACTGGTTAACTGCAGCAACCCTGCCAGGTCTGCGGTCAGCCACCCGTCCCCCAGCAGCAGATCAGGCTGCAGCAGGTTGTGAAAGATCTGGTGGGTGATCAGATGTTCCTGCTTGCTGCGCTGTTCATCACCATAGACCACCGTGGTATCCCGCAAGAGCTGGATATACAGGGTATTGCGGATCAGCTCCGGGCAGTTGGCCTCAAACAGAGAGCGCCGGACATGCAGCACCAGCCGGTCATCCGGCCCGATGCCGTAGAGACTGCGCTGTGGTGCCAGAATCTGGGACTGCAGCGGGATCAGCTCGCCATTCAGCTCCAGCACAATAGCATCCGGGCTGTAGAGCTGCTGCAGCAACGGATCAGCCGCAATCAAGGCCTGCAGGCTGTTCCATTCTTCGTACAGCTCTACCGGGATCAACACCGCCGGGTTCTTCGGCTGCTCCTGCGTCAACGCATCCTGCAGCAGGGCCGGGTGCATCCCCAGCAGATACTCCCGCGCTGCTGCCGCTTGCTCCAGCGGCCCGAGCGGCGGGTACGAGGCAGGATTATCCCGATAGATCGCCTTTTGCAGGGCACAGGTGTAGGATTTGCCGGAGCGGTTCTGCTGCTTGACTGCCGGGCAGCCGGTATGGCAGATCTGCAGATACTCGCAGGCCCGACAGTCAGGATCAAGCCCCTGTTGCTGGTGCAGCAGCCGGACCCGGCGGCTGCCTTCAGCCAGGATATCCTGCACCCGGTCAGTAAAGATGTTGCCGTACTGCAGTTGCTCCACCCCCTGCCCCCGCACGCAGGACCAGACCGTACCATCGGACTGCAGCAGATAAAACCGCTCACCACAGTTAAAGGCATTGGTGCAGTAGCTGGGCTTGAACTCATCAAACCAGTTGCGACGCAGCCCTTCCTCAAGTTCCGTACCACTAAAGGCATCCTGCAGGGCATGGTACAGAGCCAGCTGTTCAGCTTCAGAGGCCTGCTGTAGCCCAAGTTCAGGCTGCCCACTGAATTTCCGGCAGTTCAGCTCTGACCCGAACCCGAACATGATATTGAAATTATTCATGTCAAAGCCCAGCTCACGGTGAATGGTCCAGATAGCATCGATCAAGGCCGGGATATCCTGCAGATGCTCATGGTAGAGCGTAGCAGAGATCTTTTTGTTGTGGGGATAACGGGCCAGCAGGCGCAGGTTTTCAATGGTGCGGTTCAACCAGGATCGCCCCCGGTGATCAGTGCGGTATTTGGCATGCAGGGACAACGGCAGATCAATGCTGGCGCTGATGGAGACCCGGTGCTGGTCAAACAGGTCATACAGCTTATGGAAGTTAAACAGGTTAGTCTTGAGATGGGGGGCTGACTTGCGATACCCCAGGGCGTTCAGTTGATCAAAGTGATCCAGATAGTGGCGATTGATGGTGCTGAACAGCTGATCCAGTACCTTTACAGGCAGGGTGGTCACCTCACCACCATGCAGTGAGACATTAAACGGCAGAACACCGGCGTCCAGAAGCCTCTGCAGTGCCTGCTGCAAGGTAGCCACTGCCCTGCCTGCATCCAGCTTCAGGGTGGTTGGATCGGTCTGGCTGCCAAGATAACAATAACGGCAGGAAAGGTTGCAGCAGAGGGTGGGCACATACAGCAAGTGCACATGCCGGGAAAACTGCCGGATGACAAGGCTATTGTCAGCCGATGATATCAGGGGTTACTCCCGATAGCCGCCCCAGGACCTTTTCGCAGACCTTGTCAAACTTGGCCGTTTTGTTGGCCTTGATCTTGAAATCCTTGCGGGCATTGGTGGGAAACTTTTCCGCCTCAATGGTCAGCCGACGGCCCTTTTCCGAGATCAGGGTCAGGACCTGTTTCCGGCGATCCAACTGGGCCTTGGCAACGGTACTGTAGTAAATGATCCCATCCCCCACAATCAGGTAGCGCGGGGCGATGATCAGGGTTTTACGCATCCCTTCGCGAATCAGGTAGATGGCAATCCCCAGCGGCAGCAGCAACCCCAGCAGCCACCAGGGACCAAGGTTGGCAGTGGCAATGAACGAGACAATCAGGCTGGTGATCAACACCACCCATACCAGCACGTTGCTGCCGCCTTCCTGCTTGTATTTGAATGCTGCCGGTCCCTTGGTTTCCATGCCGCATAGCATAGCGCCACTGCAGAACATTGGCAAGCACGCCATACACGACATAGATTGAACAAGCCAACGACATATTATGTACAGCGCGTACCACAACTACCATCACAACATTTCAGCAACGCATAAAAATAGAACAACAAATAAAGCCAGTTGCAACAGATGCACGACTTGGCACCCTCCCTGCTAATCACAACAGCAAGAACAGCTAAGGAGGACGCCATGCAAACACTGACCTTACGAGTACTGGTAGCAACAACCCCACTGATCCTGCTGATGACCATCGCCATCCTCTCCGAGACCATTAAAAGGCACCACAGCAGGCGCACTGTAAAGAGAATCGCCTCCGGGGCGTTGAAGGGGCTGGCCCAGGGCCCCCTGATGCGGGGCTAGCATTCGCTATTTGCAACTAATCTGGTATATAGATTGTTTCAACTTCACCACGGGGAACGACCATGTCCAAACTGCCTGCCGGTCTGCCGGCCCTGAACCTGACCCAGTTTCTGGGGGCGATGAATGACAACATCCTGAAGCTGCTGATCATCTTCTTCCTGATCCACCATCAGGGGGCCAACAGGGCCGGCATCATCACCGCCTGTGCCGGCGTGGCCTTTGTGCTACCGTTTCTGCTCTTTTCAGCTCCGGCCGGCTGCCTGTCCGACCGTTTCAGCAAGGCACGGGTCAGCGTAGCGGTCAAGCTGCTGGAGGTGATTGTTACCGCCCTGGCTGTACTAACCTTTGCCCTGAGGCTTGAATGGGGGTTGTACGGGGTACTGTTTTTGATGGCCACCCACAGCGCCTTTTTTGCCCCGGCCAAATATGGCATCATACCTGAACTGGCCCCCCGCGATGAGCTGTCCCGGGCCAATGGCCTGATCGAATCCTTCACCTTTCTGGCGATCATCTTCGGCACCACCCTGGCCTCGGCCCTGACCCAGGCAGTGGGCGGCCGTTTCTGGCTGGCAGCCTGCTTCTGCCTGGCGGTTGCCATCGTCGGCCTGATCTCTGCCCTACGCCTGCCAAAGGTTGCGGCTGTCGCGCCTAATCGCCCGATCCGTCTCTTCCCGGCCGAAATCCTGCGTACCCTGCAGCATATCAAGCATGACCACTGGCTGATGCTGGCCATTACCGGCCTGGCCTGGTTCATGCTGGTGGGGGCCTTTACCCAGCTCAACCTGATCGGCTACGGCATCCAGCAACTGGGGCTTGATGAAGCCAAAAGCGGCTACCTGTTCCTGGCCTCTGCCTTCGGCATTGCCGGCGGCTCACTGCTGGCAGCCAAGCTGTCCGGCAAGGATGTGGAGTTCGGCATCGTGCCGCTGGGGGCCATCGGCCTGACCATTGCGCCGGTACTGCTGCACAATGCGCCTGCCCATCTGCCCACCGTACTGGCCATCATCCTGTTGTTCGGCATCAGCGCCGGTCTGTTCTCCCTGCCGCTGCAGACCTTTATTCAGATGCGGGCCGAGGCCGAGATCAGGGGTGAGGTACTGGCCGCTTCCAGCTTTATCAACTGGGTCGGCATCCTGATCGCTTCTGCCCTGACCTTTCTGTTCAGCGGGCCGCTGCAGATGACCGCTGCTCAGGGATTCAGCGTGATGGGGGTCATGACCCTGCTGCTGACCCTGATCACCATCCGTTACCTGCCGGATTTCCTGCTACGCTTTGTGGCCCTGGTGGTGATGCACCTGCTGTACAAGATCCGGGTGGATGGCAGGGACAATGTACCGCTGGATGGCCCGGCCCTGCTGGTGGCCAACCATGTCTCCTGGATTGATGCCCTGTTGCTGGTTGCCACCCAGACTCGCCGCATCCGCTTTGTCATGGATCGCAGCATCTACGAGACCCCGGCCCTGAATCCGCTCTTTAAACTGATGGGGGTGATTCCGGTCTCTGCCAAAGATGGCATTGCCGGGTTCAAGGAGTTCCTGCGCGCCACCAAACAGGTGCTGGATGAAGGCTACCTGGTCTGCATCTTTGCTGAAGGGGAGATCACCCGCCACGGCAGCCTGAACGCCTTCCGGCCCGGCTTTGCCCGGATCGCCCAGGCAACCGGGGTGCCGATCATTCCGGCCTACATCGGCGGCGCCTGGGGCAACATCTTCAGCTATGCCCGCAACCGCCATATCTACCTGAACCGTTATCCCATGCATATCCTGTTCGGCACACCGTTGGCTGCTGATCAGGCAACCCGGGCCCGCACTGCCGTAATGGAGCTGTCAGTGCGCTACTTTGAGGCCCGCAAGCATCAGCGCCTGCCGTTGGCTGATGCCTTTGTCCGCACCGCCCGCAGCAACTGGTCCCACCCGGCAGTCAACGACACCACCGGGAAAAGCTTAACCTACGGCCAGTTGCTGACCGGCAGCCTGCTGGTTAAAAACCGGCTGCAACCGCTGCTGTCCGGCAAACAGGTAGGGATTCTGCTGCCCCCCTCAGTGGCTGGCTTTACTGCCAACATCGCCCTGACCCTGCTGGCTAAGGTGCCGGTCAACCTCAACTACACCGCCTCTAGGGATGCCTTTGCCTCATCCCTGGAACAGGCAGAGATCAGCTGCGTGGTCACCTCCAAAAAGGTGCTGGAGAAACTGCCTGATCTGCCGATGCCGGAAAACATCATCCTGCTGGAAGAGGTGATGACCGGCCTGGGTTCGCTGGAAAAACTGAAGTCACTGTCTGTTGCCAAACTGGCTCCGCTGGCAACCCTGGTGGCCGGCAACCCGGCCCCGGATGACACCGCCACCATCATCTTCTCATCCGGCAGCACCGGCACCCCCAAAGGGGTCATGCTGTCGCACCACAACATCCTCTCCAACATCGAGTCCCTACGGGCCGTGTTCCAGCCCAACCAGAACGACCGGGTGGCTGCAGTGCTTCCGTTGTTCCATTCACTGGGCTTTACCGGCACCCTCTGGCTGCCGCTTCTGTCAGGCTTCTCATCGGCCTGCCACAGCAACCCGCTGGAGGCGACACAAGTGGTCAAACTGGTGCGCAATGAAAAGGCCAGCATCCTGATCGCCACCCCCACCTTCCTGTCTGCCTATCTGCGCAAGGCAGATCCAGAGGATTTCAAATCCCTACGTCTGGTAATCACCGGTGCTGAAAAGCTCAAGACCGAACTGGCCAATGCCTTTGAAGAGAAGTTTAACCTGCGCCCTCTGGAAGGCTATGGCGCAACCGAACTGTCACCGGTTATCTCCCTCAACATCCCGGATGTGGAGATCGGCGGCATCCGCCAGAAAGGGCAACTGTCGGGCAGCGTGGGCAGACCGATCCCCGGCGTGGCAGTGCGGATCAGCGACCCGGAAAGTGGCGTACTGCTGGCTGATGGCAAGCCAGGCCTGATCGAAGTGGCTGGCCCCAACCTGATGACCGGCTACCTGGGCAAACCGGAGGAGACCGCCAAGGTGATCCGCAACGGCTGGTACAACACCGGCGATATCGGCTACATCAATGATGAAGGCTTTGTGGTGATCACCGACCGGCTGGCCCGCTTCAGCAAGATCGGCGGCGAGATGATCCCCCACGGCGCAGTGGAGGAACGGTTGCTGGCAGCCCTGGCCAGCACTGACCTGCTGCTGGCTGTCACGGCAGTGCCGGATGAGAAAAAGGGGGAGCGGATCGCCGTGGTCTTTGATCAGACCCAACTTGATGAGGCCAAGGTTAAACAGGCCATTGAACAGGCAGAACTGCCCAACCTTTGGAAACCGTCGTTGTTGGTGGCAGCTGAAGCGATACCGCTACTGGGTAGCGGCAAGCTGGATCTGAAGGGGCTGAAGAAGCTAGCGGAGGCGATAGCGTAAAGGCGTGGGAGACTAGTAAATGTGAGATGAACACGACCAAAAAGAGGTGTTGAAGTACGCTAAAGAGCGGAAGGCACTTGAGGGGATCAGTCTATTTGATTAAGGAGCCTGGACTTTATGGATGGTTATCTTGGACTTTACGGTTTATGTGATTGGTACTGTTCGCAATCCAAGGAAGTGCAGGAGTATCTATATAAATCATCTGGATATGGCATCAATACAGACTCTTCACGCCTTACTACCGGTAGGTACCATATTTTCCACATGCCAAAAGAATTAACTGAGGCGGTCGGTACTGATGATTTTTCAAAATACTATGACCAATATTGGCCGAATACACCTGATTCTGTGATTTCTATTCCGTATAATGAGCATATTCCTACAGCGACAAGCTTTTTATGTAGTCATGCACAAAGCGCGTTTAAGGATCGGCAACACGAAATCGCCAAGGTTATTCTCTCTGAGGCTAAAAGACGCATATCAGATGAGTGGGATCTCTCTATATATGATAGAACCTGCGAAAACACCTATAACTCGGCCAGTGAAAAAGAAATTTCTGCTGCCATCCCTTTGGTTATTCAATTTTTACGCGTGAACCCTGGATTTATGCAGTCTGATCTGTCAAAGCAGCCTTTTGCAGGTGCCAAACAAGATGCCATAGGGATGGCCGCTTACAGATTGCGCCAGGAAGGCAAGATCAGACGAGAGAAGAAAGGCCGTTCATTTCAATTATGGATTATGGAGGGCATATGAAGCGCGTTCTAATCGGTACCATTGTGCTGTTTTCAATATCATCACTAATGGTAATAGCCTTTTTCATGTTTGCCCCTGAAGACAGAACCAATGCAGCTAAAGAGGCTTGGCGGCGGATACAAAAGGACAAAGCACAAGCCTGCCTGGACGATCTACGTAAAACGCTTAAAGATCCAGACAGCGCCAGAATTGTTAGTTTTGGACTGGTAAAAGAGAAGAGCGAAGCTGGGGGCGAAATCAGTTATTACCTTCTGAAGTATAAAGCTAAAAACTCGTTTGGCGCATACGGACAAGCGGAACAAGGCTACGATTGCTCAGGGTCGGAATGTCATGAAGATCCACTCTATAATTTGAACCAACAAGTCAAAGAACTGAAAACCAAAATCTCAGCTCGCCAGCGGCTGAGATAGCTTTCAAAACATCTTTGATTTTTGGGCCGATTTTTTCTTGCTGCTAACCATCTGCCAAGCATCGCCAACCGACTTATGTCAATTATCAGCTATCTATTATGACGCCCCCCCTCAGTGTGCTGAAAACGATAAATATCCCGACAGAAAATTTCTAAAACGAATAAGCCAAAAAAATTATAAAGCCTGGCAATTTGCTTGTGAACGGCTTGGCTTCTTTGAGACAAAAACTTTTAGTGACAGTAAGTTTGGTGGCTCTGATGGGGCGTATAATGCCGCAATTAAATACCGAAATGAATTTTTTCAGGCAGCCTCATCGCTTGGCGTCTTTGACAAGAGCAATGACAATAGACACAACGCTACAAGCAAGCGCCTAATCCAAATTGACCTAAAACTTAGTCCTAACAACACGTCTGGAATCATAGGAGTGTGTCGTTCAATATCGAAACGGGACAGCAGGAAGTCACCTGAAATAACTTGGCGCGCCGGGTATAAAAACAGCCTCGGGCAAAACCGCCAAAAGAGTTATTCTGTTGGACAACTAGGAGAACAACAGGCTTTATTCCGGGCTGTTACATTCAGACGTGATTATGCAAAGTCCCTACTTCCCACAACCCAAGATGACACCTATAGAATAAAACTATCAGATCATATAGAAGAGTTAAATTCCATTCTAGAATACATCTCAGATCTTAAGGATGAAGCGGATGTGTTCTTTTTCCTCGGTTCACTAAACAACCCTCATTTGGATAATACTTCAAAAAAGCAGATGCTCGATATCCGAGTAGGACAGAACAAATTTAGGAGACTCATTCTATCCTATTGGAACAACAAATGTGCAGTCACTGGTTCAAGCTTGTTTGTAACAGCAGGACACATTAAACCATGGAAAGACTCCGATAATTCGGAAAGAATTGATGTTTTTAATGGCCTTGCTTTATCACCAGTCTATGACAAAGCTTTTGACAAAGGATATATCAGCTTTGACAAAAACGGTAACATACTAATATCCAACAAATTATCACATGACGCCGAACTCCTTGGAATAAATAAATATATACAAATAAGCAACTTACACTTTCTTCATCAAAAATACTTAGAATGGCATCGCAACTTTATTTTTATCAAATAACCAAAGCAACCTAACACCCTAGGAGCACACCATGAGTCCAGGCAGACGCATCAAAGACAAGTTGTTGCGGGTCAAGGCCAGCCTGACCAACCTTGATAATCAGCCCTTAAGCAAGGCCACCCTGGTGATCCTGCTGTTTCTGGATATCTTCATCCTGACTGCCATCTTCAACGGCCTGGCTGCCCATACCCGCCAGTTGAGCACGCCCCAGGAGTATATCCCCTCCAGTTGCCGCGAGATGGTGATCGACCGGACCTGGAACCCCACCAACCGGATTGAGAACCTGTCCCAACTGGTGAATACCACCAACAACAGCTACTACCACCGTCCGCAGGAGAGCCCCCACGAGCGCCACCCGGCCTGCACCCCCTACCTGAGCCTGCTGGACCGGATCAAAAACGACAAGGGGCTGGCCACCAGCTTTGATGAGCGCCAGAAGGCTGGACGTGAGATAGAGGAGCTGCAGCGCAGGATCGGGCAGTTGAAGGGCAGCTACGACACAACCCTGCTGGAGACCATTGCCCAGCAGCCTGAACCGGCCACTGAGGTGGATGCCACCAGGCTCGAGTTCAAGCAGAAGACCAGCCGTTTGAACAGCCTGAAAACCATGTTGGCAACATTGGATGAGCAGATCAATAGCCACCCCACCGTGGCAGCGCTCTGGGCCAGACTGCAGGCATCCCAGGCCAGTGACCGCCAGGCCTTGCTGGCTGAGCTGCGCACCCTGAACTTCTGGTACCCGGTTAAGCGCTTCGGCATGCAGATGCTGTTTCTGCTGCCGCTGTTTGCCATCTTCTATGCCTGGAACAACGCCAGCATCCGGCGCAGCCGCGGGCTGCAGACCCTGGTGTCATCCCACCTGCTTGGAGTTGCCTTTATCCCGATCTTCTGCAAGCTGATCGAGGCGATCTACGACATCATCCTCAAGCAGTTGCTGCACAAGCTGATTGCGCTCTTGACCGCGCTCAAGCTGGTGGCGATCTGGCATTACCTGATCATTGCGCTGGCCATCGTGGCGGCCCTGTTCCTGATCTACATCTTTCAGAAAAAGCTTTTTTCGCGGGAGAAACTGCTTGAACGCAGGATAGCCAAAGGGGAGTGTCAACAGTGCGGCAAGCATCTGCCCAGCGGGGCACAGGCCTGCCCACACTGCGGCTACGTGCAGTTCAGTCCCTGCCCGGCCTGCGGTAAGCCGAAGCATACGCAATCACGCCACTGCTGGACCTGCGGGAGCGAACATGCCCAGCCATTAAACTGAAACAGCAGTTGGCAGCGTCCCAGCAGAGCGAATTGTCCGTAACTCGTTGCTGTTCTTGGCAAAATGGAGCGTAAACAGCCGATACTGTTTGAAGCCAAAGGCTGAGTTTATCGGCTGTAGCGAAATGAGCCTTAGAGCAGCAGAGTTCGGGCATCTGAGCAAAGCTGGGACGCTGCCAGCTGCCGAATCAAAGACAATGGGATAGAGGAGAAGCCTTTAACGTTTCATCGGCTTGAACTTACGGCGTTGCCTTGTCGGCATGTCCCTTGTCGGTGGCCATGCCGCCCGTGACAACAAAGCCCATGGCCCGGTGGGTGGAGATATTAAGCGGCTTTACCGAGGAGCGTGGCACGATTATCGTATAACCGCCGATCTGGTAGCTGAGCGGGAGGTAGACGGCGATTTCGTCCTCCTCACCGATCCCGTCCGGCAGGCTGCTGAAATCGCTGCGGGTGACAAAGCCGATCAGACGCATCGGTTTGCCGCCAAATTCAAGCTCAATGCTGACCACCTGGCTGAACTGCGAATCATGCTGGTTGGCAAAGAAACCGATAAAATCTTTGAGCGAACCGTAGAGTGTCTTGATCAGCGGTATTTGATCCGCAATCTTTTCACCCAGGTCGATCAGCCTGCGGACCATAAAGGCATTCAGTCCCAGGCCAAACAGGAAGGTGGCAGCGACCCCGGCCAAAAGCCCCATACCGGGAATATACCAGCCGGCTGGCAGCAGCACCTTGAGCATACCGCCCAGTACGGTTTCTGCAGAGCGTACAAGCCAGAAGAGGATGTAGATCGTCAGGACGGCCGGAAGCATCGCCACCAGTCCCCGAAACATGATAGTACCCAGTCGATTCATAGTGCACCTGCTGTTACGTTGATTTTCGCCCTATTGTAGCCTATCAACCGGATGGTTGCACTGTTTTCCTCGGCACTGTGTGGAGCTGAAATCAGGAGATTATTATGCACCCGATCATTGACATCCACTGCCATACCGCCGGGATCGGTTCCGGAAACTCCGGCTGTTTCATCTCCCCTGAGCTGCGCAGAAGTTGGAAGTATCGGGTCTACCTGAGCTCGTTCGGGGTGCGGGAGCATGAACTGCTTCAGCATGGCGACAAGCTGGTGCTGGAGCGTTTGTCAGCATCCCTGACCGCCTCCGGCAAGGTAGACATGGCCGTGGTGCTGGCCATGGATGGGGCTTTGGACAGCCAGGGTGAGCTGGATCAAAGCTGTACTGAGATGTACATCCCCAATGAGTTTCTGGCAGAGGCGGTGAAACAGCACCCCAACCTGCGCTTTGGGGCCAGCATCAACCCGTACCGCAGGGATGCCTTGGAACTGCTGGACAAGGCGGTTGAGGCCGGGGCCGTGCTGATGAAGTGGCTCCCCTCAATTCAGCATATTGATCTGGCTGATAAACGGTTGGTGCCGTTCTATCAACGGATGCAGCAGCATGGCCTGCCGCTGCTAACCCACACTGGTGATGAGGCATCCTTTACCTGTGCCCGTAATGAGCTGGGAGACCCGCATCGACTGCGCCTGGCACTGGAACAGGGGGTGACGGTGATTGCCGCCCATGCCGCTGCCAATGGCAGCAACGAGGGTGAGCACAACTTCAGCTGCTTCCTGCGCCTGTGCGACCTGCACAAAAACCTGCATGCCGACATCTCGGCCCTGACCCAGATCAACCGGCCCGGCCAGTTGCATCGTCTGATCCAGCAGCACCACCTGCACGGCAGGCTGCATTACGGCACTGATATGCCGCTAACCAACACCCCGTTGGTGTCGCCGCTGGGGCATCTGACCCGGTTGGCCCCCTGGACCGTGGCGCGGTTGATGACCATTAAAAACCCGTGGGACCGGGACCTGGAGCTGAAACGGGCTCTGGGCGTACCGGAAGAGGTATTCAGCAACCCGGCAAGGTTATTAAAAATCCAAAAAGACAGATAGCCACAGAGCACACAGAGGTCTCAGAGAAAGGCTATTAAATTGACTTTAAACCTTTAAACATCTGGTTTTACAGTCATGTTCCTCTCTGTGCCCTCAAGCAGACTGTTGAAAAACGTTATGAGGAAGCACGGCTACAAGGCGCACGGCGCGCAGCGACTGAGACATAACTAATAGTTAGGCGAAGGAGTGAGCACCGCGCAACGCAGTAGACGGGCTCCGCAGTAGTTTTTCAACAGACGTACTGAAAGGAAACAATCCATGCCCTCGGTCTACGACCTGAAACCCAAATTCCAGAACCTGCTCCGTCCGCTGGTTAACCTGCTGGCCCGAATCGGCGTGACCGCCAATATGGTTACCATTGCAGCCATGCTGGGCTCCATCGCCTATGGCATCTGGATCTACCAGCCCTTTGCCACCCACGGCCCCAACCCGTATCCGTTCCTGTTTCTGGGGCTGTTCCTGTTTATCCGCATGGCGCTGAATGCCATTGACGGCATGCTGGCCCGTGAACACAATCAGCAGAGCCTGTTCGGTGCCTACCTGAATGAAGTTGGCGACGTGGTTTCCGATGCTGCCCTCTACCTGCCGTTTCTGGATCTGATGGAGCATGGTATCGGCTGGGTGCTGCTGATCGGCCTCTGCTGCCTGACCGAGTTTGTGGGGCTGCAGGGCAAGAGCATTGGCGCTTCCCGGCGCTATGACGGCCCCTTTGGCAAGAGTGACCGGGCGGTCTTCTTTGGCGCACTGGGCCTGTTTACTGCCTGGGCGGTCTTTGAAAACAGACAGGCCCTGCACGGCATTGTCATGAACTGGGCGATGCTGATCGCCAGCCTGCTGGCACTGATCACCATCAGCAACCGGGTGCGCCGGGGAATTCAGGAGGCACGGTCATGAACCTGCAGCAGTGGATTACCGGCTCCAGCTACAGCACCCTGCCCCACGGTTTTCTGGTGCTGGGGCTGATGGTTGGCGGCGCAGTAACCGGCATGCTGGCCGGGCTGCTGCTGAAGAGTAACGAAGTACTGATCCGTTCCCGCACCTGGCTGTTGATCATCGCCCTGTTCAGTCTGGGCACCTGGCGGCCCGGCTTTGCCCCCTGGCTGTTCGGCTTTATCAGCTTTTTGGCCCTGCGGGAGTTTATCACCCTGCTGGAGACCCGCCCGGCTGATCGCGGCGCCCTGTTCTGGCTGTTTCCTGCCATTATCATCCAGTACTTCTGGGTGGGGATGCAGTGGTACGGCATGTTCATCATCTTTATCCCGGTCTGGCTGTTCCTGTTCATTCCGCTGCGCTTGGTAATTGCCGGAGAAACAGAAGGATTTATCCGTTCTGCCGGTGTGATCAACTGGGTGGCAATGATGACGGTCTTTTCCCTCAGTCATGTGGCCTATCTGATGCAGCTGCCGGTGGCTGGCGTGGGGCATGGCCTAGGCTATGTGCTGTCACTGGTGATCATGACCGCTCTGAATGATGTGTTCCAGTTTATCTGGGGCAAGCTGCTGGGCGGCCCCAAGATCATCCCCAAGGTCAGCCCCGGCAAGACCTGGTCCGGCTTTTTAGGGGGCGTTGGCACCAGTGCGCTGCTGGCTGCCTTTCTGCTGCCACTGCTTACCCCGTACAACCATCTGGCCGGGGCCGGGGTGGGCGCATTACTGGCCTGCTGCGGGTTTATTGGTGACGTGGTGGAATCGGCAGTCAAGCGGGATATCGGGGTCAAGGATTCCGGCACCAGCCTGCCGGGACATGGCGGTATACTTGACCGGGTGGACAGCCTGACCTACACTGCGCCGGTGTTTTTTCATCTGACCTGGTATCTGTTTCATTGAGGTCAACTTCAACTCAAGGCGATATCTTCGTTGACTCGTCTTCGACTCCTCGACGTACTGCGTGTACGCCTGCGTCGCCGAATTCCTCGTCGCCTTGATCTCATCCTTGATTTGAAGCTGACTTACGAGAAAGTGAAGACCCAAAGCATGACATTCAAATGCACGTTTATCTTTGTACTAACCATTGCCGTTATGGCCCTGGGCAACAACGCCCATGCCTACTGTTTTGAAGAGGCCGGCCAACTGTACGGCATCAATCCGCTGGTGCTGCGCTCCATTGCCGGGGTGGAGTCAGGCAACAAACCTGATGCTGTGGGCAGGAACACCAATGGCAGTTATGATGTGGGCCTGATGCAGATCAACACCATCTGGAAGAGTACTCTGGGGCCGGAACGCTGGAGGCATCTGGGGGATGCCTGCTACAACACCAAAACCGGGGCCTGGATTCTGGCCGCCTGCATCAGCAAGTACGGCTACAACTGGCGGGCGGTCGGCTGCTACAACAGCCAGACACCGGAAAAGAGCGAGATCTATGCCAAAAAGGTCTTTGAAAAGCTGGAGCGGCTGAAGAACGGCAAGGAACCGCAACCGCTGGACAAGGACATGGAAGCGGTCTTAACCGCCCATGTAGAGGAGATAGTGGCTGCAAAGCAGGAGGGACGCAAGGTGCCTAAAAAGAAGGTGCTGAAGTTTGTCCCCTATACCCGGCTGCCCAAGGACAAGCTGCATCAACCGCCACCACCCCCCAAAGGTGAACCGTCTGCACCGGTTCCGGTACCGTGGTAATGCAGCGTCTGATCAGGATCATCTTTCTGGCCTGTTGTGTGCGGCCGCTGGTGTCACTGCTGTTGGGACGCTGCATCAAGGGGCGCGAGCACCTGCCGGTCAGCGGCCCGGCCATTATTGTTGCCAACCACAACAGCCACCTGGATATCCTCTACCTGATTACCCTGATGCCGCTCAAGACGCTGGCACAGCTGCGACCGGTGGCAGCAGCCGACTACTTCTGCAGTACACCGCTTACCTCATGGCTTTCCCGTACTTTTCTGGGGATTATTCCCCTGGAACGAAAACGGAGCAGTTTCCATGCTGATCCGCTGGCCGGACCTGCAGCAGCGCTGGAGCAAGGTGAGATTGTGATCATCTTTCCTGAGGGGAGTCGGGGTAAACCAGAGGAATTGGGTCAGATCAAGCCGGGGGTGGCTCATCTGGCAAAGCGGTTTCCTGCAGTGCCGGTGGTGCCGGTCTTTATGCGTAATCTGGGGAAGAGCCTGCCACGGGGCAGCTTTGTACTGGTACCGTTCTGCGGCAAGGCCGCAGTTGCTGAACCGCGCTGTTTCAGCGGTGATGTCAAGGAATTCACCCTGGAGCTGGCAGCAACCATGCAACAGTTGGAAGATCAGGTGGATGGCACCTCTTCCTGAGCCTCAGCCATAACATACTTCTTGACAGTACGACGATCCAGCCCGGTCCGCCGCGCCACCTCTTCATAGCTGCCCAGCCGCTGATAGAGTAAGCCGCAGTAGCCTGCCAGCAGCTCCCGTGCATCCAGACTGCCCTGACTGACCCCAGCCACCAGCGCATCCTGCAGACCTCCGCCCCCCACAATCAGACGATCCCCGTCATAACGCCGGGTCAGCAGCATCCTGCGCACCGCCTGTTCAAGTTCTCGCACATTACCGGGCCATCCATAGTGCGGCCCCAGCGTGCTGCGTAACCCTTCGCTGATCTCGGCGGCCATGGCGCTGCATTCATGTCCCAGCATCCGCTGCAGGATGTTTTTGACCAAAGCCGGTAGCTCGGATGATTCTTCCTGCACCCGCTGCCGCAGCGGCGGCACAATGATCTGATCGGAACAGAGCCGGTAATAGAAATCATCCCGGAACTGTCCCTCCCGCCGCAATTCATCCAGCGGGCGGTTGGTGGCAGCGATCACCCGGCCATTAAAACGCAGCCGCTCATGACTGCCTACCGGCGCAAAGGTCCGTTCCTGCAGCACCTGCAACAGTTTGATCTGCACCGGTATTGAGACATCGCCGATCTCATCCAGAAAAATAGAACCGTGGGCAGAGCAGCGGGTAAACACCCCTTCATGGTTATCAATGGCGCCGGTAAAAGCCCCTTTACGGTGGCCGAACAGCTCTGACTCCAGCAGTGATTCCGGGTACTGGGACAGGTTACGGCTGATAAAGGTACGGGTAAAGCTGTCTTTGAAACAGCCGGTTTTGTCATCAAACGGAATAAAGCCGGAACGCCCGATGGCAGCGGCGGCAGCCCCTTTGCCGGTACCGGTCTCACCCAGTAGCAGGGTGGAGAAATCCTCCATCCGATCCCAGAGCCGCTGGTCATACAGGTTGATGTCACAGGTAAAGATGTTGTTCCAGAGCTGCAGCCGCAGAGTATGCATGGAGGGAGACAGCCCCACCAGGGCGGTGTCGATGAAGTAGAAGGCCCGGCGGATCTGGTAGAAGATCTCCAGATAGCGCAGGCAGTCCGGTCTGCTGTACCCCAGACGTTCCAGCTGATCCAGCACTTCACCGGCAAACGGCACCTTGATCGGCCGGTCGCCAGCCCGCTGCTGGTCAAGGATAAAGGCATCAAAGGGGGCGCGGTAACGGTGGTAGATATCAAACTGGAAGGCGGTCTGCAGCAGGCTGCGGTCTTCGCCCCGATACAGCACCGGATCACCCTTGCCGCTGCGCCGCAACCCGTCAAGCCGGGTCGTGACCCGATCCACCACCAGATCAATCAGCTCATCCCGCGAGTAGCGCAGGTCATCACCGGCAATCCGGCGATCAAGCGCCTCCCGTTCCGGGCTGAACGGATTGGCAAAGGCGGCCAGGGCCACCGCACGGAAGAAATCCCGGTCAACAGTTGTCAGGGTCAGGGGCTTGTTCATGCACAAAATGTACAGAGTCAGTACAATCAATGTCAACAGATTTGCTACCACACACAACCACAACACAGCTAACAACTCTTAATCATTAATCAATAACATTTCACGGCTCTTGGCACATTCCCTGTAATTGGTTTCACCAAAGAAAACAGCAGCACCAGGAGGACGTCATGAAAACCATCAACAAACGGATCTTTACCCTTGTCCCGATTATCGCCTTTGCACTGACCATTGTCATTTCAAACGGGATAACCCGCACCATCGAACATCGTCGCGCCGCAACAACAGACCAGCCTCAGTCTGCTGATGAAACCCTTAACGGCAGCTACAGCAACTTGATCAACACCTTTAACGCCAGCACCACGAGGTAGACCATGGCACTCTTGAGCATCTGCATCGGCATCATCGCAGGCGGCATGCTGTTTCAGTTTGCCGGTGCGGTTTCAGGCGGGATCATCGGCTGGTTCTACTACAGCCTGCAGCTGCTGCACACACGCCAGAACAAACAGCAACAGGAGCTGGAATGGTTGAGATCAAGGCTGTCCGCACATCTGCGGGATAAGCCGGATCTGACACAACCTGAACCGGATCAGACACCCGGGCCGGAGCCTGTTGTCATTGCCACCCCGGCCCCGATGGTCCGTCCAATGCCAGTAAAACCGGCGTGGCAGCAGGAGCAACCGGTACCGAAAACAACCGTAGCTCTGACCGTTAAAACCGAGCCTGCCTATACCTTTAAATACACCCCTGTGCCGGAAACACCAGCCGAACCATCAGCACTGGAAAACGTTATGAAGGCCATCTTTAACGGTGAAAACCTGCTGGTAAAACTGGGGGTGTTGATCCTGTTTTGCGGCATCGCCTTTCTGGTCAAGTATGCAGCACAGCGTGGCATGTTTCCGCTGGAACTGCGCCTGATGAGCGCTGCTGCCGGAGGCGTAGCCTTGCTGGCAACCGGCTGGCAGCTACGCACCAAGCGGGCAGAATACGCCCTGGCCCTGCAGGGTGGCGGCATCGGCATCCTCTACCTTGTCAGTTACGCCGCCTTCAGGTTGTACGGGCTGATCCCGGCGATTCCTTCTTTTGCGCTGCTGGTGGTAATCTCCGGCCTGTGTGCTGCACTGGCACTGCTGCAGGAGTCACGCACCATGGCACTGTTCGGCAGTATCGGCGGCTTTGCAGCACCGTTTCTGGCTTCAGTGGGTATCGGTGACCCGGCAGTGCTGTTTGGCTATTATACCGTGCTGAATATTGTTGTGATCAGCATCGCCTGGTTCCGTTCATGGCGCTCCATCAACCTGACCGGCTTTCTTGCCACTTTCCTGCTGAGCGCTATCTGGGGAGCAAACTACTACAAACCTGCGTATTTCAGTTCTGTAGAGCCGTTCCTGATCCTGTTCTTCCTGATCTACCTGGGGGTTAGCGTGCTGTTCTCGCTGCGGCAACCACCTGATCTGCGCGGTATGCCTGATGCAACCCTGGTGTTCGGTACACCGCTGGCTGCCTTTGCCCTGCAATCAGCACTGGTCAGCGATTTTCGCTACGGCATGGCCTGGAGCAGCCTGGCTGCCGGACTCTGCTATCTGGCCTGCTGTCGCCTGCTCTGGAACCGGGGCCACCAGTTGCGCCCGCTGGCTGCATCGTTTCTGGCACTGTCAGGCATACTGCTCACCCTGACCATACCGCTGGCCTTTGATGGCCGCTGGACCTCTGCTGCCTGGGCATTGGAAGGGGCAACCATGGTCTGGCTGGGTTTCAGGACAGAACGCCGACTGGTACGGGCCAGCGGTTATCTGCTGCAGTTTTTGTCCGGTCTTGCCTTTGCCTTCGGCCTGACCCACACCACCGGCAATGTGCCGCTGCTGAACAGCTTCTATCTGGGCTGTCTGCTGATCAGCCTGGCTGGCCTGTACAGCGCCTTTCTGCTGCAGCGCCATCCGCTCCGGACAGAGGAATGGGAGCAACCGTTTGAGTATCTGCTGATCGCCTGGGGACTCTGCTGGTGGTCCGGTGGCGCCCTGCGTGAGCTGGAGCAGACATTGGACAAAGAGTTTCTGTATGGCGCAATCCTGCTGTGTGCCGCTCTCACAGCCCTGCTGATCCGGTTGTCTGCACGCAAACTGCAGTGGCAGAACTTTGGCTGGACCAGCCTGCTCCTGCTACCGCTGATGCCTGCCGCTGCAGTGGCCTGGTTTCCTGCCCATCCACTGGCCCAGGGCGGCTGGTTTGCCTGGCCGGTCGCCTTTAGCACAAGCTGGTGGCTGTTGTACTCCCACGACCAGGACCTGCCTGCCACCCTCAAACCGTATCCCCATGCCCTGCTGGTCTGGCTGCTGGCGCTATTGGGCACCCTTGAACTTGGCTGGCAGGTATCATTTACCATGCTGCAACAGGGCAGCTTGCAGGAGATCAGCCAGGTGGTAATGCCGATCAGCCTGCTTGGGCTGCTGGTGATCGCTAACCGAACCAATGTTTGGCCTTTCAGACAGGAACGGATTACCTATCAGGGGATCATCGCCCTGCCCCTTGCGGTCTGGTCTCTGGGCTGGGTGGTGGTCAGCTCTCTGACCTGTATTGGCGACAGCAGTCCGCTACCCTGGCTGCCGCTGCTGAACCAGTTTGATCTGAGCATCCTGGCTGCCATTGCCGTGCCGCTGGTCTGGCTCCGCAGCCTGTATGCAGAACATGAATTCCAAGATCTGTTGCATGAGCTGCAGCTTTCGATCACTGCCATCTTCAGCGCTGTTTCCTTTGTCTGGCTGAACGGCATCCTGGCCCGCAGCCTGCACTACTGGGGAGATATACCGTTCACGGCCCACGGCATGCTGCACTCGCCCCTGGCCCAGGCATCCTTCTCCATCTTCTGGAGCCTGTTGGCGCTGCTTGCCACCCTGTATGCGGTCCGGCACGGCCATCGCCTGATCTGGATCTGCGGAGCAACACTACTGGGGGTTGTGGTTGCCAAGCTGTTTATGGTAGACCTTGCAGGTCACGGTACCGTGGCCAGAATTGTATCATTTGTTGCCGTGGGATTACTGCTGCTGGTGATCGGCTGGTTCGCACCGGTGCCGCCTAAAAAAGAATAGCCCCGCATCATCCGCAGGCTACTGTCTACAAAAGGGAGGAGATCATGCCGTCATTGTTCAAAAAAATCCTGCACCTGACACTGGTTGGCCTGTTGTGTATCACGGTACAGCAGGCTCAGGCTGCCCCTGCTGATGATGTGCAAGGACAGCTTTCCTCATCATCCACAGCAGCACTGCCGGGCAAATGCCGGGACCACCTGCTGAAGGCCCATGGTGTCACCCGGCCACAGGTGGATGCAGGATTGCAGCAGGAACTGGCCCATTTTCGCACCCTGGCAGAGCAGGCCTTGATGCTGCGGGCAGAGACCATCTCAGTGGGCAGACGGATCAAGACCCAGCTGGAGCAGAAAAAGCCGCTCTCCGGCGATGATCTGGAGATCATGAACATCGGCATTACTGAACACCTGAAGCTGCGCAAAGAGCTGATGGAGGTTGCCGAATCCCATGAATGCTGGCTGGACGGAACCGAACAGGAGTGGATTGCTCGCGGCGTATCGCCGGAGGCACGCCTGAACGGGGTAATGATGTCGCTCTCATCCGCCTTTTTGCTGTACGACAACTACCTGTTGGCGGTCTCGCTGTTTGAAGGGGATGCCAAACTGCGACGCCTGCTGAACGAGGCCGATCCCGGTTACGCAGTCAAGAGCGCCGCCCTGGCCAAGGTGACCCTTTCCTACAACTCCATCAACAACCGCAGCCGGGTACGTAAAGCCATCAAATTTTACGAAAAAGAAGGCAAACGTTTTAATCAGACACTCAACGCAACAGCAGAAACCGCCTACCTGGATATGCTGATCAAGCAGAGCCCCTCCTACTCCATGGTACGGACCTGGTCACCGTTCTATGTGGTGGGGCGCAAGGTTGGCTTTCTGGGAGGCGTGACTGAAGACACCCTTTCCGGTCTGGAGCGGCACGGCATCAGCCTGTTCAGCATGGTCTTCGGCAATGCGGTCGGACTGGTGGAGACCCGCAAGGGCAAGCTGTATCGCAAACTGCCGGTCAGGGAGCAGTTGACAGGCACCCTGCAGGCGGGTGATGTGCTGCTGGAAAAGACCCCCTTCCGCCTGACTGACAAGCTGATCCCCGGCTACTGGGGTCATGCAGCGGTCTGGATCGGCACTGAAAAAGAGTTGCGGGAACTGGGTATCTGGGACAATCCACTGGTCAAGCGCTACCATGACAAGATTCAGCAGGGACGTGGCGTGGTTGAGGCGCTGCGCTCCGGGGTGGAGATAAATCCGCTTGAGCAGTTTATGAATATTGACAGCATCGGGATCTTGCGCAAACAGAACATCAGCAGGGATGACCGGATCAGAGTCATCCTGCAATCATTGCGGCAGGTGGGCAAGCCCTATGACTTCAATTTTGATGTGGAATCAAAGGAGCGGGTCTACTGCTCAAAACTGGTCTACCTGACCTACAGTGGCGTGGAATGGCCCACAAAAAAATCCCTGGGCCGCACCACCTTTACCCCGGATGATGTGGCGAACCGTGCCCTGGCAGGTGATTTCCGGCTGGTGCTGTTTTATCACAACGGCAAGCAGGTGCAGCAGGCGCCGCTGGAACGGATGGCCAGCCTGATGGAGCAGCCGATCCGTCCAGCAGTACATTAGGATCGCCTGCAAGACAGGTTTTGTCACTACACACAGCGTCCAGATACCCTTTGGATGGTGTGTGTGCATAGAACATTTACAGCACCGGCATCAGGCTGGCGTGCTTTGGGCTGAAAAAGAGGATAACGGCGGAGCCGCCCCCTTGAAAAAATCAAAACTCTGCTTGCATTTGGGGCAGTGAGCCTTCACCGGTTGATCCGGTAATTGGGTATCCGGAACATCACGACTGAAGGAGCAGTGAGGGCAGGAGATACGAATCATAGCCATGGAAAACCTCCTCAGAACATACGTTCATTGCTGCTGCATCTCCTTTGCAAGATACATGGCAATCGTTGCATGATGATGCAGATTAACGCTGCAAGACATACAATACAGCTAGTTATCTCACAGGCCAGCAACCATGCCCCTGTTCTGCAGCGGACGAATTGACAAAAACCGTCAATGCCGTAGCGCATTCAATGCATAGTACCAGATCAAGACACAGCACATATTTCTGGTATACTTACCCAGATTAAGCCCACTTTCAGGAGGTTGTTCATGCAGATACTTTCCCTGCTGGTAGTATGTCTGGGGCTCCTGCTGCCCGCATCCGTGTTTGCAGCACCGCCGGTACGTATACCGGCACAGGCCACCATCAGTGCGGTTACGGTCTATCAGGACCGGGCCCAGGTTACCCGCAGCGTATCGGTTGCATTGAGACCGGGCAGTCAGGTCATTGCGATTGAGGGGCTGCCGGTGCTGCTGCAGGACGATTCAGTACGGGTTGATGCCAAGGGAACGGCACGGGCCACCATTACCGGCATTGAGGTCAAACGCAGTTTCCTGAGCCAGACTGCAGACAAACGGGTCAAGGAGATTGAGGCCGAACTGAGGCAGCTGGAGCGCAAGCTGGGTGGCCTTGATGCCAGAAAAGCCGGACTGGTTGCCCAGAAGGGGTTTGTTGATTCAATCAAGGTAGCCTGGGGTGAACGGATCTCGCAACAACTGGCCATCGGCAAGCCGACCGGCGCTGAACTGAATGAGGCCATGGGCTTTGTGGGCAGCAATACCGTCAAGGTTGAAGACCAGCAGCGCGAGATTGAGCAGGAAAAACAGATCATCAAAGAACAGATCGATGCCCTGAAACGCAAAAAACAGGAGGCCACCGGTTCCTACCGCAAGGAGAGCAAGACCGTTGAAGTGGCAGTAGAGACAGCTAAAGAAGGCAAGCTGACCCTGGACCTGTCCGGGGTTGTCAACCAGGCCACCTGGGAGCCCAGCTATGATGTACGTCTGGCTCAGGATGGGACCAGCGCAGAGCTGACCTACCGCGCCCAGGTTCGCCAACAGACCGGTGAAGACTGGAACAATGTAGCGCTGACCCTCTCCACGGCACGCCCGGCAAGCGGTGGAGCCCCTCCTGCCCTCTACCCCTGGCGGATCTCCTTCTACCGCCCCATGCCGGTTGCCATGCCTGCTGCTGCACCGATGAGGAACTACAAAAAGGCGGCCAGACCCGTGATGGCAGAGAGCATGAAAGCCGATATGGCGATGGAAGAGGAAGAGCCTGCTCCGGCAGCCTTCCAGACGGCCCATGCAGCTACGGAGGGAACCTCAATCGCATTTAAAATCCCAAAACCGGTTGAGATCCCCTCGGACAACACCCGCCACAGCACGGTGATAGCACTTGAAAAGCTGCCGGTCAGCACCGAATACAGTACAGTGCCCAAGCTGGCGGCGGTTGCCTACCTGACCGCCGAGCTGGTTAACAAGGCCGGCTGGCCACTGCTGCCCGGCACCGTCAAGATCTTCAGTGGTAACACCTTTGTGGGTAGCGCTGACATGAAGCAGGTGGCCTCAGGCGAAAAGTTCACCCTTCCCTTTGGCAGCGACGACCAGATCACAGTCAAGCGGGAAGAGCTGAAGCAGCATAAAGAAGCGGGGCTGTTCGGCAAAAACCGGATGGGCTACCGTTCAGCCATCACGGTTACCAACTTCCGCAAAGAGGCCCAGACAGTCAATGTCAAGGATCAACTGCCGCTGGCCGGCGACAGCGAAATCACGGTCAGCCTGGAAGAGGCTACCCTGCCGCCAACCGAGAAGAAGGATGATGGCACACTGATCTGGAAGCTGAAGCTGGCAGCTGGTGAGAAGAAGGTAATCAGTTACGAGATTGTGGTGGAGTATCCCAAGGACCGGGAAGTTACGGGGCTGTAGCAGCAAAGCAACAGCACGCGGATGACACGGTTTTTGGCAGATATACGCGGGTAAAGCGAAGAATAGCCCTGAAAACGGCAGTTCATATCCACGAAGGACACGAAGTTTCACGAAAATTGAGTTGTTCCATAAACAAACGATTCACCCAAATGGTGATTGCAGCTTTGGCTTAAACAATTCGTTTTTCTTGGTGTATCTTCGTGCTCTTCGTGGACAACTGCTTTTATAGGTCTATTTATTTTCTTTCACGGATACGACTTCTGCTGGTGTTTCAGGTTTTAATCTGCGTCAATCAGCTCAATCCGCGTTATCCGCGTGCTATCAGCCTAAACCACCTGCAATACTAAACACTTGAGATACTCAGACTCCGGGAAGTTCAGCAAAACCGGATGATCCGGGGCCTGCGAGCGGGCCGTTACCAGCCGCACCTCCCGCTTGGCCTGACGGGCAGCGGTGGCCAGCATCTCGCGGAACGGCTCCCGTCCCATATGGTAGGAACAGGAGCAGCTGATCAGGTAGCCGCCCGGTCCCAGCAGTTCCAGGGCGCGGCGGTTAATGGTGATATATCCTTTGGTGGCCTCGGCCAGGTTCTTGCGGTTTTTGACAAAGGCAGGCGGGTCCATCACCACCACGCCAAAGCTGCGTCCTTCCAGCTTGAGCGAACGCAGCCGGTCAAAGGCATCGCACTCCTCGAAGCTGACCCGATCCGACAGGCCGTTTAAGGTGGCATTTCTGCCTGCCAGGGCAACGGCACGTTCAGATATATCCAGACCCAGCACAGATCTGGCACCAAAGAAACCGGCGTGGGCTGCCCAGCTGCCGCTGTAGCAGAAACAGTCCAGCACATCTGTATCTTTCGAGATCCCCTGCAGCAGCAGGTGGTTTTCCTTCTGATCCAGAAAACCACCGGTCTTCTGGCCATTACGCAGATCCACCTCAAAGGTCAAACCGTTTTCTTGCATCAGAACAGCATCCGGGATGCTCCCCTGCAACAGTTCCACCTCTTCTGTCATCCCCTCCATGGTACGCACCGCCACGTCATTGCGAGCAATGATCCCCTTGGGGGACAACAGACGCTGCAGTGCCTCCAGAATCAGGCCACGCCGTCTGTCCATACCGGCAGACAGCAGCTGCAACGAGAGGTAATCACCGTACTTGTCCACCACCAGACCGGGCAGAAAATCAGACTCGCCATAAATCAGCCGGAAGGTTTCCATCCCGGGGTAGAGGCTGCGACGATGGGCCAGGGCCGCAGCAATCCGCTGCTCAAAGAAAGCGACCGAGTCAATATCGTCATGCTGGCGGGAAAGCAGCCGGACTGCAATCAGGGAGTGGGGGTTATGGTAGCCGGTGCCGATATAGGTGCCACTGACGTCAAACAGTTCGCAGGCAGCGCCCGGTTCTGAGGCGCCCTCAATCCGGCCGATCTCGTTACTGAACACCCAGGGATGCCCGGCCTTGATCCGGCGGTCTTCGTTCTTTTTAAGGCTGATTCTGGTCACGGCAACATTTCTCCAAGGGAGGCAAGGGGGATGCGATCCGGCAGCTTGATGCCGAATTCGCGCAGGTAGAGTACATTAACGGAGACCAGCAGTGAGTTAAGGCGTTCCAGGTCAATCAGGGCGCCACCCGGTATCCGCTCCATCCCTGTACAGTTAAGCGGACAGACATCCACCCGGCGGCCTGTTTCTTCAGTGATCAGGATCGGCAGTCCATGGGTGCGGCAGATAATCGGGCGGGCCCGGTACAACAGACAGCAATCGTCAAGCAGAAGCGGACAGCGATCCCCGTCCCGAGGGTTGGACAACTGCTGTTTCAGCTGCTGATACTGCTCCGGCGGCAGCTGTCCGGCAGCCTCAATCAGTGCCGCAGCCTCCACCGGAAAGACCGAGATACTGATGCAGCAGGAGGAACAACCGGCGTGGCAGGTGAGGGCATCACCCAACAACGTGGTGATACCCTCACAGAGTTGATCCACCTTGTCCAGCAGACGGTGATAGTTCTTCAACGGTTGGGGCATAGACCCTCGCTCACCACGGAACTGCCTGCAACGGGTATCGCGTTACGCAGCAGACAGCCTCCGCAGTAGTTTTACTGGATCTTCAGCACAATCTTGCCGAAATGCTTATCCTCTTCCATCATCCGGTGCGCCTCAACCACCTCATCAATTGAGAAGACCTTCTCAATGATCGGCACAATGGTGCGGTCGGCAAACTTGGGCAGAGCGGTCTTGGTGAATTCAGCCACAATGGCTGCCTTGTCCTTGACCGGGCGGGAGCGCAACACAGAGCCGATGATCTGCTGACGCTTGACCATCATCAGGGCCAGGTTCAGCTCTGCCTTGATACCGCTGATGACACCGATGATCACCAGACGGCCGGCATAGCCCAGTGAGGCCATATTGGGGGCCAGGTACTTGGCGCCGACATGGTCCAGAATCACATCCGCACCTTTCTTGTTGGTGAACTCCTTGACCGCCTCTGAAAAATCAGGGGTGGTGGTGAAGTCAACCACCAGGTCAACCCCCATCGCCTTGACCCGCTCGATCTTGCTGGGGTGCGAGGTGACAATGATCTTGGTCTCCGGCACCAGCGCCTTGCAGAGCTGTACGCCGGCCATATTGACCCCGCCGCCGCCGCCGTGGATGATGACGGTGTTCTTGTCCTTCAGGCCACCGATCATGAACAGGTTGGAAAAGGCGGTGATGTAGGATTCGCAGACGCAGGCAGCCTCTTCAAAGGACATGGACTCCGGGATCGGCATCAGGTGACTGGCATAGGCCACGGCATACTCGGCACAGGCGCCGCCGCCCACCAGTGACATGACCCGCTGACCGACCTGCCAGCCATCCACACCGGGACCAAGCTCTTCAATGGTGCCCGCTACTTCAAGGCCAAGAATTTCAGAATCTCCGGGAGGAGGCGGATATTTCCCTTCTCGCTGCACCAGGTCAGGACGGTTAATGGTGGTTGCAACCACCTTGACCAGCACCTGACCTTCAGCAGGAACCGGTTTTTCAGCCTCTCCTACCTTCAACACCTCAACCCCGCCAAACCCCTCCATCAAGACTGCCTTCATAGGAACCCCTCCTAAATGAGATAGTGTTTGAAAAATGCGAGGGGCTAATCTACCTGCTTGATGTGCGTTTGTAAACCGAAAAAGTACCAGCTGAACCCTTGATTTCATGGGTTTTTTCTGCCATAAACGGGCCTCATCAATCCTGTAATTCCAATTTCAGATCAAGGATGATAGCAAGACGGCGAGGAGATTGGCGACGCAGGCGTACACGCAGTACGTTGAGGAGCCAATGACGAGCCAACGAAGATAGCGCCTTGAAATGGAATTGGAATAAGCACCATGGACGGTACAGCAATGCAGATTATGGTCACCAACGATGATGGCATCGGAGCACCGGGCATCAAGGCCCTGGCTGAAGCACTGACAGAGCTGGGCGATGTTACGGTGGTGGCGCCGGACCGCGAGCGCAGTGCTACCGGGCATTCCCTGACCCTGCACGCTCCCCTGCGGGTCTTTGAGTTGCGTCAAGGCTGGTTTGCCGTGGACGGCACCCCCACCGACTGTGTCAACATGGGCCTGCACAGCCTGCTTCCTTCCCCGCCAGACCTGGTGGTCTCCGGCATCAATCATGGCAGCAATATGGGGGATGACGTGACCTACTCCGGCACCGTGGCAGCAGCCATGGAAGCCAACCTGATGGGCATACCGTCACTGGCGGTGTCGCTGGCTACCTACGGCGCCACCGAATATTTCCCCGATGCCGCCAAAATAGCGCTGCAGGTCTGCCGTGCAATGATCCGGCAGGGACTACCGGCCGACACCTTTCTCAACCTGAATATCCCCAACCTGCCTTTTGCAGAGATCAAGGCTCCGCTGATCACCCGCCAGGGCAAACGTTCCTTTGTGGGCAAGATCGTGGACAAGATCGACCCTCGAGGCCGCAAATATTACTGGATCGGCAGCGAAGAACCCAGCTTTATAGATGACGAAGGGACCGACTACAACGCAGTTGGCAAGGGACACCCCTCCCTCACCCCGCTGCATCTGGACCTTACCAATCACCGGGCTCTGGAGGCCCTGAAGCAATGGCAACTCGCCTGATGCTGGACAACCGCGGGCTACTCTGGTATCGTGCCGCCGATTATCTTCCGCCGGGGAGCCTGTTTTGGTAAATTTTGACATCGCCCGCAAACGAATGGTGCAGGAACAGATCGTTGGCCGCGGCATTACCACCCCTCGTCTGCTTGAAGTCTTTCAGAAGGTTCCCCGCCACCTGTTCGTGCAGGAAGCCATGGCGGTTCAGGCCTACAGTGACGGCCCGTTGCCGATCGGCGAAAAGCAAACCATCTCACAACCCTACATTGTCGCACTGATGACCGATCTGCTGGAGCTGACCGGAAATGATCATGTACTTGAGATCGGTACCGGTTCCGGCTATCAGACCGCCATCCTGGCAAGCCTGGTCAGGCGGGTCTGGACCATTGAGCGGATCCGCCCCCTGGCCATGCAGGCCCGCAAGGTGCTTGACACGCTGCACCTGCTGAACGTCAACATCAAAGTGGGTGACGGCACCCTTGGGTGGCCGGAGGAGGGCCCCTTTGACGCCATTCTGGTCACTGCCGGTGCCCCCGCAGTTCCGGAAACCCTGGCGGCCCAACTGGCGCCGGGAGGCCGGCTGGTCATACCGGTCGGTGACGAATCGAACCAGACCCTGCTTCGGATTCGCAAGGCAGCGGACGGAACCCTGACCCAGGAAACCGGTATCGGCTGCCGCTTTGTCCCGTTGATTGGCCAACAGGGCTGGCAGCTCAACAGTTGAGGAGGTTTCATGTCGCTTGACACGCCCCGCCAGGAACCGTTTCTGGATGCACCAGGTCTGGATGACGAACAGGAACCGCCGGTTGACTTTGTTGCCGCCATTGAAGCGGAAGAAGACACCACACTTGAAGTTGACGACCTGCCGGCCCTGGTGGAACAGATTCCCCTTGATGATCCGGTCAAGATCTACCTGCGGGATATCCAGCGTACCCCCTTGTTGAATGCAGAGGCCGAGAAGGAACTGGCCCGTCGGGTTGAACAGGGAGACAAAGCGGCCCGCAACCAGATGATTGAGGCCAACCTGCGGCTGGTGGTCAAGATTGCCAAGCGCTACCTGAATCGCGGTCTGCCGTTCCTTGACCTGATTGAAGAAGGCAATCTGGGCCTGATGAAGGCGGTCGAACGGTTCTCCCTAGAAAAGGAATGCCGCTTTTCAACCTACGCAACCTGGTGGATCCGTCAATCAATCGAACGCGCCCTGGTAAATCAGTCTAGAACTATCAGGCTTCCGGTCCATGTCTCTGACGATATAAGTCGCATGCTTAAGGTATCGCGCCAGCTTTCGCAGGAGCTGCACAGAGAACCGTCTGTTCAGGAACTGGCGGATGCCATGCAGATCAAGCCGCTGCATATCCGCAAACTGATGATCCTGCTGCGGCGGACCTGTTCCATGGATGTGCCGATTGGTGAGGGCAACGACTTTTTCCTGGTGGACACCATCGAAGACACCAATGCGGTTTCACCCGCCGATCTGCTTGAAAACATTGATCGCTATGAGCTGATAGCCGAGCATTTTGATCAGCTGAGCGAGAACGAACGCACCATCCTGGGGCTCCGCTTTGGCCTTGATGACCGGGACCCCCAGACTCTGGACACCATCGGCCAGAGTTTCGGCGTTACCCGTGAAAGGATTCGCCAGATCGAGGCAAAATCACTCGAAAAACTAAAGGCCCTGGCCAAATCATCGAAATAGAAACAAGGAGATTACTCCCATGGAAGATCTTAAACTTACCATTCGCGACATCCCTGATTTCCCCAAAAAGGGGATCATTTTCAAAGACATCACCACCCTGTTGCAAGATGCGAAGTCCTTTACCCGGATGATTGACATGATCGCCAATCGCTACATCGGCCAAAGGATCGACAAGGTGGTGGGTGTTGAGGCGCGGGGATTCCTGATTGGCGCAGCCTTGGCGTACCGCCTGGGTGCCGGGGTCGTACTGGTCCGTAAACCGGGCAAACTGCCTTCTGAAACCTTCAGCAAGACCTACGACCTGGAATATGGTACCGACACCCTTGAAATCCACAAAGACGCCATTAAACCGGGTGAAAAGATTCTGATAGCCGACGACCTGCTGGCAACCGGCGGCACCATGGCAGCCGTGGTGGATATGGTCACCAACATGCAGGGCGAGATCGTGGAGTGCTGCTTCATGACTGAACTGACCTTCCTGGACGGCCGCAAGAAACTGCCTGAAGGAAAGGTTTACTCTCTGATGCAATTCTGATAAAAGAAAAACCCCTGTCCCCGTAGCTCAGCAGGATAGAGCGACTCCCTCCTAAGGAGTAGGCCGGACGTTCGAATCGTCTCGGGGACGCCAATAAAAACAAGCACTTAACCAATTAAGGTTAGGTGCTTGTTCTTTTGTGGGACATTAGAATAAAGGGCCACTGTTTTGTATTGTCACCGGCTGTGAATCGGCACGGAATATTGCCCCTATTATGGGCGTAGTCGGCGTCCAAGGTCGACACATTATTCTCAGTACATATTGTACTGATATCAAATAAATATTAAACATTTTAGCTGGGTTAAGACCAGATGCCGATGATGGGTCATTTTTAGCTGCTGATTGAAATGATGACTAAAACCTACTATTACCTTGCCTCATTGAGATCTTGTGGAGCGTTCTTTTTATTTTTTTAAGTTTTCGCCCTATGCTCCGATATCCGATCCTGATGACGAATTGCATTTGAAGATGTGTCACACGAATCCGAAGTTTTTGGAGTCTACTAAGCTTGCTGCTTCCCGTATGCCAGCCAGACTCATCCAGATAGATGAAACTTTTATCGTCCTTCAGGCGGATCAGATATTCTGAACGGCAGCCGCAAGGACAGTCATAAACAGCACGAACATCAGCTGCCCCCTCAACTAGACGGCTTACCAGTCCACGCATCTGCATTGGGTGAGCAATTTCCAGACAGGTCCGACACCAAAAACCTATGGAGTCAATCTTGTGGCCATTTGCAAAAACAATCGGAAATTGCCCATGCAAAGGTGGAAGTGATGCTGAATGGTGCGGTGTCATTACATTTTTCTCAGTTCAATATTTCAGAAAATATTTTCATCTATTGATTGACCACTAAACTAGCGCGATTTACATCGCTACCGATCTTAAACTGTCTGATCTTTTGCAGCAGATCCTCAGCAAGTTCAGTCAACTGACCAACTGATACAGAGTTTTCATGTGATGACTGTGTTGACTGATCGAGCACTGACGTCACTCTATGGATATTTGATGATATTTCTTGAGTTGTTGCAGTCTGTTCCTCGGCAGCAGTGGCGATCTGATCTATTTGCGATGTCAAGTCTGTAATATTTGCCAGTATGCCTTCAAGTGCTGCTTCTGAACGGCGTGAGGTACTCATACCTCGCTCCACCTCGGAGACCCCTGCAAACATTACCGCTACTGCAGATTGCGTTTCGGACTGAATTCGTTTTATCATTTCACTTATTTCGTGAGTGGCTTTGGTTGTACGCTCAGCAAGCGCCCTCACTTCATCAGCAACCACAGCAAAACCTCTACCCTGTTCACCAGCTCTTGCCGCCTCGATTGCTGCATTCAAGGCAAGCAGGTTGGTTTGATCAGCAATATCCTCAATTGTTCCAACGATCTCACCAATCTGTTCTGAGCGTTGACCAAGTGACTCAACGGTTGCTGCGGACGCCCTAACACGCTCGGCTATTCTTTCCATATCCTGAATGGTCTCGTGTACAACCCTGACACCGTCTTGAGCATCACTGCTGGCTTGAGCTGAGTTTGAAGCCGCCAGGTGACAATTGCGCGCAATATCAGTACTGGTAGCTGCCATTTCTTCGCTTGCTGTACCGAGTGAAATAGCTTGGTTTTCGACTTCCTTCAGATTCACAGCGATATGTTCAGTATTTCCCTGCAACTGAGCACTCGCAGTGGCTACAGCACAAGACGATTCAGCTATGTGCTCAATAATATTGCCAAGTTGAGCAGATATGTGATTTATTGAATTTTCTATTACACCTATTTCGTCATTACCAACCGCAGGTAAAGCAACAGTAAGATCGCCTTCAGCAATCTTCTCCGCGGATTCTCCAACGCGAACAAGAGGGCCTACAATCATTCTGACAAGTACAGTCAAAACGACCAGCGCAGCAACGAGTCCGATACAAACAATGCTTATTACCAAGTAGCGGGTCTTTTTCGTTTGGCTATTGAACTGTTTTTTCTGTGCATCAAGGTATTTTAAGTGGTTTTTTATCACATCCGCTGTTATCGCCTTAACCTCTCGCCACTCTTCTGTTTCCCTGCTGATGACCAGCTGCTGGGCTTCTGACATTTTACCAGCTGAAATCAAGTCAAGAATCTGGAGTTTTGTCTTGACTGCTGTTTGCCAATTTTGCTCAAGCTTTATTATTAGGGTGGCATCATGACCGCTACTAGCAACATACAATTTTATGCTTTGCAGTGCCGCATCATAACTTACAAGTGATTTTTTAAAATTATCAACAGCTTTGGTATCGGAAGGGTTGATCAAGACATTGCGTAATGCCTGTCCAGACTGTAGGCCATGAGCATACAGGTCTTTCATATCCGACAACGCAGTCACGTCGGTTGTAATGCTCCTCTGACAGCTGTCATTCAGCTTTTCAAGTGAGACTAGAGAGATAGTAATAGCAGCTATGAAAATAAGAGAAATAGCCAAGACCAAAAAAGTAATCTTGTTTTTGATAGTTATATTGCTCCCCATGTAATATCTTCCTTTTTCTTTATTGGCTTAATTTATGATTGCCTTTGGCCAGATCATTCGGCCCGCCACCAATGGTATTGTTCGATTTCAACAGATCCATGTTCAATTTATGCTTCCCATAAGGGGTCACCCACAGATGATTTTTATGAAGTGTTTGTCATTGAGCAGTCCATGGATACGTTTCAGCTGACTATCTAAACTACCGAAGCAGCACTAGGATTGTTGAACAAAACAATAAAACTAACACACCACTAGCAATAACCTCGCCAGTGCCATTATGGTAAATCATTCAGGTAGTTTGTTAGAAATGGGGGTATTAATAGGGGGAGGTAAAACAATTACGAGTGGTTATTTTAACTAGTTATTTTGTGTGGTAGTTCAACGAACATCGAGTCGATGTTTCTGAAGCAATCGTCTAAAGCGTTGGTAGTCAATAGAAAGCAATTTAGCAGCCTCCATCCTGCGACCACCACTAGCCACAAGTGCAGCCTTCATTGCCCTTGCTTCAGCCTGTTCAAGCGTGAGCAGAGGTTCTGTACTCTCATGCTTGAGCGACCTTTCTGCAATGCTCGCCACAACACCGTCAGTATTTTCAATGAATGGCAGGGTACTTTGCTCTGTAAGCATTTCCCCAGCAAAGACCGCAAGCCTTTGCGTGAAGGATTTCAGTTCGCGAAGGTTACCGGGCCAGGGATGGCGCCGCAACATGGCTTCAAAACTCTGATCATGCGAAGGCGTACTACGCTTAAGCTCTGCACATGCATCTGCAAGAAAAGCGGACGCTAGAGGTACGATGTCATCAATTCGCTCACGTAGCGGCGGTAATGTGATCGCCAGACTTTCAATGCGGTAGTATAAGTCTTGACGAAACTGTTGATCAGCAACCGCTTTTTTAAGATCCTTATTGCTTGCAGCAATAATCCTCACATCGACAGAATCTGGCTGGCCAGCACCAAGAGGCATGATTTGATGCGTATCAAGAACATGCAGAATCTTGGATTGAATGGCTAGAGAGCCGGTATCTAAGTCATCCAGAAAAATTGTCCCTCCATTTGCCTGTCTGAAGAGACCTGGGCGACTCGTTGTTGCACCGGTAAAGGCCCCTTTTGTGTGTCCGAACAGCTCAGCCTCTGCCATGCTTTCGGGTATTCCACCGAGATGGACCGTCACAAACGGCTCCGCAGCTCTTGGTCCAATATCATGAATCAGGCGCGCCATATGTGACTTGCCACTGCCAGTTTCTCCCTGGATCAACACCGGATAATCAGTGTTGGCAATCTTCCTTACATGCTGAGCAACTTGCTTCATTCTGAAACTGCCACCTATCAGCCTTGAAAATGAACGGTTTGCTTCCTGTTCAAGCAGAGCAATTCTACTCTGCTGCCGTATTGACTCTGTAACCCTCATCATCTCTGTGGTTAGAGACTTGTAATCAACCGGCTTACCAACAAACCCGTTAATCCCTAGCTTGATGGCTTTAACAAGATACTCCGTCTCTGAAAAAGCTGTGCAGAGTACAATCGGCATTTGTGGAAACAGTGAGCGTGCATGTTCCGCAAGTTTCAAACCGTCCATGACTGGCATCCGAATATCACTCAGGATAAGGTCTGGTCCAGGGTTCATCTTCTTAAGACACTTTATTGCCTGTTCGCCGTTACTTGCCTCTGTTACAGAAACGCCGTCCATTTCAAGCATAATTCTGATCCGGCGGCGTAAATCAGACTCATCCTCAGCGTACAACAGGCGCAGCCCATGCAGGTCAGACATTTGCCTCTCCTTGCAAAACAATGGAAAAACGAGCTCCATCTTCTGTATTTGTAGCTAAAATCGCACCTGACATACTTTTTTCCACAATCAGTCTGCAAATATACAAGCCAATACCGGTTCCACCAGACTGATCCTTAGTCGTAACATAGGGTTCAAAGATGCGTGGTAAGACCGCTGTATCTATGCCTCCGCCATTATCCTGCACTGAAATTTGTACCTGACCATCCGAATCTTTCTGGCTGATTTGGATCATGCCTGGACCAGACCAACCAGTGAGGCGTTTTGAGAGAATCGCTTCTTTGGCATTGATTAATAGATTTATAAAGACTTGTTGAAATTCATTCGGATTGCCTGAAACAGGCGGGCAACTCCGTAACAAGACGGTAAGAAATATGCCGTCTAGAATAAGGTGCTGCTCAAAATCAACGATAACATTTCTAATGATTTGCTCAGTGGCAAAAACTTCAGTTTGCTTATTCGGGTTGAAAAACGAACGAAAAGTGTCAATAGTTTCAGACATAAAGTGAATCTGACGCTGCGCATCATCATCCGCCTGCATGATAAATTCGTCAGTAAGGCAGCCGTGCTCATAAGCCTTGCGGATACTTTGGAAAACCAGCCCGACAGTGCTTAGTGGCTGACGCCATTGATGTGCAATTGCTCCGAGCATTTCACTCATCGCCTTGCTGTTGGACTCAGCTGCTGATTTTGCTTGAAGTATCTTACGTTCATGACGTTTCCGCTCAGTGATATCACGGCATATAAAGACCATTTCGATAAAATTTCCATCAACGTCATATATTCCCCTGCCGCAGAGCTCAGTCCAGATTGTTGAACCATCTGCGCAAATTCTTTCCATTTCCATCACAGATATTTCAGCGGTATTGCCACTTTTCATCTCGCCGCTGGCATGACTGAGAGCTACCTGAAGATGCTGCCATGATGTTGCAGTAAACAGAGTTGGCAATGGCAGTTGCAAATACATCTCCTGCGTGTAGCCAAGAATTCCGTGCACCGATGGACTGATATACGTAGTTTTTAAGTTTTCAACATTTAGTGTCCAGATAAGGTCACCAGCGTGGTCTGAAAGCAGGCGGTGTCGACGTTCGCTGAGCAGCAATTGCTGTGATGACTTTCGCTCTGCAGTTATATCAATAAATGATATCAGTGACATGTTGGCAATTAGCTGGCCATGAACCACAACAATGCGCGTATCCCCGTCTTTACAGCGTATGTTGTATTCGCCCGGCAAAATTAAACCGTTATTTGACCGTGCATTTTCTAAGGCAAGGCTCCAGCGATTTAGAACTGTGGTACGATAAACGGGATCGGGATAGGCGTGTTCAGCCCAAAGGTGCAGCGTTGCAATTTCATCCAGATCATAGCCAAATAGTTGTGTAAAACGCTTATTAATATACAGTGTAAGCAGGTCTGGCCCTAAACTAGCACACAGAATAGCAGTTGGAAGGTTATCCAGTACTTGACGCAATGTTGATTTACGATTCAGTTGTTGACTGAACCAGAACCGTTCTTGCAATTGTAGATGCGACTCTATCAGGTTGCGCATCTTTTCCAGCAACGAGCAGATATCCTCAGAAAAAACACGCTCTTTTTGATCAAGAACACACAATGTGCCAAAAGGTTTTCCATTTGTTGAGTGAACAGGAAAACCAAGGTACGAAATCATATTTAGACGCACATCAGGATTATTACGCCAGGCAGCAGACTTTAGCGCATTTGTAACATGTAATCTGGAGTCAGTTCTAACAACATGCTCACAGTACAGTCCGGAGTCAAATAAGGACTCTTTGTCTCCTGGTTTATAGGGATTTTCAGAAGTTTTGCTGGCTACAAAAACCTCAATATCATTATCATCTAATCGCATGATAAGGCACGCTGGCACATCTGCCAGGCGCGCCACAAGATCAACAACATCCTGCCACTCCTCATATAAGTCACTGGGGATATCAGGGGAGCCAACGTTTATCATGGATTTTGGCAGAGATAAGACTGCGGTGTAGTCTCAATAGTGCAAATCATAAAGCTATTTATCAGGCCTTTGATAAACCTATGACCCGATCCATTTCCTTAATAAATGTTTTCATGTTGAGCGGCCTAGCAACGTATTCTAAGTTAAGCATGCATAGAATGAGACCTTGATAGCATGGACATCATCTTTTAAAAATAGGGTAATCACCCTATTAGCCCGATTTTATTTCAAATTTATACAAAGCTTGCGGAGCAAGTAGATGCACACAAGCCGCTCGGCACTGGACAGATTGCTCGACCCAGGGAATATTTCTGTAACACTACAAACCCTTGAAAGGGCAGCATTGGCGCTCGGTAAACGGTTAAAAGTTGAACTGGCGTAAAATAGCCAAACCAGCGGTGACAAAAGGCCAGTGCGATAGGCTACTATGTGCTAAAAGTTCGAAGTACGTCCGCCAGCGGACGCCAATAAAAACAAAGGGTTACAGATTCTTTCTGTGGCCCTTGTTTTGTTTTTGGTTCCTTTTTTGGTTCCTTTTGTCGAAATTAGGCATGTATGCGTCAATTTCGAAATTTTGATTATATTTTGCCCCAAAGCCGCTGCAGGTTTGTGCGGCATTCGCTTTCCGTAAAATCTCCGCAATCGACTTTAAACAGATTATTGTTTGCAACTACACTGAATTCAATGTGGCGTTCACCGGTGAAGTTACCACCACCGAGACCAATAGCTAATCCCTGCCCGGCAGATCCTGTAGCGGCAGCACCTATGCGCATAAAGTTCCAGGCGGCATTTTTTGCAGTGCTACTGCTCTCTTTTTTCTGCTCAACAACAAGCATGTGAATCGGCATGCAATATTGATCCATTTACGGGTGCAATCGGCGTCCAAGGGTGACCCAGCGTTTGACCATGTATCATGTTAATATTAAATCAAGACTCAAATGCTTTCCTTGGGTCAAAACCATTTGCCGATGGTGGGTCAAATTTCAATGCCGATTGACACATCACCGAACGTAAGCGGCTTGAAGATGCCCTGTTTTTTCTGCTCAAGAGTGGCTCAACCTTCAGCAGCACAGACTTTTTCAAAGCTTTGGTCCAATATTTAGCTCAAACACTGGAAATGGACTACGTCAGCATTGACCGTCTACTGGAAGACAAAACCCAGACCATCGCTGTCTACCAGGATGGCGTATGCGACGACACCCCCCAATACGCTCCCTTGGGAGCTTCAAGCCACGAAATACTGAAAAGAAGTACCTACCGTCTTGAGCATGGCGCCCGCCACTTGTTTCCTGAAGATACCATCCTCCAGAATCTGAAGGCTGAACACCTTATTGGCACAACATTATGGGGACTTGAGGGAAAACCGATCGGATTGATAACATTGATTGGACGTACTCCGCTGATGAACAACAGTTTTATTGAACCGATATTGCACATGGTATCCATTCGTGCAGCAGCAGAGCTTGAACGAAGGCTGGCCGAAGAGGTGTTGCTGGAAAACGAGGAGCGATACCGGACACTGATCGAGCATGCACCTCTTGCTGTCATGGTTAATCAAAACAACCAGATCGTCTTGGTGAACAAGGCCTGTTTACACCTGTTTGGCGCCACCTCTGAGGCACAACTGCTCGGCAAATCGCCGTTTGAGCTGTTTCACCCGAACTGCCACAGCATCATACAGGACCGGATTCAGCAGTTGATGACGAAAAGTGAATATGTGCCGATGCTTGAGGAAACGATTGTCAGACTGGACGGAAGCACAGTTGACGTGGAGGTATCTGCCGCAACCTTTCAATGCAAAGGCGAAAGAGCGATCCACGTTGTCCTGCAGAATATCAGCGATCGTAAAAACGCTGAACGTGTACGGCAACAACTTGAAGCTCAGTTGCATCATGCTCAAAGAATGGAGGCCATTGGCACTTTTGCCGGAGGTATTGCCCATGATTTCAACAACATGCTGACCGCCGTTATCGGCTATGCGTATACCGGCCAGAAGAGTTTGACGCCGGATGCCCCGCAACATGTGCACTTTCAGGATATTGTGGAGACAGCCAACCGGGCTTCCAGCCTTACCAGAGACCTGTTACTGTTCAGCAGAAAACATGTATCCTGCCGGAAAACAATTGAACTGAATCACAGCATCTCTAAAACAAAATCATTTCTGCAGAGAATTATCGGTGATCATATCCAGCTCGAAACCAGATCCTGCAAAAATCAGATTATGGTTGATGTCGACACTCAGCAGCTCGATCAGGTGTTGATGAATTTATGTACGAACGCCCGTGATGCCATGCCTGGTGGCGGTACCATAACCATCACCACTACTGTTGTAGGGATGACTGCTGCTGAAGCTGCCGGATATGGGCTCGCCAATGCCGGGAAATATGCCGCAATCAGCGTTGCGGATACCGGCAAGGGCATTGCACCGGAACACCAGTCCAAGATCTTTGATCCGTTTTTCACGACAAAAGCGACCGGCAAAGGTACCGGCCTTGGCTTGGCAATCGTCTACGGCATTGTCAGTAATCATGACGGATGCATCACAATTACGGACAATTTTCCACATGGCACGGTATTCACAATTCACCTGCCCTGTTCAGAAGGCAGGGCTTCAGTAACTGATCAGCAGGAGCCGGATGAGCTACTATTGAGAGGTAACGAGACCATTCTGATTGCAGATGATTCCGAACGAATCCTCAAAATGGCTTCCCAGATACTGACGGAGTTCGGTTATCACGTTTTAACAGCAGTTGACGGTGAGGATGCAGTCAGACTATTTAATAAAAACGATAAACAGATCAGGTTGTTGCTTTTCGACCTGGCGATGCCGCGCTTGGGTGGCTTCGAGGCCTACCAGCAGATCAAACAAACAAATCCAGGTATACCGGTAATCTTCACCACTGGTTACGCACCGCAGATTGCACAAGACAAGCTGACTCAGGACCAGCTTGATCAGATTATTAACAAACCATATCAGATAGTTAAGCTATTAATGAGGATACGTGCCGCACTGGATGGAGAGGAGAACGCATTGTGAGGCAACCCATTATGAGGCAACCTGCTGCGCTGATAGTAGATGATGAACCATACATTATTGACACCTTTACCCAGATACTGGAACAGGCCGGTTATGAAGTCCGTAGTGCCGCATCGGCGATCTTCGCACTGCAGCAGCTGGATACATGGCCGTGTGATATCGCCTTCGTTGATATTCAACTGGGCTCAACTACCGGTGTAGACCTATTGAAGCTGCTCCGTCTGTGTAACCCTTTACTGCAGGTTGTATTGATAACCGGCTGGCCGGAGGTAAAAACCGCTTCAGAGGCGGTACGCCTGGGAGCATGTAATTATCTGTCAAAACCCATCCAGCCCAATGAGCTGTTAAATGCCGCACATAATGCTCTGAATACCAAGCGGTTAGCTGAAGAGGCAGAGCGCCACCGGGCAGATCTGGAAGCCATCTTCCGGTCACTTGAAGACGGAATCATAATGCTTGACAGGGCAGGAAAACTGATAGAATCCAACGAGGCTGCCGGTAAAATCTGCAGTTGCCTTGCCAGCCATTTGCAACGTCCTGATCTATCTCCGCACCTGCACTGTGACGGCGCCTGCCGCCAGCTTATTCAAGACTCTCTCAGGACCGGCACCGCTGGCAAGCAGGAGCGCATTCGCTGCCAGATGCCTCTTAAAAAGCAGCAAGTCATCACTATCACTACCTCTCCTGTCCAAAACCAGCTGGGCAGCTGTACCGGTATTGTAGTTGTTTTGCGTGATGAAACCCGTCTTGATGAACTCGAGGGACAGATACACAGTCGTAAAGGATTCGGCAAATTAATCGGAGCGAGCAGCCCGATGCAGCGGCTATACACTAAAATAGAAGCACTGGCCGACGTGCCCAGCACTGTCCTTATCACTGGCGAAACCGGAACCGGCAAGGAACTGGTTGCCGAGGCACTGCACAGCTATGGCAACCGCCGCACCAGGCCCTTTGTCAAAGTCAATTGCTCCGCTCTTTCGGACACCTTGCTGGAAAGTGAGCTTTTTGGTCATGTCAAAGGGGCCTTCACCGGAGCAATCGCAAACAAGGTCGGCCGCTTCCAGAAGGCTGACGGCGGCACCATCTTTCTGGATGAAATTGGCGACATCTCACCGGCTATGCAAATGCGCCTTTTACGCGTCCTCCAGGAAAGAGAATTTGAGCGTGTCGGAGATTCAACGACCTTCAAGGTTGACGTGCGGATAATAACAGCAACAAACCAGGATCTGGCTGAACGGGTTCGCCAGGGAAAGTTTCGCGAAGATCTTTATTATCGCCTGAATGTAATCAAGCTGAACCTGCCGCCGCTCCGTGAGCGAATGGATGACTTGCAACTGTTACTACAGCATTTTCTGGAAAACTTTTCCATGACACTCAACAAACCGGCTATCCGCATCAGTGATGCCGCCCTGGCAAGACTTAAGTCACATAGCTGGCCCGGGAATGTGAGGGAACTGCAGCATGTGCTTGAGTACGCCTGTGTGCTGACTGGCTCCGGGTATATTGATGCTGGAAACCTGCCTCTGGATTTGGCTGATTTGCATGACCATATCAACCCGGCTAAAGACGGCCCTACTCCTGAAGCAGTTACTTCACACCGGTCTTCCCAAATCGCAAAAGCGCTGCTAGAAAGCGGCGGCAACAAATCGAAAGCGGCTAAACTGCTGGGAATTAACCGCCGTACGATCTACCGTCATTTGGGAGATACCTCCATTGATTGACACACAAGTGTGACACAATGTCTCACTTGTGTGTCACGCCTCACCAGTTTGGCACACCTGTTGATCCTGCTTTCTGCCCCAGAGTACCCCCACAAACCAGCAAATCAAGCAACCACCTAATTTAACAACATTAATCAACATCCTGTTAATTTGGCACGAGAGTTGTTTAGTAGCATCAAACACAGCCCCAAAAAAACAGGAGGAAACATCTATGCCTGACCCTGAACATCTGCAGGTAACACAGTACCTTTCATTCACGCTTGATGATGAGATCTTTGCCGTTGATGTTGCCAGGGTCAGAGAAATTCTGGAGTTCAAGGGCACAACCAGAATACCGCAGGTGCCGGAGTACCTGCGTGGTGTCATTAATCTGCGCGGCAGTGTCGTTCCGGTAGTCGATCTGCGCCTGTTGTTCGGGTTGTCTGCCACCCAGCGCACCATTAACACCTGTGTCATTGTGCTAGAGATCAAGGTTGAGGGGGACACGGTCATAGCCGGTGCATTGGCTGACTCAGTACGTGAGGTGCTTGAGCTTGAACCAAACGAGATTGAAGCAGCACCACGACTTGGCAGCCACCTGAACACAGAATTTATCGAAGGAATGGGAAAACGGAATGATCAGTTTCTGATGCTGTTGAATATTGACCGGGTTTTTGGCAGTGACGCCATGGGTGCCATACTGCAGACAGGGACAGTTACTGAATGCCTTGACGAAGCGGCTTGATAACAATCTTTCACATACGCGAGGAGGTTTACTATGCAGTGGTTTTACAACTTGACGCTCAAATCCAAGCTGCTTGCCGGATTCATTCTGGTCGCCATCATTGCTGCTGCTATCGGCGGCGTTGGCATCTACTACATTAACAAGATAGAGCAGGCTGACACCAAACTGTATGAAAAAGTTACCATGCCGCTGGGGGATATGGCTGAAATTTCTATTGCTTTTCAAAGACAGCGCGTCAACTCTCGCGACCTTATTAATGCTACCGCTTTGGCAGACAAACGAAAATTTGCCAGCCGCATAAAAGAGCTGAGAGAGGGGAATAATAAGAATATCACCGAATTTGAAAAAACTATTCTGACTGATGAAGGGCGCAAGCTTTTTGATGAATACAAGAAGCTTCGTGCCGCTTACGGAGCAGAACTTGACAAGATCGTTGACTTCGCACTGGCAGGCAAGAGTGCTGAAGCACAAGAAATTCTTACCGGATCTGCCGCTAAAGCGTCTCGCGAATTACAAAACCAGATTGAAAAACTCATGGAATCCAAGCTTAAACAAGCCAAACTGACGTCTGATCAGAATACGGCCGATGCCAAGCAGGCAACACTGGTAATGACGGCCAGTCTTGTTGTTGGCGTACTTCTGGCAATCGGACTCGGATTCTTTATTGCCAGAATTGTCAACCGTCAGCTTGGCGGTGATCCCAAAGAGGTTGGCGAGATTGCCACACTGGTGGGAAAAGGCGACCTTTCACGTGACATCCGGCTGGCACACGATGACACCACCAGTGTTATGGCATCAATGCAAAACATGGTAACCGCCATCAAGACATTGGTAAAAGATGCCTCCATGCTGTCTGATGCTGCCATAGCCGGCAAGCTGGCTACCCGTGCTGACGCAAGCAAGCACCAGGGTGACTTCCAGAAGATTGTGGTTGGGGTCAATGAAACCCTTGACGCCGTGATCGGACCTTTGAATGTGGCTGCCGAGTATGTTGACCGGATCAGCAAAGGCGATATTCCGCCCCGCATCACTGACAGCTACAACGGCGATTTCAATGAGATCAAAAACAATCTCAACACCTGCATTGACGCGGTGAACGCGCTGGTGGCCGATGCCAACCTGCTGGTCAAGGCCGCAGTTGAAGGCAAGCTGTCCACCCGCGCTGATGCCGGCAAACACCAGGGCGACTTCCGTGCGATTGTGGCCGGTGTCAACGAAACCCTTGATGCCGTGATCGGCCCCCTGAATGTGGCAGCCGAGTATGTCGACCGGATCAGCAAAGGTGATATGCCCAGGATCATCACCGATAACTACAATGGCGATTTCAACGACATCAAGAACAACCTGAACGTCCTGATTGAAGCAACCAACAGTATCACCGCCAATGCCAAGCAGGTTGCCCAGGGCAATCTGATGATCGAATTGCGGAAACGCAGTGACAAGGATGAGCTGATGGAGTCTCTCTACAACATGGTGGAGAAGCTGAAGGAGATCGTGCGGGAGGTACAGGCAGCAGCTGACGGCGTTGCCACCGGTGGGCAGCAACTCTCTGCCACGGCCCAGTCCCTGTCCCAGGGTGCAACCGAGCAGGCTGCCTCTGCCGAAGAGATCTCCTCCAGCATGGAAGAGATGTCCTCCAGTATCAAGCAGAACGCCGACAACGCCAGCCAGACCGAGAAGATCTCCAACAAGTCGGCCACCGATGCCCGTGAGGGCGGCAAGGCGGTCAATGAAACCGTGGCCGCCATGAAGGAGATTGCCACCAAGATCAGCATCATTGAAGAGATCGCCCGCCAGACCAATCTGCTGGCTCTGAACGCCGCCATTGAGGCAGCCCGGGCCGGTGAGCACGGCAAGGGATTTGCTGTGGTTGCCTCTGAAGTCCGCAAGCTGGCAGAGCGCAGCCAGACTGCCGCCGGTGAGATCAGTGAACTGTCAGGCCGCAGCGTCCAGGTGGCCGAGGCTGCCGGTCAGATGCTGACCGCCATCCTGCCGGATATCCAGCGTACTGCCGAGCTGGTGCAGGAGATCTCTGCCTCAAGTAAAGAACAGGATGCCGGTGCCGACCAGATCAATCGTGCCATTCAGCAGCTTGATCAGGTGATTCAGCAGAATGCCTCGGCAGCTGAAGAGATGGCCTCCACCACCGAAGAGCTGGCTGGTCAGGCCGAGCAGCTCAAGACAACCATCGCCTTCTTCAGCCTTGACACCCACGGTGCCCAGCGTGCCCTGCCCCACAAACAACCGGCCCGGCCTGCAGCACCGCAACGCCCCCTGGTAACGCATACAGCAGCAGCAAAACCGACCAAGAGCGGTGGTGTGCATATCGAGCTGACTGCACCCGCAAAACGAGACGACATTGACAACGAGTTTGAACGCTTTTAGCTAGTAATATTTCCATGCCGGGAGAGAGCTGCTCCTTTCCCGGCATGGAAATCAGACAAGTCTGACAGAGAGTCAATTATAGCCTAAACCGGGATTACCTCACACCTGCTTACAAATACAGACCCCTCCTGACTAACCAGACTATCGGCAGTCACTTGTGCCACCTCCATAAAAAAATTGTTAATTTCGCCAAAAAATAAGGTGATCTCCCTATATACAGCGATTCAAGCGACGTGCTAGGTTTTGTAAACGTTTGGTGCATACAAAATCAGCAAAGGATTCACTCTATTTAGATATGCATTGCAAATATGCATCCACCTCAAACTTCCTGAATGATCAGTTTCCAATTACGTTCCCCAATGGCTATCAAGTTGACACCATCGGTTTCTGGTGCCGTAGATGCTCTGAGATTGCACCCCCATCAAAAGTTAGAGGTCAAATAAGTAGACTGGTAGAGGGTACTGCGGATATACGCGCTTTTTTTGACTGTCACTGCGGTCACCGCTCGGAGTACTTAATTCGGCTCAAAGATGATCGTAGTTACAGTTATCTTGATGAGCAGGGCTGGCATACTGAGACTGGCAGACGAACCATTTGGCAGCGACTAAGAATACAACTCGTGCATTTGACTATGCTGGTTCTGATTTCATGCAAGTATCGTCGAATAGGCCGCAGACTAAAATCCATCAAAAATCGGTTACAGTCAAAACAGAGGGAGGAACTAGACAACAGATAAATTACTTTGTGTGCCGAATCTTGCTCTATTCGCTCCCTGCTTATTTTACGCCACAGACAGTTAAAATTGCGCCATTAATTGCCGGGTGGTGCTGTCAAAACCATTTTGCCGACCTGCAGGCCATCTACACTGGAGAATAATTATGAAGATCAGCTCAAAACTTTCAATTCTGACTGGCGTTTTGATCATTCTGGCGGTTGTCTTAACCAGTACGATTACACTGTTTATAATGTATCGCGAATTGTGCCAGCAAGCAGTACATATGCAGGAAAGCAGAATGAAGACATTCTGGAATCTTGCAGCACAAAAAGGTAAAAATTTTAAAATAGTAGACAACAAGCTACAGATTGACGAATACGTACTAAATGACAATTTTGAGCTGCCTGACAAAGTTAAGGAGCTGTGTGGCGGTACGGCAACTATCTTCATGGGAGATGTTCGGATTTCAACCAATGTCATGAAGCCGGATGGAAGCAGGGCCATCGGCACAAAACTGCAAGGCGCAGCCTTTGAAACAGTGGTTAAGCATGGCTCTAAATATCGTGGAGAAACTAAAATTTTGGGGATTCCCTATTTTACAGCCTATGATCCGATAAAAAATGCTCAAGGCGAAACTATAGGTGTGCTGTATGTCGGCGTAAAGAAGAGCGACTACTTCAATTCATTTTATCGGCTTGTCTGGATTGTTGGCTTGGTAGGAGTGATTTGCGTTCTGATAGCGGCTGCACTGTCAGCGTTTTCAGTTCGTTCTCAGTTACGAAAATTGGATGACGTTGCCCATCTCATGGAAGATGTTGCTAGTGGTAACTTAACAGTGCGTCTTGATACCGGTGCCGGTCAAAATGAGGTCGAGCGAGTAGCTGTCAGCGTCAATACGATGTTGGATAATATGGGACAGGCTCTACGCAGCGTATATGATGCGGCAGCCAAGATAGCAGCTGCCAGCACACAAATGGATGCCGCAGCTGAAAAAATTGCTTCAAGTTCAGAGTCTGCAGCTGCTCAAACCATTACCGTAGCAACAGCAAGCGAGGAGATGTCAGCGACTAGTAGCGATATTGCACGAAACTGCCAGGGAGCGGCTCTTGAAGCACAAAAGGCGGCCACCAGTACTCAGAAAGGTTTTGAAGTCGTACGCCAGACCGTTGAGGGTATCCGCATGCGCGGGGCAAAAACCCAAGACAATGCAAAAGCCGTAATAACACTAGGGGAGCGCTCAGACCAGATTGGTGCCATTGTTGCCACCATTGAAGATATTGCAGATCAAACCAACCTTCTGGCTCTCAATGCTGCAATTGAGGCAGCCCGTGCCGGTGAAATGGGACGTGGCTTTGCAGTGGTTGCCGATGAAGTACGGGCTTTAGCTGAACGGACAACCAAGGCAACCAAAGAAATAAGCGACATGATCAGAACCATTCAGGTAGAGACCAAACAGGCCATCACATCTATGGACGAAGGGGTGCGTGGAACTCAGCAAGGCGCAGAAGAAGCAGCCCAACTTGAAGTTGCATTACAGGATATCCTCAACTGTGTATCCGAAGTAACGGACCAGATTAATCAAATAGCAACTGCTGCAGAAGAGCAGACGGCAACTACAAATGATATCACCAACAACATTCATATGGTGACCTCTGTTACACAGGAAGCAGCGCAAGGAGCACATGCAACTGCCACAGCGGCCACCAGTCTAGCTGGTTTGGCTGAAGAGCTCGAACAACTTGTTGCAAAATTTAGAGTTTGACTGTTACGAGACTAACATCAATAACTTACAGCCCCAAAAAATATGGAGGCATCTACCTGCTACAGGCAACTGCCAGACCGTGCCCCCGCCCTTCAATAATCGTCTCTTGACGTGAACACCAGCCGCCACAATGACCGGTTTCATAGTAAAATCGGCCATTGTGGCGACATCAGGATTGTTCACTCCTTGCCTTGCATTCGCGTTTTACATGCAGCTACACAATCAGATCGATCTCCTTGAGATAACACTCTCAGCAGCACTCGCTGAACGTGATCGGACATCGGCATGGCAACTCTGCCCATACCCTGCTTACAGCGCTTGACCTGCAGGACGTTGAGCTATATGTATAGCTGATTCGCTCAAACCAAACCTGTCCCAAGGAGCTCTGACGTGGCCATTTACGAAGTCAAACACCCGCTGATCCAGCACAAGCTCGGCCTGCTGCGCAAGGCTGATCTCAGCACCAAGCAGTTTCGTGAGCTTGCCTCTGAAGTTGCCCGTCTGTTGACCTATGAAGCGACCAAGGATCTTGAAACCGAGAGTATCACGATCAACGGTTGGGCCGGGCCGGTCACCGTCCAGCAGATCAAGGGCAAGAAAATTACGATTGTGCCGATTTTGCGGGCCGGTCTGGGGATGATGAACGGGGTGCTTGATATGATTCCCAGTGCCAAGGTCAGCGTGGTCGGCCTGTACCGTAACGAGGAGACCCTGGAACCGGTGGCCTACTACGAGAAATTTACCACGGACATGGAGGAGCGTACCGCCTTGATCATTGATCCGATGCTGGCGACCGGCGGTTCACTGCTGGCCACCATCGAGATGCTGAAGGCAACCGGTTGCCGACGGATCAAGGGCCTGTTTCTGGTGGCCGTCCCCGAGGGTCTTGAGAAGATCAGCAGCGCCCACCCTGATGTTGAAATCTACGTTGCCTCCATTGATGAACGGCTCAATGAGCATGGCTACATCCTTCCTGGCCTCGGCGATGCCGGGGATAAAATCTTCGGTACCAAATAGGAGACCAGCGCAATGTCAACCACTCCCGAACCGGTCTGGCGTACCGCCCTTTCCGGCGCACAGATCCTGTTTGTCGCCTTCGGGGCAACCGTACTCGTTCCGCTGTTGACCGGTCTGAACCCCAGTCTGGCGCTGCTGGGGGCCGGGATCGGCACCCTGGTCTTCCAGATCTGCACCGGGCGTCAGGTGCCGATCTACCTCGGCTCTTCGTTCGCCTTTATCGCCCCGGTGATCTATTCGGTCAAGAGTTGGGGCATGCCGGCCACCCTGGGGGCGCTGGCAGCGGCCAGTCTGTTCTACTATATCGCCGCGGCGCTGGTAAAATGGCGCGGGGTTGGCTTCATACATCACCTGCTGCCGCCGGTGGTGATCGGGCCGGTGGTAATGGTTATCGGCCTGGGACTGGCCCAGGTGGCGATCAACATGGCCACCGGCAAGGCCGGCGACAGCCAGGTCGTCCCCTATGGCACGGCCCTGGGTATTGCCGCAATTTCACTGACCGCCACCATGCTGACCGCCATCCATGCCCGCGGCCTGCTCAAACTGGTGCCGATCCTGGTGGGTGTGGCAGCCGGCTACGGCAGCTCCCTTTTCCTCGGTCTGGTTGACTTCAGCAAGGTGATCAACGCCCCCTGGCTGGCAGTGCCGCAGTTCGGCCATCCTGAGTTCAATCTGGCGGCAATCCTGTTCATGATCCCGGTGGCCATAGCCCCGATTGTCGAGCATGTGGGCGGCATTCTGGCCATCGGTTCGGTGGTCGGCCGTGATTACACGGAGCAGCCCGGCCTGCACCGTACCCTGCTGGGTGACGGCCTGGCGGTCACCATTGCCGGCCTCTTTGGCGGCCCGCCGGTAACCACCTACGGCGAGGTAACCGGGGCGGTCATGCTGACCCGTAACTACAACCCGGTGGTCATGACCTGGGCGGCCGGCTTTGCCATTCTGATGGCGTTTGTCGGCAAGTTCGGCGCCCTGTTGCAGACGATCCCCATGCCGGTCATGGGAGGGATCATGGTCCTGCTTTTCGGCTCCATCGCAGGCATCGGCCTGAAGACCATTATTGACGGCAGGGTTGACCTGATGAAACCACGCAACCTCTGCCTGGTCTCAGTCACCCTGGTGACCGGTATCGGCGGCCTGGGCGTCACCATCGGCAGCTTCAGTCTTCAGGGAATCAGCCTCTGCGGTGTGCTGGCGGTCATACTGAACCTGCTGCTTCCCCGCGGTGAGCAGCAGGGAGAAGACAGCCCGGTGGGCAGCGGCAGCGAACAGGGCGGACACTCCGGCTAGCCTCTGGACCTGCCCGGCAAAGCTGCTACACTGGGCACTGTGATACTCAAGCCATGTTGCCGTTTGCAACTAATCCGCTTATGCTGGTATTTTCCTGCAGCAAGGGGCGGTCCAGCCATAACCGGTTACTGCTCCGCAACCTATCCGACCTGTGCGAGGTACCTGTATGATCGTCACCGATGCCAAGCAACCACCCGCCACAAACGTGGCTGACCGTCGAGCGCCCTGTGTTAACGACTTCTCGATCACCATCGCCACCGTCAACGGTGCCGGCAGCCAAACCGCCAACAACACGCTGCTGCGTGCCATCCACAAGACGGGTGTCCCGGTCAGCGGCAAAAACATCTTCCCTTCCAACATTCAGGGGCTGCCCACCTGGTTCACCATTCGCGTCAGCAAAGCGGGCTACCTTGCCCGCCGCGAACAGAGCGAGGTGCTGGTGGCACTGAACAGGGCCTCACTTCAGGAGGATATCCGGAGTCTGGCACCAGGCGGTATCTGTCTCTATCCGCTGGACGAACAGCTCCCGCTCAAACGCGACGACGTCACCTTTTATCCAATGCCGGTGAATGAGCTGGTCAAACAGTCCGGGGCAGATATAAAGTTGAGGCCGTACGTCGCCAACATGGTCTATGTCGGCACCCTGGCCTGGCTGCTGAACATCGACCTGCAGGAGATTGAAGCTGCATTGTCACATCAATTCAACGGCAAGCAGAATGCGGTTGCGCTCAACTACGCCACCGTACAAGCCGCCTATGACTGGGCAGCAACGAACCTTGTCAAAAGCGATCCGTTTTGCATCGAACGGATGGACAGGACCGAAGGGACGTTTCTGATCGACGGCAACAGCGCCGCGGCCCTCGGCGCGATCTTTGGCGGCGTGCAGTTTGTGGCCTGGTATCCGATCACCCCCTCGACATCCATTGTGGACCACCTGAGTGACTATCTCCACAGGCTGCGCCGTGACCCTGACGGCAAGGCCACCTACTCGATCATCCAGGCAGAGGATGAGCTGGCAGTTATCGGTATGGTGGTCGGGGCCGGCTGGGCCGGTGCCCGCTCAATGACGGCAACGTCAGGGCCGGGCCTTTCCCTGATGGCCGAGTTTGCCGGGTACGCCTACTTTGCCGAGATTCCTGCCGTTATCTGGGATGTGCAGCGGATGGGACCATCCACCGGCCTGCCGACCCGCACGGCGCAGGACGACATCCTGGCGGCGTACACCCTCGGTCATGGCGATGGCCGGCATATCTGCCTGATCCCCGGCACGGTAAGCGAATGCTTTGAATTCGGCGGCATGGCACTTGATCTGGCCGAGCGGCTGCAAACCTTGATGATCGTATTGAGCGACCTTGATCTCGGCCTGAACCTCTGGCCGACCAAACCGTTTAGCTACCCTGACCGACCGCTTGACCGCGGCAAAGTCCTGTCGGCCGATGAGCTCACCCGCCTGCAGGGGGACTGGAAACGCTATGCCGACCTTGACGGCGACGGCATCTGCTACCGGACTCTGCCCGGCACCAACCATCCGGCAGCCGCGTATTTCACGCGCGGCACCGGCCACAATGAGGCTGCAGGCTACAGCGAACGCCCCGAGGACTGGGCCGCCAACCTGAGCCGCCTGGCCAGGAAGCATGACTACGCACGCACCATCGTGCCTGCGCCGGTTATTGATCCGGTCAATGCTGCAGAAGTCGGGCTGATCTCCTACGGCAGCAACGACCCGGCCATCCGGGAGGCACGTGATCTCCTGCGTGCAGCCGGTGTCGCTTCATCATACCTGCGGCTGCGTGCCCTGCCGCTGGAAAGCAGTCTGACGGAGTTCGTCAGCAGCCACAAACGCCTCTATGTCGTTGAAAACAACCTGGATGGCCAGATGCGCGCACTGATCCAACTGCATGCGCCTGCCGATGCCGACCGGCTCGTCTCGATCACCAGGTGTGACGGTCTGCCCCTGACCGCCGACTGGATCGCCGCATCGATTACGGCGCTTGAAGCAAAGGAGGAGAAGCCATGACTGCAACCACCGAATCTGCTGCTGTCAACCGGATCGGCTTGAGCAAGGCCGATTACAACGGTGCCGGCTCGACACTCTGCAACGGCTGCGGCCACTACTCGATCGCCAACGTGATCATCGCTGCCGCCTATGAGCTGGCGCTTGACCCGACCCGCATCGCCAAATTCAGCGGCATCGGCTGTTCAAGCAAAAGCCCGGCCTACTTCCTCGGTAAATCCCACAGCATCAACGGCCTGCATGGACGTATGCCGTCACTGGCCACCGGCGCCACAACCGTCAACAAGGATCTGGTGGCCATCGGCGTCAGCGGCGACGGCGACACCGGTTCAATCGGTCTCGGCCAGTTCAAGCATCTGCTGCGCCGCAACGTTGATATGGTCTACCTGATCGAAAATAACGGCGTCTATGGCCTGACCAAGGGACAGCTCTCCGCCACCGCTGACCTGGGGCAGAAGTCCAGGCATGGCGGCCTGAATCAACTGCCGCCGATTGATCTCTGCCTTGAAGCGATCATTGCCGGGTGCAGTTTTGTTGCCCGCTCCTTTGCCGGTGACCCCAAACAGCTGCAGACGCTGCTCAAGGCCGCCTTCTCGCACCGCGGCACCGCGGTACTGAACATCATCAGTCCCTGCGTCACCTTCAACAACGGCGAGGGTTCCACCAAAAGCTATGTCTGGGGCAGAGAGCATGAACTGCCGCTGCATGAAATCAACTTTATCCCCCTGGAACATGATGAGATTCAGGCTGACTACGAAGCCGGTGCGGTTCGCGAGGTAACAATGCACGATGGATCACTCATCCGCCTCAGGAAAATCGGCCAGGAATACGACCCCACCGACCGGCCGGCAGCCATCAGGCTATTGGAAGAGGAACGTTCCGGCCAGATGTTTACCACCGGCCTGCTCTACATCAACGAAGGGCGGCAGAGCCTGGCCGAACATGAAAAGCTGGTTGATATACCGCTGGTCCATCTGACGGACGAAAAACTGCGTCCTTCCCGGACGGCGCTGGATGCGATCAACGCAGAATACAGCTGAGCGGTTGCAGACCGGCTTCCATGCAACGCCGCAGACGGACTCCGCAGTAGTTTATCAACAACATGCAAAAGGAGGATGACGCCATGTCATCAGATACCGCAACGACAACCTGCTGCGCCATTGAAGAACATCAGGGGCACCTGTGTGAACTGGAAAGCCGGCAGGAATGGGACATCATCAGACAGGTCACCAGCCATCCGGCCGTGCGATGCGAAAACTGCGGAAACGTGGCCAACACGGCCGGAAACGTCTGCATGCCTGCAGAGTTATAGCGGCGCATAGTGCCTTATACGCTGTACCGTCGTCGATCAGTCCGGAATGGTGTATACTGGGCCGATGACAGGAGTACGCAATGAATTCCAGATCTGACCATCAGGCAAACCGGCAACATGACCGCAGCTACTTTATCGGCCGTCAGCCGATTCTGAACCGCAAGCAGGAGATCATCGGCTACGAGCTGCTTTTCAGGGCTGCCGGAGATCATCAGGCCGCACTCTACAATGACCAGGCCCAGGCCTCGGCCTCGGTGATTGCCAGCGCCCTTTCCGATTTCGGTCTGCAGGATATCCTTGGCGACAAGTACGGGTTTCTCAATATCACCTCCGCCATGCTGAGTTCAGAGGTGCTGGAACTGCTGCCGGTCGAGCAGTCGGTACTGGAGCTGCTTGAGAACGTCGAGCTTGACGAAACGGCCCGTTTGCGTTGTACCAACCTGAAATCGCTCGGTTTCCGTATCGCGCTGGATGACCATATCTACCATCCTGACCACGCTGCCTTTTACAACATGGTTGATATTGTCAAGGTGGACACCCTGACCACCGATCCGGCAAAGTTGCCCGAAATCGCAGCCAGCCTGCGCAGCTACCCGGTACAACTGCTGGCGGAACGGGTTGAAACCGTTGAGATGTTTGAGCAGTGCCGGGAATGTGGCTTTGAGCTGTTCCAGGGCTATTTTTTCGAGCGTCCGGCCATCATCAGCCGTAAGCGGATAGATGCCTCCGGCATCGGCATGCTGAAGTTACTGCAACAGTTGCACGAAGATGCGGACATTAACGCGATTGAAGAGATCTTCCGGGAAGACCCGGGACTGACCTTTCAGCTGTTAAAGCTGGTCAACTCGGTCATGACCGGCACCCGGGACAAGATCAAGAGCCTGCGCCATGCCATCATGCTACTGGGGATTATCCAGCTACGACGCTGGATGCAGCTTTCCCTGTTTGCCGGCAAGGACGAGAGCGGTTTGAATTCACCGCTGCTTGAGATGGCAGCCGTACGGGGGCGTCTGATGGAGCTGCTGGTGTTGCAGGAGTCCGCAGGACAGCGCAGCACCGAGCTGGCGGAATCGGCCTTCCTGACCGGCATACTTTCATTGCTGGATGCCCTGTATGAGACCTCCATGGAACAGATTGTTGAAGGCCTGAACCTGTCGGAGGATCTGGCCGTCGCCCTTTTGCGCCACGAGGGGAGACTCGGGCAACTGCTGCTTCTGGCAAAGAAGCTGGAACGATCGGAGTTTGCCGCAGTGCAAGAGCTGCTCGCTTCTCTCTCCATCAGCCTTGATCAGCTGCTTGAGGCCCAACTGGATGCCTTCAGCTGGCGCAGCAGCATTGCAACAAAGAAACCGGGAGAACAACTATGAAACGCTCATGCTATCTTGCTTTTGCGGCTGTGCTTGTAATCTGGTCTCCCTGCCATGCCGGATTGCTAGATGATTTTTCCCGCGACATCCTGCCTCCGTCAAAACAGCAGAGCAGCCTTGACAACACCGTTATTGTCAAAGGGCTCAAGGAGGCGTTGGCCACCGGTACCGAAAAAGCCGTAACAGCGGTTTCAAGGCCTGACGGCTACTTCCGTAACCAGCTGATCAAGATCCTGTTACCGGCCAGAATACAACAGGTGGCAGACGTGGCAGCCAAGATCGGCTTTCAACAACAGGTTGATACCTTTGTCCTGAGTATGAACCGGGCTGCAGAGAAGGCAGCACCACAGGCAGCACGCTATTTTGGCAATGCCATTCGCCAGATGACGGTTGACGATGCCAGGCAGATTCTGAACGGTGGTGATACGGCAGCCACTGTTTTCTTTGAGAAAAAGACTCGCGCGCAGCTGTTTGAGGCGTTTAAACCAAGTGTCGGCACGGCAATGAATCAGGCAGGTACCGCCCGGGCCTACAAGGAACTGATAGGCAAATATGAAGCCACGCCTCTGGCTGCCTTTTCCGGCAAGCCCTCCCTTGACCTTGATGAATATGTCACCAACAAGGCCCTGGACGGACTGTTCCTGATGGTGGCAGAGGAAGAGAAAAAGATCAGAAAAGACCCGGCGGCCCGGACCACTGCTCTGTTGCGCAGGGTGTTCGGGGGTACATAGCAGAGCCAATCATCTTATCGGGAGCCAGAGATGCCATCGACACGTACTGAAACCGACTCCATGGGAGCGATTGAGGTAGCGGCGGACCGCTACTGGGGCGCCCAGACCCAGCGTTCCATCCTGCATTTTCCGATCGGGGTTGACCGCTTCCGCTGGCAGCGGCCCATCATCCGCGCACTGGGTATCCTCAAAAAGGCCGCGGCCCAGGCCAATGCCGAGTTGGGAGAACTGTCCCCTGAACTGGCCCGGCTGATCAGCACTGCCAGCGATGAGGTGATTGAAGGCAGGCTGGATGACCACTTTCCACTGGTGGTGTTTCAGACCGGCTCCGGCACCCAATCCAACATGAATGCCAACGAGGTGATCAGCAACCGGGCCATTGAGCTGGCCGGCGGCGTACTTGGCAGCAAGAAACCGGTCCACCCCAACGACCATGTCAACCGTGGTCAGTCCTCCAACGACACCTTTCCCACAGCCATGCATATTGCCGTGGTGGAACAGCTGCAACAACGGCTGCTGCCGGACGTGAGCAGCCTGCGAGACAGGCTGGCCTCAAAGGCGGAAGAGTACCGCACGGTGGTCAAGACCGGCCGGACCCACCTGCAGGACGCCACCCCGATCACCCTCGGGCAAGAAATCGGCGGCTGGGTTGCCCAGCTTGATTTCGGGCTTGCTGCAGTACGGGCCTGTCTGCCCGGTCTGTACGAGCTTGCCATTGGCGGCACGGCCGTGGGTACCGGACTGAACGCTCACCCCCGCTTTGGCGACCTGGCTGCGGCACAGATCGCCCAACTGACCGGCCAGCCGTTTATCAGCGCCCCCAACAAGTTCTTTGCCCTGGCTGCCCACGATGCCCTGGTGCAGACCTCGGCCGGCCTGCGGACCCTGGCCGGCGGGCTGATGAAGCTGGCCAACGATATCCGCTGGCTGGCAAGCGGCCCCCGCTGCGGGATCGGTGAGTTGCAGATCCCGGAAAACGAGCCGGGATCATCGATCATGCCGGGCAAGATCAACCCCACCCAGTGCGAGGCCCTGACCATGGTCTGCGTCCAGGTCTTTGGCAACGATGCCGCGGTTGCCCTGGGCGGCAGTCAGGGCAATTTCCAGCTGAACGTCTTCAAGCCGGTCATGGTGCATAACGTACTGGAGAGCATCCAGCTCCTTGCTGACGCCTGCAGCGCCTTTAACGAGCATTGCGCTGGCGGCATCACCCCCAACCTGCCCCGCATCGCAGAACATCTTGCCGGCAACCTGATGCTGGTCACCGCCCTGACCCGCCATATCGGCTATGACGCGGCAGCCGGAATTGCCAAGGAGGCCGATCACAAGGGGCTTACCCTGCGTGAGGCAGCCCTGGCATCCGGTCTGGTAACCGCCGAACAGTATGATGCCTGGATTGTGCCGCTGGCCATGACCCGGCCGGGTTAACAGACGGTAACGAGGCATCCGTCGCCGGTCCTTTCTCACCCTTGGGATGTTGAAGATCACGCTTGACTTCGCGTGGTAGTCATTTGGTAACCTCTGTTCCATGGACAGGGCTATCCTTCATATCGATATGAATGCGTTTTTCGCCTCGGTGGAACAGCAGGCCAACCCCGACCTGCAGGGCAAACCGGTTGCGGTTGTCGGTTCAGGTCATCGCACGGTTATCACCACCGCTTCCTACGAGGCCCGCAGCTTTGGTGTCAAGACCGGCATGGCCATCTGGGAGGGCAGACGGACCTGCCCTGAACTGATCATCATTGTCGGTGACAACAAAAAATATACCCATGCCTCCCGACAGATCATTGGCATGATGCGGCAGTACACCCCCCTGGTGGAGGTATTTTCCATTGATGAGGCCTTCCTTGATGTAACCCATTCCCGCGCCCTGTTTGGCTCTGCTGAAACCATTGCCCATCAACTTAAGACTCAGATCAGGCAGGAACTGGGCCTGACCTGCTCCGTCGGCATCGCCCCGAACAAGCTGCTTGCCAAACTGGCCAGTGACATGCAGAAGCCTGACGGTTTAACCGTAATCGCGCCGGATCAGATCAAGGCGGTGCTGGAATCAGTTACCATCGGCGATCTCTGCGGCATCGGCAAGAAGCTGGAACGCCGGTTGAACCTGCTGGGGATCAAGAGTTGCGGACAGCTGGGGCGTTTCCCGGAAGAGCTGCTCAGCAGAAAATTCGGCATCATCGGCCCCAGGCTCAGAGAGATGGGACAGGGGATCGACGACAGCCCGGTACTGGCGACGGAGGGGGATGAGCAGGTCAAGAGTGTCGGCCACTCCATGACGCTGCACAAGGATATAGACACACGGCAGGATATCCTGCGCTACCTGCTGCAACTGGCAGAGATGGTGGGGAGACGGGCCCGGCGCTACGGCGTGAGCGGCAAGACGGTCAGCATCTACATCCGCTTTGCCGACTTTTTCACCAACATCCAGAAGCAGATCACCCTGGACAGCTACATCAACCTCAGTAACGACATCTACCGGAGCGCGGTCCGCTTGCTGGACAGCATGGAGCTCAGCCAGCCGGTCAGGCTGCTGGGGGTCTGCCTGAGCAACCTGGAATACCAGGAACAGCAGCCGTCCCTGTTTGCGGAAGAACGCAGGAAAGAGCAGCTGACCAAGGCCATGGATGCGGTTAATGACCGCTTCGGCGATTTCAAGCTCACCTTCGGCAGCATGCTGAACACGGAAGAAAAGGGATCGCACGTTATCTCGCCGGCCTGGCGGCCCGAGGGGATCAGAAGCGTGGTGGTGACGTAATCTGAAAGCAGCTCAACATCCGCTCAGGGCGGCCTACGGCAAGGCCCGCAGCAGGGTCCGCAGACTCAAGAGGCAGACCAGGCTCCCCACCAGTATGGTCAGAAGCCGTTTCGGCACGTAGGCGCAGGTGTAGGCCGCAATGGGGGCTGCAACCGCGCCTCCGGCAATCAGACCGGCAATCATCAGCCAGTTGGGTGACTTGAGCAACAGCAGCAGGGTTGCCGATTCCACCACCGCAACAAAAAATTTGGCAAAATTGATGGAACCGACCACCAGATTGGTTGCCTTGCCCTGCAGGATCAAGGTCGCCGTCACCACCGGCCCCCACCCGCCGCCACCAATGACATCCACAAAACCGCCGATAAAGCCCAGCAGCCCCAGGCGGGTCCGCTGAACAAACGCCTGCGGCAACTGCCGGAAGGCCGAACGCAGAATCCGCAGCCCCATGACCAGCAGCCCGGCAGCCACCAGCGGGCGCATCAGGGAGACCGGCGTATGCACCACCACAAAGGCGCCGATAAAGGCGCCGGCCATCCCGTACAGCGCCAGCAGCTTGAAGGTGCGTGTCTCGACATTGCCGTAGCGATAATGGGCAAGCCCTGACAACAGGCGGTTGACCACCTCCGAGGTATGTACGGACGCGCTTGCAACCGAGGGGCTGATCCCCATGCTGAGCAGCACGGACGAGATGGTTACGCTGTACCCCATCCCCAGGCAGCCGGCCACAAACTGGGCACCGAAACCGATCCCCAGACAGACCCAAAAGAGCTGCAGATCGCTACTCACACCCCCCCCCACAGGAACGGCCTGATCCGTTGCAGGCTGCAACTTGCCGCAGCTGCGCAGCATGCCGACAATGGCCATCGCATCGTCGGCGGTCTGCGAGGCTCCGGCTGCAAGGACCAGCTCGGCCTGCAACGGTTCTTCGTAGGGGGAGTTGATACCGGTAAAGTTGGGGATCACACCGCTGCGCGCCAGGCGGTACAACCCCTTGGGGTCACGCTGCTCGCAGACCGCAAGGGGGGTTGCCACATGCACCTCAAAGAAGTCACCTTCGGCAAACATCTGACGCACCATGTCACGATCGGAGCGATAGGGCGAGATGAAGGCGGTAATCACAATCAATCCCGCCTCGGTCATCAGCTTTGCCACCTCGCCGATCCGCCGGATATTTTCAATCCGGTCCGGCTCGGTAAAACCGAGATCCCGGTTGAGACCATGCCGTAGATTGTCGCCATCCAGCAGCATGGTATGGCAGCCCTGATCAACCAGCAGCCGTTCCAGGGCGTTGGCAATGCTGCTTTTGCCGGAGCCGGAAAGTCCGGTCAGCCAGATCACGCAGGGGCTCTGCGCCTTGAGCAGGGCCCGCTCGGCAGGCGCCACCGTTTCCCGGTGACGGTGGATGTTGGCGGCGCGGCGCAACGGGTGCAGGATCATGCCGCAGGCAACGCTTGCGTGGCTCCCCTGATCAATCAGGACAAAGGAACCGGTCTGGGAGTTCCGGTCGTAGGGATCAAAGGGCAGCTGCCGGGAAAGCTGGAGTTCGACCTCGCCAACGTCATTCATCTCCAGCCGGTCGGCAGCCAGGCGCTGGTAGCTGGCAAGCCCGATCCTGTTTCTGATACGGGTTATTTCTGCCGTCGCCGTGCCGCAGGCCGAACGGAACCGGTAGCGGCGGGCCGGCAGCAGTGCCTGCGTATCCAGGCACACGACCCGCACCTTGAACCGGTCGGCCTGTTCCGGACGGTTACCGGCCGGAACAATGCAGTCCCCCCGCGCAACATCCTGCTCACCGGCCAGGGTCAGCGCTATCTCCTGTCCCGGCTCCGCCTTCTCGATCAGCCGGAAGCCGGACCAGATCTGCTGTACAGAGGTTTCGACACCGGAGGGCAGGATGGCCACCCGTTCGCCCTGTTGCAGGGGGCCGCCCGAGAGATGGCCGCAATAGCCCCTGAACACGTCGGAGCCGCTGCCGCGCAGCAGCTCCGGCAGGCCCTGTCTGCTGTCAGCCCCCTGCTGCCCGGCATGCAACACATACTGCACCGGCAGCCTGGCACCATTATCCCTCCGAAGATCCGCGCAGGGCACCGACTGAAGCCAGTCCAGTACGGTCGGGCCGTCATACCAGGGAGTGTGGGGGGAGCGTGCCGTCAGGTTATCACCTGCTAGCGCCGAAACAGGCACGACAACAGGCTGCTCCGGACAGACACCAAACAGCCTCAGATCGTCGGTCAGCTGACGGCAATGCTCGCTGATCTCCAGAAAACGCTCCCGGCTCCAGCCGGTCAGATCCATCTTGTTGACCACCAGCAGCAGCTGCCGGATGCCGAACAGGGCACAGATCAGGGCATGGCGGCGTGTCTGCGGCAGAAAACCGGTTGTGGCATCCAGGAGCAGAATGGCGGCATCGCAGCGGGAGGCTGCCGTTGCCATGTTGCGGGTATACTGCTCATGTCCCGGTGCATCGGCCAGGATATACTTGCGCCCGCCCGTTGCCAGATAGCGGTGGGCAACATCAATGGTAATACCCTGTTGCCGCTCGTCCAGCAGCCCGTCCAGCAACAAGGAATAATCAGGGGCAGCACCGCTCCTGCCGAGCCGGGCACTCTCGTCATGCAGTACCTCCAGCTGATCCTCAGTCAGGTTGCCGGTCAGAAACAGCAGGTGCCCGATCAGGGTGGACTTGCCGTCGTCCACACTGCCGCAGGCCAGTATGCGCAACACAGCATCGGCGGTCTTCATCTCAAAAGTACCCTTCCTGCTTTTTCAGTTCCATGCTGCCGGTCTGGTCAAAGTCGATCAGGCGGCCGCAACGTTCCGACAGGGTCGCGGTTTCCAGTTCGCGGATAACCGCTTCAACGTCGGCTGCCTCCGAAGGCGTGGCAGCGGTGAGGGGATAGCAGCCCAGGGTACGGAAGCGGACCATCCGCATGCGGACCTTCTCCCCATCTGCAAGTTGCAAGCGCGCATCATCCTGCATCAATAGCTGGCCCTGGCGCTCAACCACCGGCCGCTCGGCAGCGAAATAGAGCGGCACCACCGGAATCTGTTCCTGCCGGATATAGCGCCAGACATCCAGCTCGGTCCAGTCGGAGAGCGGAAAGACCCGGAAACTTTCGCCCCTGTTTTTCATCAGGTTCGGAATCCCCCAGAACTCCGGACGCTGTTCCCGCGGCTCCCAGCGGTGCTGACTATTCCGGAAGGAAAAGACCCGTTCCTTGGCCCTGCTCTTCTCCTCATCGCGGCGGGCACCGCCAAAGATCATGTCAAATCCGTACTGATCCAGGACCTGCCGCAGCGCCTCGGTCTTCATGACATCGGTATAGACCCGGCTGCCATGGACAAACGGATCAATACCGCGCTCAAGCCCGGAGCGGTTGGTGTGTACCAGTAGCTTCATCCCGAGCCGCTCAACCGTGGCATCCCTGAAGCTGATCATCTCACGGAATTTCCAGGTGGTATCGACATGCAACAGGGGAAATGGCGGCAAGAGGGGATAAAAGGCCTTCAGGGCAAGGTGCAGCATCACCGACGAATCCTTGCCGATGGAATAGAGCATGACCGGACGCTCTGCCTCGGCAACCGCTTCACGGATGATCCGTATCGACTCCTGTTCAAGCTGTGCCAGGACAGGCATCTTCAGACTCCTGCCGGTCCCCGGCCTGCATGGCCGCGCCGGAGCTGGGTGCGCCGGGCCTGCGGAGCATGATACCGGTAACATTTTTCTCTCAATGTGCACCTCCCAGCCAGTCAACAATCTGCTTTTTACGGGTAACGATGCCGCACAGCTGTTGATCGCCGCCCCTGATTTGTCTGAATTTTAGTAATACCCCAAATTCCCAGAAAAGCCGTCAGCGTCCTTCAAACCGCTTTACAAAGCTGCACCATTCACATTCCGGTTTGCCGCAACCGTTGTGAAACTGTTTGGCCTGAATCTTTGCGTAGACCTCTTTGACCTGCTGCCTGACCTGGGCCACCTCATCATCCGAGACCTCAAAGCGGGCCGACCGGAATTCGCCGCTTTCCTTTTCCGGCTCTACAAACTCAAAGCGGGCCGAGGCCATCACCCAGTTGCGGCGTGGCTCGTGTTCCACCAAAATCCGGTAAAAAACCGCCTGTCGCCAGTAATCCCCGCCCAGCCGGTCATCATCATGCGGTTCCCTGCCTTCAGCCAGTGCCTTGGTGACCTTCTCCGGGTCAGGCGGATTCAGCTTCTTGCGCGCATTCTGGGGGTTGCCGGTCTTGTAGTCCACCACCGTGACATGGTTGCCCGAAAACTCCAGCATATCCAGTTTGCCGTTCAGCGGGATACCGTCCATCAGGATGTTGCGGAAGGGGTACTCAACCAGCGCATCCCGTTTCCAGCCGGCATGGTGGGCAGCGTAAAAGCCGGGCAGGATCGTCTCGCCATACTCCAGCCTGCGCCTGAACTCTGCCGGGGTAAAGCCCTCCTCGTGCCGACGCATGAACCAGCGGAAATCCTCCACAAAGACATCCGCAGTGGGAAACCGTCCGGCCGGATCTGCCTTCATCTTGCGGAAGAGCTGTTCCAGGGCGTGATGAACCGCCGAGCCGAAGGTCAGGGCAGAACTCATCGGAGCCGGTACCCGCAGCAGGGTGTTGAAGTAGAAGGAGAGCGGACAGCGCAGATAGCTGTTCAGGTGGGTGACACTGAGGGAATACTTCTGCAGCAGACTGTCCACAAAGGCGTCGTCAATCAGTTCGGCAGGAAGCCGTGCCGGTAGTGCCTGCAACACGGCATTGCCAAAGGCCAGCAGTTCGTCGTCACTCAGCACGTGCTGGCGGATGCTGCCGCCCCCGCTTTCTGCCAGTTCAGCCACAAAACGGCTCTTCTCCAGCTCTTTTTCCTTGTTGTCCCGCTCCGGCCAGGAGATCATCAGCTGTTTGCGGGCCCTGGTCATGGCCACATAGAACAGACGGCGCGATTCCTCCTCCTCACTGCCGGCCGGGCCGGACCAGATGGTAGGGGGCATGCTGTAGGTACGGTTGCGGGAGGCACTGTCCCAGACACCACGGGTACAGCCCAGCATGAAGACATGGTCAAACTGCAACCCCTTGGAGCCATGGGCGGTCAGGAAGTTGACCCCGGCGCCGGTATAGCTGAGCTTTTCCACGGCCAGACTGATCCCCTGGCGTTGCATATCAGCCAGCATGGCCAGCAGCTCGGGCAGCGACAGCGGCTGTTTGGCGGTTTCCTCCCGCACGAAGTCAAACAGGGTGTTCAGCAGTTCAAGATGCCAGACCCGTTCGTGGGCCGACAGGGCCTGGGCCAGAATCCCCAGCCTGGTGATGACATGGTGCAGCAGCTCCTGCAGGGTCATGGTGGCAGCATCCCGCAGCAGCTCTTCAATGGTCTCGCCGGCCTGACGCAGGTGCAGGTCATCGCTGGCCGGAAACAGGGCCTGTTGTCCCTTGTCCGTTCCCCGCAGCGGCAACTGCTCACGCCAGTAGCTGGGACGTTTCTCGGTCCGCTGCCGGGCGATCTCCACCGACAGCCTGGCCAGGGCCAGAGGTGGTACCCCGAACCAGGGTTCATGCAATATCTCAAACAGCAGCCGTTCACCGGAATGGGGCCGTTCCAGTTCAGTGGCCAGATAGCGCAGCACGTTCATCAGCTTGAGAATCAGCGGTTCCTGCAGGATATCGGCCCGCCGCCGGGTCTGTACCGCCACCCCGCGGGCCGTCAGGTAACGGATGATCTCCTCTGACTGGCTGTGGTTGCGGTAGATCACCGCGATCTGTTCCGGCAGCACCCCGGCATCCAGCAGCGCCCCGATCCGGTTGGCAATCGCCACGGTCTCGTGGGCCAGGGTGGCGTACCCCTCCAGTTGCGGCGGCTCCGGCAGTGCAGCCACTTCCGGGTTCATGGCGATCAGCTGTTTTTCATCGCTCAGACGTTCCTGATTACGACCGATCAACGCCCCCGCCCCGTCCAGAATCAACTGCGAGGAACGGTGGTTGTCGGTCAGGGTAACTGTGGTAAGTGACGGACGGTAACGCTCCACAAAACGCCGGATGTTCTCGACACTGGCCCCCTGGAAGCGGAAGATCGACTGGTCGTCATCCCCCACCACAAACAGGTTGGGGGCATCCCAGTAATCAGCCAGCTGCATCAGCAGCTCAAACTGGGAACCGCTGGTATCCTGAAATTCATCCACCAGCAGGTAGAGGTAGCGTTCCTGATACGTGGCCAGCAGGTCGGCATTCTGTTTGAAGGCGGCACTGCACCAGAGGATCATGTCGGCAAAGTCGTAGCGTCCCCGCTCTTTCAGCAGCTGCTGGTAGTCATCAAAACTTCGGGCCGCTGCCTTCAACTGCTCAAGTTTTCGCAGTTCCTCCCGCAGCTTCCGCTCGTTCAGATCACCTTTTTTATAGACCGTACCGTCACTGGCCCTGGTCTGACGTTTGTAGAGAAAATCAGGATTATCCGGCAGGGTGGCGGCATAGGCATCCACCCGGGCAGCCAGCCAGTCGGCGGACCAGTCTTCCTTCTTCATGATCTCGTACAGCGCCAGTAACCGGTCCGACTCAAAATGGATATCGCCGGTGGAGCGGGTCAGGGGATGTTCATGGGGAAAGGCATCAATGATCTCCCGCACAAAACGGAACTGCTCCAGCTCCGAGATGGTGGTCAGGCTGCGCAGGCCGAAATAATCGGCATTTTCCTGGATCACCAGGTTGCAGAAGGCATGAAAGGTGAAGATATCCACCCGGTAGGCATTGGGACCGATGAACTGCAGCAGCCGGTTGCGCATCGCCACGGTACCGGCATCGGTGTAGGTCAGACAGAGGATACTCTCCGGCGTGGCATCGGTGGAAAGCAGAATATTGGCGATCCGGGCCGCCAGGATCTCGGTCTTGCCGGTTCCGGGACCGGCAATCACCAGCACCGGACCTTCAAGGGTGTCCACAGCCTTGCGCTGGGCCTGGTTCAGCCGCTGATAGACAGCTTTGAAATCAGTGGTCAGTCTGTTCATGGAAACCTCGCTTTGGTGGAGTATACCCCAACAGGCGGGGAGTGAAAGCTGAAAAACCCCGGTTCACACCATTGACCTGACAGCCGCATGATGTTACTGAAAAGAGACCAGCTCAACAAACCAGATTTTCCCCCACAGGACTACCGTACCGCTATGACCTACAAACTGCACCGTCTTCTGGCAGGCTCCCTGACCATGCTGGCCGCCACGGCAACATTGACCTGCGCCGGTTCCACCATAACCGCCAACGAACAACTCCGTAAGGCAGCCGGCTTGCTACGCAACAACCAGAACCAGGAGGCGCTGCAGGCCGCCGCCAACGCACCTGCCGACGGCCCCCGCAACCTGCTGGCCGGTGAAGCAGCCCTACGCCTGAAAAGGTATGATGAGGCGATCCGCTATCTGGCTGATGCCGAGCGCAGCTATCCGCTGCTGGCTGATATTGCAGCGGCCCAGAAGGCCGATGCCCTGTTCGGCAAAAAACAGTACCGTGAAGCTGCTGCCGCAGCCACTACTGCAGCGCAGCGTTCACCGACACCGGCGGTCAGCCGCCGGATGGAAAAGCTGGCAGCCGACGCACTGTTTGAAGCGGGTGACCTGAAGGCAGCCCTGACTGCCTATCGCCAGTTCACCACCCGCCACAGCCTGGGCAGAGATCATGTTGACGCCCTGTTTCAGACTGCCCTCTGCCAGGAAGGTTTGAATGAATTGAGCGCAGCAGCCCAACTCTATCGCACCATCTATCTGCAGCATCCTGCCTCAACACCCGCCTCAAAGGTCATGGAGCGCCTGAAGACACTGGAGAAGAAAGGCCAGAAGGATGCCGGTTCCTTTACGGCAGAAGAACAGTTCCGGCGGGGGCAGCTGTTGCTGGCCAACAACCAGCCCAATGCAGCGGCCTGGGTCTTTGCAGGCATCCCCCGCACCAATCTGTCTGAAGAACTGCTGGCACAGATTGAGCTGAAATCAGGCCAGGCGGCAATCAAACAGCGCCGTTACTCCCTTGCTGAACCATTCCTGAAGCGGGCTGCAGCTGCCCGTGCTGCAACAACCAGAGATGAGGCCAGGCTGACGCTGGCACGGGTGGAAGAACGGCAGGGCGGTTCAGAAAAGGCACTGGCCAGGCTGCTGACACTGGCCTCCGAAAAGGGGGCACTGGCCGACGATGCCCTGCTGGAGGCAGCCCTGATCAACAAACACAACGGCCGCCACAGTGATGCATCCCAGATCCTGCAACGCCTGATCAAAGATTTTCCGTCATCCGGCCTGATCCCCCGGGCCGGCTGGGAGCTGGCCTGGGGCCAGTATCTGGCAGGCAACCTGCCGGCTGCTGCAGAAAGTTTCAGATTGCTGTTCAAGGATACGCTCTATCGTGAGCGGGCCCTGTACTGGTATGCCCGTAGCCAGGACCGGCAAAACAGGCCGGCAGACGCAGAGCGTGCCTACAAACAACTGCTGGGCGAGTACCCCTACGGTTTTTACGCAGCATGGCACCGGCTGCGCACCAACAAGCCGACCGGCTGGATGGCGTTGCCTGAAGGAATCCCCGAGCCTGCACTGCCTGAAGGCAGCCAACGGATTCAGGCACTGGCAGCCCTGGGGATGCTGGAAGAGGCCCGCACGGAGCTGGCCGCCTTCAAGGCCAAGGGCCCGGACAAGGAGACGGCACCGGGCATGGCGCGTCTGCAGTACCTTGCCGGTGACCTGCACGGTTCGATAGTCACCTTTCACCAGAATCGCCCGGCTGTAATTGACCGTTCCACCCTGCCGTTCTGGGCGCTCGGGTTCCCCCGCCCCTACGCTGAGCTGTTCAGCCGCAACAGCACGGCAAACGGTTTGCCTGACTCACTGGTGCTTTCGTTGGCCAAGGCAGAAAGCAGCTTTCGGGCTGATGTCAAATCCCATGCAGGGGCGATCGGCCTGATGCAGCTGATGCCGGCAACGGCCCGGATGACTGCCGGCTACAAGGGCAAAAACTACAACCCGCTCTGGCTGATCGAGCCGGAATACAACATCAGACTGGGCACCAAACATCTGCGGGAACTGTTGAACCAGTACCATCAGGATCAGGTCTATACCCTGGCCGCCTACAACGCCGGAGCAGGGGCGGTCAACCGTTGGCGTAAATCCTTTGGCGACCTGCCCAGGGACGAGTTTGTGGAAAACATCCCTTATCAGGAGACCCGTGACTACGTGAAAAAGATCGTGGCCTACATGGCGGTCTACCGCTCACTCTACCGGATTCAATAGGAGAAAGAGATGACCAAACTCGCCCTGTTCAGTATTGCGCTGATGCTTCTGATTTCCACTCTGAGCCAGGCAGGACCGGCAGAATCAATGCAACAGTTGACTGACCGGGTTAGCGCCGGATTCAAGACCGCCCAGCCGGCCCAATGGGGTGAAAATGTGCCCGGTGTACGCACCCGGCTTGTCACGACCGACAAGGTACTGGCCCTGACCCTGGATGCCTGCGGTTCTCCCAAGGGAAAGGGTGTTGATCAAAAACTGATTGATTTTCTGGCAGAGCAGCAGATCCCTGCCACCCTGTTCATCAATGCCCGCTGGATTGATGCCAACCCGGAGCTGTTCAAACAGCTGGCAGCCAACCCGCTGTTTGAGATAGCCAACCACGGGATGTGGCATAAACCGGCCTCAATCAACGGCCGCTCGATCTACGGCATTGACGGCACAAAGAATGCATCCGAACTGGTGCAGGAGATTGAGCTGAATGCCCGCAAGATTGAGAAGCTTACCGCCAGGCGGACCAGGTACTATCGCTCCGGCACCGCCTACTACGACGAGTTTGCCGTACAGATTGCACAGCTGCTCGGGCATGAGGTCATTGGATTTTCTGTGCTGGGCGATGCAGGCGCCAGCTACAGTGCGGCCCAGGTCAAGACCGCCCTGCTGTCAGCAAAACCCGGTGACATCATCATTGCCCACATGAACCACCCGGAGGCCGGTACCGGTGCAGGTATCATCGCTGCCATGCCGGAGCTGAAAAAGCGTGGTTTCACGTTTGTCAAACTATCGGACTACCCGATGAAGTAGGGATCTATGCTACATATCATCCAAAATGACCCGGACGTCCCCCCCGGCAACCTTGCCGAAAACCTGGAGACCCAGGAAATAGCGTTCCGGCTCCATCATCTCTACCGTGGTGAGGCGCTGCCCAGCCCGGCTGAGATGACCGCCTTGATCGTGCTGGGCGGGGCGATGGGGGCCAATGATGATGCCCGCTACCCGTTTCTGACACCGCTCAAGGCGTTGATCGCCGAGGTGGTCCACGCCGGGATTCCTTATCTGGGGATCTGCCTGGGAGGGCAGCTGTTGGCTGCAGCGTTGGGGACACCGGTGATTTCCTGCCGTTGGGAGGAGCTGGGTACCCTGCAGGTAATCCAGACAGACAAAGGGGAGGCAGACCCGCTCTTGCACGGCATCCCCTCCCCCTTCAGCACCTTCCAGTGGCACCACGACAGTTTTGACCTGCCCGCTGGGGTCACACTGCTGGCGTCATCGCCCGCCTGTCCCCATCAGGCCTTTCGAGTCAGCAGCAACGCCTGGGGTTTACAGTTCCACCCCGAGGTAACCGAGCAGATCATTCGTGCCTGGGCTGCCTGGGATCCGGCCACTGCCTGCCGGACAGATGAACTGGTGGCTGACTTTCAGGCTGCGCAAAGTGCGTATCAAAACACTGCCAGACGGCTGCTGCAGAACTTCCTGCAAACGGCAGGGCTACTACGCTGCCCCGCCTAATCTCCGCACCACTGCTGAAACCTGATCGGCCTGTACCGGCCGGGAGTAGATAAAGCCTTGAATATAGGTACAGCCGATCTGCTGCAGGATCGTCAGCTGTTCCTCTGATTCAACCCCTTCCGCCACGGTCTTCATGTCAAGGTTATTCGCCAGATCTACCACCGACCGGGCAATGGCCCGATCGCCCGAGTTATGGGCCAGATCGCGCACAAAGGAACGATCAATCTTGAGGATGGTTACCGGGAAGGACTTGAGGTAGCTGAGCGAGGAATAGCCGGTGCCGAAGTCGTCGATGGAGATGCTGCACCCCAGGGTACGCAACCGCTCCAGCAGTTGCACGACCTCATCGGGATTGTTGACCAGGGCGCTCTCGGTCAGCTCAAGTTCCAGATGTTCCGGCTGTATACCGGTTTCATCGATAATGGCCGCGACCCGCTCAACCAGACCGGGGGATTTGAGCTGAATAGCAGACAGGTTGACCGCCATGTTGAGCAACAACCCCTGTTCACGCCACTGCACCTGCTGCAGACAGGCGGTGCGCAGCACCCATTCGCCGATCGGAATAATCAGCCGGGTCTGTTCAGCCAACGGTATAAAGCGGATAGGCGACACCAGACCGAAATCCGGGCTATGCCACCGCAACAGCGCCTCCACCCCGCTCACCTTGCCACTCGCCACACAGACCTTGGGCTGGTAGTGCAGTTCCAGCTCCTGCCGTTCCTTGGCATAGCGCAAGCCCTGTTCCAGTGCAATCCGGGTACTGATGGTACTGTTCAGTTCCTCCAGGTAGAAGCGGAAGGTATTTTTACCCTCTTCCTTGGCATGGTACAGGGCGATGTCGGCATGTTTTTCCAGATTTTTGACATCCTCGCCGTCGCGGGGAAACAGGGCAATGCCGATACTGGCCGTCACCACCACTTCGCGGCCATCCAGCGACACCGGCAGCGCTACGGCCTCGATCAGCTTCTGGGCAATCGGCACCACATCCTGATCCTGATGGATATCATGCAGGATCAGGGCGAACTCGTCTCCCCCCAGCCGGCAGACCACGTCATCGTCGCGCACCACCCCGCTGAAACGCCCCGCCATTTCCTTCAGCAGCAGGTCACCCGCCGGATGCCCCATACTGTCGTTGACATGTTTGAAACTATCCAGATCCAGATACATAAGCGCAACATTACTGCCATGACGCCGGCTGCGGCGCAGGGCAAGCTCCAGACGATCCTGCAGCATGCGGCGGTTAGGCAGGTCGGTCAGGGGATCGAAATAGGCCAGGTGTTCGATGGTGGCCTCGGCGTTTTTCCGCTCGTTAATGTCTTCAACGTTGGCAATAAAATGGGTAATCTCGCCGCTATCATTACGCAATGGGCTGATCGAGGTAATTGACCAGTAAACCTCGCCGTTTTTTCGGCGGTTCAGCAGCTCGCCCCGCCACTCCCGACCGCTCAAAATGGTCTTCCAGAGGTCTACAAACACCTCTGGTGGCGTCGCTTCCGACTTCAGGATGCGGGGATTCTTCCCGACCGCCTCTTCCAGGCTGAACCCGGTCAGCTGGATAAATTTCTTGTTCACATACTCAATGACGCCCTGCGTATCCGTTATCACAACAGCGCTGGCGCTATTCTCAATTCCGTGGGTCAATTTCTTGAGGAAGAGTTCGGACTGTTTGCGGTCCGAGATGTCCCGGATCGCCTCAATGGCTCCGATCCGTTCCCCGGCGGCATTATAGAGCGGTACACCGGTGGCCCAGACATAGGCCCCTTTGCCGTCATGCAGGGCCGGGCAAAAGGTCTCGGCATCCAGTACTTCTCCGACACGCCGGATATTACTGTATTTCGCCGCCAGCTCGGCATCATCCAGATCCAGCAGGTCAAGCAGCTGGGTTCGGCGCTGTCCGTAAAACGGGATGCTGTATTCGTGATCCCCCTTGCCAAGCATCTCCTCCTTTGGTACCCCGGACATCTTCTCAATGGCCCGGTTCCAGATCGTCACCCGCTTGTTCCGATCAATCACAAAGACCGCATCAGGGAAAAAGTCTATAATATCATTAAGTTGCTGACGAGCATCAAGCAATGCCTGTTCAACGGCACGGGCCTTTGCCAACTGTTCACGCTGATAGCCCTGAAAGCCGATCAGGGCTGAAATACTTAGAACGACGATGATACTGAAGGTGATGGCCTGGTTAACCGCATGTTTGTGCCAACCGGCATGGAGTTGCGTCAGGTCACGACTCACCGCTATGACCAGCGGTCTGTCCATGCCGAGCACTGCAAGCTGCACCGTGCTTAATGCCATCAAGCGCTGTTCGCCGGTGGAGTAGACCGTGCCGCTCAGCACATTTTCCTTTTTGCCGCTCTGCATGTGACGGGTAAAAAATGAACCGGGTTTGGCCAGATTCATACCCTGTTGCCCGAGACGGTCCGGCTCCATGATGAATTGCAGTCCATCCCCATGGGCAAGGCACGACCGCATATCCGGCGCATACTGCACCGAGCCCAGCAGCACTTTGAAGTATTCAGGGTTAAGGGTTGCCACCACCACACCACTAAACTGCCCCTGGCTGTTCAGGATAACCCGCACAAGTGCAATGCCCCAGGTTCCCGGCAGGGTCTTGAACGGCGGCGTCACATAAAGTTTTTCCGGATTTGGGTCACGCAGGGCAGCCTGAAAATAGAGGCGCCCCCCCAGATTGCTTCCCAGTGCCTCCCGGTGATTGCTGATCACAACCTTTCCCCGGGCATCCAGCACCAGCATGCTGTGCACCCCGGAAAGCGCATCCACCATCAGTTCAAAGCGCTGGTGCGGTATCTGGCTGGACCACTCCTTCTCAGAGTAGGCGCCCAGCTCTCGCCGGATCAGACGCAGAATCCTGTCGGTACTCTCCAGGCGGTTGGCTACATTGACGGCAATCACGCGGGACTGGGTCAACAGACGCTGCTGCTCAGCCTCCAGGATATCCTCATAGTTCCGGTAGAGATTGTGGATAACAGCACCGGCCAGCAACAACAAGCCAAACAGCAGTATCCCCCATTGCAGGCGAAATTTATTGATTTTGCCGATGTACATACCGTCTGCCCATCCCCACTTCATCACGAGACTTCAATCAATAACAAATGCCCCAAAACAGGTCGCCAATTTACCACATTGCATCAAAATAGCGTCGTAAAAAAACAAAAAGACAAATACGGTTTGTTTTGTATTAAATCAAGCAAAAAAAGGAAGGCTGCCCAATACCGGACAGCCCTCCATTCATACCCATCCTAAAGTTTCGAACATCGTTTGTGTATATATGGCTACTTTTTCGGTTCTTCCTTCTTGTTTGCCACTGCCATGGCATCATTCAGGATCTTGACCCCGGCCTTGGAGGCAGCAATGGAGCCGGTCAGGGTTTCACGGGCCAGAGCAGGGTTATGGAAACCGTCCGAGTTCTCAGCGGTCCAGTATTCCCACAGCACATGGGCCTCTTCATGCTTGGCCCGGGCCTGATCCAGTACGGCAGGGGCGACACCGGCACGGGAAGCCACCAGATAGGTGTCAATCAGCTGGCCCAGCCAGTATTCGGCCTTGCGCATCTTGCCCTTGGTGTAGTTACGGATGGTGTCAATCTGCCACTTGGCCTTCTCAACACTGGAGTCCTTATGGCAGCTGATGCAGGACTCTTTGGCCATATTGATCGGCTTGACCACACCATGGGTCGAGTACGGCTTGCCGTCTTTGCCCTTCAGCTTGGGCATATGGCATTGATGGCACTGCACACCGGCCTTGTCATGCACGGAGCCGGCATAGGTCTCTGCCTCGGGGTGCTGCAGCTTGATCAGGCGGGCACCGGTTACGGCATGCTTGAAGTCAAAGAAATCAAGCTGCTTGTAGTGGGCCAGGATCTCTTTGGCATTCTTGAGCGGGAAGTGGTTGGTACGGTCCGAGGCAAAGGTCACCGGCTTGCCGTCGCTCCACTGGGTACCGGGGTTACAATTGTACTCAACATGGCACTGGGCACACATCATGCGGGAATCGGTCTTCTCCATCACGCCGATCTTGCGGAAGCCATCACGGAAGGAAACCACCTTCAGGTCGGTCTTGCCGTTTTTGGCAAAGATATTCTTGGCCGGATCCTTGTCAATGGCTGCAATCAGGGCATCACGGATCACGCGGGCTGAGTGCCGTGGGGGTCGTGGCACTCAATACAGCCGACCGGATTATGGACATCCTTCATGACATCATTCACGTTGGAGGTACGGTCAAACTTGCCCCCCTTTTCCCCAAGATACTTCCACTTCAGGATCAGGTCGGAGGTCTTGCACTGGATACAGGTCGGGTTACCAGCCATGGCGGTCTCGGTCAGTTTGGCACTGGCTCCTTTGTCTTCCAAGACATCCCAGGTCTTGCCGATCTTATCGTAGTTCTTCCAGCCACCTTTAAACTGGTAGCGTCCACCCTGGAAACGATCTACTGCAAACTGGTCCACCACCATAAAGGCATGGCCGCGGGGCTCGGCATGTTCAAAGGTAAAGCCGTGACCGGCCAGCAGCTTATCCTGCATTGGTGAACGGCCGGTGGGCACGCCCTTTTCCTTACGGGACCCGCCCTCGGGGTAGTGCGGGGTAAAGAAGCTCTGATACTGATTCTTGTGACAGGAGCCACAAACCGCCGGGTCCAGCTTGGTTACCGGTTTGGTATCCGGGCCGGGATTGGCAAGGTGCTCTTTGGTCTTGTCATGGCAGACCGAACAGGCCAGTGCGGCATGTTTGGATGCCTCCTTGAGCGCCTTTACCTCCGTGTGACACATGTAGCACTGCTCACGTCCGTCGTTGGCAGGTTTTGCTGCCGGTTTGGCCTTGGGTGCTGCCAGCGAAGGAATCGCCAACAGGGCTCCAAGCCCGACAATACTTGCTGCAACTGCCAGTCTCTGTTTCAGCATACCGTATTCTCCTCTCTTCTGGATGTTGGTGAAACTATTCACCTGAACTCAATTCAATTCAGCACGTACCCGCAGCGTAATCGCCTTGGGGGTGACCGGACAGACATACAGACAGCTGCCGCAGCCGTTGCAGCGGGTTGCATCAATTCTGATCCCCTCGCCCATCACCACCACAATTGCCTGCTGTTCACATTTTTCCACACAGCTGAAACAGCCGCAGTTTTTTGCCAGACACCGTTCATTGCGGGGCAGTGCCACCATCGGTTGATCTCCGTGGGGCAGCTCAACGGCATCGTCCCCGGCGCCCGCAGCCGGTTGCTGCAGTATGCCGGTGGCCTTCAGCAGGGTATCGCCCAGCGAGAAGATCCCCTGCCGGAAAAATTCCTTACGGGAGATGGTCACTTCTTAACCGCCTTCTTGCCACCTTTTTTCACCGGCTTTTTGACCTCACCCGGCACATGGCACTGGGTACAGTTCAGGCGATCCGGATGGGGGGCCTTGAAACTGCCGGTATGACAACCGTTGCACGAGGCGCCATCCGCATCATCCTGCACCGCATGGGGAATGACCGGCGGATGTTTCTCCGCCTTGACGGCATCAGCGGCAAGATTGGGCTCAGGCGGCTCGTCGGCATGGACAGGAACCAGGGCCAGCAGCAGCAGACAACTGATCAGGGATACAAGCTGCACAGAACGTTTCATCATCGGCCTCCTTTGAGGGGGTCTGTTACGTCTCGTGATACCGGTTGATAACCGATTGAAATTTTGAGAGCCTTTGCAGGACAGGCATCCAGACAGGCCATACAGCGGGTACAGTCTCCGGCAACCACCTGGGGATGATTCAGTTCCAGAGAGGGCTGCAGCACCTCTTCCACCGGACAGACCTTGAGGCAGTCATTACAATGGGTACACTGTTCAGCAACAAACCCGATCCGTAGCGGGCTGAAGGCTGCCAGCAGACTGTAGAACCCGCCCAGCGGGCAGAGCGAACGGCACCAGACCCGTCTGGCCACCAGCAGTTCCATCAGCAGGATGGCTGCCACCAGCAATAACGGCAACAGCGCAGCAAACACAATTGCCCGGCTGATAATGCCGATCGGTGAGAGCAGCTCAAACAGCGGAACCCCGGTGGCCATCACCACCAGCAACACCAGTGCGAGACTCCAGCGGTTGAGGGTAAGCGGCAGCGTTTGTGTACCGGTTCCCAGTTTTCTGCGCAGCCGGTCCGCAAGCTCGGTGACCAGCCCCACCGGGCAGACCCAGCCACAGAAGGTGCGGCCACCCAGCAGAAAATAGAAGCCGACCACCAGCAGGGCGCTGAGCAGATAAGAGAGTACAAAGACCCGCCCTCCCAGCAGCGCCTGCAGAAAAGCCAGCGGATCTGCCAGGGGAAGCCCCAGCAGCTCTGCAGCTGCCAGGTTACCCGTGAAGATCGCCAGGCCGGCCAAGGGGGAGGCCAGCAAGGCGATCATCAGCAGTTGCACCGCACAACGGGCTATGCCCCAGCGCTTAAAATTCATAAAAGTCCTTCTGTTCCGTAACCCGCTGCTGGACGGCAATGACCGGTTTTTCCCGGACACAGACCTTTTCGCAGATGCCGCAGCCCACACATTTGTCCTTATGAATCACCGGTTCCATGATCGTATGCTCACCGGTACGGATATTATGCCGGTTCTCGATGGTAATCGCCTTGTCGATCAGGGGACACTGGCGGTAACAGACCTCGCAGCGTAAGCCGCGGATTGAGAGGCAGCCCTCCCGGTCAACGATTACCGCTGTCCCCATCCTCACCTTTTCCACCTCGGTCAGTTGTTTATCCAGCGCACCGGATGGGCAGGCCTTGACACAGGGCAGATCCGGACAGAGGTAACAGGGGTTCTCGCGGGGGACGATGTGCGGCGTACCGATCCCGACACCGGCCTCGCCACCAGCCATGACAATTGATTTGTACGGACAGGCCTGGGCACACTTGCCGCACTTGACGCAGGCAGCCAGAAAACGCGCTTCCTCAATCGCCCCCGGTGGCCGCAGGTAGAAGCCCCGTGCCTGGGCAGGCCGCAGGTAGACCGCGGAGATGGCAGCACTGCCCAAGGCAAGGGCCAGGGGGGTCAGGATACTGCCCTTCAGAAACAGACGGCGCGAGATGCCGGTATTTTTTGCGTCAGAATCCATACACACCTTTTCACCCCTCCCGGCCTCCCCTTTTCAGGGGAGGAGTTCAGATGGGAGATCTATCGTCCCCCCTGTCAAGGGGGACTGAGGGGGTTACGCCTTTTCGACCTTCACCGCACATTTCTTGAAGTCAGGCTCTTTTGACAGCGGATCAAAGGCATCAATACAGAGGTCATTAATCAGCTTGGTTTCATCAAAGAAGGTGGTGAAGACATTGCCCTTCTCCGGTTTGCCGCGGCCATTGATCTCGGCCGTCAGCACCACCGATCCCCGGCGGGAACTGACCTTGACCTTGTCGCGGTTCTTGATCCCCAAGCGGGCGGCATCTTCCGGATGCATCTCCAGGGTTGCCCCCGGCATGGCCCGTTTCAACTCAGGTACCCGGCCGGTCATGGTGGCGGTGTGCCAATGTTCCAGCAGCCGGCCGGTGCAGTACCAGAACGGATACTCGCTATTCGGGCTCTCTGCAGGCGGCTCATAAGGGCGGAACCAGATTGTGGCCTTGTTACCCGGCGCCTTGTAGAATTTAACCCCTTCCCCCTTCTTGACGTAAGGATCATCAGCATCGGTATAACGCCAGCGGGTTTCCTGACCGTTGGACTTGACCGGCCAACGCAGCCCGCGCACCTTGTGATAGGTCTCGTAGGGGGCCAGATCCTTGCCGGTGCCGATGGTAAACTTGCGGTATTCCTCCCACATCTCTTTGTGGAAGTTCTTCTGGCTGTAAGGAAAAAGGTTGCCATGACCAAGCCGTTTGGCAAACTCGATCAGCTGCCAGGTATCTTCCTTTGCCTCGCCAGGAGGTTCGATCATTTTGAACCAGTGCTGGGTGCGGCGCTCGGTGTTGCCGAAGACCCCTTCCTTCTCAACCCAGGAGGCAGAAGGGAGGATCACATCCGCCACTTCCGTTGATCTGGTGGGATAGATATCCGAGACCACGATGAAGGCCTTGCGGGCTTGGGCAGCCTTGCGGTAGCGGGAGAGATTCGGGATCGACTGAAACGGGTTGGTGCACTGGATCCAGAGACACTTCAGCTCACCACGGTCAATGGCACGGTACATTTCCATGGTATGCAGCCCGACCTTGGGCGAGATCTTCTTGGGATCAATGCCCCAGATCTCGGCGGTCTTCTTGCGATGGGCCTCATTCATCACCACCATGTCGGCAGGCAGGCGATGGGCAAAGGTGCCCACCTCACGGGCGGTACCACAGGCTGAAGGCTGGCCGGTCAGGGAGAGTGGATTTTCTCCCGGCTTGCAGATCTTGCCGGTTAAGAGATGCAGATTATAGATCAGGTTATTGACCCAGACGCCACGTACGTGCTGATTGACCCCCATGGTCCAGAGCGAATTGACCTTGCGGCTCTTGTCAGTATAGAGCTGAGCCAGATGCTCAATCTTTTTGGCCGGTATCCCGGACAGTTTTTCAGCCCACTCCGGGGTAAACTGCTTCATCAGCTGCTTGTATTCATCAAAGGTCAGCGGTTTGGGTTCCTCTTTGGGGTTTTCCTTATCCTTCAGACCATAGGGCTGGTTCTCGGTACCCCGCTTGAAGGTGACATGCTGTTTGACAAAGGACTCATCATACAGCTTGTCCCGCAGGATGACGTGGGCAATGGCATTCAGGGCAGCCAGATCCCCCTGGGGATGCATCGGGATATATTCATCCGCCATCTGGGTGGTACGGGTCCGGCGGGTGGCAATATCAATGATTTTAACCTTCTTGTTCTTCAGCTTGTTATCAATCAGACGTGAAAACAGTACCGGGTGGGCCTCTGCCATGTTGGCGCCCCAGAGGATATAGGTATCGCCCAGGTCAAGGTCATCGTAACAGCCCATCGGCTCGTCTGAACCAAAGGTATTCATGAAGCCGACCACGGCCGAGGCCATACAGAGCCGGGCATTGGGCTCCACATTGTTGGTGCCGATCCCCCCCTTGAACAGCTTGACTGCCGTGTAGCCTTCAAACACGGTCCACTGCCCGGAGCCGTAGATCGCCACCGAGTCAGGGCCGCTCCTGGCAATCGCCTCCTTGTACTTGGACGCAATCAGGTTCAAGGCCTCATCCCAGCTGGCCTTGACCATCTTGTTGCCCTTGCGGATCAGCGGATGGGTCAGACGATCCTTGCCGTAGAGCGCCTTGGAGAGAAAGTAGCCCTTGATACAGTTGAGCCCCTTGTTGACCGGGCCGGCCGGGTCACCCTTGGTGGCAACGATCCTGCCATCCTTGACCCCCACCAGCACACAGCAGCCAACGCCGCAGTAACGGCAGGGCGCCTTGCCCCACTTGATCCCTTTGTCATCGGCTGCAGAAGCCAGGCGGGGGGCAAGTGCCTGTGCCCCGGCTGCTGCAAAGGCGGCGGCTGCCGCACTGGCCTTCAGGAAATCACGCCTCGTCAGTTCCATCTGCGCCTCCTTCTTGGGTAACATCTTCAAAGTTATGGTACGCCACCTGTACACTGATAACCGCATCAAGCTGCTCAAGCTGTGAGGCGATATCCACCTCAGCCTGGACCGAAGCGGCCTCAATCACCGTAATAACCTGCCCGTCAGGCAGTGCAGCATGCACCTCAACGCCAGGCACCAGCCTGGCCAGTTCTGCAACCAGGGTCTCTTTTCCCGGTCTGCAACTCAGTACTACACCTGAAACAGGCATACCCACCTCACCCTATCGGCCCCTCAATCGATGCGCCAGTTCTGGCTGATTCAAGGGTAGCACCGAACGTTAAATCCGCAAGCCGGCCATGCACAAAAAATGCGCACCATGCCCCTGCAGTACAGACTGCCTATACAGGAGCTGTGCCAACTTCCCCAGACAGGGCCAACAACTTGGTTTAGCTAACTTTTTTAAGGAGACAAAAACAGGAGTGATAGAACAGAGGCAGGCGCCATGTTACCTATTGGTAACATGGCACTAAAAAACGTTACGTTTGGTTAATCAGCTTCAATTTTTCCCAGAGGGTTTTACGTGAGATATTCAGCAATTTTGCGGCCTCAGCCTTGCGGCCGCCAGTCCTGATCAGAGCATCAAGGATCAGACGACGCTCCGACTCTTCGCGGGCATTGGCCAGGGTGGCAGGAGCGGCATCATCCGGGCGATACTGATCTCCGGCCCGTACTGACAGGGGCTGTTGCCAGTCCGGCCCCCCGGAGCTGCGGGCTGCCACAAACTGTTCAGGCAGGTCTGCCGGAGATATGCACGAGCCGGGACAGAGCGCAACGGCACGCTCAATCGCATGTTCCAACTCGCGCACATTACCGGGATAGTCGTAGGAAAGCAGCACCGACCGGGTCGCCTCACAAATCCCCAGCTGCGGACGTTCCATCCGCTCACTGAATCTTTTCAGAAAGAACTCCGCCATGGGCAGAATATCCTCACGCCGCTCCCGCAGGGGAGGCACCGGCAATGAAATCACATTCAGGCGGTAATAAAGGTCCTCCCTGAACAGACCATCCGCCACCATCTGCTGCAGGTTACGATTGGTTGCAGCAATAATCCTGACATCCACCCGGATATCCTTTTCAGATCCCAGCCGGCTGACGGTCCGCTCCTGCAGCACCCGCAGCAGCTTGGCCTGGGCATTGGCCGGCAGGTCTCCGACCTCATCCAGAAAGATCGTGCTTTTGTCCGCCTGTTCAAATTTACCGCGATGGTTGCTGATGGCACCGGTAAAGGCTCCGCGCTGGTAACCAAACAGTTCGGATTCAACCAGATGCTCCGGTAACGCCGCACAGTTGACCGTTATCATTGCCCGCTCATTGCGGGCGCTGTTACGGTGTATGGCCGCAGCCACCAGCTCTTTACCGGTACCGCTCTCACCGGTGATCAGCACCGTTGACTCCAGTCCCGCCACGGCACCAATGGTCTGAAATACCGGCAGCATGGATGAGCTGATACTGACAAACCCGCCGAAACTACCGCAGGCCATCCGCTGTTTGAGCGACTGGTTTTCATGCTGCAACTGCTGCCGTTCAGTAACATCGCGGCTGATCAGCAATGTTCCCAGATATCCCCCGTCAGGACTGCTCACGGGATAGTAACTGTTCTCAAAATAGCGCCCCTTCACCTCAATCACCCGCCGGGCCTGCTTGATGGAGCCATCACGCAGCTTCTGCAACAGCTCTTTGATACGCTTGGCTGAGTTGGGAGAATGCACCGAGAAGATGGTTCGGCCGATAAAATTTTCGGCCTTGATCCCTCTGATCTCCTCGGCAGTCTGGTTAATAAAGGTTAGCCGGTCATCAGCATCGGCAAAGATGATCCCTTCCGCCATACTTTCCAGAATATCCCGGTAGATTGTTGTCAGCTGCTGCATAGCAATGGCACCTCGTTACATAAAAGTAACATCACTCCTTCAAAATTGCACGCACAACTTGGCCGGGCGGGCCAGTCCTGTCTTTGACAAACCGGCTGAAACAAACACCGGTTCTGATGAGCTCTGAGCGGTTGCGAGCCAATGTTGACTTTTTTGATGTATAGTGTATACAGATTCAACCTTGTGTACTCAGCATTAAGGAGCAGACATGACCCTTATTGACAATAAAGCCCCGGATTTTGATCTGGAGGGGAGTGACGGCAGACGTCACCGCCTGCAGGACTATGCGGGACGACGCCTGTTACTGTTTTTTTATCCCAGGGACAACACATCAGGCTGCACCAAGGAGGCTGCTGGCTTCCGTGACCTGAAGCCGGAGTTTGAAAAACTGGGCTTTGTCATTCTGGGGATCAGCCGCGACTCGCTGGCTTCACACCAGCGCTTCATTGATAATCATGAGCTGAACATGGTGCTGCTGTCTGATCCTGATGCCCGTGTGATGAAGGCCTATCACGCCTTTGGCGAGAAGATGATGTACGGCAAACAGGTTTCCGGAGTAATCCGCTCCACCGTATTGATCTGTGCGGACGGTGTCATCAGAAAACATTGGACCAAAGTAGCCAAAGCCGAACAACACCCGGCTCAGGTTCTTGAGTATATTAAAGATTTTCACTGTGAATAAGGAGGAGTCGATGAGTTTTATTTCCCTTAAGGAAGTGGTGGACTTTGCGGTTGAACGAGAGGAAACCGCGTATCAGATGTATAAACGTGCTGCCGAGCTTACCGTAAGCCCGGCTGCCCGCAAGATGTTTGAAGAGCTGGCCCAGGAAGAGGCAACACATAAAGAGGTCTTTTCCAAGGTTGATCCGGAAAAGATCGAAGAGGTCAATGTCTGCAAGATCCCTGAGGCAACCATCGGCCAGTATCTGAAGGATGTCCCCTTTCACCCCCAGATGAGCTATCAGGAGATCCTGACCTTTGCCCTGAAGGCCGAAGAGAGCGCGTACCAGCTTTACAAGGCTGCGGCCGGCATGACTGAAGATCCCAAGCTGCAGAAGACCCTTTTGACCTTTGCCGAGGTTGAACTGGGGCATCGGCGCAAGATTGAGGCGCTCTACGATGAAAAGGTACTGACTGAAGGTTAGCTTTCTCTCCGTAACCTCTGCCAAAAGGCCGCCGGCATACTGCCGACGGCCTTTTTACCTGCAGGGACTTCCCACCGCCTTAACTAGTTTTCATCCGGAAACTCCGGATAACAAATTGTTTGTTTCCGATTCTGAAACCAGCTATCAATCACCAGTTAACCAGACATAGCAACAACACCTAAACTTGACTTCGGTCAACACCATTCCCTTCCTGTTGTGCTATGCAAACGGCATGAAAAACAGACAAACCACAAGAAGCATGTTGCTGGTACTGATGCTGCTGCTTGCACCGCCTGTGGCAGCCTTTGAATGTACCGTCTGCCACAGCAAGAACCCGGCTATGGTCAAGATGCATAAGGCACTACAGGGACAGGGATGTTTTGGCTGCCACAAAGTGGGAGCAAAACTGATGGGCAAAGGGCAACCCAAAGACAAAGACAGCCTGCTTAAACGCAAAGCGACTGAAGAAGCCTGTCGTACATGTCACGGCGCTCCTCAGACGCAAGGCATGTAAACAATTGAACGCGCAGCAGTGCTGCAGTAATTTTGTAATTTTCTGCAGGGTACCATCCTGACCGCCGTCCAACCGTCGCCCGCGTCAACCATCCTCAATGACTCAGATACGGCAGCATCGGCAACAGTTGGCGGTAATCGTCGTAGGTCAACACCGTCTGCCAGTGACCGCTTGCCATACCAACCCCGATTGAGACCATAAACAGGCTCAGGGCAACTGCCGGAAAAAGCCAGACCGGCAGTGGACGTTTCCAGAACGATGGCTGCATGACCAGCACTTCCTGATGCGGACAGGCAGCTACGCAGGTCAGGCAGCCGGTGCATTCAGGCGAGACAACCTTGGTTGTGCTGTGCACGCTGATGCCTGCCGGGCAGGCCTGACTGCACTGGCGACAATCAGTACAGGTGTGCGGGTTACGCCGGATCTTGAACGGACTCAGCAGGCTCAGGACACCCAGCAGGGCACCGTAGGGACACAGGTAGCGGCACCAGACATTACGATAGACCAGAGACAGCAGTGTCAGTACCGTCAGCACCGTAACGGTTGTGGCAGAAATCTGGGTAAAAAAATGCAGCATCTTGGCATCACTGGCTGCCCAATAAGGGGTATCCAGAAAGGCAGCAACGGCAAAGGCAGGCATATCAAGCAGAATTATCTTCACGAAGAAGAACAGCACCAGATACTTGATCCCCTGCAGCAGCAGATCAAGCGGCCTCCAGACCTTAAAATTACGCCCCAGCAGAAGTGCCCCCAGTTTGTGCACGGCCTCGGACAGCGTACCCACCGGGCAGATCCAGGAACAGAATGACTTCTTGGCCAGCAGACTCATCAGCAGAATTGCCAGAAAGATCACCAATGCTGCCGGATGTACCGGGTGAATCTGCCCGCTGACCAGCCAGTGTTTCAGGCTGGTTAATGCCCCGATCGGCAGAAAGCCCTCCACTCCGGCAGGACGGCTAAAGAACGGCTGCGGATTACCCTGCTCAACCGCAGCGATAAACAGACCAAAGCGGATGCCGATGCCAATGATCCAGAACAGAAACAACCACTGCACCAACAGACGGATACGGGCAATGTTCCTGGCTGATATGCTTAACACGCTGATGCCTCCTCGTTTTTTCCACACAACATAACGGAGCAGAGATTGCGTGACATTGACCTAAGTCAATGAATCTGCATTATTAGTTATGGCATGATCACACAAACGACACAAATCGATCAGGCTTGTTCTGGCTTGTAATGGGGTAATTCGGCAAAAGGAAGCAAAGGTGACATATGTCGGTACTGATAACCGCGCTGAAGCGCGAACATCAAGCCTTGAAGAATCAGGTCGCGGCCATCAAACAGGCCGGTGTGGTGTCTGCGGAGGGGTTTGCCGAGTTACAGCGTCTGCGTAACAATTTAAAGGCCCATCTCCAGCATGAAGATCGAGATCTGTATCCACGCCTTGCAGAAGCGGCTCGCGACGACGTGAATTTGCAGATTCTGCTGGATCGCTTCCAGAACGAAATGCAGGAGATCGCCACCGATGCGGAGCGCTTTTTCGAACGCTACCCAGCGCCGGAGCAGAGCGTAGTGTTTGCCCGCGATATCGGCAGGATCTTCTCTCTGCTGGGTAACCGGATTATCACTGAGGAGTCAGTCCTCTATCCCCGCATGGTGGAACTGGATCGCATCCGCTTCGGCACAGCCGTGCGAGGGTAGGGACTGGTACGCCTTCGTCGTCTCAATCTTCGCCGCCCTGCTATCATTCTTGGTCTGAAATCGAAATCAGAAGACAAGTGAGACAGGTTTTATTCTCTATCATGAGTTGACAGGTGTGAGTCAGTCTGGTGGCGCCAAAAGTTTTTTCAAGCTGTCCAGCATTTGAGTTCCTTCTTCAATAAGGTCAAAACCGTAGTTTGACAGACGCCATTTTGTGACCGTATAGCGCATTGAGCCGATAATAATGCGGATCAATTGTTTTTTAGGGATCAGGGTACAGATTTCACCATTCTCCTGCCCTTTTTCTACGGCACAGGACAATGCCTTTTCCAGCATAGTAAGCAACTGGTGCACTTCCTGGGCAAGGACACTATCATTCTGAAAGATACTTTCAGAAAAAATTACAGCCGTAACTGACGGGAATTCAGTAAAGTACCTGAAGTTGTTTTGAAACAGGTTTTCAATTTTTTGCAAAGCCGGAAGATCGGAGGTACAGGCAGATTCCATACAAATCTTTGCACGCGCCTGAAACATCCTTAAAATGCCGAGCAGTATGTCAGTTTTGCTTTCAAAGTGCCGATAAATAGCCCCGTCAGTGACGCCAAGCTTGTTACCCAGATTTTTAATGGTCAACTCCTGAATTGACTTTTCTGCAATCAGTTCAATCGCCGCGCTGATAATCTGTATCTGTCGTTCTGAATAATCCTGCATCTGGCTGCCCTCCATACCTTCTTTATGCATACGAACACCCCGCAAACAAGAGTTTTCCTTATATCACAACATTAGACACAATTAACCCCATAAGTTTTTTTGATGAGACAAAAAAACACTTGCCTCATTCCACGCTTTGCAGTAGTTAGTAAGTAAGTGCTTACTTACATGCAGAAGGAGGTTGGGTATGAACGGATGGACACACCGAAAAGAGTATATCTTTCGGTCCACCAAGGGACTTGTAGCTCTGGCAATCGCCTTGATCGCTCTGATTACCGCCGTCTGGGGAACGTTATCCGGACCGATGGCAGAGTGGGGAGTCAGGGACATTACGATCCGTCTGCTCGGCATGGATATTCAGCCTGCGCAGCGTGAAGGGCGGATCATCATGCTCTATCATGTGATCGCCATGGCTGTTGTGGCCATTGAGACTTACATGATCACCTCTACCGTGAAGATGCGCAAAGAGGAACAGGCCAATATCAATGCCTTGATGACTATCGGCTACATACTGGCAATGTTTTTTGGGCTCGGTTTCGCCTACTTTGGCCACAACTACGCATTTCACGGGCTCTTTATCGTGGGGCAGTCCCTGATCTTCTACGCCGGTTGTCTGCTGGCAAAGGCGCTCTGGCCCTGGGATAAAAGCACCTATCTTGCCAAAGAATCTCCCTACGCAAAGACATCAAATGGGCTTGATCTTGAACGCGCTGCCTTCTTCACCATGGCGGTTGCCACGCTCGGATCAGCAATATTTGGCGCTGTTACCGGCTCGTTCTGGGGTAATGGGCACCAGACCTTTCTGGCTGAAGACCTGATCCGTATTCCTCATAAAACCCCGCTTCAGCTTTCAATTATCGGACATCTGCACATCATGCTGACCCTGGTTGCAGTGGCAATCACCCTGCTGGTTGGTCGCTGGCTGGATTTCAAGGGGATCTGGCACAAGATTGCCATGCCGCTGATGATCTTCGGCACCATCACCATCACCCTGGGTGTCTGGACCGTTGTGCCTTACGAAAACCTTGCCCACACCATTATCTATGTTGGCGCTGTATTCACCATGCTGTCTGCATTAATGCTGGTCATCTTCGGCTGGAAAAAACTGATCAGCGACCGCCTGGCAGTACAGGGGATTACAAAAGCAAACGTATTCCATGGGATTGCGGCGCTGATCCACGATCCGCTCAAATTCGGCCCGCTCTGGCAGATGGTCTTTATGAACTTCACCGTCAGTGGCGTCGGTATCTATATGGCCATCAAGCTGGACAAACTGTTCAGAATCTGGCCGGGACGTGAAGAGCGGATCACCCTGACCGGTCACTGGCACATCCTTGCTGCGCTCATAGCCACCATCATCCTGATGTACTACGCCGATATGTGCGGTCTGAAAGGCAAGGCCCGCCAATGGTTCGGATGGATTCTTATCATCGGCTCAGACATCGCCTTTGCTTCCATGACCATCTTCTCCTTCAAACGCAGCTTTTTCAGTGAGTACGACCAGCAGCCGCTGGTTGATCTGACCATGCTGCTGGCTGACTTCGGCCTTGGGGCGATCATGGTGATACTGGCGATGCTGCTGCTCTGGCGCATCTATGACTTTATGAATGAGAAAGGCGCCTGGACACAGGAAAACAGCGAGCTGGATCTGAACAGGATTGAAGCAAAGAAAGATGACCACGCTAAAACCGGGGAGGTGGTGTGATGAAAAGAATACCCATTATCTCACTCATTGCAATTGCCGTACTGGCTGGAGGCTTTTCTGGCAGAGCACGTGCTCAAGAAAACAAGATTGTGCCCACATTTGAAACAGGGGTTAATCCCGAGAGCTGGTCAACCATTGCCAAGGGTGACTTTCTTTCCGGCCAGCACAAGAAAAGAACCGCTGTCAATTACGATTACGAAATGATGGTAACGCCGGTTACCAATGCGCAGTTTGCAGACTACCTGAACAGTGCTCTGACAACAGGCACGATCAAGCTGAAAGAGAACAAGATAGTCGGGTTCTACCCCGGCGACACGTTCCGCAAATTCAAGCATGAATTCGAGATCAAGGCAGGCGACAAACTGTACATGCAGTTGGATGCACAAGGATTAGCCATTGAATCCCGTGAAGGGAAGTTTGTGCCAAGTAAAAGCTGGGAAAACCATCCCGTTGTACAGGTGACCTGGTATGGGGCAAAGGCCTACTGCGAAGCAAAAGGGGGACGGCTTCCCACAGAAATCGAGTGGGAAAAGGCAGCCCGTGGGGTTGCCGATGCCCGTTCCTATCCCTGGGGAGATGAGATCTCCCACGCCCATGCAAACTTCTATGCCAGCAAAGACCCCTTCCAGGCCGGTTTTGGCAAGCAGGGCACCACAACGCCGGTCGGCTTTTACAATGGCAAGTCCTACGCAGGATTTCAGACCAAAAACGCACAATCACCCTACGGCCTCTACGACATGGCCGGCAATGTCTGGCAGTGGACCGGTGATGTGTACCCCAACAGCCATTACCGCTGGATGCGTGGCGGCAGCAAGAACAACTACGACTTTGAACTGAGGATTTACAACCGTAATTCAGCCGGACCTGATTTTCACGAGATCAATGTCGGATTCCGGTGTGTGCGGGGCCAATAGTTTTCAGCGGAACAGCTACACCGTCTGATGCATCGTTGAAAAGGAGGATGCCATGATTATCGCATTGCAACAGTACAACTTCGTAAACGTAATACAAAAGAAGATAAAATCCTGGCTACCTCTGATTAAAAGCCTTCAAACCGGCTTGCTGATGGTAACAGGAGTAACCGGCTACCTGAGCGGTCGCTGCCCAGTGCTGACCCTAAGCGTGTTTATCGGTCTGGTCGGGAGCCTGTTCCTTGCCATCAGCGGCAGCACCATCCTTAACATGGTCTACGACCGTGATATCGATGCACTGATGCGTCGTACTGCCAAACGACCACTGCCCAGCGGTGCTTTGCAGGCAAACGAGGCGTTGGCCCTTGGTCTGTTCTGCTCAGCCGCAGGTGTGATATGGGGTTTTCTGCTTGATCCGCTCTATGGTCTTGTAGTGCTGGCCGGACTGTTTATTGATGTGGTGATCTACACGGTCTGGCTTAAAAGAACCACCCCCTGGTCCATCGTCTGGGGCGGCATTTCGGGTGGCATGCCGATTTTGGCCGGACGGGTGCTGGCAACTGGCTCGATTGATGCTGTCGGTATCCTGTTTGCCGTAACCATACTGCTCTGGATTCCTACCCACATCCTCACCTTCAACATTCGCTATGCCGAAGACTATCAACGGGCCGGTATCCCTACCTTCGTTTCCTGCGGTCTCAGAAAGACACGCATTATCATAGCAGTCTCAAGTATTGCGGCCGCCATCGGCATGGCAGGTTGCCTGGTTGTTCTCGGTTTTTCATGGGGCTATCTGCGGGTTCTGGCGCTGCTGACACTGGGAATAATAGCAATAGCGGTAAAAAGCATCCTGTTTCCCACTGACGAAACTGATCTCGGGCTATTCAAAGGTGCATCGCTCTACATGTTTGGCTCCATGGTTACGGTAACCCTGGGCTCATTGTAGAAAACCACCGGTGCGCACACATTAACAAGGAGGTTTATATGGTAACAGAAACATCCAAGTTTCAAAGGTTGTTGGCAGCTGCAGTCGCAGCCGTAGCAGGGGTTTTCTTTCTTACCTGCGCACCGACTATGGCGATGAAAACGCTAAAAATCGCTCTGGAGCAGGCACTTTTGAGGCTAGTGCCTCACGACTATGACTTCTACCCGGCCATTCCGCTCTTGACCACAACCTATTCCGGCTGGATCGTCCTGATTTTCCTGGCCGGCGGCCTGAGCATGATGTTGATCTGGCCATTGTATCAGGGCAAGACCTGGGCGCGTGCCACCGCGCTGGGTGCCTACGGCCTTGCAACCGTTGGCGGCATGGCCATGACCATTCCCTGGTTTGTGCTGGTACTGGCAGAATATCCACACAAAGGCGTCCCTCCCCATACCGTATCAGGCATGCCGCCGGTTATGGCTGTTATGATGCTGGGCCTTGCCTTCTATTACATCATGCTCTATGCTGATCAGGATTCTCTCAAAAACAAGCTGCTGAAATGGATCCCCTATACCTACACCGGCATTGTGGCAGGCATGGTCTTTATGAATGCTCAGCACGGCACCCGGTATTTCATCCATATCCATGGGGACTATTTCCCGGAGACCGCTCCCAATATTCTTTCCCCGCTTTCCCATTACATTACCAACCTTGATTACGTGGACTGGAAGACCTTCGAGCTGATCAACAACGAAGCGGTCTACAGCCCCCAGACCCTCACCCTGTTGCTGGGCGGTTACGGCCTCTATATCGCCTCAGTTATCATGATCCTGGCTGTTCCCTTCATGTTTATGAAAAAGAGAATCGGCTGGTATATGGCAACCGGTGGCGCAATTGCCACTGCAGTAGCCAGCTTCCAGGGCTATTTCGTCAGAAATTCCTTTGAGTGGGGCCAGGGCGGTGTCATGTCAACGGTTCTGCTGCTGATACTGCTCATCCCGTACTACAGGAAGATGTTCCTGCCGGAAGGTGATTAGCAATTACTGGCCACCGACTTATTCCGACTCCAAATCAAGAGTGATATCAAGGCGGCGAGGATTGAGGCGCCGAAGGCTTACAGGCAGTACGTTGAGGGGCCGAAGACGAGCCAACGAAGAGAGCGCCTTGAGTTGGAATTAGAATTACTATCTGCAAAGATAAATCAAGGAGATTTCCTTATGAAAACAAAACAACTGACCATCGCCTCCCTGATGCTGGTTTTTGCTTCCTCAACAGCAGCTTTGGCAACCAATGGCGACAACACGCTTGGTATTACAGCATTACAGTGGGCACGTGGAGGGGCTATAGTAGCATCACCGGTGGACATCCCAAGCATGATGTACAACCCGGCTGCCGCTGGCGAGATCAAGATAGACAAGGCCGGTTTCGACATGAGCCTTGGCTTGTTGAATGCTAATCGTTCCATTAACACAAAGAATAGATCAACCGAGAGTGGCTCAGACAATTACCTGGCCATGGGAGTTGGCGCTGTAGCCAAAGCGACCGACAAACTGTATCTCGGTATGACTGCCGGCGGTGTCGCCGGGCTTGGTGTGGATTTTGCCGGTGGAACATTAACTCCTGCAAGTAACACCGCTGTTGTCTCAACAAAAAGTCTGTTCAAAATAGCTCCAACGCTTGCGTATGTTGTTAATGACAAGCTGACTCTTGGTGTATCTCCCCAGATTGGCTACCAGAGTATGGCCATGCGTACACCGCAGTTCACGCTACCACAGACCGGTGTCTTCGGCATCGGAGCGTCAGTTGGCGCTATCTATCATATAACACCAAAGCTACAGACTGGTCTTTCCTATACGTCCAAGATGTTTATGCAGGAATATTCCTTTAACGGTATCGCAGGTGCTACTGAAGGTAAATATAAGATGCGGATGGATGTTCCCCAGACAGTGGCTGGTGGTGTTGCCTATCGTCCCATCCCCAAGCTGTTGCTTGAGGTCGATGTAAAGTGGATCGACTATTCTGATGTTATGAATCGGGTAGATATTCAAGGTCCAACCGGCGCCATCATTCCGCTGACCTTTGGCTGGAAAGACCAGATCATTTACTCTCTCGGTGCAGAATATGAAGTACTACCCGGCCTGACACTCCGTTCCGGCTATAACTACGGCAACTCGCCGATCGGACCTGAAGATGTAACCAGCAACTATGGATCGATTGCTACTATTGAGCATCACCTTTCACTTGGTGTCACCAAGCAATGGAGTCCGGCAGTAGCAACATCGTTGTCCTACACTCACGGTTTTAATAACAAGGTTACATCAAGCAATGCACCGGCAGCGCTTGCTCCGGTAAGTATTGAGGCTTCTCAGAATATTGCCTACCTGCAGCTGAGTTTCCGTTTTTAGGAACCAGAACGGAGTAACCAGGTGCATTTTGTTTCCAAACCTGCTGTCAGTAGAAGGGCTCTTTTTCTCCTGGCCGGGGTTGTCTGGAGTTGTGCCGGGATAGTGCTGATCAGATTTGCTACAGGCTGGCTGTCAGCCTATCCCGGACCATCACTACCGCCGTTGTTGTCCTTTGGAGCCGGTATCGTGCTGGGAAGCCTGATAGCGCTGTACGGATTCCGGCGTATTGCCAGGAACAACATCAGCAGAATACTTCTGCTGCCGGAAAAGAGTTGTCTCTTTGCATTTCAGAAATGGCAGGGGTATCTGCTGGTTGCCTTCATGATGTCCCTGGGAATGGTGGTCAGGCGTTCCCAGTTGTTGCATCCGCTTCTGCTGGCAACCATGTACGCCGGAATCGGATGCGCACTGCTGGCAACAAGCATTCTGTATTACAAGGCAGCAATCGAGATGGAGCCAGGGGCTGGTTAATGCCTATAGATAACACGTGCGGTAGTGGAATAACTATTCTGCATGTCGTTCATACCTTACCTAATGGAGGATGCAAGCATATGAAAAAGCTTATTTTAGTGTGCGCTGTAATCGCTTTGTCGGCAGGCGTAGCCTGCGCCAAAGACCGGATTAAAATGAAAGTTGAAGGCAAGGATGTCGACTTCAATCACAAAGGACATGTCAGATACAACCACGGGAAATGTGACGCCTGCCACCCTGCCGTACCGCAGTCTGAAGAGCCGGGCAAGGTGAACTGGATGTTTTGCAGGGGCTGTCATGACCAATCGTTGATTCAGGGGGGACTCAAGCTTCAGCCGATCAAGAAATAACCCCGCCTTCAAAACGCTGTAGCAGAAATTTTAAGTAGCATTTTGTATGTGGGAAGGGTGCGTACCGTCATGCGTACCCTTGTTATGCCGGGGAGTTCTAACCTCTGCTCCCCGGCATTTTTTAACCAGCAGTTCTCAGGTGTGCAATGTCACAACTCCTCTTCTACCTTACGTTAGCCTCCTATGGAGTGGCTACGCTCATGTACCTGATCTGGCTGTTACGCAGTTCAGAGGGAACCGGCGCCATTGCCCGAAGAATCCTTATCACAGGATGCATCATGCATCAGTTGTCGATTCTTCATCGGTACGTTGCGTACGGACATTTTCAGATTACGAACATGCACGATGCGTTGTCCTTCTGCGGTCTTGCAATCGTCAGCATCTATCTTGTCGTTGAAAACCGCTACAAGGTGCATGCGCTGGGATCATTTGTTACGCCGGTTGCGTTTTTAATGATGCTCGGATCAAGTGCTATGGCACAAGATCTTGCACCACTTGACCCGAATCTGCAGAACATCTGGATCTACATGCATACCATGCTTGCGTTTGGCAGCTACGCCCTATTTACCGTTTCGGGAGGTGCGGCAGTCATGTATTTGCTGCTCTCACACCTGCTAAAAACCAAGTACCTGGGGCAGATTGTCCAGAAACTTCCTTCTCTTGAAAAACTGGATGACATCGGACAGCGCTGCCTTAATGTCGGTTTTCCAATGCTCACCATTACCTTGATAATCGGTTCTCTGGTTGCCACACAACGCTGGGGCAGTTACTGGAGCTGGGAGCCCAAGCAGGTCTGGTCGTTGGTGATCTGGTCTGTTTATGCGCTGCTGCTAAACGGACGACTTGTGCTGGGCTGGCGGGGAAAACGGGCCGCACTGCTGTCACTGATCGGCATCCTGCTGCTTATGTTTGGCTTTATCGGGATCAACCTGTGGTTTCCCGGACTTCACAGCTTTAACTGAGACCATCCGGTGACCTGTCTATGAATATTATCGTGGTTGGATTATCACACAAGACCGCACCGGTAGAAGTCCGTGAGATGGTGGCGTTTTCCCCGAACGATATCGACAAACCGCTTGGCGCCCTTGTTGCGCTGGAAGGGATTGCGGAGGGGGTGATCGTCTCCACCTGCAACCGGGTTGAGATCTATACCACCACACGCGATATTGAAGGCGGTACAGCCCGTATCAAACGCTTTATTGCCGAGTGGCATAACCTGCCCTACGAGCTGATTGATCCTCATCTGTACAGCTACCATGGTGAATCGGCCATCAGGCACGTATTCCGGGTCGCATCGTCACTCGATTCCATGGTGGTTGGCGAGCCGCAGATCCTGGGGCAGATCAAGACCTCCTACGGCTACGCCGCAGAATTCAGAACCTCCGGCATCATTCTGAACCGACTTTTACACAAAGCGTTCTCCGTTGCCAAACGGGTACGCACCGAAACCTCGATTGCGTCATCAGCCGTTTCTGTTGCCTTTGCCGCCATTGAGCGGGCAAAAAAAATATTCGATACGCTGACGGACAAAACCGTTCTGCTGATCGGCGTTGGCGAGATGTGCGAGCTGGCTGCCCGTCACTTAATGACAAACGGCGTACAATCCATCATAGTTGCAAACAGGACTGTTGAACGGGCGCAAAACCTGGCTGAAAAATTCAACGGCACCGCCATAGGCCTTGACGAACTGTTTGAACATCTGCACAAGGCAGATATAGTGATCTCTTCAACAGGCGCCCCAAACTACGTCATCACACCCAAAGAGCTTGCTAAAGCTATTAACAGACGCAGAAACGAGCCGATGTTTCTGATTGATATCGCCGTACCCCGTGATATCGATCCTGCGGTAAACGAGCTTGATGCGATCTACCTGTATGATATGGATGACCTTCAGCAGGTTGTGGCAAGCAATCTTGAAAATCGGAAACAGGAAGCTGAAAAAGCCGAATTGATCATTGCCGATGAGATCAGTCAGTTTTACCGTTGGATAGCCACGCTGGAACTGACTCCAACCATTGTTGCCATGCGCAAGCAGTTTGATGAGCTTCGTCAAACTGAGCTGGAACGGACACTTGCAAACTGGAAGGATGCGCCGCCTGATGCTGAGCAGCGCTTGAATGCCCTTACCAGCGCTTTGATGAACAAAATTCTGCATACGCCTACTGCTGTGTTAAAAGAATCCGGAAAAGATGATGATAACCGGACAGAACTCTATATTGACACGCTCCGGGCCCTGTTTGAACTTCGCTTGTAGCATTCCATACAGCCTGCTTGTTGCTCACTACGCGTCAAACGTTGGCCATCCTGCACCACTGCGTCTTGCGCCTGCCCTCGCGAAAGGATGTATATGCGTATATTAATTGTCGAGGACAACGTAATAAACATTCTGGTCATAACGGGAATGTTAACCAAGTACGGATTGACGACTGTGACTGTTAATAACGGCGCGCAGGCTTTGGAGCACCTGAAAAAACAGACGTGTGACGTTATTCTGATGGACATAGAAATGCCGGTCATGGATGGTCGCCAGGCAACAAAAATCATTCGCCAGCAGGAGCAAAGAAACGGCGGACACATCCCGATCATTGCCGCAACAGGCCATGTGCAGCAAGAATACCAAAAAATGCTACTTACTGAGGGGTTTGACGGTCATGTTGCCAAACCTTATAATCTTGCTGATATCACTGCCGAACTCCATCGTGTAACATCAAAACCATACACATCTCTCCTTTGACCTCTAGTTGAAACCTGTTGTTTTCCATTGACAGAAGCATACGCATCGCATAAAAGTAAGTAAGCAATTACTTACATATCGAGTAGCTCATGATACAACAGATCAAAAACCTTCCGGCAGAAAAACGGAGAGCTGTCACTGTTCAGGCTGTTATAAAACTTGCTGAAGAGTGGAATCCTTACGATATCACAACATCAGCCATAGCTGCGATGATGGGGTTGACGCAAGGCGCACTGTTCCGCCATTTTCTTAGCAAAGATGTTATCTGGAACTCTGTCATGGAATGGGTCAGAAGCTGCCTGCTTGTACGGATTGATCAGGCGATACAATCTGCAAAATCTCCACTTGCTGCACTTGAAGCCATTTTTATGGCTCACCTTGATTTTGTCAGCCGCCATCCAGGAGTTCCACGCATATTGTTGACTGAATTACAACGCACTGGCACAACCCCTGCCAAACAGTTGGCTCAGGAGTTCCTGACAGAGTACGAGCAGCGGCTTTGCAGACTTATAGAAACGGGAAAAACATTTGGAGAGATAACTCCTTATGTTTCTACAGAGTCTGCAACCACACTGTTTGTCGGAACAATACAGGGCCTGGCAGTACAGTCAATTGTCAAGGATTCACAAAAACAAATTCTATCGCAAGCAGCTGAGATATTCAGCTTGTACCGCCGAGGAATTGAGGTGCGCCATGAAACGTCTGCCTAGCGCCTACCGCACGGTCATGCTTGCCCTGCTTGCGCTGCTTACCCTATCGCTTTTCATCTATGTGGTCATGCGCTCCGGTCCACTGGCGCCGGTGCCGGTTAGGGTTGCAACCGTCCAAACAAAGCAACTCCATCCGCAACTGTTCGGCATCGGCACGGTTGAAGCACGCTACAGCTACCGGATCGGCCCGGTTGTTGCCGGTCGGATCAAACGTGTAACTGTTCAGGTCGGTGATACGGTCCGCGCAGGCCAGGTTGTGGCCGAAATCGACCCGGTTGACCTGGATTCACGGATTGCCGGACAGGCAGCAGCAGTGCAGAGGGCGGAGGCATCACTGAAGGCTGCTGAAGCACAGCTGCGCGAGGCTGTAGCCCGTGACCGCTATGCACAACTGCAGTCCACCCGCTACGGTGAACTCATATCAGATGGTGCAGTCAGCAAGGAAACTGCGGAAAGCAAACTGCAAGACGCACAGATTACTGAATCCAGCCGTTCTGCAAGTCAGGCAAATCTGCATGTGGCCAGACAGGAACTAGCAAGGATCAAAGCTGACCTGAACAGCCTGAAAGAGCAGCGGGGTAATCTTGTCTTGCGTACGCCGGCAGCCGGACTGGTGACGCTACGAGAAGCAGAGCCAGGCACAACAGTTGTTTCCGGCCAGACTATTCTTGAGATTATTGATCCTGCGACGATCTGGGTTAATGCACGTTTTGATCAGGCAGACGTCACCGCCTTGAAAGCCGGACAGTCAGCCCGCATTATTGTGCGTTCACAACAGAACCAGCCCTATGCAGGCACACTGACGCGGATTGAACCCAAAGCCGATGCGGTGACCGAAGAAACCCTGGCCAAGGTCTCGTTTAACAAACTGCCGCTGACGTTGCCGCCGGTCGGTGAAATGGCGGAGGTGAACATTGCGCTGCCCGTTCTGTCGGCTGCCCCGGTTGTGCCGAACAGCGCCATTACCCGACTCAACGGCAAAACAGGAGTCTGGCAGCTTGTCGGGGGAAAGCTCCAGTTCAGGTCCGTCCGTTTTGGCGGTTCAGATCCTGACGGCTTGGTCCAGGTTATTGACGGTATACAGCCGGGTGACCAGGTGATTTCGTACAGTCGTCAGGCCCTGAAGCAGAACAGCAGGGTGCGTGTGGTCAAACAGTTTCCCGGTGTTGCAGAATGATCAGTCTTGCAGGGCGGGACATCCTCCACTCCTGGGGGAAATTCCTGTTTACCGGCGCAGGGTTGGGTCTGCTGATCGGCGCGACCATGACCATGGCAGGCGTCTACCGGGGTATGGTTGATGATGCCAGGGTATTGCTGGATAACAGCGGAGCTGATCTGTGGGTGGTTCAGCAGGGGACGCTGGGACCCTATGCAGAGCCTTCCAGCCTGTACGACGACACCTACCGCAGCATCAGGACAGTACCCGGTGTAGAGCGTGCGGCAAATGTTACCTATCTGACCATGCAGGTTCGCAAAGGAAACGAAGATGTCCGTGCCATGGTGGTCGGAACCTCAACCACACGCCACGGAGAACCGGGCCAGCCGGGATACCTGATCGCCGGTCGTCAGATCACCAGAGGTCACTATGAGGCGGTGGCCGACATGGCAACACGCTTCAGGCTCGGAGACTCAATCCAGATACGGCGCAAGCGGTTCACCGTGGTTGGCCTGACCCGGCGCATGGTCTCATCCAACGGTGATCCGATGGTCTTTATACCGCTGAAAGATGCCCAGGAAGCGCAATTTCTTAAAGATAACGATGCCATTTTACAGCAGCGCAGACGTACCGCCCTGAACCCGGCCTTCAATCCGCCAGGTCAGCCGAACCAGCTGGAGGCGGTTATCGAGTCGCAGAGCAGCAACCCCTATGTCAATGCCGTGCTGGTGCAACTGAAACCTGGACAGCAGCTTGATCAGGTTGCGGATACAATCAAACGCTGGAAACGTCTGCAGGTTTATACCAGGGCCGAGATGGAGCAGATTCTGGTCGGCAAGCTGATCGCCACATCAGCCCGGCAGATCGGCATGTTCATGGTAATCCTGACGGTGGTAAGCGCAGCAATTGTGGCCTTCATCATCTACACCCTTACCATGGGCAAGATCCGTGAAATTGCGGTGCTGAAGCTGATCGGCACCAGAAATCGCAGTATTGTCGCCATGATTTTACAGCAGGCGCTGGGGCTCGGACTGATCGGCTTTGTGCTGGGCAAACTGGTCGCTACGCTCTGGGCGCCGGTCTTTCCGAAACATGTGCTGCTTGAACCGGGCGATGCGCTGCGGGGGCTACTGGCGGTCATTGTCGTCTGTTCGGCAGCCAGCGTCATCGCGATCCGGGCTGCACTCAAGGTAGACCCGGCGGAGGCGATCGGTGGCTGAGACCTCAGGAATTCGTATCTCCCGGCTGAGCAAACAGTACGGCAGCGGAGAAACCGCTGTAGAGGCGCTGAAAGGCGTGGAACTGCAGGTGGCGCCTGGCGAGGTTGTCGGCCTGATCGGCCCTTCCGGGTCTGGAAAAAGCACGTTACTCAAATGTCTCGGCGCAGTGATCGAACCGAGCGCCGGACAGATGGCGTTGCGCGGTGAGCTGATCTACGATGAGCGCTGGCTGGTTTCCGACCTGCGCGCCTTGCGGCGGGACAAGATCGGCTTTGTGTTCCAGGCCCCCTACCTGATCCCTTTTCTGGATGTGATCGACAATATTGCCCTGGTGCCGATGCTGGCCGGTGTTTCAAATAGTGAATCACGCAGACGAGCGCTGGAGCTGCTTGAAGCACTGGATGTCGGCCACCGCGCCAAAGCCCTGCCTGCCCAACTGTCCGGCGGCGAACAGCAGCGGGTATCCATAGCGAGAGCGCTGGTCAACAGGCCGCCGGTGGTGCTGGCCGACGAACCGACCGCTCCCCTTGACAGCGAACGGGCCCTTTCAGTGATCCGGCTGCTCAACCAGATGGCCGTACAGTATGAAACAGCGGTAATCGTCGTGACCCATGATGAAAAAATCATTCCAACCTTCAAACGAATTTACCGGATTCGTGACGGAAGAACCGTTGAAGAGGCAGGAGAAGGCAGGCTGTGTTGATATGAAAAACTACACACTCCCGTTGGCAACAGCCTTGACCGTGTTCAGCCTGCTGCTTCTGGTTCAGCTGATGCCGAAAAAACCGCTGTTTTTGCTGGAGCGGGCATTTGCCGGCGGCGGCTGGCTGCAGATAGCTCTGGTTACTGCCTATGCCTTTGTAGTGGCGTACAACATGCAGGATCCTGCAAAATCCGCGCTCTGGCGGCGACGCACCTGGCTGTTCTTCTCAATCGTCTTTTTTGGTCAGCTTGCCTTGGGGCTATTTGTCTCTTCTTTTTTTCTGCTGACCGGCAAACTGCACTTACCGATTCCAGCCTTGATCATTGCCGGGCCGCTCTACCGCGGCGAGGGGTTCATGATGCCGGTTCTGCTTGTAACAAGCCTGCTTCTTTCTGGTCCGGCCTGGTGCAGCCATATCTGCTATTTTGGCGGGTTTGACAACCTTGCAGCCATGGGAATTCATAAGAAAACAGCTCTCAAAGGGATCATGCCGGTCAAACAGTCCATTCTGTTTGTGCTAATTACGGGAAGCATCGTTCTGCGGCAGTTCAATGTGCCCATGCTTTGGGCTGCATCACTGGCATTAGCATTCGGCTTGGCAGGGGTGGCTGTTATTCTGCTGTATTCACGCAAGTATGGAAGGATGGTGCACTGCACCGTGTTCTGCCCGGTTGGCACTCTCGTACAGCACCTTAAACGGGTTTCGCCATTTCGCCTGAAAATCTCACAAAGCTGTACAACCTGTGGCCGCTGTTCATCCCATTGCAACTACGGCGCATTAGCAACGAGCGATCTTGTTAAACGAAAACCTGGCCTGACCTGCACGCTATGTGGCGATTGCCTTGCATCATGCCCCCACAATTCGCTGCAGTACCACTTATTAAACGTATCTGCTGTAAACTCCCGTAAGGCGTGGCTAATGATCACCATCAGCCTACATGCTGTGACGCTTGCCGTTGCCAGAATATAAAAGTCATACTAGGGCAGTCCCGAGATGTCCGGATCACCTACCAGATGTGAATATATATTCTCACCTGCTGAAAAAATTATTTAAACAAAAGTTGCCTAAAATTACCCCACAGCAGTGCCACCTCATCCACAAGTTTACCCTCGGTTTGATTACCGATCCAGCGCAGCACGCTAAACTGGATCATCCCCAAAATGGTAACGGCGGTCTCGCGGGAAGCGATCCCCTCACGCACCGCACCTTCAGTAGCAGCCGCCTCAAGCAGACCTGCAAGGGTATCCAGAAAGCTCTCTATCCGACTGGACATGATCTGGGCAATCCTGCCGCCGGTGGCAATCCCCCCATCAGAGAACAAAAGCCTTGGTATGCCGGGATTCTTGGCAATCATCTCGGTGTGAGCCAGGATCACCCTTTCCAGCTTGTCCAGCGGCTTGCCACTTGAACCGGCCAGTTGAGCCGCCCGGCTGGTGACCTGGCCGCCGATGAACTCTACCAACGCCTTGACCACCTCCTGCTTGTTGCGGAAGTGACGGTAGATGTTGGCCTCGCTCATACCGGCTGCCAGCGCCACCTCATGGATGGTTAGCCCACTGACACCCAGTCTGCCGATAACACTCAAGGCGGCCTGCACAATCTCAGCTTGCCTTACGTGTGTTGCCTTTTTTTCGAGCACATTTTGCGATTTCATATTTACATAACTAGGCCTAAAGCCAGAGCATGTCAAGCATCAATACATCTCACAAGTCCATGTAAACGTTAATTTACCACTTTATTTTGCTAAATTTGACTTTCATCAAACTTGTTGCATAGTTGCTACTTGTATAGATACCAGCATCTGGCTGGATAGCACTCACATCCTGAAGGAGGAACGAAGATGCGCGCATTGAAACGGTTTAGCAGCATGCTGATCTGTATGGTTGCCTGTCTGGCACTGATGCCGGCACTGGCACTGGCCAAGCCGTCCAACTGTGAGACCTGCCACGCCAAGATCTCGCCGGAGATGGTCAAAGACTTTAACCGAGGCAAGATGTCTAAAAGCCTGACCTGTGAGGCTTGTCACGGCACCTATCACACCAGCGAGAAGGATGTGGCCAAGGCACAGCTCCCCACCATCGCCACCTGCAAGCAGTGCCATCCGGACCAGGCCAACCAGTATATGGACGGCAAGCATGTGCTTGGTCAGGTTGCTCTGGATGCAATGCCCCGCTCCCCCCATCAACCCAAGGCGTTCATGGCCGGCCAGAAAGGCTGCGGCGGCTGCCACACATTGGGATTGGTTGATGCCAAAGGCCGTGAGACCGAGGCCCGCAAATACTACAAGTACGGCATGGACTGCCAGAACTGCCATACCCGCCACGCCTTCTCCAAGGCCGAAGCCAACGAGCCTGAAGCCTGCCAGACCTGCCACATGGGGTTTGACCATCCCCAGTGGGAGATGTGGTCCGGTTCCAAGCATGGAACCGCCTACCTGACCAGCCGCGCCATCAACCCCGGAGCAAAGAACCGCGCACCCAAGTGCCAGACCTGCCATATGCCCAACGGTAACCACCGCGTAATGTCAGCATGGGGCTTCCTGGCTGTTCGCCTGCCAGAGGCCGATGCCGAGTGGATGGGCTATCGCGCCACTATTTTGAAAGGCATGGGTGTACTTGATCCCGCTGGCAAGCCCACCGGCCGTCTGGATGTGGTCAAGGCAGGTAAAGTGGCCCGCCTGACCAAGGAAGAGTTTGATAAGGAGCGGGGCAAGTACGTGGCGATCTGCCAGCAGTGCCACTCCCCCAACTTTGTGAAGGAAAACTTCAAGAATGCTGACCAGATGGGCAAAGAGGCAGACAAACTGTTCAGTGAAGCGATCAGTATCGTAGGCGACCTGTATCAGCAGGGAATCATCAAGAAGAAGGCAGATCAGCCGTTTGCCTACCCGGATCTGCTGACCTTCTACGATGTTGACACCAAGATCGAACAGACCCTGTACGAGATGTTCATGGATCACCGCATGAAGACCTTCCAGGGGGCGTTCCATATGAACCCTGACTACACCACCTGGTATGGTTACGCCAAGATGAAGAAGGATCTGACCGAGATCCGTGAAATGGCGGAGGACATGAAGAAGAAAGCCGGCAAGAAGTAGCAGGTGATACCAGCGCCGCCGGTGGTCCAGCGGACTGCCGGCGGCGTTTTTTGTACCTGATTCCACGACAGAAGGGGGGTGAAGGGATGCTGAAGAATCTGAGCTACACACAGAAACAGGCGCTGCTGATTGCAGTAGTCTGTTGTGCGCTGTTGGGGCTGTATCTGACACTGGGGCCGCCGCATCTGCTGGCCAAGTCTGAATCACCGGATTTCTGTGCGAGCTGCCATGTCATGGAAGCACAGCACACCGCCTTCATGCATGCCGGTGCCCATCGCCGCTTCAAATGTGTCGACTGCCATCTGCCCAACGACAACCTGGCCAGCCACTACATCTGGAAATCCATAGACGGTATGAAGGACGTATTGTTCTTCTACTCCGGCAAGGTCCCGGAGAAGATCACGCTGTCTGAACATGGTGCCAAGGTGGTCAAGGCCAACTGCATCAGATGCCACGAAACGCTGGTATCGCAGATGGATACGTCACGCAACTGCTGGAGCTGCCACCGCCGGGTAACCCATACCGGTACCGGTGCACTGCAAACCAACCCGTTACTACAAACAAACCCCTGAGGAGGAATCACCTATGAGAAGCAAACTGTTGGTACCACTTGTGGCAGCCGCCCTGTGCGGGGCCGCAATCACCGCCTGTGCCCCGCCCAAGGCCGAGCAGGCCAAGATTGCCGAGATTCCGGACGGAACGATTGACCCGGCTGTCTGGGGCAAGAATTACCCTGAAGAATACCAGACCTGGAAAGACACTGCCCTGCCCACCCCGGAAGGCAAGAGCAAGTACAAGAAAGGTAATGACGGCGGCAAGGTCTATGACAAGCTGTCTGAATACCCCTTCATCGCCTTGCTGTTCAACGGCTGGGGTTTTGGTATTGAGTACAACGAGCCACGCGGCCACGTCTATATGATGAAGGATCAGAAGGAGATCGACCCTTCCCGCGTCAAGGCCGGTGGCGCCTGTCTGACCTGCAAGACCCCTTACGCCCCGCAACTGGCTGAAAAACATGGTGTAGCCGGTTACTTCTCCGCCACCTATAAAGATGCCGTCAACCTGATCCCCAAAGAGCATCAGGAGATGGGCGTAGCCTGTATTGACTGTCACAACAACAAGGATATGGGCTTAAAGATCTCCCGTGGCTTTACCCTCTCCAAGGCACTTGACAAACTGGGTGTTGACCAGAGCAAACTGACCAACCAGGATAAACGCACCCTGGTCTGCGCCCAGTGCCATGTCAGTTACATCATCCCTAAAGATGAAAACATGAAATCCCAGAATGTCTTCTTCCCCTGGGATGGCAGCAAGATGGGTAACATCCCGATCGAAAACATCATCAAGAAGATTCGCAGCGACAAGTCCCATGGCGAATGGACCCAGAGCGTAACCGGCTTCAAGATGGCCTACATCCGCCACCCCGAGTTTGAGATGTACTCTAACCAGAGCGTACACTGGATGGCCGGTGTTTCCTGTGCAGACTGCCATATGCCGTACACCAAGGTGGGCAGCAAGAAAATCTCAGACCACCGAATCATGAGCCCGCTCAAAAACGACTTCAAGGGTTGTAAACAGTGCCACAGCGAGTCTTCTGAATGGTTGAAAAACCAGGTCATTACGATTCAGGATCGTGCTGCCTCCCAGTACATCCGCTCCGGTTATGCCCTGGCCACCGTTGCCAAGCTGTTTGAAATGACCCACAAGCAGCAGGCCGCCGGCAAGCAGATCGACCAGAAGATGTACGACCAGGCCAAGTTCTACTATGAAGAAGGGTTCTACCGTAACCTGTTCTTTGGCGCAGAAAACTCCATCGGCTTCCACAACCCGACCGAGGCGATGCGGATACTGGGTGATGCCACCATGTACGCCGGCAAGGCCGATGGTCTGTTGCGTCAGGCTCTGACCAAGGCCGGGGTGGATGTTCCGGTCAAGATTGATCTTGAACTGTCCAAGTACACCAACAACCGTGGCGCCAAGAAGCTGATGTTCAAGCCTGAACAAGAGCTGAAGGATCCTTATGGCGAAGTAAAATAAGCAGCTGGTGACAACGGGGCATGGATGAGAGCACCATGCCCCGACTGAGGCGGGCTGTCTGAAAAGGACAGCCCGCTTCGTGCATAATGTCCTGCTCCTTGACTTAGATCAAAGTCACATTGCACCCGCTAAGGTATACACAGTAAATTTTTATTCTTGGGGTCGTTTTATCCATGCCACTGTCTACCTATCCGTTTTTGCGGGGATACCTGCTTGCAGCAGTAATTGTAACCAGCCTGCTCACTGCTTCAGCCTGGCTGGGCATCCGCAGCGAGGATGCTCAAGTGGTTGCGCTCGCCATGGTTGAGGCCAAGACCAGTCTGGCAAAGGATCGGACATTCCGTTTATGGGCCGCAAAGCACGGTGGTCTGTATGTGCCGGTTGGGCCTGATTCCCAACCCAACCCTTTCCTTATCATTCCTGACCGGGATATAAAAACACCGGTGGGCACGCTTACACTACGTAACGGTGCCACAATCCTGAGTGAATTGTCCCGCACCAATCCGGATGAATTCGGCCTTAAGACTCGTATTACCGCCCTCCAATACGTAAACCCGGAAAACAGACCTGATGAGTGGGAAGCCGCTGCCTTGAGACAGATGAGCGCTGACCACCCTGAATATTCAGAAGTCGTGCAGCTTCAGGACAAGCCGCACCTGCGAATGATGCATGCGATGGTTATGGAGCCTGCATGCCTCAAGTGCCATGCAGATCTGGGAATCAAGCTTGGCAATATCAGGGGGGCCACCGGTGTTGCTGTTCCGCTGGCGCCATACGTTGCCCTGCGTAATCAGACAGTAAAGCGGACAGTCGCCGGCCATAGCCTGATCTGGCTTTTAGGCATGATCGGCTTGGGGTGGTCAGCCCGTATCAGTGTTCAGCAAAAGGATGAACGCCGCGCAAGCCGCCTTGAACTTGAGCAGCGGGAAGCACAGGTGCGCTTGCTGCTCAACTCTGTTTCAGAGGGAATTGTGGGCGTTGATCTTGATGGCATCTGTACATTCATCAATCCGATGGCGCTCACCATCCTTGGCTACAACAGCCCTGATCAGCTGATTGGCGCCAGCTTTCATGCGGTGGTGCACCATACAAAAACTGATGGTTCAGGGCACCCATACGACAGCTGCCCTACCACAGAGGCTTTACGGCAGGGGCGTTGCACCAGGGTAGATCATGATCTGTTCTGGCGAAGAGACGGCAGCAGTGTACCGGTCGAATTCAGCTCTTACCCGATGATTGAGGATGGCAAGGTGGTGGGTGCTGTAGTAGCCTTTAACAACATAACCACAAGATTGAATGCTGAAAACCATATCATCACGCTATCTCAAGGGTTGGAACACAGTGCGAACGGGGTGATTATAACCAATGCCCAGGGGATAATAACCTACAGCAACCTCAGCTTCAGCAGCATGACCGGCTATGGGCCAAATGAGGTAAAAGGAAAACATCCCGGCTTTCTTGGAGCCAACGACCAAAGCCACGACATCTATATATCAATAAGAAATGCACTGATGCAGGGAGCCGAGTGGCGGGGTGAATTCCGTGCCCGACGTAAAAATGGAGAACTGTTCTGGGCCCTCAGTTCTATCAGCCCGATCTTTAACCATCAGCGGTCTGTCACAAGTTTTGTCATAAATTTTGAAGATATCAGCGACCGTAAAGATGCCGAGGTTCTGATTGAACACCTGGCCTACTATGATCCTCTGACAGACCTGCCCAACCGCCGACTGCTTCAGGATCGTCTTGATCTTGCCATGAAGCGCAGCCGCCGTCTGAATAGTCCGACAGCACTGCTCTATATTGATCTGGATCGTTTCAAACATGTGAACGACACCCTGGGCCATCAGGCCGGTGATATGCTGCTGCTTGAAATGGCGCACCGTTTTCAGTCGGTACTGCGGGAAGATGACACAATCTGCAGGCTGGGAGGCGATGAATTTGCCGTTATCTTACATAATATCCAGCGCAATAGTGATGCAGCCCTGGTGGCGGAAAAACTTGTGGAGCAGGCAGCCATCCCGTTTCAGCTTGGCAATAGCGAGGTGTTTGTTGGTGCCAGCATCGGCATCGCGTTCTATCCAAAGGATGCTGTTGACCCGGAAGAACTGGCAAAACATGCCGATATTGCCCTGTACCACGCAAAAGAGCAGGGTAAGAACACCTATCGTTTTTTTGATCAGTTGCTGAATGAGACGAACAACGGTCGCCTGGCACTTGAAAGCGCACTGCGCCATGCTCTGGAGCGTAATGAACTGCACCTGGTCTATCAACCAAAGATAGATCTGGCTACTCGAAACATGCTGGGGGTTGAGGCGTTATTACGCTGGCACAGCACTGAATTTGGCTCTATCTCACCACTTCGTTTTATCCCGCTTGCCGAGGAAACCCGCCAGATAATTCCAATCGGAGAATGGGTACTTAAGACTGCATGCCTGCAGCAGGTGGCCTGGCAGCAGCAGGGGCTCACGCTGACTATGGCGGTAAACCTGTCTGCCGTACAGTTCCATGCCCCGGATCTGATTAATCGGATTGCCACCATTTTGGATGTAACCGGCATTGACCCGGCAAGTCTTGAGCTGGAACTGACTGAAAGTGCCTTGGTAAACGATCCGGCAGAGGCTGCTAATACACTTGAGCAGCTGCGCAATCTGGGCCTCGGCATTGCCATTGACGACTTCGGAACCGGCTATTCATCACTCAGCTACCTGAAACGCTTCCCGGTCAGCACTCTCAAAATTGACCGATCCTTTGTGCGAGACCTGGTGACTGACCCCGGAGACCGGGCCATTGCACAGTCTGTGGTTGCGCTCAGCAACAACCTGAGCATAAAGACTGTGGCAGAAGGGGTAGAAACAACAGAACATATGTGATATCCTGAAAAACATGGGATGCAATCTGGTGCAGGGCTATCTCTATGCGCGCCCCGTATCAGCAGAACAGATTCCACGGATACACGAAACTATCAGCGGTGTCATGGAAGATCACCAGACAGCAGAATAACTTTACACTGCTTGAAATTTAGGCAAACCACAGTATGCTTAGTAAATATTTTAAGGGGGCCATTATGCTCAAGAACATGAACATCCGCACCAAGCTTCTTCTCCTGCTGCTGCTGCCCGTACTTGGGCTGCTATACTTCTCAGGAATGGAGCTGTTCAGCGATTACACCACCTTGCAGGAGATGCGCAAGACAGAGCATCTGGCCGGACTGTCGGTACGGACCGGTGCGCTGGTGCATGAGCTGCAGAAAGAGCGCGGCCTTTCTTCCGGCTTCATCAACGCCAAAGGCGAGAAGTTCAAGGATGAACTGGGCAAGCAACGCCAGGCCAGTGACGAACAGCTCAAGCAGCTGGATGCCTACCTGGCCGAAAACGCGGATGCCGCAACCATTGTGAAGACCGCCCTGGATGCAGCTGCCCAGCAGAAGGCCCGGCTGGCAGAGATCCGTAGCAAGGTTGACAGCCTGGGGATCGAGGGCAAAGACTCCTTCGCATTCTATTCCGGCATCAACTACTCCTACCTTGATGTGGTGGCAGCGGTGGGTCGTAACAGCCGCAACCCCGAGATCATGCGGGCTGCCATTTCCTACTTTGCCTTCTCAAAAGTTAAGGAAGAGATGGGCAAGGAGCGGGCCACGCTGAACGCTGTAATTGCTGCAAACACCTTTACTGCTGAAACCTACCAACGCACCTTTGGCATTCTCTCTGCTCAGAAAAGCTTTATGGAAGGGTTCCGCAAGTTTGGTTCTGCCACTGCCATCGCTGCCTATGATGAAAAAGAGAAGTCCGATGCATTCAAGAAGGTGGATGAGCTGCGCAGCGCAGTGCTTGCTAAAGGAATGGAAGGCAACTTCGGCATTGCTGCAGAGGATTGGTTCAAAACAATCACTGCCAAGATTGACCAGATGAAGACCATTGAAGACAACCTGGCAAAAGAGATCTTGCAGCAGGCGGACAGTATCGCCGCCAAGGCCCGTACCCAACTGATCATCAGCATTGTGATCTCTACGATCATGGGCAGCCTGACCCTGCTGCTTTCCCTGATGATCGGCAGCAGTATCACAGCGCCGCTTGATTCACTGGTAACCATGCTTAAAGACATTGCCCAGGGCGAAGGCGACCTGACCCGCCGCCTGCCTGAAGACCGCAAGGATGAGTTTGGCGGCGTAGCTACCTGGTTCAACCGTTTTGTGGGTAACATCCACACCATTATCAGCCAGGCATCCACCACCACCGTACAGGTAGCCACCGCCTCCAACCAGTTACACAGTACTGCCGAGCAGATCGCCACCGCAGCCGAAGAGGTGGCCTGCCAGTCTGCCACCGTGGCTACCGCCAGCGAAGAGATGTCTGCTACATCCAACGACATATCACGCAACTGCACCATGGCTTCTGATATAGCCAACCGGGCCAGCGAGATGGCAGACAACGGTGCAAGTGTTGTGCAGGAAACCATTTCCGGCATGCAGACCATTGCCGACAAAGTACGGGAATCTGCCCATACTGTTGAGGCACTTGGGGCACGTTCCGACCAGATCGGCGCCATTGTAGGCACCATTGAGGATATTGCCGACCAAACCAATCTGCTGGCTCTGAATGCTGCCATTGAGGCAGCCCGGGCCGGTGAAATGGGACGCGGCTTTGCCGTGGTTGCCGACGAAGTGCGCGCCTTGGCAGAGAGAACCACCCGCGCCACCCGCGAGATTGGCGAAATGATCAAAGCCATTCAGCAGGAAACCGGTGGTGCCGTGGCCTCTATGGAGCTGGGCGTCAAAGAGGTTGAAAAAGGGATGGACAGCTCGCGCCGCTCCGGCGAAGCGCTGCAGCAGATCCTGGAAGGAATCAACGAGGTAACTATGCAGGTGCACCAGATCGCCACGGCAGCAGAGGAGCAGACCGCTGTCACCGGCGAGATCTCCACTAACATCCACCAGATCACCGATGTGGTGCAGCAGACCGCCAACGGCGCCCATGAAACCGCCGATGCAGCTTCAATGCTATCAAAACTGTCCCATGATCTTGAGCAGTTGGTAGGCAGGTTTAAACTCTAATTCTTAAGGTACCCCGCTGTAGAACACCGGAGCAGGCTACCACGGGTAACCTCCGGCTGGCTCTACAGCGTGATAACCTGCTCCAGCGTTTTCAGCTGATCAGCAATCACAATAGGCTTACTCAAATACCCATCAAAACCACAACCCAGCAATGCTTCACGCGTTCCCTGTAACGCATCGGCGGTCAATGCAGCAACGGTGTACGGGTCGCACTCCCCTTCTCTCCCAGGCGTACCGTTTTAAGTGCTTCAACACCCGCCATTACCGGCATCTGGATAAGGTCAACCCCTCCGGCTCTCCAGCGATGCAGAGCTTCCTCACCATTGGAGACACAGAAACGGCAGCTCCGAAAAGAAGCTGCCGTTGATACTGCATATAATTCCAGTCCCACGCCAAAAGCAGGAAATGGAGTAATCAGTAACCTACCCCGGCAGCCTGGATACTACGAGGGTCGTTGGCATGGCACGGTGTAACACCATAGACCATTCCGCAATGGTCACATTTTGACTCCATGGTGCGGGCCGTAAACTTCTGACCACAGCCTTCACAGATCAGCTCCACCTCTGCCGGCAGCGCCATCCCGCTGAAACCCATAGCACGCAGTTTATCCACCACACCTGCCCCACCACCAAAACTTCCGTCACATCCCTGATGCATGATCGTATCTCCTTTTCTTTACAGTTCTTCTAACGTTTCACCAAACCTTATCCGGTTACGCAGGGCCAGCAGGGTGTTATCCAGTTCTTCCAGCTGCGTCAGATTCTTCCGTTCTGCTTCGCCTGACTCAATAATTTTTGCTATGCCGCCATTCTTGATCACCAGCCGCCGATCCCCCATCAACGCCAGAATCGGGTCATGTGTGGCCATCAGGATGATCTTCTCCTGTTTCACCAGCAGTTCCAGTGCTTTTTTACGATCAATACCGGCGTTCTCGATCTCATCAATCAGCACGATCGGCGATTTGCTCAAAATCGCCATATCGGCGATCATCAGAGCCCGCGACTGACCGCCACTCAATGCTGTAACCGGTGTATCGGGCTTAAACTGCTCACCGGCCAGCTGATTGGCCTGCTCCAGAATCCGGGCCACCTTCTCCTCCGGGTCAGGCACCAAACGGCTTTCCGCATGCATCCGCACAAACTCCTCTGCGGTCAGGTCCATCACAAAGTTCATGTTCTGTGAAAGTTGTGCCACCAACTTATGTTCGGTTGAGAAGCGCCACTTGTTGTCAGGCACCGTGCCGTTGATCAGGACCTTGCGTTTGGTGGGGGTATCACCCTGGGCCACCCACTCGATATCGGCCAACAGACGGCTCTTGCCGGAACCGGTGGGACCGACGATGCAGATCACCTCTCCTGGCTTTAGCGTAAGCTCCAACTGTTCAGCAGTTCCGGTCTTGTCAAAACCGCCGATGATGGTCAGCGACTCCACCTTTTCAGCAGCCTCATCCAGGGCCAGCATACCGGCCATAAAATCATGCAGGCTCTGTTGCAACTGTTCCTGGCTGATCCCCAGATCAAGCAACTGGTCTGGGTCCAGTTGATCCAGATACTGCTGCAGCGGTTGCTCCACAGCCTGCAGCTGCAGGCCGAATGAACTGAAAAAATCCTCCAGCCAGGGATAGTCGGCCAGCAACTGTTTTAATGGTTGTAGTAAAAGATCATGGTAGTGCATGGTCAAGACTCCATCTTTCTGACGTTGCCGGTCTGGTATTCGTCTCCGATTCTGGTTTCACCCAGACAGTAGGAACAGAGCGCCGACGGCATGGAGAAACGTAGCCGCATCCCCTTCAGGGTCTCGATATCCGAGGCCTCTTCAAACAGCGTAGTCAACTCAAAGGCCCCCTGGCCGGTAATGCCGTTGATGTTCATGATCACCGCGCCGGGGTTGACCTGCTTGACCCGTGAGGCAAACACCTCCCGCTCGGCCTGGGAGACGATATCCCCCTTGGTGATCACCACAATATCGGCTGATTTCAACATCGGCCCGATCTTACGCGGGGTATTGATGCCGCTTAAGTTGTCGATCACGCAGACTGCCGTAATATCCTTGATATGGGGGGAACAACGGTTACAGAGACCGGCTGATTCGCTGATCAGGAAATCACACTCATTCTCGACACCCCATTTGACGCAGGCCTCGATGTTGCTGACAAAGTAGTGATCCGGGCACTGGGAACCTGAGAGTCCCTTCTTGACCAGCACTCCCTTCTTGGCATAGCGCAGATCATCCTCAGTCATCAGGCAGTCATACTTGACCACCCCGATCTTTTTCTGTTTCTCCTGTAACGCTTCGATAACCCGCAGGATGACCGATGTCTTGCCTGATGATGGCGGGCCGGATACGGTTAAAAAGTGCATGGTATAATCTCCTTAGCCTTCGTTCATCGCTTCTTCAAACAGCCCCACAGTATACCGAATCTGGGCGGCTATATCATGGCTGTAGAGGTAATCCCAGCCAACCCACTGCCAGGGGTGTTGCTCCGGCAACTGGTTCTCCACGGACGGATTCAAGGCCGGGAACAACCCACGGTTGGTCAGGATCTCTCCCACCTCTTTACTGCACAAGAAGTCTGCAATCGGCTGCAGCTTGTCCTGCTTGCCAGCCTTGGCCAGCATAAAGATCGGGCTGATGATGGCGCCATCCTCAGGCCAGACAATCTCCAGACTCTTGACCATGCCGGCCATCCGGCTGAAAAAGTAGGGAATGATCGTCACCGGCGGTTTTTCTTCTGCCACCCGCTGGGCATTCTTGATCATCTGGGCCGGATGCATCGATTTCAGCATGCAACGTCCCAGTTTCTTGACGCCCTCATCGCCATACATCTTATGAATGGTAAGCAGGATCGCGTTGAACAGGTCAAAATCACCCACCGGCAGGGCTACTTTCTGCTCAAACTCCGGCTTGAGGATATCTGCCCAGGTACGGGGCACCGGCAGGTCGCCCAGCTCGTCATGGTTAACCATGAAGGCAGACGGCACTACAGAAATCAGACCATAGTGGCCTTTAGGATCTTTCAGCTCAAGTCCTTCAAAGCTGCGGTTTACTGCGTCACCGGTAAGGTCGGTAAACACCCCCTGCTCCTTGAACTTGCCGATGGTAGCCGGATCAAAGAAGGTTTCAAAACCGGCCGAGACAAAGATATCCGGCAACTGGTCAGGGGCAGTAACCGTCTGGATATGCTCATCCATCCAGGCTGAGCCGAGCGAGGCTGCCTCAAACTTGTAGCTGACCGTGGTACCGCTGTCCCTGGTGTACTGCTCGATAAAACGGTCAAAGCCCTCCAGCAGCGGCAGCCGTACCGGGCAGGGCAACAGGCCGGAGATGGTAATCTCGCTCTGCTCCTGCTGGGTCTGCTTCATGGTGACATCCACCTGGTTATGTTTTTCATCAACCTTCTGTTGCAGGAGCCCCAGAAAATTGTCCAGATCATAGTTCTTGGTCAGGGCTGCCCGCTCCAGCTTCAGAAAGCCGCCAACACCGGCCAGCACCTTGGGATCTTTCAAATTTTCAAATCCATTGGCAACCAGCACCTCCAGTGTCTCCGGATGTTGTTCCAGCAGTTCCTTAATGGTCATATCTTTATGTAACAGTTGCGTCTGCATACGGTACCTCCTTCAGAATGTGATCTGACTGTAACGCGGCCGGGTAAAGATCTCATTGACTGACATCAAGAAAACACAAAAAGCGCATTGCCCCTGTTTTTGATGTTGGTCAAGACAGAGCCGAACAGATAATGCTATGGTATATCTACTGCAGTACAGATAAACATCCCTTTCATAATACAGCCGGAAAGAAAGGCAGACCGCCATGACAGCAATTGCAAGCCTGCTTGTGCAGACCGTGGAACAGGCTCAGGATGCGATCCTGATCGCTGACAGAGAAGGGATAATCCTTTTCTGGAACGCAGGGGCGGAACGGCTGCTCGGTTACAGCGCCGCCGAGGCGATCGGCCGTTCATTGGACCTCTTCATACCGGAAAAACTGCGGGAACGGCACTGGGAAGGGTACTACCGTGTGATGGCCAGTGGAGAGACCAAATACAAAACCGGCCTGCTGACATCTCCGGCTGTCCGCAGGGATGGCAGTCAGGTATCGCTGGAATTCAGCATGGTGTTGTTGCATGATGGGAAAAACGCCATGCTGGGCTGCGCCTCGATCATGCGCGATGTAACCGAACGCTGGCAAAAAGAAAAAGAACTGAAACAGCGGCTGGCGGCCTGCGAGGCAGCACAGCGCAACGATATACAGACAAACGATCAAACAGACTCTGACAGGGGCGTGTGACCCATGCAAAAAAAACGGATTGTAATCGTCGGAATGGGATTTGGCGGCGTCCACGCCGCCCAGGCACTGGCCGGCAAGGGGCATGATATTCTGTTGGTGGACCGCAACAATTATCATCTGTTTCAGCCGTTGCTGTATCAAGTGGCCACGGCAGGCCTGGAGCAGGAATCGATTGCCTATTCGGTACGCGCCATGGCCCGTTCCTGGCCGGATGTACGCTTCCATCTGACTGAAGTCACCGGAATTGATTTCTCCCGCAAAGAGATCCAGGTCACCAGCGGCCTGCTTCCCTACGACTACCTGATCATCGGCGCCGGAAGCGCCACCAATTTTTTCGGGCTGACAGCCGTTGAGCAGCACGCCTTTGACCTGAAGGAGCTGGAAGATGCCGAAGTACTGCGCAACCATATCCTGAGCGCCTTTGAACGGGCTGTCATCGAGCCTGATCCGGCCCGCAAGCGGGCACTGATGACCTTTGTGGTGGTCGGTGGCGGCCCGACCGGGGTTGAATTTGCCGGGGCACTGATTGAGCTGGTGAACTTTGTGCTGGCCAAGGACTACCCGGAACTGGGTATCCATACGGCCAGAGTAGTCCTGGTGGAGGCCACGGACCGGCTGCTGGCGGCCATGCCCCAGGAGCTGGGGATGTATACCTTGCAGAAGCTGCGCAGTATGTCGGTTGAAGTGTTGCTGAATGCCCAGGTGGTTGATGTGGATGAGGAGAAAGTCAGCCTCCATGACGGTGCGGTGATTCCGGCCCACACCCTGGTCTGGTCGGCAGGTGTCAAGGCAGCGCCGCTGGCCGCCAGACTTGAGGTTCCCCGCGCAGCAGGAGGCAGGATCATAGTGGAACCGGACCTGACCCTGGCTGATCACCCGGACGTCTTTGTGATTGGCGACATAGCCTGGTTGCAGCAGGATGGCAAGGCACTGCCGATGATCGCCCAGGTTGCGATGCAGATGGGGGTCTATGCAGCAAAGGCGATCCTTGCCAAGGAGCAGGGCAGCGTTCTGCCCCCCTTTCGCTACCATGACAAAGGCAGTATGGCAACCATTGGGCGTAACGCCGCCGTGGCAAACGTCTTTGGGCTGCAGCTCAGAGGCTATCCGGCCTGGCTGGCCTGGCTGCTGCTGCACCTGTATTACCTGATCGGCTTCCGTAACCGGATTGTCGTCTTGCTGAACTGGGTCTGGTACTACTGGTTCCATGAACGCCAGGTGCGGCTGATCACCAGACGTAAACCGATGAAACAGGATTAGCCTTTAGGCATAACTATAAAAAATACAAGGGAGAGTGCAGCCAGCACCCACATCCCGCCGGAGACCTCCCGGGCCCGGCCGGTGCAGAGCTTGATCAGGGGATAGGAAAACAGGCCGACCGTCATGCCGATCCCGATATTGTAGGTAAAGATCATCAACGCAACGGTCAGGAAGGCCGGAATCAGTTCGGTAAAATCGTCAAAATCAAGCCGGGTGACGGCCTGGAGCATCAGGGCGCCGATCACCACCAGGGCAATACCGGCGGCATAACCCGGCACCATGGTAAAGAGCGGTGCAAAAAAGAGCGACAGACCAAACAGTGCTGCCACCACCAGCGCAGTAAAACCGGTGCGGCCACCCACGGCAATACCGGCAGCCGATTCGATATAGGCTCCGGTGGTGGTGGTTCCCAGCAGCGGGGCAAGGGTGGTGGCAACGGCATCGGCCAGCATCGGACGTTCGATCTCCGGCAGGTTACCGTTTGCATCCAGCAGGTCAGCCCGCATGGAAAGACCGATCAGGGTACCGATGGTATCCAGAAAGGCCATCATAAAGACCACCAGCACCACCGGAAAGATACCGGGCTGCAGGGTGCCGGCAATATCCAGCTTCAGAAAAACCGGTTCCAAGGAGGGGGGCAGACTGACCAGCGATGCCGGCAGCTTCGTAAGCCCCAGCAGAACGGAACCGAGGGTTGTAGCGACAATGCCGTACAGCAGCGCCCCGTTTACTTTCCTTGCCATCAGCACCACGGTCAGCAGAAAGCCTGCCGCAGCCAACAGCACTGAACTCTGGGCGATGTTGCCCAGCCTGACCGGCGCCCCCGGCACCCCCAACACCACCAGCCCGGTTTCATTCAGACCGATAAAGGCCAGGAACAGTCCGATACCCACCGCAAAGGCAGCCTTCAACGAGATCGGAATCGATTCAGCCAGCCACGAACGCACCTTCAGAACGGTCAGCAGGACAAAGGCCAGTCCGGCCCAAAAAACCGCCCCCAGCGCAATCTGCCAGGAATAGCCCATCCCTTTCACCACCACAAAGGCGATAAAGGCGTTTTCCCCCATGTAGGGGGCAATGGCAAAGGGCCGCTTGGCCCAGAAGGCCATCATCAGACAGCCGATTACCGCAGCCAGGATGGTGGCTGTCACCTGGGCATCCTTGGGAATTCCAGCCACAGCAAGGATGGAAGGGTTGACCACCATGATATAGGCCATGGTCAGGAAGGTGGTGAGACCGGCCAGGGTTTCCTGGCGGTAGGAAGTGTTATACCGATTGAATTCAAAGAAGTTTTTCATAGCAACCCTTAGCAAGGAACGCGATAGTTTCGCAAGGTCAAGGCGTGCGAACGAGTGCCGCGGAGGCGTACATTGGTAGTACGTTGAGCAGGCACGAGTGAAGCACAACGTAGAGATTGCGGGAATAGTGCGTTTCTACAACCCCCTTACGGCGTAAATCCCCGGCGCATTCCGCCACATATCTTCATAATCCAGACCATAGCCGAAGACAAAACGATCCGGCAGCTCCAGACCGGTGAAGTCGGCGCAATAGCCAGGCACGACTTTGCGTTCATGCTGTTTGTTCACCAACACGGCGGTCAACACCTTTTTGGCACCACGCGTAAGGCATTCATCGACCAGCGCCTTGAGCGTAACCCCCTCATCCAGGATATCATCCACCAACAGCACGGTACGCCCCTCGACATCGGCCTGAAACAACGCCTTCCATTCCAGGTCGCCACCATTGGTTGCATGGCCGTAGCGGGTGGCGTGCAGATAACCCACCTCAAGGGGAAATAAAAGTTTGGTCAGCAGCTGGCCGCAGAAGATCAGGCCGCCGTTCATGACGCAAAAGACCATCGGTTTTTTTTTACCGATGCTGGCCGTAATCGCATCTGCCATCCGGTCAATGGCAGCCTCGACCGTTGCCCGGTCTGCCAGACAATCTGCTTCTTCGAGCACCTTTAAAGCCTGATCATACTGCATGCCACTGTCCTCCTGCGACCCTGAGGATACCGGCACTGTCCGGTACGGTTACGATAGCATCAAATCCGGCATCTGCAAGTAAACGGGCCACATCTTTGTCCTGACCAGCCCCGATCTCCAGCAACAGCCAGCCGTTTGGTTCAAGATGACGGGGCGCCTCGGTAGCCAGCACCCGGTAGGCATCCAGACCATCAGGGCCGCCATCCAGTGCAAGCCGGGGTTCAAAATCACGCACCTCTGGTTGAAGATCGGCCAGATCGGCACTGGTAATGTAGGGGGGATTTGAGACTATCAGATCAAAGCGACGCTCGCTGACCGGTTGGAAAAACGAGCCCAGCAAGAACTCTATCCGGGCGTTATTCCGCTCGGCATTGCGGCGGGCAATGGACAGGGCATCGGAGGAGAGATCAACAGCTGTTACGGCTGCCTGGGGCAGGCGCTGGGCCAGTGCAACAGCAATACAGCCGGAACCGGTACCGATATCAAGAACCGTGCGGGCCCGGGGAGCCTGGCGGACCGCCTCTTCCAACAAGGTTTCTGTGTCAAAGCGGGGGATCAGGACATCTCTGGTGACAATAAACTCAAGACCATCAAACTCCTGGCTACCCAGAATATGCTGCAGCGGCTCACGTTTACCACGGCGGGCCACCATGCTGCGATAGGCGGTAAGCTCATCATCCTGCAGCGGTTTGTCGAAGTTAAGGTACAGCCCCATCCGATCCAGGCCGGTGGCCTCACACAGCAGCCATTCAGCCTCACGGCGGGCATTCTCCACCCCCTTCTCGGTCAGGTAGCCGGTGGTCCAGGTCAGGACCTTAAGGGTAGTCCATATCTCTGATTCAATAGACATAGAGGAGTAAACCTGACGGTTTCAGATCACGGATGACAGCAAGGCGGTGAAGAGTCCGACGACAAGCCAACGCCGCCAGCACCGTGAGCCGGAAGCGTCATCAGGCGCCTTCACTTTGGGCCTTGAGCGCTTCCATCTGGTAGTGTGCGCGCAGGGCATCGGTGATTTCTTCAATGTCGCCTGCCATGATTGAATCCAGCCGATAAAGAGTCAGGCCGATCCGGTGGTCGGTCATCCGGCCCTGGGGAAAGTTGTAGGTCCGGATCCGCTCGGAGCGGTCACCGCTGCCCACCTGTTGCTTACGATCGGCTGCCAGCTTGGCATTCTGTTCCTGCTGAATAGTGTCAAGAATGCGGGTCTTCAGAACCTTCATCGCCTTGGCCCGGTTCTTGATCTGGCTACGTTCCTCCTGGCAGGCCACCACCGTACCGGTGGGAATATGGGTAATCCGTACAGCCGAGTCTGTGGTGTTGACATGCTGGCCACCGGCACCGGAAGAACGGTAGACGTCGATCTTGAGGTCAGTCGGGTTGATGTCGATATCCACATCCTCGGCCTCGGCCATGATCGCCACGGTGCAGGCAGAGGTATGAATCCGCCCCTGGGCCTCGGTCTCAGGCACCCGCTGGACCCGGTGGGTGCCGGATTCGTACTTGAGCTTGGCATAGACATCCTGCCCCTCAATGGAGGCGATCACCTCTTTGTAGCCTCCCCGCTCCGACTCGGAGCAGGAGAGCATCTCCACCTTCCAGCGGTTTTTCTCGGCAAAGCGGGAGTACATCCGGAACAGGTCACCACTGAAGAGGGCTGACTCATCGCCACCGGTTCCGGCCCGGATTTCCAGAATGACGTCCCGGGAATCATTGGGATCCTTGGGCAGCAGCAGGATCTTGATCTCGGCATCAAGGCGCTCTTTTTCCTGACTGAGGCGGCTGATCTCCTCTTCCGCCATCTCCTTCATCTCGGGATCAGCCAGCAGCTCCTGATTCTCTTCCAGTTCATCCAGCACCTTCTTGTAGCGGCGGAACGCCTCGATCAGCGGTGCCAGATCGGCATGTTCACGGGAAAGCTTGCGGAACTCCGGCTGGTTGGCAATCACCGTCGGATCGGATAGCAATGACTCCAGCTCCTGAAAACGGATCTCTAAATCCTGGATCTTGTCAAACATGGTTACTATTCCTCACACTACTAATCTGTCATCGGCATAACCGCCGTTTTCATCCAGGGCCTCTTTCACCGAACGGATCGCCACTTCGATCTGATCATCATCCGGCTCACGGGTGGTCAGACGCTGCAACGCCAGACCGGGTGTGATTACCAGCTTCACCAGCGGGTGCTGATCGTTCTTGGCGCTCCATTTCAGGAATTCGTAGGAGATGCCGGCAATCAGCGGCAACAGTACCACCCGCGACAAGGCCTTATACTCAAAGAGCCATGTCTTGGGAATCAGGGAAAACACGCCGATGCTGACCAGCATCACGATCAGCAGAAAGCTGGTGCCGCAACGGGGATGCAGACGGCTGAAGGTTTTCACCCGCTCGACCGTCAGTTCAGCACCTGCCTCAAAGGCAAAGATGGTTTTATGCTCGGCGCCATGGTACTGAAAGACACGCTGGATATCATTCATCCGGGCAATCGACCAGATGTAGATCAGAAAAATAATCACCCGGATCACGCCATCCACCAGGTTAAAGATCACATTATGGTCACCGATAATCGGTACCAGCAGTTTGGTCAGATAAAGCGGCAAAAAGAAAAACAGGGCGATACCGAAACCAAAGGCCACCGCCATGGTACCGGCCAGGGCCCAGGAGGTCAGTTCTTCTTTTTTGCTCTCGCCGTTCTCGTCAACCTCTTCTTCAAGCGCCTCATTGGCGGAGAAATTAAGGGCCTTGATCCCCAGGATCAGCGAGGTAAACAGGGCCACGGCACCGCGCAGGATCGGCAGCTTCACAACCGGGTAGCGTTCTGACAGGGGCGGCATCTGCTCCCGCTTGACCACGATCTCGCCGTTGGGGCGCCTGACCGCAATGGCCATGGCGCGGGGGGCACGCATCATCACCCCTTCAAGTATGGCCTGACCACCGATATTGATTTTTTCCATTTAGGTAAGACTCCTGAACTGCTTACGCACCTGGGCCGTACGGCCACAGCAGAATTCACCTTCCGGACAGGGACCGGCAACGCAGCCGGGGCCGGCATCACGGAAGATGGTGGGGGCGGCCTGCTTGGCCAGCTTCAGCATCCCCACCGCCATGCTCCTGATCTCCCATTGGGCCCGCTCACAACAGCGCAATCTGAAGAAATGCAGCAGTTCACGGGCATTCATGGTGATGATGATCTTGGTTTCAGTGGCATTGGGCAGCAGATAGCGGGCATCTTCCGGTTGAAGCCCCATCTCCACCAGCTGTTTGTAGGCCTGATGCACCACGCCGACGGTAAAATCAAAAATCCGTTTCGCCTCTTCATTGGCAGCGATTGAAGGAGGCAGTACGGCATCAAAGCGCTCAACATGGGAGACATAGCGTTGGGATTGCTGGGAATAGGAGGCCACCCGGTGGCGCACAAGCTGGTGGGAGGTAACCCGCGAGATCCCTTCCACCCCGAAGGTAAAGGAGGCATGCTCCAGAACGGAGTGATGGCCAAGCGTCATGATCTTGTCGATGAACTGACGAATATCCCCGCTGCCGATCTTTTCCTTCAGTTCATTCAGCCCGGTGGGGGAATAGCAGAGCCGGGCCGCCAGGGCAACGGTCCGTTCAGGTTCAGGGGTATAATGCAGCAGTTCGATATTCATAACTCACCTACTTCGGGCCAATTCAGATCAGGGATGATAGCAAGGCGGCACGGAGGAGGCAACGCAGGTATACTGTGGTAGTACACTGAGGAGCCAACGCAAATGAGTGCCTTGAGTTGGAATTGACTTGGATACAAAAAGGGGGCTGCACCCGTAGGCACACCCCCCCTGAGAAAACTACATGCAATGCTAAGCCTGGCCGTAACGCTTCTTGAACCGCTCAACACGACCGGCAGTATCCACCAGTTTTTGCTTACCGGTGAAGAACGGGTGGCAGGCAGAGCAAATCTCGGTAAAGATTTCCTTGCGGGTGGAACGTGTCAGAAAACTGTTGCCACAGGCACACTTAACCGTCACTTCATTATACATCGGGTGGATTCCTTCTTTCATCTGCTACCTCCTGATAATTGCAGCTCGTTAATAAAGCTGTTCATTGGCGAAATTTTAGAATATCGGATTATCACTCTAAAACTCAAGATCTTTTTTTACTATTTGCTCATTGAATCGATAAAATCCTGATTGGTCTTGGTCTCAGAAAGTTTGTCCAGCAGAAACTCCATGGCATCGACCACGTTCATCGGGTGCAGAATCTTGCGCAGGATCCAGATCCGGTTCAACATGGTCCGCTCTATCAGCAGCTCTTCCTTGCGGGTACCGGACTTATTGATATCAATGGCCGGGAAGGTACGCTTCTCCACCAGACGGCGATCCAGATGGACCTCCATGTTGCCGGTACCCTTGAATTCCTCGAAGATCACCTCATCCATCTTGCTGCCGGTATCCACCAGGGCAGTGGCGATGATGGTCAGTGAACCGCCTTCCTCAATATTACGGGCCGCACCGAAGAAACGCTTCGGCTTCTGCAGGGCATTGGCATCCACACCGCCGGTCAGGATCTTGCCGGAGGGAGGCAGCACAGTGTTGTAGGCGCGGGCCAGACGGGTAATCGAGTCCAGCAGAATCACCACATCCTTCTTGTGTTCCACCAGACGCTTGGCCTTTTCAATCACCATCTCGGCCACCTGGACGTGACGGGTGGCAGGTTCATCAAAGGTGGACGAAACCACCTCACCATTGACCGAACGCTGCATATCCGTTACTTCTTCAGGACGCTCATCAATCAGCAGTACAATCAGGTAGACTTCAGGATGATTGGCAGCAATCGAGTTGGCAATATTCTGAATCAGCATGGTCTTGCCGGTCCGGGGTGGCGCCACGATCAGACCACGCTGCCCCTTGCCGATCGGCGAGACCAGCTCCATCACCCGCATACCGTAATTATCCGGGGCGGTTTCAAGCTTCAGTTTTTCTTCCGGATAGAGCGGCGTCAGGTTGTCAAAGAGGGTCTTATCCCGTCCGGCCTCAGGGGTTTCAAAGTTGATCGTCTCAACCTTCAGCAGGGCAAAATAACGCTCACCCTCTTTGGGCGGCCTGATCTGACCGGAGACCGTATCACCGGTGCGCAGGTTAAAACGACGGATCTGGCTGGGGGAGACATAGATATCGTCCGGGCCGGGCAGATAGTTATAGTCCGGGGCCCGCAGGAAGCCAAAACCATCCTGCAGTATCTCCAGAACCCCCTCCCCATAGATTGAACCGTTCTGTTCAGTCTGGGCATTCAGGATGGCAAAGATCAAATCCTGCTTTCGAAGCCCTGAAGCACCCTCAATACTCAGATCACGGGCAATACCATTCAGTTCGCTAATTTTTTTGTTCTTCAAGTCCTGGAGGTTCACGACAAGGATCTCCTGCGGGTAGGATAAGACGTCATCAAGAAATGAGAGGACGGGGATGTTGGCATACGATTACTGGGATATTCAGGCAATGACAAAGAATAAACTCACAAAAAACCAGGGATAGTATTTGTATTCACGTGGAGGCTTTATACCAAATACAAAGCCTTGGTTTAACTACTTTCGGGAAACTCTCTTTGGTTTGGAAATGAGCGCAGCAGGGTGGTTGCAACTGAAGTTTAATCACGATAGCCACAAGAACCAGAGGATGTCAACAGGAAAGTGACAATAAAAAGTGACCGATGAACAAGCACTTGCACTGATATCTGCTTGACCCCCTGCCGACGACAGGCTATAAAAACAACTTCAATCAACAAATCACGCAATTCAAATTCACTACTTATTTCAGGCAGGTACCTTTGATGCTCGGACAACCGCTTCTTGATGCCATCGGCAACACCCCCCTGGTTCAGATCACTGCAATCAATCCCAACCCCCGTGTTCGTATTCTTGCAAAACTTGAAGGAAACAACCCCGGAGGCTCGATCAAGGACCGCCCTGCCCGCCAGATGATCCTGGCAGCTGAGGCATCCGGCGAACTGACTACCGACAAAACCATTCTCGAACCCACCTCCGGCAACACCGGGATCGCCCTGGCCATGATTGCGGCGGCCCGCGGTTACCGGATCAAGCTGGCCATGCCCGCCTGTGTCAGCATGGAACGGCGTAGCGTGCTTGAGGCCTACGGCGCCGAGATCGTACTTTCACCCGGCTGCGAGAAGACCGACGGTGCCATCCGTCTGGCACACAAGATCTACGGCGAAGAGCCGGGGCACTACTACATGCCCAATCAGTACGACAACCCTAACAACCCGCTGGCCCATGAACTAACCACCGGGCCGGAAATCCTGTCTCAGACCGGTGGCGATCTGACCCATTTCGTGGCCGGCATGGGCACCGGCGGCACCCTGATGGGAACTGCGGCCTGCCTCCGCAAACAGGCCCCAGGCGTACAGGTGATCGGAGTGGAGCCTAACCTGGGACATGCCATTCAGGGCCTTAAGAACATGCAGGAGGCGATTGTCCCGGCCATCTATCACGAGGAGCAGCTTCACCGCAAGATCGTGATCGATGACGAGACCGCCTTTGAAACCTCCCGGCAACTGGCCTCCCACGAAGGAATCTTCTGCGGCATGTCCGGTGGAGCAGCCATGGCCGGCGCCTTCAAGCTGGCGCAAGAACTTGAAAGCGGCACGATTGTGGTGATTATTCCTGACCGTGGGGATCGCTACCTGAGCACGAATCTGTTCAAGTCCATGTGTGCCAACTGCCCCCCCTGACAGTGTTTTTAAAATCGTCATGAGGAAGCCCGGATACACGGCGCACAGCAACCGAGACATAACAAACAGTTAGACGAGCAAGCGAACACCGCGCAACGCCCTCACCCGGCCTTTGGCCACCCTCTCCCGGCGGGAGAGGGTTAAGCCTGCCCTTCTCCCTTGGGGAAAAGGGAGGGGATGAGGGATTGACGGCCTCCGGAATAGTTTTTCAAAGCCCTGTCAATCTTAGTTTCTTGACCGGTGCCCCTTGGCACTGGTATTTTGTACAACTTATTCCAATTCATCCTCACGGAGGTAGACCGTGACGTTTCAGAACCTGATCCTGTCGCTCCAAAATTACTGGGCAAACCAGGGCTGCGTGATTCAACAGCCCTATGACACTGAAAAAGGGGCCGGCACCTTCAACCCTGCCACTTTCCTGCGGGTACTGGGACCGGAGCCCTGGAATGTGGCCTATGTAGAGCCATCCCGCCGTCCCACCGATGGCCGCTATGGTGAGAACCCCAACCGCTTGCAGCATTATTACCAGTTTCAAGTCATCATGAAGCCGTCACCGGCTAACATCCTGGATCTGTATCTTGATTCCCTGCGGGCCTTCGGCATCAATCCCAGTCAGCACGATATCCGCTTTGTCGAGGACGACTGGGAGTCCCCTACCCTTGGAGCATGGGGGCTGGGCTGGGAGGTCTGGCTGGATGGCATGGAGATCACCCAGTTTACCTACTTCCAGCAGGCCGGCGGGATTGACCTGAAACCGGTCTCATCGGAAATCACCTACGGCTGCGAACGGATCGCCATGTATCTGCAGGGAGTTGACAACGTCTATGACCTGGAATGGGTCAAGGGGGTCAAATACGGCGACATCCACCACCAGACCGAGGTTGAATTCTCCACCTACAACTTTGAAGAGGCTGACGTGGCCCTGCTGCTGGAGCTGTTCGGTAAATACGAAAAAGAATGTATCAGGCTGGCAGAGAAGGATCTGGTCTTCCCGGCCTATGACTTTGTCATGAAATGCTCCCACACCTTCAACCTGCTGGATGCCCGTGGCGCGATCTCAGTGACCGAGCGTGCCTCCTACATCGGCCGGGTACGCAACGTGGCCCGCCTCTGCGCTGAAGGCTATGTCCGGCAGCGCGAACGGCTGGGCTATCCGATGCTGAAAGGGGGGAACTAGACCATGTCCAAGGAACTGTTGCTTGAAATTGGTGCCGAGGAAATCCCGGCCGGATTCGTACCCAAGGCGCTTGCCTCCCTTGAAGAGATGATCCGCAAAGAGCTTGAGACTGCCCGGCTCTGTTTTGATGCCATCGTGACCATGGGAACCCCGCGCCGCCTGACGCTGCATATCAAAGGACTGCCAGTCATCCAGCCCGATGCTGAACTGACCGCCATGGGGCCGTCAAAGAAGGCTGCCTTTGATGCCGACGGCAAACCGACCAAGGCTGCTGAAGGGTTTGCCCGCGGCCAGGGGGTGGACGTCTCTGCCCTGCAAGTTATCAGCACTGACAAGGGCGAATATCTGGCGGTTACCAGACAGGAAACCGGACGCCCGACCTATGAGCTGCTGGCCGAGATTCTACCCAGGCTGGTGGCCGGTATCCCGTTCAAGAAATCAATGCGCTGGGCAGATCTGGATATCCGCTTCGCCCGTCCGGTACACTGGATTGTGGCCCTGTTCGACGGCATCGTGGTGCCGTTCAGTTTTGGTCCGATCCAGAGCGGCAACATCTCCCGCGGCCACCGTTTCATGGCCAACAGTACCTTTCCGGTGCGGGACTTTGCCCACTATCTGGATGAGTGCGAACGTCATTTCGTCATCGTTGATCAGGAACGTCGCAAAGAGACCATCCGTAAGGAGACCCACCGGGTTGCCAAGACCACCGGTGGACATCTGCTGCCGGATGAGTCGTTGCTGGAAGAGGTCACCTACCTGGTGGAGTACCCCAGCGCCATTATCGGCAGCATCCCGGCCGAATTCCTGGTGGTGCCCAAAGAGGTGCTGATCACCTCCATGCGTTCCCACCAGCGCTACTTCTCGGTGGTGGATGAAAACGGCAAGCTGCTGCCCTACTTCATTACCATCCCCAACACCCTGGCCGAAGATCCGGCGGTGGTGGTCAGGGGCAATGAACGCGTTTTGCGGGCCCGCCTGTCCGATGCCCGTTTCTTCTTTGACGAAGACCGCAAGCTGCGGCTTGAAAGCCGGGTCGAGTCGCTCAAAAGTGTCGTCTACCAGCAGAAACTGGGCACCTCCTATGAGAAGATGGAGCGTTTCCGGGCATTGGCTGAACAGCTGGCTGAGCAGCTCAACCCTGCTGCCAAACAACAGGCCGCACGGACAGCCTTCCTCTGCAAGGCCGATCTGGTCTCCGGCATGGTGGGCGAATTCCCCGAGGTGCAGGGGATTATGGGACGCGAGTACGCCCTGCATGATGGTGAAGAGACGGCCGTGGCCAATGCGATTGCCGAGCATTACCTGCCCACTCAGGCCGGTGGTGACCTGCCCGCTTCGGATATCGGCGCTTTTGTCTCGCTGGCTGACAAACTGGATACCCTCTGCGGCTGCTTTGGTGTCGGGCTGATACCGACCGGTGCTGCCGACCCCTATGCCCTGCGCCGTGCCACCATCGGCATGATCAGCATCATTCTGGACAAGGGCTACAGCCTGTCATTATCCGGACTGATCGACAAATCACTTGAGTTGCTGGCCGCAAAACTGACCCGTCCCCGTGACGAGGTCCGTCACGATGTGCTGGAGTTTTTCCGGGGCCGTTTTGTCAACCTGCAGGGTAATGCCTATCCGGCCGACGTGGTTGAGGCGGCAATGGCTGCCGGGTTTGATGATCTGGCCGACTGCGCCGAACGGATCCGCGCCCTGGACACCTTCCGCCAGCGGGATGATTTCCAGCCGCTGACCGTGGCCTTCAAACGGGTCTGCAACATCATCAAGGAGGGGATCGATGCCCCGGTTGCCCCGGCCCTGTTTCAGGATGAAGCGGAGCACACCCTTTACCGGGTGCTGCAGGAAACCAAGCTCTCCGCCTCAGACAAGATTCAGCAGCAGCAGTACCTGGAGGCACTGACCGACATAGCCGGTCTGAAATGGGCGGTGGATGCCTTCTTCGATGCAGTCATGGTCATGGCGGAGGATAGTGCCGTCCGCAACAACCGTCTGGCACTTTTGACCACCATCAACCGACTTTTCAGCAGGATTGCAGACTTTGGCAGATTGGCTGGCTAAACACGTAACTGTTTAATTAAAACAGGAGGAGCAGCATGTCATTCACCGGTCGCATAGTCTTGGGTAACGCCATTGTTGTTGTCATTGCCGTACTTGCTCTCACACTTTTGAACCGCACCGGTAGTCCGCTCAATGCCGTCATCCTGGGCCTGGTTCTGCTCGGCGGCTCATCGCTGGTCCTTTGGCTGCTCTGCCGCAAGGCTTTCGAGCCGTTGATGACGGTTACAACAGCCCTGGAGAAGGCGGCAGCCGGCGACCTGTCGGTGCGTGTCGAGGTGGATGGGGTCGGCGAGATCCATCGTCTGGGAACCGCCTTCAACACCATGATGCATGACATGAACAAGGCCATGCGGCAGTTTTTCTCTGTGGCCGATCTGGTCAGGGACTCTGTGCAGCTGGTACAGAACACCACCAATGCCATGGTCAATGCAGCTGAAGAGGTTGCCCTGCAGTCAAGCACCATTGCAACGGCCAGTGAAGAGATGTCGGCCACCTCAGCGGATATTGCCCGCAACTGTCTGTACGCCGCCGAGAATTCCCAGAAGGCAACCGAACAGACCACCAGCGGTGCGCAGATTGTTCGCAGCAGCGCCGATGTCATGGAAAACATTGCCCAGCGGGTGATGCAGTCATCGGAAACCGTACAGGGTCTGGGACAGCGTTCCGATCAGATCGGCGCCATTGTCGGTACGATTGAGGATATTGCCGATCAGACCAACCTGCTGGCCCTGAACGCCGCCATTGAGGCCGCCCGGGCCGGTGAAATGGGACGGGGCTTCGCCGTGGTGGCCGATGAGGTGCGGGCTCTGGCAGAGCGGACCACCCGGGCCACCAAAGAGATCGCCAGCATGATCAAGACCATTCAGTCCGAAACCCAATCGGCTGTCGGTTCCATGTACGAGGGTGTTGAGCAGGTAAAACGGGGTACGGAGGGAACCACCCGCTCCGGCGAGGCCCTGGAAGATATCCTGAACATGATCAACGAACTGGCCATGCAGATCAGCCAGGTGGCAACCGCCGCAGAAGAGCAGACCGCCACCACCAGCGAGATCACCCACAACATCCAGCTGATTACCGAGGTGGTCAACCGTAACGTGGAAAATGCCCGCAGCACCACCGACGCAACCACCAAGCTGGTCCAGCAGGTTGATGATCTGCACCAGCTGGTAGGTCACTTCAAGCTGGCCAATGCCCTGGTCTGGGATGACAGTTTTGCCACCGGTGTCCACCGCTATGATGAGCAGCACAAAGTGTTGTTCCGAATGGTCAACGACCTGCATGACGCCATGCAACAGAAGCGGACCAAAGAGGCGATTGGTGAAATCCTGCGCGGCCTGGCCGACTACACGGTCAATCACTTTGCCGACGAGGAAAAGGTCTTCGCCCAGACCCGTTATCCGGACGAGGCCAACCACAAGCTGCTGCACAAGGCCCTGGTAGATCAGGTCGTCGCATTGATCGGCAAATTCCAGAGCGGTGAAACCGTACTCTCGCAGGACGTGATCACCTTCCTGCAGAAGTGGCTGATCGACCACATCAAGGGGCAGGACAAGAAATACGGTCCACACCTGACCAAGAATGGTATCAAATGATCGCAATCATTGACTACGGCATGGGCAACCTGCGCTCGGTTCAAAAAGGCTTTGAGCGGATAGGTTTTGCGGCGGAAGTAACCGCTGATCCGGCACGCATCCTTGCAGCAGAAAAAATCGTACTGCCGGGGGTAGGCGCCTTCCGGGATTGTATCCACAATCTGGAGCAGGGTAGGTTTGTTGAGCCGATCCTGCAGGTGATTGCCGAAGGGCGGCCTTTTCTGGGGATCTGCCTCGGGCTGCAGCTGCTTTTTAGCGAAAGCGAAGAGTTCGGCCTGCACAAGGGGCTGGGAGTCATCCCCGGACGGGTGGTCCGTTTCCCGGAGGGAATGAAGGAACAGGGGGAAAAGCTGCCGGTACCTCACATGGGCTGGAATCAGATCACCCTGAAGGCAGAGACACCGTTGTTTAACGGCATTAGCGACGGCAGTAACGTCTATTTCGTACACTCCTACTACGTCAGGCCCGATGACCCGTCTGTCGTAGCAGCCACCTGCAGCTACGGCCTGGAATTCTGCGCCGCCATCCGCAAGGACAATGTCATGGCCACCCAGTTTCACCCTGAAAAATCGCAGGGAATCGGCCTGCAGATGCTGAAAAACTTTGCCGAACTGCACTGATCTACCAAGAACACGAAGTATCACTAAGAAAACTACAAAAAGCAGTCAACTTGATTTTAGCTTTACGCCTTACTTGGTGTACCTTCGTGTCCTTCGTGGATAAAAGGAACTGATAATGATCGTCATACCTGCCATAGACCTGAAAGAAGGTAACTGCGTCCGCCTGGAACAAGGCGAGATGAACCGCGACACCGTATTCTCCGACAATCCTGCCGAGCAGGCCCTGAAGTGGCAGGAGGCCGGCGCAGAACTGCTGCACCTGGTGGATCTGGACGGTGCCTTTGCCGGCATCCCCAAAAACAAGGCTGCCATTGAGGCAATTATCAAGGCGATCACCATTCCTGCCCAACTGGGTGGCGGCATCCGTGATATCGCTACCATTGAGGCCTACCTGTCACTGGGGCTTTCCCGGGTGATCATCGGCACCGCTGCCCAGCGCAACCCGGAACTGGTGATCGAGGCCTGCCAGAAGTTTCCCGGCCGGATTGTAGTCGGCATTGATGCCAAGAACGGCATGGTGGCGGTGCAGGGCTGGGCTGAACTGACTGACATCAGCGCGGTTGATCTGGCAAAGAAGTTTGAAGATTGTGGTGTTGCCGCCATCATCTACACCGACATCAGCCGGGACGGCATGATGGGTGGCCCCAACCTTGAGGCGACCAGGGCGCTGGCAGAGGCGATCTCAATCCCGGTGATCGCTTCCGGCGGTGTCTCTTCACTGAAGGATATCGAAAACCTGATGGCCATTGAAGCCAGCGGTGTAACCGGCGCCATTACCGGCAAGGCGATCTACACCGGCGCCATCAACCTGCGTGAGGCGATTGACCTGACCAAGCGGGGCTGCCAATGCTGACCCGCCGTATCATTCCCTGTCTGGATGTGACCGGCGGCCGGGTGGTCAAGGGGGTCCAGTTTCTTGAGCTGCGTGATGCCGGTGATCCGGTGGAAATCGCCGAGGCCTATGACCTGCAAGGGGCCGATGAGCTGACCTTTCTGGATATCACCGCATCCAGCGATGGGCGCGACACCATGGTGGATGTGGTACGCCGTACCGCAGAGCGGGTCTTTATGCCGCTGACCGTGGGCGGCGGTATCAGGGTGGTGGAGGATATCCGCCGGATGCTGAACGCCGGAGCAGACAAAGTTTCGATCAACACCGCTGCGGTCAGCCGGCCTGAGTTTGTGAATGAGGCTGCCGAGCGGTTCGGTTCCCAGTGTACCGTCGTGGCCATTGATGCCCGCCAGGTACCGGGTGAGCAGCGCTGGGAGGTCTACACCCACGGCGGCCGCAAACCGACCGGAATAGATGCCGTTGAATGGGCAGTCAGGATGGAGTCTTACGGTGCCGGTGAGATCCTGCTGACCAGTATGGACCGTGACGGCACCAAGGACGGCTATGACCTGGCCCTGACCCGTGCCGTGGTCGATGCCGTTTCAATACCGGTGATCGCCTCAGGCGGGGTCGGCAACCTTGAACATCTCTATGACGGCTTCACCACGGCCGGGGCCTCAGCCTGCCTGGCAGCCTCAATCTTCCACTTCCGGCAGCATACGGTACAGGAAGCCAAGCAGTATCTCCAAGGACGGGGCGTCCCGATCAGGATGGTTTAAGATGAACAGCAACCAGCATATTCTGGATGAGTTGTATCAGGTGATTCTCTCCCGCAAGGGGGCCTCGCCGGACAGTTCCTATACCGCCTCCCTGCTGCACAAAGGGGTGGACAAGATCCTCAAGAAGGTCGGAGAAGAAGCTACTGAAGTGGTGATTGCCGGTAAAGGTGGGACAGACACCGAGCTGATCTACGAAACCGCCGACCTGCTCTATCACGGCCTGGTGCTGCTGGCAGCCCGTGATATTCCGGCCGATGCCGTCTGGTCTGAACTGCAACGTCGCTTTGGTACCTCGGGCATAGTTGAAAAAGCCGCCCGGAAGGAATAGCAAAACCTGAGTCCCATGCAAAATGTCATGGGGAAGGCCGGATACAAGGTGTAGGTTGCGCAGCGGCGGAGATATAACACCCGGTTAGACAGAGAAGCGAGCACCGCGCAATGCCCTCACCCGGCCTTTGGCCACCCTCCCCCGCCGGGAGAAGGGAGGAGATAAGGGACTGACGGCCTCCGCAGTAGTTTTGCATATTTATTCAGTTGACATCAGAGAATTTACTGCTAGTATACAAAGCTCACAAAAAAATACACCTAGGCATTGTTAACAGCAGCCGCTGTTTCCATACACGTATCTTACGACGGGGGGAGGGATAATGGATGCCAGGAGTACGAATTCGGGAAAACGAGCCATTTGATCTCGCTCTGAAGAAGTTCAAGAAGCAGTGCGAAAAGGCGGGGATCCTCTCTGAGGTCCGCAAGCGTGAGCACTATGAAAAGCCCAGCATCAAGCGCAAGAAGAAGGCGATTGCAGCACGCAAGCGCGCCCTGAAGAAACAGCGCAAGATGATGGACTAACGGCCATCGAAGCCGGATCCTCCCCTTCCTTCACCTCCATCAATGATCCGGTAGCAGTAACCACGGGGCTTTCGCAAGAAAGCCCCGTTGCTGTCTAATCCCTGCGGAACACACTATGAGCCTGCTCGACATCGCCATCCTGGCCGTGCTGGCACTTGGCGCCCTGCGAGGGCTGCTGCGCGGCCTGATCAAAGAAGCGGCAGCCCTGACCGCCCTGCTGCTGGGTGGCTGGCTGGCTTTCCGCTATCACGAAAAGGCGGCCGTACTGCTGCATGGCATGCTGCCGCCGGTGGCAGCCCGGATGGTCGCATTTATACTCCTGCTGATTCTGGTAGGGCTGGCTGCTCACCTGCTGGGAAATCTCTTGACCGGCCTGGTCAGGCTGGCCCTGCTGGGCTGGGTAAACCGCCTTGGCGGTATGGTGCTGGGCTGCCTCGAAGGGGCATTGGTGCTGGGAATGTTTTTTTACGCTGTTGTTGCCGTACCTTTTTCCTTCCCGTTCAAGGAAACCGTTCAAAAACATCCCTTTGCCCATCCGCTGGCAAGCTTTGGCGGCTCAACGCTTGATCGGGCCAAGACGCTACGGCAGCAGTCACCATGAACCGCAATGACACCGTCAGAGAGGTTGCAGAGCGACTCTCCATAGCCGAGATTATCGGCGAATATGTTTCATTGAAACGTAGCGGCTCCAATTTTCTGGGGCTTTGTCCGTTTCATGGCGAGAAGACCCCGTCGTTCAACGTCAATCCGGCCAGAGAGATCTTCCACTGTTTTGGCTGCGGTGCCGGCGGAGACATCTTCTCCTTTGTAATGAAGATTGAGGGAATCAGCTTCCCGGAGGCCTTGCGCAAGCTGGCTGCGCGTGCCGGTGTGGCTATTGAAGATCGCCCTTTGACCGACGCCGAAAAGCAGCTCAAGACGGAACGCGATCAGCAGCGCGCCATCATGCTCCTGACGGCACAACATTATCGCGAGACCCTGACCCGCCAACCGGAAGGGGCAGTGGCGCGCAGTTATCTGCAAGAGCGGGAAGTGGACCCGGAAACCGCGGCAGCCTATGGACTGGGATACGCCCCGGAACGGCGCGACACCCTGATCCAGCTCCTGCGGGCCAAGGGGCTGCCACTTGAACAGGCAGAACAGCTGGGGATCATCCGTAGGGGAGACCGGGGCTGGTATGACCTGCTGCACCATCGCCTGATCTTTCCGATCCGCGACAAGCAGGGACAACCGATCGGCTTTGCCGGCAGGGTACTGGACAACAGCCTGCCCAAGTACATCAACTCGCCGGAATCGCCGCTGTATCGCAAGAGCAGTGTCCTGTTCGGAGTTGACCTGGCCCTGCGGGATATCAGGCAGAGCGGCACCGCCATTATCGTGGAAGGCTATTTCGACCACCTGGCCCTCTACCGGGCCGGGATACGCAATGCCCTGGCCACCTGCGGTACGGCGCTGACCGACGGACATATCAGCCTGCTGAAGAAACATGCCCAGCGGGTCTGCCTGCTGTTTGACGGTGATAACGCCGGACGCAAGGCCACGGTACGGGCCATGGAACTCTGCCTTGAACAGGCCCTGCCGGTCTACGTGATCAACCTGCCCCAGGGAGAAGATCCCGACAGCCTGTTGCAGAAGCATGGCGTCGAGGCGTTCAACCAGCGGGTTGCAGCGGCAAAACCGGCCTTTGAACAGTTTTTGCACTGGCTGCTGGCCAAGACACCGGCTGACAGCATTGATCAGCGGGTGCGCTTGATGGATGAGATCATCCCCCGCTTCCAGCGTATCAAGGATCCGGTGGAGCGGGACCTGTACCAGAAAGAGATCTGCCGGCTGCTGGGGGTCGATCTCCAGGCCTTCCGGCGACGCCTGGCGGGTCAGCGTGACCAGCAGCAACCGGCGGCACAACGACAGACGGCAACAAAACCGGTCACACAGACCATCGCACGGGACAGCACCCAGGAAACCATGCTGGGCCTGCTGGCAGCCTATCCTGAAGCCCGTCTGGAGATCAGGACGCTTGATCTGCAACAGCTGTTTGACCAGCAGCACCTGCCCCTGGCCCAGGCGATCCTGGCGGCAGGTGAAGGAGAACATGACGGTCCGCTCTGGCCGGAGGTGCTGGCACGGCTTGAGCAGGAACAACAGAAGGAGCTGGTGGCACGGCTGCTGATACAGGATCAGCACCTGGCCGGTATCGACTGGCGCGCTGCCCTGCGGCAGTGTCTGAAACGCCAGAAGCAGGGTGAGACCCGCGGCCTGAAACAGATTGCCCTCAGGCTGGCCACCCTGCCGGAAGATAGTGAAGAGTATCAAGAACTGTTAAAAACAGCCGATCAGTTGCGTAATCAAAAATCGGCGTTATAAGTAACCAGACTCGTATTTCATAAAGGTACCCACCCACATGGCTAAGAAAAATATTGATGAAGTCAAGCAGTTGATTGATATCGGCAAGGAAAAGGGCTTTTTGACCTTTGACGAGGTAAACGACATTCTCCCGCCTGATATCGCCACCGAGCAGATCGATGACGTGATGGGGATGTTCGGAGACATGGATATCGAGATCGTTGACTCGGCCCAGAAGGTCAAGATTCCCAAGATCAAGATCAAGATCGATCTGGAAGAAGGGGAAGAAGAGGCCGAAGGTGAGGCTGAAGAGGTAGAGTTTGAGCCGGGCGCCATCGGACGCACCAGTGACCCGGTCCGGATGTACCTGCGTGAAATGGGCTCGGTCTCCCTGCTGACCCGTGAGGGTGAGGTTGAGATTGCCAAGCGGATTGAAGACGGTGACCGGGAAGTGGCCGGCATCATCCTCAACACCCCGATTACGGTTAAGGAAGTACTGGCGCTGGGTGAAAAACTGCGCAAGTTCCAGATCACCCCTTCAGAGATCAGCAAAGACATTGAAGAGGATGCTGATGTCGATATCGAAGAGGGGGAAGAGGATATCCAGCAGATCCGCCTGCTGGAGACGATTGATGCCATCGCGGCCAGTGAGCAGGAGATCAACGAACTGTTGACCGCGCTGGAGTCGGCCAAGGCAGCTGCCAAGAAAAAGGAGCTGGAAAAGAGCCTGAAGGAGGCCAAGGAGCATCTGGCAGAACTGCTGCGCTCACTACGGATGAAGGACCGCCATATCACCAGGGTCGCCGACCGCCTGAAAGAACTCTCCTCCAAGGTTAACCGGGTCAAGAATGAGCTGGCCGAGGTGCATAATGTTGTGCCGCCTGACAAGCTTGCAGAGCTGCTGGAAAAGTTCAGAGCCGATGAGGCAAAAGGGATGGCCGCCCTCAAGCCGCTCAAACTGAGTGATGAGGACTTCCAGAAAGTCGAGAAGCGCCTCAAGAATGCCGCCCGTAAGCTGACCAAGGTTGAACAGGAATCCGGTTTCAAGGCAACCGAGCTTTCCAAGGCGATCCGGGCGATCCGCGAAGGTGAGCATAAGGCACGCATCGCCAAATCAGAGCTGATTGAAGCCAACCTGCGTCTGGTGGTCTCGATTGCCAAAAAGTACACCAACCGCGGCCTGCAATTCCTCGACCTGATTCAGGAAGGCAACATCGGCCTGATGAAGGCGGTGGACAAGTTTGAATACCAGCGTGGCTACAAATTTTCAACCTACGCCACCTGGTGGATCCGTCAGGCCATCACCCGCGCCATTGCTGACCAGGCCCGTACCATCCGGATCCCGGTCCATATGATCGAGACCATCAACAAGCTGATCCGCACCAGCCGCCAACTGGTACAGGAAAATGGCCGCGAACCGTCGCCGGAAGAGATCGCCGACCGGATGCAGCTGCCGCTGGACAAGGTGCGCAAGGTCCTGAAGATCGCCAAGGAGCCGATCTCGCTGGAAACCCCGATCGGTGAAGAAGAGGATTCGCACCTGGGTGATTTCATTGAAGACAAGGGAGTGGTCAACCCCCTTGAGGCGGTGATCAAGGCCAACCTGTCCGAGCAGACCTCCCGCGTGCTTTCAACCCTGACCCCCCGGGAGGAAAAGGTGTTGCGGATGCGTTTCGGCATTGGTGAAAAAAGTGACCACACCCTGGAAGAGGTGGGCCAGGACTTTGAGGTTACCCGTGAGCGGATTCGTCAGATCGAGGCCAAGGCACTGCGCAAACTGCGCCACCCCAGCCGCAGTAAAAAACTGAAAAGCTTCGTAGAGTAACCAGATGAGACACTCCTTCAGCCACTGTCAGCCGCTCCGTTTTCTCGTTTGCCTGTACCTGCTGCTCTGTCTGCTGGCACCAGCACCGCTCAGGGCCGAGATCGACGATTCATCGCTCTTTATGGAGGCGTTTACCGCTTTTCAGGGCAAGGATTACCTGCACAGCATTGACAAGCTCCATCAAATGGAGCAGCTGTTCCCCGACTCCCCCCTGCGGGATGTCTCGCTGCTGATGCTGGCCCGGGCGCAGTACCGCTCCGGTGACAACGACAACGCGGCCCAGACGATCCTCAAGTTCAACAAGGAATTTGGCAACGGACCGCTGGCTGACTCGATTGAAGCTGATCTTTCCGCGCTGTCCAAGCGTCGCCAGACCGGTGAAAAACTGCACCCCAACAAGCAGCTGCGAGCCGCAGCCCAGAAGGTCCGTAACGAACAACTGGCCCTGGAACGTGCCGCAGCCCTGAAGGCTGAGCAGGAACGTCTGGCTCAGGAGCGGGCTGAACGGGAACGGGTAGCACGGGAGCGGGCTGAAGCCGAACGTAAGGAACGTGAGCGTCTTGCCGCCATCAAGGCGGCCCGGGAGGCCGTCAAGTTTGAGATTGAATCCCCGTCTGCACCGGCACAGGAGGTTGGCAACGCTGCGCTGGTAGCGTTCCAGCTGATCAATCACGGCAAGGATGCCGAGGAGTTCTCGGTTGAGGCCCTGCTGCCCTCCGGCGTGGAAGGGATGATCACCCAGGCTGCTGACCGCACCCAGCCGGTCCAGAAGATTACCCTGCAGCCCCGTCAACAGGCCGAGTTGCTGATCGCCTTCAAGATGCCCAGCGACCGGGTTGATGGATCGCGGATTACCGCCACGGCCAAGGCCACCTCAACCAGGTTTAATGACATCAGCAAGTCGAAAGAACTGACCATAACCGCCGCAGCGCCGCTGCTGCGTGCCGTATCCCGCCTGCAGCAGACCGCTGTAGCAGGAGAGGCTGGCAGCTACAAAGTCACCCTGCTGAATGTGGGTTCAAAGGCGGCCAAAGAGATCGATCTGCGGATAAGCCTGCCCCAGCAGTTGAAGCTGACCGATGCCGGCGGCAATGGCTGCTGGATTGAAAACGAACAGCTGGCTGCCTGCCGGATTGATGCCGTAACATCAGGCAATCTGGTTGAGCGCAGTCTGAAGGTTGTTGTCAGACCTGATGCAGCAGGCAAGACCGCCAAAGGCACGGTAGAGGTACTGCAGACCGCACTGCAGGTAAAAGAGAGTTTCAACGGTGCAGCCTTTACGGTAAAGGCAAAACAGCCCTAGTTCTTCACCGCATTGTTGTAGGTAACCCAAAGCCCCTGACCAGTCATGATCAGGGGCTTTTCTATATTCCGCCAATAGAGTTATCCGATTCCAGTTCAAGGATGATATCAAGGCGGCGAGGAGTTCGGCGACGCAGGCGTACACGCAGTACGCTGAGGAGCCAAAGACGAGCCAGCGAAGAGAGCGCCTTGAAATGGAATTGGAATAGCCTCAACTATGGGTCATCAACACCAGATTATCCCGGTGTACTACATCATCACCGTAGCGGTAGCCCAGCAACTGCTCAATCTCCGCAGATTTGTGACCTGCTATCAGTTGAATCTCACTACTGGAATAATCCGCTAATCCTCTGGCAATTTCTGTCCCGTCCGGGCCACAGATCCGCACACAGCGGCCCCGTTCAAAACGGCCTTCCACGCCGGTAATACCGGATGGCAGCAGGCTGGTACCCTTTTCAACCAACGCCTTCTGCGCCCCGGCATCCACCAGCACCTTGCCTGCCGGACGCAGGGTATAGGCGATCCAGTGCTTGCGCCGGTTCAGGCCGTCAGTGGCAGGCAGAAACAGGGTACCGATCTCCTGCCCGCTGACCGCAGCAGTGATCACCCCCGGTTGTTTACCCGGTGCCAGGATGGTGGGCACCCCGAAGCGGGCCGCCTTTTTGGCTGCCGTCACCTTGGTGGCCATACCGCCGGTGCCGACACTGGAAGCGCTGCCGCCAGCCATCCGCTCGATCTCACGGGTGATGCTGCGCACCAGCGGGATCAGCTGTGCATCAGGATCACTGGCAGGGTTGGCACTGTAGAGCCCCTCAATATCGGTCAGGATCAGCAGCAGATCTGCCTCTGCCAGACTGGTCACCAGGGCAGAGAGATTGTCATTATCACCAAACTTGATCTCAGCCACGGCAACGGAATCGTTCTCATTGATCACCGGCAGGGCACCGGCAGTCAGCAGCGCCTCAAGGGTGGTACGGGCATTCAGGAAACGGTTACGGTTGGCCAGATCTTCGGCAGTCAGCAGGATCTGGGCCGTCACCAGTCCATGGCAGGTACAGGCCTGCTGGTAGGCCTGCATCAAAAGCGGTTGCCCCACCGCAGCAGCAGCCTGCTTCTGGGGTATGGTCAGGGTCGTATCAGCGGAACGCAGGGCATCACGTCCGGCAGCCACCGCGCCGGATGAGACCAGAATCACCTCGATCCCCTGTTGGCGCAGGCCGGCCATCTCGTCACACAGCCGGGTAATGGCATCATAATCAAGCCCGCCACCCTCAACGGTCAGGACACGGCTGCCCACCTTGATCACCACCCTGCGGACCTGCTGTAACAGCCCCCTGCGCATCACCACTCCTCCTTGGGAGCAGACCAGAGACGCTCGGCAATGGCATCCAGCAGTGCCTCCACCCCTTCACCGGTAATGGATGAGATCGGATAGACCGGAATCTTGCGTTCCTGAAACCAGGCCTGGGCCTCGGCCAGATGTTCCTGTGCCGTCGGTAGATCCATCTTGGTCAGGGCCACAATCTGACCCTTTTCCCCCAGCTCTTCGCTGAACATGGCCAGCTCACGGTTGATCGCCTCAAAGGCGGCATAGGGATCGCTCTCCGGCAGGCCGGAGATATCCACCAGATGCACCAGAATACCGGAGCGCTCCAGATGTTTCAGAAAGCGGTGTCCCAGACCGGCCCCTTCATGGGCCCCCTCGATAATGCCGGGGATATCAGCCATCACAAAGGAACGGTAGTTCTTGTAACCCACCACCCCCAACGAAGGGGCCAGGGTGGTAAAGGGATAATCGGCAATCTTGGGGCGGGCCGCAGAGACCTTGGTGATCAGCGATGACTTACCGGCATTGGGCAGCCCCAGCAGCCCCACATCAGCCATCAGCTTCAGCTCCAGCCGCAGCTTGCGTTCTTCACCTTCTTCACCCGGCTGGGCAAACTTGGGGGCCTTGTTGGTGGCGGTGGCAAAACGGGCATTGCCCTGGCCGCCCCGTCCACCTTTCAGCAGGATGATCCGCTGACCATCCTCGGTCAGGTCAGCCAGCACCTCACCGGTCTCAAAGTCCTTGATCAGGGTACCCACCGGCACCTTGACAATCAGATCTTCACCGGCAGCACCGTGGCGGTCCTTGCCCATGCCATGCCTGCCCCGCTCTGCCTTCTGATGCTGTTTATGCCGCAGTTCCAGCAGGGTTGAAAGCGCCTTGGTGGCCTCAAAGATCAGGTCACCACCCCGGCCGCCGTCACCACCGTTGGGGCCGCCAAAGGGGATGAACTTCTCCCGCCGGAACGAGACGCAGCCGGCCCCGCCGTGGCCGGAGGCACAGTGCAGGGTTACCTCATCAATAAACTTCATGCCTGCTCCCCTTCCAGCCAGTCTGCAATCTCCTGCAATCTGGTCTGCCAGCCATCACCCAGGCGCTGCTGCAGAAACTGCAGCAGCAGGCTGTCAAACATCTGCAGCCCTGCCTCCAGCAGGTACATCCGCTCGTAAAAGGCAGATTCACGCTCCGAAAGATCCTCCACCCCTTCCCGCTCCACCTTCACCGGTGGACATTTGAAGGAACTGAAGGTAAACAGCTCCGCATTCAACGCAAAACGCCACTCCAGCTCATCCTTTTCAAGGTGGATCACCGCACTGCTGATCGCCTTGCCGGTCTTCAGCGCAGAACGGGCCTCCAGATACTTGTCCTGTGAGCCGGACACCGCCACCTTCTGCGGCCCGCCTTCACCGCCACCCTGCAGCTGGATCTTGTCATCAATCCAGGCCGAAAACGGGGTGCCGCTATCAAACTGCCCTTTGGTGCAGACCTTGAACCCTTCACCCTCCAGCCCGCCATGCAGCAGCCAGAGCAGAAACTCCTCCCCCAGCCAGCGGTTACTCTGGATCTCATCCAGAGCAGCATCGGAGCCGGCCTGATTCAGGGCAGCCAACTTCTCCTGATCAGCCTCATCAAGCAGCGCCTTGGCCCTGGCATAGGGGTAGATCACCTGCACCCGCAGGTTCTCAAAACTCTTGCCAAACAGCTCCTCAAACCGCTCCATCACCTTGCCTGATGATGAAAACAGGGTCAGCAGGCCGTTATCCATATGCCAGGAAAGATCCACGGTAGAAGGGGCAGGCAGGGCGCGGGTCAAAAGCGCCAGCTTGGTCCGGTCGGCAATCTCCTCCCGCTCACGCTTGGGCGGACGCTTCAGTTCAGGCCGCTTGGCCAAGTAATCAGCCTCAGCCCGGCCGATGTGGGATTTCAGCAGCGCAGAAGGGATCCGGCGCTGATCACGGCGGTAGCTGAAGAACAGGTAGCGGTCACGCCAGAACTCTCCCGGTGCCACAAAGGCAGGGTCATCGGTGGCATCGGTACAGGTCCAGCCTTCGGTCTGCTCTTCAGCAGACTGCTCAATGGATTTGAAGATCCGTCCCTGCAGCGCAGCGGACAGCCATTCAAAGCGCTCCTGCTGCTGGGGTAGTTCTCCGTTCACGCGGTACTGGGCAAAACTGACGGTATTTGAATAGACTCCCATGGTAGTAAACGTGTTCCTTTCAGGTAGAAGAAGGTGCTGCTTCAGATTATCCAGCTGGCAGGTAGCAGCCAGATTTTAAGGATCGATATCTATAGCACGATTTGCAATAGATTGGTATGGCCCAGTAACTTCTGGAGGTATACGCCAGTGGGAACCGGCTGTAAGGGTTGTCAGGTACCCGGCCAGTTGCTCCAGGAACAGCAACTGGGTCCATTTAAAAAATGGCGGCCTGGATTTGATTATTGAGTATGGCACGCTATAATCAGACTCAGTACCGTGAGAACCGCCCGGATCTGGTTGAGTAAACAATAGGAAGGTCCATAGACTCGGAGGGATGCCATGAATAAACAAGCAAAGAATACGATTTGCCTTTGGTACGATGGCGATGCCGAGGAGGCTGCACAATTTTATGCCAAGACCTTTCCCGACTCATCCGTTGGTGCGGTGTATCTCGCGCCCGGAGACTTTCCGTCCGGGAAAAAAGGCGATGTGTTGACGGTCGAATTTACGGTCATGGGAATTCCCTGCCTGGGGCTCAATGGCGGCCCGGAGGTCAAGCACAACTGGGCATTCTCGTTTCAGGTCGCAACCGTTGACCAGGCTGAAACAGATCGTTACTGGAACGCCATCGTCAGTAACGGCGGCGAAGAGAATGTCTGCGGCTGGTGCAGAGACAAATGGGGGCTATCCTGGCAGATTACGCCAATCGCTCTGACCAAAGCGATATCTGATCCCGACCCTGCCGCCGCCAAGCGTGCTTTCGATGCGATGTTGGAGATGAAAAAGATCGACATTGCAGCAATTGAGGCGGCGCGGCGAGGTTGAAGCCGTAACCTTCAGGCTCAGATGAGGTCAGGCTTGACTTATTGACTTTTCAGCAAATAGCAAAAAGGCAAGCCTGACCCCACAAACTTTTCCAGAGTTAGCCAGAACTTACTACGAGTGCTCCAGTATACCGATCAAGGTAAATGTTCTAGGTTACATTGATCGACAAGAACAAAAACATCTCTCTCGTTTGCTGTCAGATGAAGCCAGTCATTTATCAGTTTTTGATCAAGTGAGATTAGAACCATATGACGGATGTGTGGCTTATATTACGAGGCTTCCGGAGCAGTTCCAAAATTACCACAGGTGGACTTATATTGATGACCAAGTTGGTTGGATCGCGTCTCTTGATAAGGGCCTTCTTGAACGTGTTATAACTCAAAAAGCAAAAAAACTTGTGAAGTATAGAAGCCAGATTTCAGATGTAAGGCTGCTGATTGTAAGCAATCGGATTTACAACTCCGGCAAGGCATCGTTGACAAGTGAAATGCTATGCAATGCCTACGGATTCACCTCTGTATATTATCTATCATACCCAGAAACAGTTTGGACAATTGCCAGTCAACAACTGTTAACCAGCGGCACGACCTGCCCGAAAACCCGGCAGGTCAAAGCCATGCCAGTTAAACCCTAGGGGGTCAAACAGATGATCAACAAGTTTATTTTGATTAGCGCAATTTTGCTGTTAGGTATCGCGTCTGTAGCAGGGGCATTGTATATCAGAGAAAATGTTGTGAAGGCGTACAAGATTCCAGCAGCAAGTATGGAGCCTACCCTGCTCGTTGGAGATCATATTTTGGTTGACCGTAGCAAGGCTGCACGGCCCCCCAGGCGAGGAGACCTGATAGTTTTCAAATATCCTGAAGATCCGTCAAAAGATTTCGTAAAACGTGTTGTTGCTGTAGCCGGTGATACGGTTGAGATAAAAGACAAAATTCTGCTTATCAATGGAAAAGCCGTTAATGAGCCTTACGTTGTGCATAAGGAAAAAGAGATATTCCCGGCAACTGAAAATCCACGTGACAATCTTCCGCTCCTAAAAATTGCAGCTGCTTCCTTTTTTGTAATGGGTGACAATCGCGACAGAAGCTATGACAGTCGTTTTTGGGGCACTGTTTCTAAAGACAAAATCAAAGGGACGGTCAAATCAATCTATTGGTCATGGGATAGAACCACTATGTCAGTTCGCTGGGACAGAATTGGTAAGGCTGTTCAATGACATCCACTACGCAGCCATCAAAAGCGGCTGTACCTGTTGTACCCTCTACTCGTTGTGCGGTTGCAAGCCATGAGACACATGTTTTTAGCCCTCCTCCTGTAGTTAAGGAGGGGCTGGGGGTGGTCAGGTTTTGGCTTTGACTTCTTTTTTACCCTTAAGATTGATGAAAATCAAAGGCAACCACCCCTAACCCCTCCTTGAAAGAAAGGAGGGGGACAAAAAACAAAAAAACAACCGGAGAATGGATACCGTATGAAGTATGTAGCGCTGCTTCGTGGAATTAATGTCGGCAAGAACAATCGAATTGAGATGAAAAGCCTGAAATCATTATTTGAAACACATGGCTACGGCAATGTATCGACGTACATTAATTCTGGTAATGTCATTTTTGAGTCAAACAAGCCGCCAGAGCTATTGGTGACTGAAATTGAATCCGGTTTACGGGAGAAGACCGGCGCAAACATATCGGTATTGGTAAAAACAGTAGATCTGTACTGAGATAGTATTCACCTGACAGTTGGTCATTTTCTAGGGGTGGCCATACGGCCCTTGAATGGATAAAGATGAAGTTGCTCAGACTAAATCTTTCCATCAAGGAGACCAGTATGACCACCG